>ERZ772897.1728-NODE-1728-length-21448-cov-4.408405_pt1 | contig 21448 bp, 14 predicted proteins | sample MGYA00512125_ERZ772897 | MGnify/ENA primary metagenome ERZ772897 (study PRJEB29015, sample SAMEA2737660) | human gut metagenome | biome: human gut; feature: human-associated habitat; material: faeces | place: China | collected 2012 ... | reverse complement strand
CGATCACAACAACGCCTTCTCCGATCTTCTCCTTTAACTGGTCGCCTAAGTTTCTTAAGCCGTTCATGTCAACGCCGTCTGCGCGGACTGCAAGGACTTTCACGCCCTTCACTTCCTGAACCTGATCCATTACATCGCCCATTGCCTCTTTGGCAAGCTTGCTCTTTAACTTCTCGTTCTCGGAGTGGAGTGTCTTGATCTCCTCCATCATGGACTCGATCTTTGTCTTTAAATCAGCCGGAGTGGACTTCGCTACAGCTGCTGCCGCGTGAAGCTCCTGCTCTACATTCTCATAGTGATGGATCAGGCCATCGGAGGTGAGTGCCTCGATACGTCTTACACCTGCTGCTACACCAGCCTCGGAAAGGATCTTGAAGCAGCTGATCTCGGAGGTATTCTTAACGTGGGTACCGCCGCAGAGCTCTGTGGAGAAGTCTCCCATTCTTACGACACGGACCTTATCGCCGTATTTCTCTCCGAAGAGCGCCATCGCGCCTGTCTTCTTTGCGTCCTCCAGACTCATAACATCTGTAACAACCGGAAGTGCCGCGCGGATCTCTTTATTTACAATATTCTCAACTTCCTTGATCTCATCCTGGCTCATTGCAGAGAAGTGAGTGAAGTCGAAACGAAGTCTGTCTCTTGTCACAAGGGAACCAGCCTGCTCAACATGTGTGCCGAGTACGGTTCTTAATGCCTTGTGGAGAAGGTGGGTCGCACTGTGGTTTCTTCCGATCAGGGAACGGTTCTCCTCATTTACCTTAAGAGTTACTGTCTCACCTGTCCGGAACATACCGCTTACCATATGTCCGATATGACCGATCTTTCCGCCCTGAAGGTGGATCGTATCTTCTACCTCGAACTTGCCGTTCGCACTCTCGATCACGCCGCGGTCGCCGACCTGACCGCCCATGGTTCCGTAGAATGGAGTCTCGGAGGTGATAACGCATGCTTTCTCACCGTCTGTCACCGCATCTGCGATCTCATCCTCGCCTTCTTCATCAGCGGTAAGTCTTACGAGGGCTGTCACCTTGGACTCATCCTCAAGCTTGTCATATCCTGTGAAAGCGGATGTTAAGGATGCGTCGAGTTTCTGATAGATATCGTCGCGTCCCATGTAGTTTGTGGTCTTTCTGGCACTTCTTGCAGTCTCTCTCTGAACCTGCATTGCTTTGTGGAAACCTTCTTCATCGACAGTGAGTCCCTTATCGTCGAGGATCTCCTTTGTTAAGTCGATCGGGAATCCGTAAGTATCGTAGAGCTTGAACGCATCCTCACCGGCAAGGACCTTTGTTCCCTTTGCTTCCATATCTTTTTCAAGATCAGCAAGGATCTCAAGGCCTTTGTCGATGGTGTTGGCAAAACGCTCTTCCTCCTGGTCGATCACGCGGAGGATCATATCTTTCTTCTCCTCTAACTCCGGATAACCATCCTTGGAGAGATCAATAACGACCTGTGCAAGCTTTGTCATGAAGCTTCCCTCGATGCCGAGGATACGTCCGTGACGTGCTGCTCTTCTTAAAAGTCTGCGGAATACATAACCTCTGCCCTCGTTGGACGGCATGATTCCGTCAGATGCCATAAATGTGCAGCTCTTTACGTGGTCAGCGATAATACGGAGAGAAACGTCCTTCTTGTCGTCCTCCTCGTATCTGCAGTGTGCAAGAGCGCCTACCTCGTCCATCAGGGCACGGTTTGTATCTACATCGAAAAGGGATGCCACATCCTGGCAGACAACAGCCAGTCTCTCGAGTCCCATACCTGTATCGATGTTCTTCTGGATCAGATCGGTGTAATTTCCGTGTCCGTCATTGTTGAACTGGGAGAATACGACATTCCATACTTCCATGAAACGGTCTCCCTCGCCACCCATAACGTCCTCCGGGCCTGTACCATACTTCTCTCCGCGGTCATAGTAGATCTCAGAGCACGGGCCGCACGGACCTGCGCCATGCTCCCAGAAGTTGTCTTCTTTGCCAAAACGGTAAATTCTCTCTTTCGGGATTCCGATCTCCTCGTTCCAGATGCGGAAAGCCTCATCATCGTCAAGGTAAACGGACGGATAGAGACGGTCTGCCGGGATTCCTACGCATTCGGTCAGGAACTCCCATGCCCAGTGGATCGCTTCTGTCTTGAAGTAATCGCCGAAGGAGAAGTTTCCCAACATTTCGAAGAATGTGCCGTGGCGGGCTGTCTTACCGATATTTTCGATATCGCCGGTACGGATACATTTCTGGCATGTGGTGACTCTGCGCCTCGGTGGGATCTCCTGGCCTGTGAAGTACGGCTTTAACGGTGCCATACCGGAGTTGATCAAAAGTAAGCTGTTATCGTTGTGCGGAACGAGGGAGAAACTCTTCATCGCAAGATGTTCCTTGCTCTCGAAGAATTCAAGGAACATTCTCCTCAGTTCGTTTACACCATATTTCTGCATGGTACTGCCTCCTGGTTACTGTTGTGTACTTTTTTTATCTCTGAATTTCTTACCCAGAACGATACCCGCCAGGGCAACTGCGGCCAGAATCACAGCCTCTAAAGCTGTTGAAATACATGATGCGAAAAATGCGGACATAAAAACGCCTCCTTCTCCGGCTGTCTAAAATTCAGACGCCTGTGTTTAAAATGACACATTTGTACAGTTTCTATTTATATTATTTTTTCGGGATCTGCCCATAAAGCCAGTGCGCCGGTCTCCTGCGCAGATTCTCATAACTTATACTATAATCGTTTCTCGTTCTGTTGGCAAGATGTTTTTTCTGTTCCGGGGCATTCTGGTGGACCTTTTCTGCTGCCCGGCGGCTTTTATGTCTCTTTCTTCATAAGTGAAGCCGGCGCATCTGAATTTTTAAATGATTCAAATGCGCCGGTGTGCCGTCTTTTAATTTTTCTCAGGCTCCAGGTAATCCCCATAATTTTCCAGCAGTTCATAGCATCGGTCCATCGTCACGCTCGCTGATGTGCGGACATACTCGATGCTCTGGGATGGTGTGCTGTTTGACTTCGCACTGGCTTTATCCGCCGCCAGGTCGCGCTTTCGAATCCACTCCACTTCTTCCCGGCGGAGCGCTTCCGCTGCACTCTCGTCCATCTCTTTATGGATGCTTGAATAGATCAGGTTCAGCTCGCGGTCCCAGAGATTTCTCACATATTCCGCCGTCGCATACCGGGAGGTCTGACTCATCGTCTGGTCATCCTGGTACTTTTCCGCCTCAATTCTGACCGCCTCAAGGCGCTCCTCCAGATCAGAACGTGTGTATTCGATCACAAGTTTTGCTTCCCCTGCATTTTCCGATGCTGTGCTGTCCGGTTCCAGCGGGGACTTGACCGTCTCTTCCACCAGTATCCCTGCCGCCTCGCCTGTGCCTCCGCTCACCGCCAGCTGATCATTATCCGCCAGTGACAGGTCGCTGACCTCCGCATCGGGAGCTTCTGCCGCTGCGTTTTCTTTCGTCGCAGATTCTTTCATCCTTGTTTCAGTATCAGAAGCTTCTCCCCCATCTTCCGGTCCCCGGCTGCCTTTTGCATCCGCGTGGTACAGGGCGATCCCGTTATCGGCAGGGCCGCACGCCGGAGCTGGCGCATTCTGGGCTGCCGGGGTATTTTCTGCCACCTTCATCCGATTCTCTGTCATGTAGGGATTCCCGGAATTTCCCGCATCCGGCTGCATGGCATCCGCCTCGAAACCGACGACAGCCGCGGTATTCACCCCATGGGAAGAAACAAATTTTTCCATTTCCCATGTGGCGGATACCCCGGCCATCAGGATTCCAATAATTATCAACCATATTCTGCGTCTGCTCATATGTGCCCTCTCGATTTTTCAGGTAACTTTTGTTCTACTAAAAAGATACCATATCGTGAGATCTTTGTGAACAAAAAACGCAAATTAGTAATACATTGTAAGACTTTTGTAAAAAACAGCGTAGCTGCCTTTTTAGTTACTAAGCCCCGTATCCACCAACAGATCCCCACCATCCGCAGCGCTGGTGGCCAGGCGGTCACAGCGCTCGTTTCCGGGATGACCGTCATGGCCCTTGACCCAGTGGAACGTCACTTTATGCGGGTTCATCGCGACGAGCAGCCGTTTCCAGAGGTCCGAATTTTTTACCGGTCCCGTCTTAGGGCGGACCCAGTTATGCTTAACCCAGCCGTCGATCCATTTCTGGTTGAAAGCGTCCACGAGATATTTCGAATCGGAATAAAGGTCTACCTCACAGGACCGGTTTAACGCTTCAAGTCCCACGATCGCTGCCATAAGTTCCATCCGGTTATTGGTTGTCCGCACATATCCCGCGGACAATTCCTTTTCGTGGAGAGTCCCATTTTTATCAATAAACTGGAGCACCGCTCCGTATCCGCCCGGCCCGTCTGGATTTCCGCGGGCCGCTCCGTCCGTATAAAGTGTTACTTTCATGTCTATTTTGTAATTCCTCTCAGATGTCTTATTTTATATGATTCCGGAATTCAGACGGCTCAAGCCGCAGTTACAGATCCCACTTCTCGCAGAGCGCGTTGACCTCTGCCGTAAATTTCTTGATATCCTTGTTCGCGCAGTCGCGGTTCTTCTGGATGATCCGCATCAGGCGCTCGCCTGCAGCCACAAGAAGAGCAAAGATGGACTTATTCTCCTTCTGTCTCGCTGTCTCCTTCTGGATTGGAATACCGACGGTCTGTTTGAGCCACGCACCCGCGGCAAGGTCAAACTCTGATCCCGAGAACGGTGCGTCCGCCACAAGATCGTAGTCCGAGCGCAGGAGGTTCGCGAACTTCGTGCATACGAGATCGTCTCCGTGTACCATAAACACACGGTCCGGTTTCTTCTTAAAGGCGTTGATCCAGGTGAGAAGTCCTTCCCTGTCCGCATGACCGGAAAGTCCGTCCAGGCACACGATCTCCGCTTCTACATCGATGGTCTCACCGAATAGTTTTACGACTTCCGCCCCCTCAATGAGGCTCCTTCCCAGAGTTCCGACAGCCTGGTATCCGGCGAACACGATCGTACACTCCTGTCTCCAGAGATTATGTTTTAAGTGGTGGCGGATTCGTCCGGCATCACACATACCCGCCGCGGAGATAATGACCTTCGGCTCGGAGTCGAAGTTGATCGCCTTGGAATCGTCGCTGCTGACGGAAAGATTTAATCCCGGGAATGCGATCGGGTTGATTCCCCTGTTCACAAGATCCATCGCCTCCTCGTCAAAGCACTCGGAAATGTTCTTATTGAACACATGGGTCGCCTCGACGGCCAACGGGCTGTCCACATAAACCGGGAATCCGTCATGTCCGGTGACAAGGCCCTCTTCCTTGATCTTACGGATAAAGTAGAGGATCTCCTGGGTCCTGCCCACTGCAAAGGCCGGGATCACAACGTTTCCGTGACGGTCCAGGGTTCTCTGGATGATCTTCGCGAACTCCTCGATATGCTCGTGGGTCCGGTCGTGGGAACGGTCACCGTAGGTACACTCCATTACCACATAGTCGGCCTCATCCGTGTACTGCGGATCCTTGATCAGAGGTTTGTTCTTGTTCCCGATATCACCAGAGAAAACAATCTTCTTCTGTACGCCGTCCTCATCGATCCAGACTTCAATGGACGCGGATCCAAGCAGGTGACCCACATCTGTAAACCGTACTTTCAATCCGTCGCAGATCGTCAGGATATCACCATAATGGCATGGCACGAAATGCTTTAAAACGCCTTCCGCGTCGTTTACCGTGTAGAGCGCCTGGACCTCCGGGTTTCCGGCACGTCTTGCCTTTCTGTTCTTCCACTCAGCCTCCATTTCCTGAATGTGGGCACTGTCTTTCAACATAATGTTACAGAGATCGCAGGTGGCCTGTGTGGCGAATATCTGCCCCTTAAAGCCCTTCGCATAGATCAGTGGAAGCAGGCCTGTGTGATCGATGTGGGCGTGGGTGATAAAGATGTAGTCCACATCGGAGAACGGGATCGGAAGCTCCGCGTTCTCATAGACGTTTCCGCCCTGTTCCATACCGTAATCAACAAGAATGTTCTTTCCCGCCGCATTCAGATAATGACAGCTTCCAGTCACTTCATGATCTGCACCGATAAATGTCAGTTTCATGGAACTCCTCCTTTCGCGGCGAAATCTGGAAACTCATGCAAACATCCTATTCCTGTGGTCGATATACAGAAATATCCATTTTTCCCAACCGGGCAGTGTCCGCAACCCTTTTCACGTTCACCGCGGATTTTATCCTTCAGGTTTCTGCCGCAAATACTGTAATTTCAGCATCGTTTTGCAAAATTCGATGAAAATCTTCGTTTTTGCAAATCAGCTGTATTATTTGCATCTATTATAGCAAATTTCAGATAATTATGCAAATCATTCCGCCATTACTGTCATTAATAATTTTCTGCAGCGTATCCTGAAGTTTCATCTGACAGTCCTCCGTCATCTGGGCGATCTTCGCCTGCATGCCGTCCTCAACAATCTGTTCCACGGACTTTCCGAAGATATTCGTATCCCAGACACCTTCCTCCGTCGCTTCCCCGTCCTTTATGTACGCGATCAAGTCCTTCGCCTGCTGCTCGTTCCCAACGATCGGCGCGATCTCCGTCTCGATCCTGGCCTTTATGAGATTGATGGAGGGTGCCTGAGCATGGATCTTCACACCGTACTTGCTGCCATGACGGATCAGCTCCGGCTCATCTAAGGAGATCTCCGTCTTATCCGGCAGGACGATTCCGTAGCCCTTCTGGCGCACCTCCACCAGGGCGTTTCTCACCTTCTCATACTCTTCCTTCATCCTGGCAGATTCCTTTAAGATTTTAAACAGGCTGTACTCATCCCGCACCGGCAGGCCGGAAATATCGCTTAAGACCTCAAAGTATGCCGCCTCATCCATCAAGACCCGGATTGTCACCCGGCCGCTCGCAAGATCCAGTTCATCCGCGATCAGTTTTTTCACTGCCTGATCTGTTTCCGGCACAGCCTCCTTCGGCACGTCCTTCATCTGGACGGATGTCTTCAGGAGTTTTCCCGCCTCCATGATCAAACCTGCCTTTAACGCATGATCATCCGGCAGGATCTCCACCCATTTCGGGATCTCAAAGTCGAGCTCTGTCACCGGGAACTCCAGGAGCACGGTGCCCAATATCTCCTCGATGTCTTCTCGCTTTAGCTGTTCACAGTTTGCCGCCCGTACCGGGACCCCGTACTGGTTTTCCATCTTTAACGCCAGGGCTTTCGTCTCCGCCGCATAGGGTCTTGTAGAGTTTAACAGGATCAGGAACGGTTTTCCGATCTCCTTCAACTCCGAGATCGTCTGCTCCTCCGCCTCCTTAAAATCATCCCTGGAGAGTTCCCCGAAGCTGCCATCGCAGGCCACAACGATCCCGATGGTGGAATGGTCCCGGATCACCTTTCTCGTCCCAATTTCCGCCGCCTGGGTGAAGGGGATCTCATAATCGTACCAGGGCGTCTTCACGAGACGTTCCTCCCCGTTTTCCGTATGTCCCGCAGCACCTTCCACCATAAAACCCACACAGTCGATGAGCCGCACCTTCGCCCGGATCCCCTCCGCAAGCTCCAGCTCCGCCGCCTCCTTCGGGATAAACTTCGGCTCCGTGGTCATGATCGTCTTCCCCGCAGCACTCTGGGGAAGCTCATCCCTGGTCTGGGCCTTTTTCTGTCCGTCCGGGAGGTTCGGAAGCACAAGAAGCTCCATAAACCGCTTGATAAATGTGGATTTTCCAGTGCGCACAGGTCCCACAACACCCACATAGATCTCTCCGCCCGTCCTCGCCTCGATATCCTTGTATACATGGAAATGATCCATAAAAATACCCCCTCGCATATACTGTTGCAGTGTATGCGCGAGGGGGACATTTTATACCGGCAGAGCCTTTTCTTACGCCGCAGTACGGAAAAATACAGGCTGCTGCAAGGCTTGTTCTGACTTCTATTCCCACGGAAGATCGCTGTGCTCGATGCGCTTATCGCGGAGCATCAGGTCAGCCACCGCCTCTTTTGCAGGTTTTCCTTCAAACAGGACCTGATTTACCTCCTCAACGATCGGCATGGAAACATTGTATTTCTTTGCGAGGGATCTCGCAGCCTTCGCTGAGTAAACGCCTTCTACCACCATCTGGACTTCCTTCATTGCCTCTTCCATCGTGTATCCTTTTCCGATGAGGATACCGGCGCGGCGGTTTCTGCTGTGCATGCTGGCGCATGTCACGATCAGATCGCCGATTCCGGAAAGTCCGGTATAGGTCTGGTATTTTCCGCCCATGGCGATGCCAAGTCTCGCGATCTCCGCCATACCGCGGGTGATGAGGGCTGCTTTCGCGTTGTCCCCGTAACCCAGGCCATCAGCGATTCCCGCTGCCAGGGCAACAACGTTCTTTAACGCGGCGCCTGTCTCGATCCCCAGGACATCCGGGCTCGTGTATACGCGGAACACCGGGCTGATAAATGTGGACTGGACGTACTCTGCAACGTTCTTCTTGCGGGATCCCGCAACGCAGAGCGTCGGAAGTCCGCGGCTTACCTCCTCCGCGTGGCTCGGTCCGGAAAGAACAGCTGTCTCCGCCATCGGAAGTTCTTCCTCTATGATCTGGGTCATTGTATCGAGAGTATTCTCCTCGATTCCCTTTGCCACATCCACAATGAGCTGTCCCTCTTTACAGAACGGCTTCATCTTCTGCGCCGTGCTGCGGACAAATACGGACGGAACCGCCATCACGAGAAGGTTCTTATCCTTCATCGCTTCCTCAAGGTCAGCGGTATAGATGATTCCCTCCGGCAACGTCACTCCCGGAAGATTCTTGTGAGTCCTGGTCTTTGCCATCTCCTCGATCTCCGCCGGGATCGCGGACCACAGTGTGACCTCATGTCCATTGTTTCTTAACAGCACCGCAATCGCGGTTCCCCATGTACCGGAACCGATAATACCAATTTTTTCCATGTTCGGGAACTCCTTTTCTCTTTAATCTCACTGCCCTGTACCGACTGATATTTTCGTGCTTAAGCGCTTATTCAGTTTTTCTTTCCACCCCAGAGCTTGTTCTCTGTGCCGGATAAAAGTCTTTTTATGTTCGTCTTGTGTCTCCAGATCGCCATCGCCATCAGGACGAAGGCAACGACATAAAACTCCATGAGATGATCTGCAGAGACGGTAAATGTTCCATGCGCCCCGTAGACCAGTATCTGGATAAAGAATGAGATCACCACCAGAATAGAACCAAGGGAGACATATCTTGTAATGATGACAGCTCCAAGGAACAGTGCTGCACAGACAAGCGTCACGCGCCAGTCCATGGACACGAGGATACCCGCCATGGAGGCAATTCCCTTTCCTCCCTTGAAGTTTAAATAACACGGGAAATTATGACCGAGGACAACGCCGAGACCTGCGTAGAGCACATAGAGGTCTGTGTCCGGGCTTCCCTTAAAGATGATCCGCGCCGCAAGACAGGCGAACACCGTCTTTAAAAAATCTCCCGCGAACACGATGAGCCCCGCTTTTTTTCCCATGACCCGGAGCGCATTTGTCGTTCCGGAGTTTCCGCTTCCGTAGTTTCTGATATCGATATGGTTCATCTTACCGTAAAGATATCCTGTCTGGAATAATCCAAACACATAACCCATAACAAGACAAATCACTCTGCCCATTGCTTAATCCTTCTCCTTCCTCTCGCGGATGATGAATTTTAAGGATGTTCCGCGGAAGCCGAAGGCCTCACGGATCTTGTTCTCTAAGTATCTCGTGTAGGAGAAATGCATTAACTCCTTATCGTTTACGAAGATAACAAAGGTCGGCGGTTTTACCGCAACCTGGGTCACATAGTAGATCTTTAAGCGTTTGCCCTTGTCGGACGGCGGCTGCTGCATAGCGACAGCTTCTGTCACGATCTCGTTCAATACACCGGTAGCCACGCGGAGCGTCTGGTTCTCGCGGACCATATCGATGAGCTCGAAGAGCTTTTCCATTCTCTGTCCGGTCAGGGCGGACACGAAGATATACTCCGCATACGGCATGTAGGACAGGGTCTCTTTTAATTTTCTTGTGTACTCATAGATCGTCTTGTCGTTCTTCTCGATGGCATCCCACTTGTTGACAACGACGATCACGCCTTTTCCGCGGTCATGGGCGATACCGGCGATCTTTGCGTCCTGCTCAGTGATTCCCTCAACGGCATCGATGACCATGAGGACCACATCAGCGCGCTCCACCGCTGTCACAGTACGGATAATACTGTAGCGCTCGATATCCTCTTTGATCTTGCTCTTTCTTCTTAATCCCGCGGTATCGATGAAGATATATTCAGTGCCGTTTCGCACGATCTCTGTATCGACAGCGTCTCTTGTGGTTCCGGCGATGTTGGATACGATCACACGGTTTTCACCGAGAAGCTTATTGATAATAGAGGATTTTCCGACGTTCGGTTTTCCCACGATAGCGATTCTCGGACGGTCATCCTCGCTGTCGTCATACTGGTCCTCACGGAAATACTTGACTACCTCATCGAGAAGCTCGCCAAGGCCAAGTCTTGAAGCCGCGGATACCGGGACCGGGTCTCCGATTCCCAGGTTATAGAATTCGTATACATCATTTCCGAACTTCGCCATGCTGTCCACCTTATTGACCGCAAGAACGACCGGTTTCTTGGACTTTCTTAACATGTCCGCAACCTTGGAGTCCGCGTCGACGAGACCCTGGCGCACATCCACGATAAAGATGATGACGTCCGCGGTATCGATGGCGATCTGAGCCTGCTCACGCATCTGCGCAAGAATGATATCCTTGGAATCCGGCTCGATTCCGCCTGTATCAATTAAGGTAAAGTTGTTGTTTAACCAGGTGCAGTCCGCATAGATACGGTCTCTTGTCACACCCGGAGTGTCTTTTACGATCGAGATCGTGCTGCCGGCAAGGACGTTGAAGAGTGTGGATTTTCCCACATTCGGTCTGCCGACGATCGCCACTACTGGTTTACTCATATATTTTCCTCATTTCTATACTTCGCCGTCCCAATCAGGGATAACTTCCCCGTCCTCTGTGAGACCGGCATCTTTCATTGTAAGCTCATATGCCCCGTGTTCCGCAGTCTGTTCTCTCGCCGCCTCCGGGTCAAGGATCGCGTCCACAAGGTCATATCCGCTTGATTTTACTATATTTATCGGAATCTGTAAAGCATCTTCCGCCTGGGTCTTTGTGATATCATCCAGGAAAATCTCCTCGCCGCTCTTAAACATAACGGCCGGAAGGATCAGCCTGTCGCCTAAAGGCTTATCCTTTAACTGGGCGATCAGATCCTGTCCTGTGATCAGTCCCGCCACCGTGATCTTTTCGCCGAAGAAATCATTCCGGATCGGGTAGATATGGACCTTTCGTCCCGGATAGACCTTCATGATCTCCTTTACAAGCGTGTCCAGATACGGATACGGCAGACGTCCTGTGGCGATTGAGAGTTCTTCCTCTTTTCCATCGTCCGTCTTCTCATCCAGGGCATCCATGACTTCCTCATGCAGCAGCCGCAGCATACCGACGCCGTTCTCCAGCTGGATATATCCGTCGTATCTTCCTTCCTCCGGCATCTCGCGCTCCGCCAGGATATACCACTCATCACTTGCATGGATAAAGTGGATCCCGTGGCGCTCGTAGTTGATCTTCTGCCATTTTTCGATGAGGTCTATCACCTCGCAGGCATCTTCCTTTGTAAACGGTTCCAGCGGGTAAAGACCCTTACGATACTTCGAGAGACCGACCGGAACCACCGACACGCTCTGCATCACCGGCGCGTACTTTGAGAGCTGTTCAATGGTGTACGCCAGCTCATTTCCATCATTGACGCCCCGGCAGAGAACGATCTGTCCGTTCATCTCCGTTCCCGCCTCGTAAAGACGGTCGATCTTCTTTAACGCCTCCCCCGCAAACCGGTTGTGGAGCATCTTACAGCGTAGCTCCGGGTTCATAGTCTGCACGGAGATATTGATCGGGGCCAGGTGGAAGCGGATGATCCGCTCGATATCCTTATCCTTCATATTTGTCAGGGTGATGTAGTTTCCCTGAAGGAACGAAAGTCTGGAGTCGTCGTCCTTAAAGTAGAGCGTCTCACGCATTCCCGGCGGCATCTGGTCGATAAAGCAGAAGATGCACTTATTGGAGCAGGACTTATAGTCACTCATAAGTCCGTTTTCAAAGGTAAGTCCCAGATCCTCACCGCCGCTCTCGATCTCAAGTTCCCACTCTTCTCCGTTTGCCTTCCGCACGACCATCACGAAACTCTCGGCATCCGTCATATAGTCGTAGTCAAAGATATCTTCCAGCTCTTCCCCGTCTATGGTAAGCAGCACATCTCCCGGTTCCAGTTCCAGCTCTTCCGCGATGGATCCGGGGGTAACTGCCATAATTTTATGTCCCTGATATTTCACTTCGTTTATCCTTCCTGCATGGTTCTAAACTTAATCATACCAATCTTCCTCCGATTTGTAAAGGAACGATATTCTTTTTTCCTTCGAATTTTCATGGGAAACTATTGACGAAAAATGTCTGAAAATGGTATACTCGGCGTGGAATGCCTGCAGGTTCCCGCATAAATAAGGAGATCCAGGCAAAAATATGATCTGACAGTCCGACCGCAGAGGCCGGACCGCAACACAAAAAATCGGAGGATTATCTGACATGTCTAATCAGTACGTTTTCAACGACCGTCTGCCGCTTGCACCGCTTAAGATCGCTGCTCTTGAGAGCTGCCGTGATCTTGCGCAGAAAGTCAATGACCACATCGTAAACTTCCGCCGCAACGATGCGGAAGAATTACTTCGCCGCCAGGGAAATTTACAGTACCGTGGCTACGATGTTGACTCCTATCTTCTCGACTGCGCCTGCCCGCGTTTCGGAAGTGGTGAAGCAAAGGGGATCGTAAACGAATCTGTCCGCGGAACCGATATTTTCTGCATGGTCGATGTAACAAACCATTCTCTTACCTACAAGATGTCCGGATATGTAAACCACATGTCCCCGGATGACCACTACCAGGATCTTAAGAGAATCATCGGCGCTACGGCATCCACCGCACACCGTATCAACGTTATCATGCCGTTCCTTTACGAGAGCCGTCAGCACAAGCGTACTCACAGAGAGTCTTTAGACTGTGCAATGGCACTTGAAGAGTTAGTAAGCATGGGCGTGTCCAACATCATCACATTTGATGCACATGACCCGCGCGTACAGAACGCGATCCCGTTATCCGGCCTCGACAACTTCATGCCGACCTACCAGTTCGTAAAAGCACTGTTTAAACATGACAATACCTTAAAGATCGATAAAGACCACTTAATGGTCATCAGCCCGGACGAAGGTGCAATGAGCCGTGCCGTATATCTCGCCAACAACCTCGGCGTTGATATGGGTATGTTCTACAAGAGAAGAGATTACTCCAAGGTCATCAACGGAAGAAACCCGATCGTTGCCCACGAGTTCCTCGGAAGCTCCGTTGAAGGAAAGACCGTTATCGTCGTTGACGACATGATCGCCTCCGGCGAGAGCATGCTCGATACCGCAAAAGAGTTAAAGGAGCGCAAGGCCGAGAAGGTCGTTGTATGCTGCACCTTCGGTCTCTTCACCGCAGGCTTCGAGAAATTCGATGAGTTCTACCAGAAGGGCTACATCGACAGTGTTGTCACAACAAACTTAAACTACCGTTCCCCGGAACTCTTCACAAAGGAATGGTATGTGGAAGCTGATATGAGCAAGTACATCGCTGCCATCATCAACTCCTTAAACCACGACGTTTCCATCGGAAACTCCCTGTCCCCGACAGACAAGATCCAGAAACTTATCAGAAAGTACAACGAGGGTCTTCTTTAATTTTAAATCTCAGAGAATATTTACGCCGCCCGGCTTTCCATTATGGATTCCAGGCGGCGTTTTTTCATATTCTACACATTTCAGGCGCAGAATCCCATTAAAAAAACGGAAATTCCAACATTTCTGCAGGAATTCCCGTTTTTATTTCTTACAGCATCTTAGTTTCCGTTCACACGTCTCACTTTATTGATGTCAAGCTTATCTGTCGCGGCGGAATCGAATTCGATCGCAAACTGTACATTATCCGGAAGCGCCTTCTTCTTTAATACCTCAAAATACTGGGACGCGTCTTTAATGACGAGTCCTGTTGTATTCCAGTTATCGCCAGGCAGGATCCATACCTTTAAGTTTCCGACCTTCAGCTCATACGGAAGTTTCTGGGATACCCACTCGGTCTTTCCGTACTTGGCAAGGCAGTTATAGACATCTCCCATGGTCAGCTTTCCTGTGGATCCGTCGAAGAGATCTGTCTTCTCGTAGGTTGTTGTTCCGCCATTGTCATGAGCTTCCTGAAGAGTGTCCGCATTCAGCTTCAGGTTTCCTGAGTTCACGGCTGCTGCCTGCGTCGGCTGCGGATTTGCCTTTGTGGTCTCCACCGTTTCCTTAACTGCTGCTGTTGTCTCTTTCACAGAAGCTGCCGCAGATTCCTTCTCAGAGCTTCCTGTCGTCTCCTCTTCTGTATCTGCCTCAGTCTCATCCTCGGCAGCATCCGTCTCATCCTCATATGGATTGTGGTCTAAAAGTTTTCCATCCACATCCGCATAACGGCCATCCGGAGTCGTATCATCCACCAGCATTCTGCCGTCATCCTCAAAATAGTATCCCGCACCGTCAAGCTGCTGGTATCCCGTCACCGCACTGGCGTAGAGACGTCCCGCTGCCGGATTGAAGTAGTAGGAGCCGCCAGTCTCATCTGTATACCAACCAAGTCTCCAGGAACCATCTTTGTTCAGGCAGTATGTATAGTCGCCTCCGCTGATCACTCCCGCGTCATAGTTCGACGGAGCCAGCGCAAAGGCACGCTTATAATACTTGGAAGCGCCTTCCACGTCCCCTGCTTCCAGAAGTTCATCTGCCTTCGCGTAGGACTCGTCTGCAGCGGAGGAACGGTAGCTGTCCAGTTCTTCTTTATAACTTTTATTTCCAGGTCTCATGGAAACTGCCTTCTCCCAGAATCTCAGGCAGGCATCCACATCCTCGAGTTCCAGATAATAGGAAGATGCGGAATTTAAAAATTCATCAAGCTGGTCATCTGTCACCGTAGAATTCTGGTTTACGAACCGCTCAAGACCACTCTGGACGATACTCTCCGCCTCTTTTACTTTTCCTGCATCTACATATACGCCGATCAGCATAGAGTATGCATCGATCCGGTCTGGCGCCTCATCGATCACAGCCTTTAAAGTCTCGATCGCCTGATCGTTCTTTCCTTCATCGTAGCAGTACTGTCCGTAGGCAACTCTTGCCTCCAGCAGGGCATTTTTAATACTTGCATCATTCTGATCTGCTTTCTGAAGAACTGACACTGCATTTTCATAATCATCCATCATGGAATATGCTTCCGCAAGCTGCAGGGAATTCTCCGCGGTGACACCATCGAGTTCCTGAAGCTTTAAAAGCCACGGGATCGCTGTCTCGTAATCCTCGTTGTCTGTCAGGAACTGGCAGATCGTGCGGACACAGTTATCCTGTTCTTTTTCCAGGGACGTATCCTTTGTCTTCTCATATCCCTGCTGCAGGATCGACATAGCTTCATCGTACTCTTCATTTCCAATATAGGCTTTGGAAAGCTGGATATAGGCTTTGCTGTAATCCGGATCCAGTTCAATACATTTTAAAAGGGATTCGATGGCACTCTCGTAGTCCTCTTCCCCGACGTACTGGGATCCTTCCTTATAAAGATTCTCCGCTTCCGTCGAACTTGCCTGTGCCGCCTGAGTCGCATCGTTCACTGAAGCATCTTTCTTGCCGCAGGCGGAACAAAGCACCACCGCTGTGGCCATAATCAAAAACCATTTTCTCATTCTAATTCCTCATTTTTTGCCGGAGTATTTTGTCATAGAGCAAAATTTTATCCGATTTGCAGTTTGTTTTTTATCCGGCCGATTTAAAGCTTACCAGTTTATAACTATACCATTTTTCTCTCTTTCTGTCCAGATGGAAGTCAGAGGAAAACTATGGCAGAATTTCGGCAAAAACAGGGACCAGCCATACAGCTGATCCCTGCAGTCATCTTTTATTCAGTTTTCACGAGGATCTTCAAAGCTTACGCCTCTACTTCTCCGCCTGCCATTCTCGCTTCCACTTCCTTCTTCTGAACATCGCCAGGAGCCTGCTCATAGCGGCTGAATTCGTAGGAGAATACGCCGATACCGCCGGTCATGGAGCGGAGGTCTGTGTTGTAGCCGAACATCTCGGACATCGGAACATCAGCAACGATCTCCTGCTTTCCACCATGGAGAGAATTCATTCCGAGAACACGTCCTCTTCTTCTGTTTAAGTCACCCATAACGTCTCCGGTAAACTTATCCGGAACAACGACTTTTACGGAAGCAATCGGCTCTAAGAGAACCGGGTTCGCATCCATAAAGCCCTTCTTGAAGGCCAGGGTTGCAGCCATCTTGAAGGCCATCTCGGAGGAGTCAACCGGATGGTAGGAGCCATCGAGGAGCGTTGCCTTGATGCCGACTACTGGATAACCGGCTAACGGACCCTTTGCACAGCATTCCTGTACGCCCTTTTCAACTGCCGGGAAGTAGTTCTTCGGAACTGCGCCGCCGAATACTTTTTCTTCAAAGATATAAGGTGTCTCGAGATCGCCGGACGGCTCGAAGGACATCTTAACGTCACCAAACTGTCCATGTCCACCGGACTGTTTCTTATAACGGCCAGGAGCCTCCACTTTCTTTCGGATCGTCTCGCGGAACGCGAATTTCGGTTTGGAGAGTTCCACATCGACTTTGTAACGGCCCAGAAGCTTGCTGACGGTAACTTCAAGCTGCTGATCACCGATTCCGTAGAGTAAGCTCTGGCGGTTCTCGGTATCGTTCACAACGCGGAGTGTCAGGTCCTCTTCCATCATTCTTGCGAGTGCGCTGGAGATCTTGTCCTCGTCGCCCTTTGTCTTTGCAGCAAAGCGCATGTATGTATACGGGGTGGAGATCTTCGGTTTGTGGTATACGATCGGAGCAGATCTTAAAGCGATCGTATCGCCTGTCTGTGTCACGGAGAGCTTCGCAACGGCACCGATATCACCGGCCTTCAGCTCCGGAACCTCGATCACGTCCTTACCTCTTAATACATAGACTTTCGCGATCTTCTCTTCTGCGTCCTTATTTACATTGTAGAGAGTGCTGTCCGATTTTAATGTGCCGGTGCAGACCTTCATCAAGGAATATTTTCCGATAAACGGGTCAACGATGGTCTTGAATACTCTTGCGGAGAGGGAAACCTCATCGTTGTATTTTGCGGTAAAGTGCTCTCCGTTTGATACGTCAACGCCGACACACTCGCCCTTATCCGGTGACGGGAAGTAGCGGTCGATAGCATTTAATAATGCGTTGAAGCCCTGGCAATTGATGCCGGAACCCATCATGACCGGAACAATAGAACCGTCGCATACGTGGGTCTGTACTGCAGTGTAAATCTCATCCTGTGTGAACTCTTCGCCGGAGAAGTAACGCTCCATGTACTCTTCGCTTGTCTCGGCAACAGCTTCGATCAGGGCGTCGCGGATAATTCCGAGGTTCTTCTTTGTGTACTCCGGGATCTCGCAGTCCTCATAGTCAGACAGGTTTGTGAAGCGGCGGCCCTGCATCTTAACTGCGTTTACGAAGCCGACGAACTTCTCGTTCTCACGGATCGGTACCTGGAACGGAGCGATCTTTCTTCCGAACTTCTTCTCAAGTTTTAAGATCAGTTCACGGAAGGACGCGTGGTCATCATCCATGTTTGTTACAAATATGATTCTCGGGAGTTTATATTCTTCACACAGATCCCATGCTTTTTCTGTACCAACTTCAATTCCTGCCTTACAGTTTACGACGATGATCGCTGCGTCAGCGGCGCTGACTGCCTCTTCCACCTCGCCTACGAAGTCGAAATAGCCCGGAGTGTCAAGAAGGTTGATCTTGATCTTTCCCTCGGCACCTTCGTACTCGATCGGAACCATCGTAGTGGAGATCGAGAACTGTCTCTTGATCTCTTCTTTGTCGTAGTCACTGATCGTATTGCCGTCAGCAACTTTGCCCATTCTCTTTGTAACGCCGGTCAGATAAGCCAGTGCCTCGGCTACCGTCGTCTTACCGGCGCCGCCGTGGCCTAAAAGTACAACATTTCGGATCTGTTTTGTTCCATAAATATCCATATGAATCCCTCCCGTATATGTTTTTTTGCCATTTTTCAAAAGACTTCCGCAAATTACGGAGTTCAGATGTTTTGGCTATACTGCTTATTGCCTATGGTCATATTTTACCAAAACTTTTCGAATTTTTCAAGCTAAATATCGAAATTGCACAAAATATTTTCTGTCATTTTTCGATTGTGGCGGAAAATATGGGCGTTTCAAACGAAAATCTATTAAAAATTGACATCCGCATTCTATTTTTATAAATTTTTCTGGCAGACACAGATCTTTCTTCTTCTCTTTTCTCTGTTTTGTAGGCAGACATGTGACGCACACCCACAGATATGCAGATCCTGGCAATGTTTGATTTATCACTTTAAAGTATTGATTTTTCTTGTTGACATTCATATCCCTGTGTTATAAAATCGAAGGGACAAAGGAGGAGCTGTACAATGTCTGATTCTACATTTGGTTTTATCGGCCTTGGCCTGATCGGTGGATCCATCGCCAGAGGCCTTCGCCGTGCGAATAAAGATATTACGATCATGGCGTACATGCGGACCCGCTCAAAGCTTGAGCAGGCAAAAGCGGACGGGACCATCGATATTATCCTTGACGGGATCGATGAGACACTCTTCGCATGTGACGTTATTTTTCTCTGCACCCCTGTAGAATACAACGCGGTATACCTCGAAAAGGTACGCCCGTTTCTGAAACCTGGTGCGCTGATCACTGATATCGGAAGCACGAAGACAGACATCCATCAGGCGGTGGAACGTCTGGGTTACGAGGATGTGTTTGTCGGCGGCCATCCGATGGCGGGTTCTGAAAAGACCGGCTATGAGAGCTCTACGGACCATCTTCTGGAGAATGCCTACTACATTATTACACCTACAAAAAAATCCACACCGGAGCAGATCGACCGGATCCGTCAGGTTGCCCTGGGCATCGGTGCTCTTCCCATCGTTCTCGACTACCATGAGCATGATTTTTCCGTCGCGGCCATCAGCCATCTGCCGCACCTTGTGGCATCCAGCCTCGTTAATCTTGTCCATGACAACGATTCAAAGGATGAGATCATGAAGCGGCTGGCCGCGGGAGGTTTTAAGGATATCACACGTATCGCCTCCTCCTCCCCTGTCATGTGGGAGCAGATCTGCATGACGAACACAGAAAATATTCTGGTGCTCTTAAAGCGGTATATCACTTCCCTGGAATCCATTTGCGACACGCTGGAAAACCATAACGGTGACGCGATCTACAAGATGTTCGAGGAATCAGGCAAATACCGTTCCACATTCCCGAACCGCGGACAGGGTCCCATCGAGCGGGATTACTCCTTCTGTGTGGATGTTTTGGATGAGCCGGGATCTATTTCTGTCCTCTCTGCGATCCTTGCCGCGAAGGGAATCAGTGTTAAGAATATAGGTATCAATCACAGCCGTGAGGAAGGTGAGGGGGCGCTCCGGATTTCTTTCTATAAGGAGGATAAGAAGAATGAGGCAGCGGAGCTTTTGCGAAGCCATAACTATGTGCTGACAAAGTAAGACTTATAGTTTCATTCAGGTATGCGCCAGCATATTCCGATACCGCATGACCGCCTGTTATACGCGGACTGCTACGTCAAAATGCATACCAGTTTTTTATCAGATCGTATTAAACGCAAATTACGAGGAATTTATATGAAATTACATAAAGCAGACCATGTCCGGGGTGAGATCACGGTCCCGGGCGATAAATCCATCTCCCACCGCAGTGTCATGTTCGGATCCATTGCGAAGGGAACTACAGAGATCCATAACTTTCTGGAGGGCGCTGACTGCCTCTCCACCATCGGCTGTTTCCGCCGCATGGGAATCGATATCGAAAATAAGAATGGTGTTGTCACTGTCCACGGAAAGGGCATGCACGGACTGGCTGCCCCTGCCGCGACCCTGGACTGCGGCAACTCCGGAACCACCACAAGACTCATCTCCGGTATTCTCGCGCCGCAGAATTTCGACGTGACGCTGACCGGTGACGAATCCATCCAGAAACGTCCGATGAAGCGCATTATCGAGCCGTTATCCATGATGGGAGCTGATATCAAGAGTGTCCGCGGAAATGACTGTGCGCCGCTCAGGATCTGCGGAAAACCGCTTGCAGGGATCCATTACACTTCCAAAGTCGCATCTGCCCAGGTAAAATCTTCGATCCTGTTGGCCGGACTCTACGCAGACGGGCTCACAAGTATCACGGAGCCACAGGTCTCCAGAAACCATACGGAACTGATGCTGAAGTTTTTCGGCGCAGAGCTGGAATCAAAGGGAACTACCGTTACGATCTGGCCGGCAACGGAGCTTTTTGGAAACCGGATCGATGTGCCGGGAGATATCTCCTCTTCCGTCTATTTTGTGGCAGCAGGCCTGATTCTGCCAAATTCCGAAGTTCTTATTAAGAATGTAGGCATCAACCCGACAAGAGCCGGACTCATCAAGGTCTGTGAGGCTATGGGCGCTGATCTCACCCTGTTAAACGAGGATCACGAGAACGCAGAGCCGACAGCCGACCTTCTGGTCCGCACAAGTTCCTTAAGGGGCTGCGTCATCGAGGGCGATATCATCCCGACTCTCATCGACGAGCTTCCGACCATCGCCATGATGGCATGTTTCGCCGAGGGGACCACGGTCATCCGCGATGCCGCTGAGTTAAAAGTCAAAGAATCCAACCGTATCGCCATCATGGTCGAAAACCTGCGCGCCATGGGCGCCGATGTGGAGGAGACTGAGGATGGCATGATCATCCACGGCGGAAAACCGCTCCACGGTGCCGTCGTCGATAGTCACAAGGATCACCGCATCGCCATGACCTTCGCCGTAGCTGCCCTCGCTGCGGACGGGGAGACTGAGATCATTGATGCGGACTGCGTGGATATCTCTTATCCGGCGTTTTATGAGGAGTTGGAAAAACTTACAAAATAGTAAAAAGACCCGAATCTATCTGGTACTTCTCCAGAGATGGATTCGGGTTCTTTTTATAAAAACGCAAAAAGCCGTCCATTCCAAACAGCTTTCATCTTCACGTAGAACAACAAAAAAACCCTTGATTCACAAGGGTTTCATCAGTAAGCTCCCGGCCGGACTCGAACCGGCGACCTACGCATTACGAATGCGTTGCTCTACCAACTGAGCCACGGAAGCACCTTTAAAAAATGCTGCTGCATAACGCAACAGCAAGTGACCTGTCCGGGAATCGAACCCGGGTTTACGCCGTGAGAGGGCG
>ERZ772897.1719-NODE-1719-length-21520-cov-7.747822_pt1 | contig 21520 bp, 24 predicted proteins | sample MGYA00512125_ERZ772897 | MGnify/ENA primary metagenome ERZ772897 (study PRJEB29015, sample SAMEA2737660) | human gut metagenome | biome: human gut; feature: human-associated habitat; material: faeces | place: China | collected 2012 ... | reverse complement strand
GAGGCCGAAAGTACTTGCCTGGAGACGGGCTGGGAGGATAGGAAGTTGCCGGTTTACATGGCGGCTTTGGTGAAGTGGTTAACACACTGGATTGTGGCTCCAGCATGCGTGGGTTCGACCCCCACAAGTCGCCCCATTTTTTTAGGGGTATAGCTCAACTGGTAGAGCAACGGTCTCCAAAACCGTAGGTTGTGAGTTCAAGTCTTACTGCCCCTGCCATTGATGGAGTGGTACTCAAGAGGCTGAAGAGGACGGTTTGCTAAATCGTTAGGCCGGGTAACTGGTGCGGAGGTTCGAATCCTCTCCACTCCGCCACTTTGAAATGGTTCACCGCATCGTGCAACGCACGGTGCGGTGATTTTTATATTGCAGAGATTGCATTTTTATTCCTATCGGGGAGATGACGCGCCTGAGCAGGCTCGTTGCTTCTTGATAGGAATTTTTTATGTGGAATAGGTAAGATAAAGTTTTCACAAGCAATAGACAACAGGACTTTTCTATCCTGCGTCGAATGGATAGAAGAGAGAAGAAATCAAAATAAGAAACAGCAGGGAAAGAGGGGAAGGTATGCAGTTGGAAGAAGGCGTCGTCATCGAGGCTGTGGTAGCAGACTCGGTGCGCATCCGCGTGGGACGCCATGAGGAGTGCTCGGGATGTGGGGCCTGCGGTGCAGTGCGTCAGGCAGTGGTCGTTGCGCAGGACGGAGGACATTCCTTGCAGCCCGGTATGCGCGTGCGCTTTGCGATGCCGGAGCATTCCGTCGTGCTCGGTGCATTCATCGTCTTCATGCTGCCGCTCGTGGTTGCGGCAGTGGGAGGACTCCTTGGCTGGCTGGCGCTCTGGAGTGATGTGGCGGTCGTCTGCGGCGCGGTCGTCGGCGCACTCCTCGGCATGATGCTGGTGCGCCTCTTTGACCGACGTGCGCAGAGGCGTCAGCCGTATGTGGTGGAGATCCTCGGGAGGACTGGGGATCAGTAGGAGGGATTCGATTGTTCAAGTTATTTCGCGGCGGCATCCATCCGCACGATGGCAAGGAGCTGGCACGGGACGCGGCTATCGAGACGATGCCGGCGCCGCCGCTCGTCGCATTGCCGCTCTCACAGCATATCGGAGCACCGTGTACGCCGACCGTGAAGGTCGGGGAGACGGTGAAGCGCGGGCAGCGCATCGCGACGAGCCAGGCGTTCTTGCATGCGGACATCCATGCATCCGTCTCCGGCAAGGTCAAAAGAATCGAAAACGGCATGATCTATCTCGAGAACGATGGGCTCGATGCGTGGGTGGAGGGCTTGCCCTTCACGCGCGATTGGCAGGCGATGACGCCTGAGGACCTCCTCTCTGCCATCGAGGCGGCGGGCATCGTGGGCATGGGCGGCGCGACGTTCCCCACGCAGGTGAAGCTCAAGCCGAAGAAACCGGTCGACGTACTGATCCTAAATGGCGCCGAGTGTGAGCCGTACCTGACCGCCGATGATCGCCTCATGCGGGAGGAGCCGGAGCGCGTCGTCACGGGTGCGCGTATCCTCGCGAAGATCCTGGGGACGAAGCGCAGCGTTATCGCCGTCGAGGAGAACAAGCCAGAGGCAGCAGAGGCGCTGCGGCGCGCCGCGGGGCAAGACCTCGAGGTCTTGTTGCTTCGGACGCGCTACCCGCAGGGCGCGGAAAAGATGCTCATCTACGCAGTCACCGGGCGTGAGGTGCCGCTCGGAGGATTGCCAATGGATGCGGGCGCCGTCGTGCAGAACGTCGGTACGGCGGCAGCTGTCGCCGATGCCTGCTGTCACGGCTTGCCGCTCACAGAGCGCATCACGACGGTCTCGGGCGATGCCATCCGCACGCCGAAGAACCTGCGCGTGCGCCTCGGCACGAGCTACCGCGACGCCATCGACTTCTGCGGCGGCTTTTCCGAGCAGCCGGACAAGGTGCTCGCCGGCGGGCCGATGATGGGGCGTGCGCAGGAGAGTCTCGACGTGCCGATCACGAAGGGTTCGTCGGGCATCCTCGCGCTCACGCGTCGCATCACGGCGCACGGGCCGGAGCTGCACTGCATCCGCTGCGGTCGCTGCGTCGCTGCGTGCCCGATGGGGCTCGTGCCGAGCATGCTCTCCATTCTCGGTGAGCGGCAGGATGTGGAAAAGGCGCGGGACAGCTACGGCGTGATGAACTGCATCGAGTGCGGCTGCTGCACGTATGTCTGTCCCGCTAAGCGCAATATCGTCCAGTATATCCGCGTGACGAAGGGAGCGGTCAAGGCGCTCGCGGCCAAGGAAAAGGCGAAAGCGGCAGCCCGCGCGGCGGAGCAGGAGAAGAAAGCGGCAGGAGGAAAGGAGGCTGCGCACGCATGAACGAAGCAGTAGGAGAGAAGAACGCGCCGGGTGCGGCAGCCCGGGAGGGGGTGGCAAAGGCACAGGCCCCGCAGGCTGGCACGAAAGCGGCGGCATCTGCGGAACCCCTCTTCACGGTCTCGAGCTCGCCGCATATCCGCGACGGCGAGACGGTCACGCACATCATGTGGCAGGTCAACCTCGCGCTGGCGCCTGCGGCGCTTTTCGCCGTCTATCATTTCGGCCTGCCGGCGCTCGTGAACATGGCGGTCGGCGCTGCGAGTGCCATCGCCTCGGAGTACGTCTGGCAGCGCGCGATGCATCAGCCCGTTACGGCGCTCGACGGCAGCGCCTGCATCACAGGGCTCCTGCTCGCGATGTCGATGTCGCCGCTCCTGCCGCCCTGGATGGTGGCCATCGGGTCGGTCCTCGCCATCGTTGTCGCGAAGCAATCGATGGGTGGTCTCGGCTTCAACATCTTCAACCCGGCGCACATCGGGCGCGCGGCGCTCATGGTCTCCTGGCCGGTCGCGATGACGACCTGGACGACGCTCGCCGGCACGGCGTCCGTCGACGCGGTCGCGACGGCAACGCCGCTCAACGTCCTCAAGATGCAGGGCTATGACGCCGTCGTCTCGCTGTTCGGCGGACAGGGCGCGATGTATCAGGCGATGTTCCTCGGGAATCGCAACGGCAGCCTCGGCGAGACGAGCACGGTGCTCCTGCTCGCAGGTGGTCTCTATCTCATCTGGCGCGGCTATGTGAATTGGTTCGTACCCGCCGTGATGCTCGCGACGGTCGCCGTGCTCACCTGGGTGTTCGGCCCCACGGGGCTCTTCACGGGCGATCCGCTCTTCCACCTCATGGCGGGCGGACTCATGCTCGGCGCCTTCTTCATGGCAACGGACATGGTTACCATCCCGATGACGCGGCGCGGACAGGTGATCTTCGCGGCGGGCGCGGGTGCGCTCACGGTGCTCATCCGCCTCGTCGGCGGCTATCCCGAGGGCGTCTGCTATGCGCTCCTGCTCATGAACGCGGTGACGCCGCTCATCGATCGCTTTGTGAAACCGCGCATGTTCGGCGAAGGAGGTGCGGCGAAATGAAAGGAAATGACTCGATGCTGAAGATCGCCGGCAACCTCATGGCGGCATGCCTCATCGCGGGGATCGTCATCGGCGCCGTCTACTTCGTGACGGCGCCCGTGGCGGCGAAGTCGGCGGCAGCGCGCAAGGAGGCAGCGCTGCGTGCGCTCGTGCCGGACGCCGACCGCTTCGTCGAGATCGACAAGCAAAACGGCTGGTACCGCGCAGAGCAAAACGGCGCGCCCGTCGGCTACATCGTGCCCGCGAGCACGAAGGGCTACGGCGGCGAGATCAAGCTGCTCGTCGCCGTTACGCCGGACGAGCACGTCATCGACTACAAGATCCTCGCGCACAACGAGACGCCGGGTCTCGGCGACAACGCGGGCAAGGAGCCGTTCCGCGCGAAGATCCGCGGCAAGGACGCGGCGCATCTCATCGTGACGAAGGATCAGGGCAACAAGGATGATGTGCAGGCGATGACGGGCGCGACGATCTCCTCGCGCGCCGTGACGCGCGGCGTCAAGACGGCCGTGACTGCGGTCTCGAGCTATCTCGCGGATGGGGGGCGCTGATGATGACGACAGGAATCAAGGAACTTTGGCAGATTTTCAGCAAGGGCCTTCTCGCGGAGAACCCGATCTTCATCCTCGCGCTCTCGCTCTGCCCGGCGCTCGCCGTGACGACGACGGTCGTGAACGGCCTCACGATGGGTCTCACGGTCACATTTGTCATCACGACGAATAACGTGGTCGTGAGCCTCGTGCGTCGCTGGGTCAATCCCAAGGTGCGCGTGCCTGTTTACATCACGAGCATCGCGACGATCGTGACCGTAGCGCAGCTCGTGCTGCAGGCGTATTTCCCCGATCTTTACGACGCGCTCGGCATCTACCTCGCGCTCGTCGTCGTCTTCGCGATCATCCTCGCGCGCGCGGAGGTCTTCGCCTCGAAGCATGGCGTCGTCGCCTCGTTCTGTGACGGGTTCGGCATGGGCTGCGGCTTCACGCTCGCCATGCTCATCATCTCCGTGATCCGCGAGCTCATCGGTGCGGGGACACTGCTCGGCGTGCCGGTCTTCGGCGCTTCCTATCAGCCCATGCTCATGATGGTGCTGCCGCCCGGGGCGTTCATCCTCATCGGCTACCTCGTTGCCGCGACGAAGACGTGGAACAGGCACCGCGAGCGCGCGCGTGAGAAAACCGCGCGCATGGCAGCGGCGAAAGGAGCTGAATCCTGATGGCAGAATACCTGACCCTTTTCATCGGTGCCGTCGTCGTCAATAACTTCGTCCTGACGAAGTTCCTCGGCCTCTGCATCTTCTTCGGCATCTCGAAGAACTTCAGCGCCTCGGTCGGCATGGGCATGGCGGTGACGTCCGTCATGACGATGAGCTCGATCCTCGCCTGGATCGTCTATCATTTCGTGCTCGAGCCGCTCGGCCTCACGTTCCTCACGACGATCGTCTTCGTCATCCTCACGGCGAGCTTCGTGCAGCTCCTCGAGCTCGTCATCAAGAAGCAGGCGCCGGCGCTCTACAACCTCTGGGGCATCTACCTGCTGCTCATCGCGACGAACTGCATCGTGCTCGCCGTGCCGCTCCTCAATGTGGAGAACAGCTACAGCCTCCTCAAGAGCATCGTGTTCGCCATCGGCTCGGGCCTCGGCTTCGCGCTCGCCATCATCCTCATGGCGAGTCTGCGCGAGAAGCTCGCCTACGCCGCCGTGCCGAAGCCGCTCGAGGGCATCGGCATCGCGTTCCTGCTCGCGGGCATGCTCTCGCTCGCGTTCCTCGGTTTCTCGGGCATGATGTAAGGAGGATGTTATGAGTACTACGGAAACAGCCATTCTCATCGTCGTCGTGCTCGTGGGTGTCGGCGCCTTTTTCGGCATCGTGCTCGCGCTCGCCGACAGGAAATTCTACATGCAGCAGAACCCGCTCATCGCCGAGGTGGAAGACGTGCTGCCAAAGGGCCAGTGCGGTGCCTGCGGCTTCGCGGGCTGCGCGAAATACGCGGAGGCGGTGGTCGAGAACCCAGAGGTCGCGCCGAACCTCTGCGTGCCAGGCAAGGCCGCTGTCGCGGCGAAGGTCGCGGCGCTTACGGGCAAGGACGCGGGCAGCGTCGAGGAGCGCAAGGCGCATGTCCTCTGCCGCGGCGGTCAGGCGGCGAAGGACGCCGCGCGCTACGAGGGCGTCGCGGACTGCGCTGCGGCGAAGCTCGCCTCTGGCGGGGCGAAGGCGTGCAAGTACGGCTGCCTCGGCTTCGGCAGCTGCGTGCGCGCCTGCCCGTTTGATGCCCTCACCATGGGACAGGACGGCCTGCCCGTCGTCGAGACGCTCGCCTGCACGGGCTGCGGCAAGTGCCAGGAGACCTGCCCGCAGGGCGTCATGCAGGTGCTCCCCACGAGCGCGCTCGTCAAGGTCGCCTGCCGCTCGCACGCGAAAGGCCCCGCCGCGCGCAAGGCGTGCCCGAACGCCTGCCTCGGCTGCGGTCTCTGTATGCGCAGCTGTCCGCACGGAGCCATCAAGATCGACGGCTTCCTCGCCGTCGTCGACACATCCGTCTGCCGGGCGTCCGGCTGCACGGAAAAGACCTGCCTCGCCAAGTGTCCGACGGGGGCGATCCGCGAGGCGGTCGCGTAGAGCACACAAGCAAACGGGACTGGCGCACGAGCATGTTGCTCGTGCGCCAGTCCCGCTTTTTGCGTACGATGCGATTGATATCAAAGCCTGGGACGAGAACCGGAGCTTAGACCGTAAGCTCGATCTGGTTTCCCTCGATGGCGATGATGCAGCGTTCGTAATAGCCGTCGCCTGTAGTGCGCGGTCCGCTGACGACTTCATAGCCGTCAGCCTTTTTCATTTTCATCAACCTTTCTTTGGTGCTTGGATATCTTCGGAGGCTTCTGCTGAGGTTGCTGCAGGGGATGCCTCTTTTCTTGCACAAGCATGGATGCGATTGAGGACGTCGGCAACAGTGTGGCTGGCGAGATCCGCCTCAAACCGCTGCTGGATGTCCAGGAGCATGCCGTCGAGGCTGCGGTGGATGTTGCGGCCGACGGGGCACTGCGGGTTCGGGTGCTCGTGGAAGTGGAAGAGCGCCTTGCCGCTCCCCGTCTCGACGGCGCGGTAGACATCGAGGAACGTGATGGCAGAGAGCGGCCGAAGGAGCCGGATGCTGCCGGGACCGCGCTTCGTCTCGATGAGCCCCGCACCGCGCAGCTTCAGCATGACGCCGCGGACGATGACGGGATTCGTGCCGATGCTGCCCGCAAGGAACTCGCTCGTGACGCGGTAGCCTTCACTGAAATAGGCAATGGCGGCGAGGAGATGGATGGCAATCGTGAACTTCGTGGAAATCTGCATGGCGGCAGCTCCTTTACTGGAATTGGGGTGCTAGGGAAGGTCAGCGGCGCTGCCTCCTTAGCGGGATCTCCCTGGATATGACTTATCGTATCACTGCAAGGCGGTGGAGGGCAACCCCTGTTGCCGCCATAGTACAGGGGCGGGCGTGCCTGGTGCAGGCAGCGCCCCGCCTCAGAGAAGCCGTTGATAGATGGTGCGGTCCGCGTCCAGGAAAACGTCAAAGATCACCTGCGAGACGGAGGTGGCCGGATGGCGGTCCAGCCATTGGCGGACGGTATGGATGGCAATCTCGGCCGCCTCTTGCCGGGGGAAACGGAATACGCCCGTCGAGATGCAGCAAAACGCGATGGCCTCCAGATGATGCGCGGCGGCAGTCTCCAGGCAGGACGCGTAGCAGGAGGCGAGCTGCGCTTTGTGCGCTTCCGTCAGTTTACCGCGCACGATGGGACCGACAGTGTGCAGTACGTAGCGAGCGGGCAGATGATAGCCCTTCGTGATCTTGGCGCGGCCGGGCGGCTCCTCGCAGCCCTGTTCCTGCATGAGCTGCCAGCAGGCATAGCGCATCTCGGCGCCGGCCATGGTCTGCTCGATATTGTCGATACAGCCGTGATTCGGTTGGAAGCAGCCGAGCAGCTGGCTGTTGGCGGCATTGACGATGGCGTCGACAGCCAGCCGCGTGATATCTCCCTGCCAGAGGGAGAGGCGAGGATCGGATGCACTTCGCTTGATATCTGCCGGCTGGACGATGCCCTTTTCCCGCGTCATCTGCTCGAGAAAGGCGCCTTCGACGGCTTGGAACTCCTCCGTCAGCGGCGCTGGCGGACGGACGTTGAAGAGGGCGCGCAGCAAGAGCCATCGCTCCTCCGGATGATCGGGGATCGGGGCATTGGCATACATCGGCATTTCCTGCTGTAGGGCGTGGATGAGCCAGAGCATACGTTCTTCCTGTGTCATGCTTGCACTGCAGCTCCTTTCTGTAAATCATGAAGCACTTTGCCGATGTCCTGCTCCAGGCAGAGGCTCCGCTCCGCGATCTCTTCGGTGCAGACGGCGTACTCCGTATTGATGCAGGCATAGAAGGCATGCGGATTGGCTGCGGTGTAATACCAGAACGGGTATTTGATGATCACCGGCGTATCGGTACATCAAATCAGCCAAGGACTGCCACAGGAAGCGGCAGTCCTTGGGATCGCAAAGTGGAGCGTCGCCGGTCAGGCGCGGACGACGGAGATGCGCTGCTGGAGGTGCGTGCCTTTTTCGATCTCGTCGACGAGGGCGATGGCGTAGTCGGCGTAGGAGATGATGGACTCGTTGCGGCTGTTCAGCGTGAATTCCTCGCCTGCGAGGATGTATCTGCCCGTGCGCTCGCCTTCGGCCTGAAAATCGCCGGCGGGGCTGATGTAGGTCCACTGCGTATCCTTTGCCGTGCGCAGGAAATCGAGTGCCTGCTGGTGCGCGGCCGCGACGCCCTTGAACGCGTCAGGGAAGTCCGGCGTTTCGGCGACGGTCAGCGTGTGCTCTGGATTGACAAAGAGGCTGCCGGCGCCGCCGACGACGACGAGGCGCACTGGCGTGCCTGCGAGGATGCCTGCGAGATGCTTTGCGGCGTTCGGGATGATCGGGAACGTCTCGGGCGACCAGGCGCCGACGGCGTCGACGACGGCGTCGATGCCCGTGAGATCCTCGCGCTTGAGGTCAAAGAGATCCTTCTGAACGTAGTTATTTGTCGGTGTGTCATTCTCTGCGTGACGGCCGAATGCGGCGACCTCGTGTCCGCGGCTCAGCGCCTCGGCAATGACTTTTTTTGCAACACGGCCATTGGCGGCGACAACTGCGATTTTCATGATGATTGCTCCTCTCTGGAGGCGTACCTCCGAACCAGTTGTTTTTTGTAATCGAATAGATTACCTTCTACGGTTTGTAATATATCATATGACAAATTGTTTATCAATAAGTTTATTACAAAAAGTTGCGCGGGAAAGAGGATTTCCTAAGGAAATGCCGAATTCATCAGTGTTTCCCTAAATAAGACAGGAAAGACACGGAACTGTTTTCGTGCTACAATCATGGCGAGGAATCAAAGTGGGCGGGTTCGGTACGTTGATGAAAAGAGGCAGCGTATCGAGGCGGTGCACTGTCTGCATCTCGTCGCGAGACGCGACGAAACGATGCGAAGGAGGGTATAGGATGGAGATTTTTCCTAAACATCAGAGCAAGCTCATCAAGGATACGACGCGCGAGGAGCGCGAGGAGATCGTGCGGCAGTCCCTGCGCTGCGCGGAGGGCTGTGAGAACTGCACGGGCTGTGCGCTTGGCGCGGGCGACGCCTTTGAGATGTATCGTCCCTATATAGAGGGAAAGCTCGAGATCCGTGAGATCAACATGCAGTTTCACGCGCGCTACAACGTGCATTGAAGAAACAATGCGGCGGCGCTCATTCTTGCGCCGCTCCCTGCGCGCCTGCTCGGACGACGAGCAGGGAGCGCTCCGCGCCTCATGGCAGACATTTGCCGTGAGGCGCTTTTTTGTTGGCCTGTACGCTTGTCGTGGTCTCGCAGGCGGCGTGTTTTTTGAGAAGGATGCGGGGATGCGAATATATTTTCACAAAAGATACAATATAATAACATACGTGACGATAAATGATAAAATCATTGAGAATAGAGAAAAAACCGAGGGAAATTAGCGATAAATGATTGTAAATTGCCTGCACTACTGATACTATTAGACACATCAAGAGAACGAAATATAAATTACTTCACATAAGTGAAAGTGAATTGGAGGTCACCATGGCACCAATTGAAAAGAGAATCTTGATCAAAGCGGCCAGCATGTATTATCTCGATCATATGAAACAAAATGAGATCGCGGAGCGCATGGGGGTCGATCGCACAACGGTCAGTAAATACTTGAAGAAGGCTTTGACGAATGGCATTGTCAAAGTGACGGTAGAGAGTGACTCGTATGAGGATATTGAGGCAGCGCTCGAACGCAGGTTCGGGCTCCGCGAGGCCTATGTCGTCCCGAACAGTTATGATTTGCAGGCTGTCAAAAAGAGCATGGCGCAGGCAGGGCTGAATCTCCTGCGGCGCATCATGACAGACGGACAAGTGCTGGGCATGGCTTGGGGATCGACAATTCAGGAACTCACGAAACAGGCGCATCGCGAAAAGATGCCGACGCTCGATATCGATGTTGTTCCCCTGGATGGGGGACCGGAGAGTATCGACAGCGATCATCATGTCAATACCTTGTGCTATGAGATGGCCAAGGCTCTTGGCGGGCATAGCCACTTCATTTACGCACCGGCTATCACGAGGACTGCCGAGATACGCGAGGCGATTTTACAGGATTCCAATTACGAAAAGATATCGAATCTCTGGCACAGATTGGATCTTGCCATCGTCGGTATCGGCGCTCCGGTCAAATCCTCGAATCTTGTCTGGGCAGGCTATTTTGGCCGCGATGCCATTGACTCGATGCGGCGCACGGGGGCTGTCGGCGAGGTTTGCTCGGTGTTCTACGATAAGGACGGCAGTCCTGTCAGGACGCCTTTCACAGATCGAACCATTGCTGTTCCGCTCGATATGCTGCGCAATCTGCCCTACTGCATCGGCGTGGCTGCTTCGCGGGAAAAAGTACCGGCTATCATGGGGGCGCTGCGCGGTCATCTCATCAATGTTTTGATTACGGATGAGGAGACGGCAAAGATCCTGCTCCATGAATGATTTCATGTATGTGGTTACGCAAAATCGCTATCTTGTGGATATGGGAGTGAGTTGTGAAGAGAAAGGGAGGGGTGTATTTTGCTTTGGGTGTTGTTTGTGATTGCGATTGCCGCCTGGGTGTTGCAAACGCTGTTGGGGCTCTGGCAGTTCCGGCGCTTCCGTTCGCATGTCAGGGAACTTCGCAGGTTGGGGCGCGTGGCAATCGGCAAGTCAAAGGGGAGATTGACGGCAGGTGCGATCGTCTTGCTCTGTATCGATGCGGATTGCCGCATCATCAAGGGGGAAATTTTGGAGGGCGTTACGATCTTTGCGAAGTGTCGGCCGTTCCCTGCACTGGAAGGATACCATTTGCTGGAGCTTCGCGAGGAGCTTTGCCGCGCAGCAGGATTGACAAAACAGCAGACCAGAGCAGCTTGCAGCGCGCGTCAGGATTATCTCGATTATCAGGCTCTCCAGGATGGATGCAGGGCGGATGAGCAAGGGGACGATCAGGGAAAATGTCATGCGTGAGCATGCGCTTGTCCTGACCAGATAAAAAGGAATATGAAGGGAAAAGGAGAGATTTTGATGGACACATTGGTTTTCTTAGCACAAGGGTTTATCGGTATGTTCAATAAGGGCGGTGAGACCTTTGTCGGATGGGTGACGGGCATTATTCCAACGTTGATCTGCTTGCTTGTTGCCATGAACTCAATCGTTTTGTTCGTCGGTCAAGACAAGATTGAGAAATTTGCAAGGATCTGCGGCGGCAATCCGCTGACACGCTACATTCTGCTGCCCGTGGTTGGTACGTTTTTCTTCTGCAATCCGATGACGCTTTCCCTCGGGAAATTCCTGCCGGAATATTACAAACCGTCCTATTATGCAGCAGGTTCTGCTTCGTGTCATACGCTGAACGGGCTCTTTCCCCATGTCAATCCGGGGGAACTCTTCGTCTTCCTCGGCGTTGCCAATGGTATTTCGGCGCTTGGACTCCCGACCGTGGATCTTGCCCTGCGTTATTTCCTCATTGGCATTGTTATCAACTTCCTGCGCGGCTGGATTACGGATTTTACGACTGCATACGTCCAAAAGCAGCAGGGCGTTGCACTGAGCAAAGAGCTGGTTGCTGTGAAGGACTGAATAAAAATTTTTTCTAAACATAAAAATATATGAACATATACTTGGGGAAAAGAGAAGAATAGAAAAGGGGATAGTATCATGGCAGAGTATCAAGACGTTGTGGTAACCGCTGGTTCGGGCGGGTTTGGCGGGCCGCTGACGCTGCATCCGGATGAGAAGCGCAATAAAATCGTCAATATTACAGGCGGCGTCATTTCCTCCGTATCAGAGCGGCTGGCTGAAATGACGGGATGCGAATTGGTGGATGGCTTTAAGACGAGCGTTCCCGATGATGAGATCCTCGCGGTCGTCATCGATTGCGGCGGCACGCTACGCTGCGGCATCTATCCGCAGAAGCGCATCCATACGATCAATCTGAATCCGACGGGGCCGAGCGGTCCGCTCGCGCAGTACATCAAGCCGGATATCTACGTTTCGGCGGTGCGGGAGAAGAATATCGCGCTCGCCGATGGCGCTGCGGTTGCGGTGAGCGCGACAGCGGCAGCTCAGGAAAAGCAGGAGGATACGACCTCGGCTCCGGGCGGCATGGGCAAGCGCAAGTATGACACCTCAAAGAAGATCTCTGAGCAGCAGGTCGGCTTGATGGCGAAGATCGGACAGTTCATGGGCGGTATCGTCGCGGTTTTCTATCAGGCAGGCCGTGAGACGATCAATACGATGATCAAGACAATCTTGCCGTTCATGGCCTTTGTCTCGATGCTCATCGGAATCATTCTTTCAACGGGGATCGGCGATGTCATCGCGCATCTGTTGATTCCGTTGGCAGGCAACGTTGGCGGACTCGTTATCCTGTCGCTGATCTGCTCCTTCCCGTTCCTCTCTCCGTTCCTTGGCCCGGGCGCTGTTATCGCGCAGGTCATCGGCGTCCTCATCGGCGTAGAGATTGGCAAGGGGGCTATTCCGCCGCATCTCGCGTTACCGGCACTTTTCGCCATTAACGCGCAGTGCGCATGCGACTTCATCCCCGTCGGTCTCGGCCTTGCGGAGGCGGAGGCTCAGACCGTGGAAGTCGGCGTGCCGTCCGTGCTCTACTCTCGTTTCATCACAGGCCCGATTTCCGTTATCCTCGCGTGGCTGGCAAGCTTCGGGCTTTATGAGGCTTGATGTTAAGTCGTATGGAGGCGATGACCATGAAGAAATATTACAGCACGATCGTGCAGGAGCTCGGCCAGCAGGTACACGCGTTCAAGGATGCCGGCATGCTCATCCTGTTCAATGAGAACGCGCCGAAAGAGCTGCGTGAGTACTGTGTGCTTCACCGGGGCAATCATTTGGAAGATACGGTGCGGCCTGGAGATATCTTTCAGTTTGGCGGAACCTCGTATCAGATCGTCTTTGTCGGCAGTCAGGTGCAAAAGAATCTCAGAGACCTTGGACACATTACGCTGCGTTTCAACGGGAACAAGGAGCATGAGTCCCTGGAGGGAAGCCTGTATCTCGAGGAGAAACCTGTCGCCGATACGGCTCCGGGTGATGAGATCGCTATCTACCGTCCGTAATGGCGCGGAGTTTTGCGCGAAGGAATGCAGGGAGACGGGGCAGGGGGAGAAAAAAGGGATGCGCGATTTTCCGGCGCGGAGCTGGATATCGTAATCGAAATCAAGAAGATAGGAGACGATGAAATGAAAACTTGGTTGAATTTAGAAGGAAAGACAGCAGTTGTGACGGGCGGTGCGTCCGGCATTGGCAAAACGGTTGCGCAGTCCTTCCTCGACAATGGCGCGAATGTCGTAGTCTGCGATATGAATCCGAAAGAGCCGGAATTTGAACTCGGCGCAGGCAAGGGGAAACTGCTCTATGTCGTGACGGATGTCACGAAAGCAGAGAGCGTCGCGTCGATGGTTGAGAAGGCAAAAAAGACGTTCGGCAAACTTGATATTCTTGTCAATAATGCTGGTATCAACATCCCGTGCCTGCTCGTGGATCCGAAAGATCCGCATGGGAAATATGAGCTCAACGAAAATGTCTATGACAAGGTCACGAGCGTCAATATCAAGGGCGTTTATCTCATGGCTCAGGCACTCGGGCATGAATTCGTTGACAATGGTGCCGGTGTCATCATCAACATGAGTTCCGAGAGCGGTCTGGAGGGGTCTGAGGGACAGAGTATTTACGCCGCGACGAAGAATGCGGTCAATTCCTTTACGCGCTCCTGGTCGAAAGAGCTGGGACGAAAAAATGTCCGCGTTGTCGGTGTAGCACCGGGCATCCTGGAGGCAACGGGGCTGCGCACGCTGGCCTATGAGGAAGCGCTTTCCTATACGCGCGGCATCACGGTCGATGCTTTGCGCAAAGGCTATCAGAGCACGAAGACGACGCCGCTCGGACGCAGCGGCAAGCTCACGGAGGTCGCGAACCTCGTGTTGTTCCTGGCAAGTGACCGGGCTTCTTATATTCATGGCGTTACGTACAATGTGGCCGGCGGCAAGACGAGAGGCTGATCGGCGCGCAGCGCGGCGGGGGATCCTATGCAGGGTCCCCTTTTTTGTCGGATCAAGCAGATGTTCGAGATGGCGGCGATTCGCTGCGCAAGAGATGGGATCGTGTATAAATGAAAATATATCGTAACGGTCCTGCAAACGATTTGTAAAAAAATCGTAAACATCATTGTATCAACCTCTAATCTATGGTAGCTTAGAAGTATCTCATGGGCGAGGAGCAGGGAACATGGGAACTTCTTCTCAACCAAGAGATATCTCGGAAACTTCCCGGGACTGTTGGATGCAGCAGTTCCAGCGCGTGCCCCGAGGGTACAGCGCGAGGGGGGCGCAGCGGATGCGCTGCGCGCTGGTTGTCTCGATAGAGGAGGATTATCATGAAGAAAATTCTTGTTTCCGCCCTGACGACGGCGCTCGTCGTCGGCGCTGCCTCGACGACGTTCGCTGCGGCGAATCCGTTCAGCGATGTCCCGGCAGATCACTGGGCGTATGACGCGGTCTCTCAGCTCGCTGCGGACGGCGTCATCGAAGGCTACGGCGACACGACGTTCCAGGGCGACAAGAACATCACGCGCTACGAGATGGCGCAGATGGTTGCGAAAGCCATGGCGAAGACGGATGTCTCCGCTGCGGACAAGGCCATGATCGACAAGCTCGCCGCCGAGTTCGCCGATGAGCTCAATAACCTCGGCGTGCGCGTCGCGAATCTCGAGAAGAACGCCGACAACGTGAAGTGGACGGGCATGGGCCGCTACACGTACACGAGCGATCGCAAAGACGAGAAGCGTACGAATAAGGACGAGTTCCTGCTACGCCTTGAGCCGAAGGCTGCGGTCAACGACAACTGGTCAGTCAATGCGCGTCTCGAGGCGTCCATCGACATGTCTGATGATACGAACAGCAGCGATGTGACGCTCAAACGCATCTGGGCGCAGGGCGACTACAAGAACTATCAGCTGAAGTTCGGTAAGTTCGCGAGCAAGCTCAACGATACGCTCATCTTCGATAACCCGTTCTCCGGCGCGGCCGTCACGTTCGGCAACGTCGCCAAGATGAGCATCGAGGCGGGCCGTATCGGTCAGGGCGAGCTCAAGAGCGCTTACAAGAGCTTCGGCAAGCCGGCTAGTTATCAGGGCTTTGCGCTGAAGGGGAAGACGGGCAGCCTCGGCCTCGCCGCTGGCTACTACCATGCGGACTGGAACGTGAAGGGCGCGGACACGGATGATGCAAACATCTGGTTCCTCGGTGCGAACTATGCGTTTGACAAGAACACGACGCTCGGCCTGCAGTATGCGAAGTCTGACAACGATATCAAGAACAGCGAGAAGGCGCAGGACAAAGCGTATGAAGCAATCCTGAACTACAAGGGCGCACAGAAGGCGAACCAGGGCTCCTGGGGTGCTTGGGCTGCTTATCGCTATCTCGGCGATGCGGCCGTCCTCAAGCCGACATACGATGCGATCAGTGCCGGCTATCGCGGCTGGGAGATCGGCATGAACTATACGGTCTTTAAGAACATCGTTGGCACGCTCCGCTATGGTGACAACAAGAGTCTCTACAATGACGACTCGAAAGACAAGGTGCTCTTCGGCCGCGTTGAGTTCTTCTTCTGATTGTTTGTTGAGGAGCCGTCTTCCTGGCGGTCGCCTCATGATGAGTCCACATCTCCTATTTGGTTCCCATACCTTTGGAATCCGCCTGCGGGCGGATTTTTTTTATGGCAGATGCAGCGAGGCAGCGGCGCGGAGCAGATTCCCTCATTTTTGGGCTATGTGATTATAATTTTTAGAGTATCGATTTCTAAAATATTTCTATTAATAAGAAAAAATACATTGCGAAACTGATTCCAGTATGCTATAATCAGTCGTGACATGGGAACAGTTCCAGAAAGGAAATAAGGAAGCACTTCCGGGCGGTCCCCATGGAGAAGAAGAGAGCGCAAAGATGCGCCGAACGTATAGGGGGATTCATATTATGATGAAGAAAACTTTGATCACTGTCTGCACGACAGCCATCGTCGCTGGTGCCGCCTCGACGGCCTTCGCTGCGGCCAATCCGTTCAGCGATGTCCCGGCAGACCACTGGGCGTATGATGCGGTTGCGCAGCTCGCCGCCGACGGCGTCATCGAGGGCTACGGCGACGCGACGTTCCAGGGCGACAAGAACATCACGCGTTACGAGATGGCGCAGATGGTCGCGAAAGCCATGGCAAAGAAAGACGTCTCCGCGGCAGACAAAGCAGCGATCGACAAGCTCGCTGCGGAGTTCGCTGATGAGCTGGGGAACCTCGGCGTGCGCGTCGCGAACCTCGAGAAGAATGCCGATAAGGTGAAATGGGGCGGCGTCTTCGAGTCGACGTATACGAGCACGCGCCACGACACGAAGTCGAAAGCGACGAAAGACCGCACGAACGTCAACGAGTACGTCTTCCGTCTCGAGCCGGTCGCGGAGGTCAGTGACCATTGGAAGGTGCACGCGCGCATCGACGCGAATGGCAACTACAGCAAGGATACGTCCGGCTCTGCGGACCTCAAGCGTGTCTGGGCGGAGGGCGACTACGGCAAGCTCAACGTTAAGCTCGGCAAGCTGCCGAACGCTATCAACCTCATCTCCATCACGGATGATCCGTATTCCGGCGTTGCTGTGAGCTACGGTGATAAATGGAAAGTCACGGCGGAGGCAGGCCGCATCGACGATGCGAACTTCGGCGACATGAGCCGCGATGCAAACGGCTTCGTCGGTACGCAGGACGCGTTCAAGGACAACGACGACACGGCGAACTATCAGGCACTCATGGTGAGCCATGCCTCCGGCAAGTTCGCAGGCGATGTCGCCTATCAGCATCTCACCGACACGTTCGACCAGGACAAGCTCCCCGTGCTCTATTATCAGGGTCAGAAAGACCGCAAGGACTACAAGGCGGACATCTGGTCGCTCAAGGGAACGTACGGCTTTGACAAGAACGATTTCCTCAAGGTCGAGTACGCGAAGAACACGAAGGCGGACAACGAGGCCACGTCCTACAGCTTCGAGTACGACTACAAGGGCGCCGTGGCAGCCAATCCCGGCAGCTGGGGCCTCTACCTCGCCTACCGCAACCTCGGCCAGTACGCTTCTCCCTGGGGCACGTACGGCGATGGTGCCGACAACGGCCAGAAGGGCATCGAGGCTGGCGTCTCCTGGACGGTCTTCCGCAACATCCAGTTCTTCGCGAAATACTTCTCCGGCAAGGATCGCGTCGCGAATACCGATGCGCAGAAGCTCTTTGCTCGCTTCGACGTCTTCTTCTGATCCTGCCGCAGGAACTGCAGGGCAGACGTGCCATCCTTCGGGCGCGGGTCCTTTCACAATGCATCCGTTCATCTGAGGAAAGAGGCTCTCTTCGTGAGGGCCTCTTTTCCTTGACTTTTTTTTATGGGATTGATACCATTACTCAAAAAGGAAAAGATGAAATCGGAACGAAAGCAGGAGCGAAACAGTATGAAAAGGGAAAGCAATGCAGACGCGCAGAAACTCACGATCCAGGACATCGCGGATCGGGCGGGCGTCTCCAAGAGCACGGTGTCGCGCTACCTCAATCAAGGCTATATCAGCGATGAGAAGGCGGAGCGCATCCGCGCCGTCATCGAAGAGACGGGCTACCAGGCGAATTTCTTCGCGAAGCGCCTCAAGATGAAGCAGAGTAAGCTCATCGGCATCGTGCTGCCGCGCATGGACTCCGTCTCTGTCGGCAAGCTCCTCTCCGGTGTCGGCCGCATCCTCGAGCCGGCGGGGTATCAGGGCATCCTGCTCGTGAGCGGCCTGCGGCAGGAGAAGGAGATCGAGAACATCCTCAAATTTTCGCAGCAGGGCGTCGATGGCATCATCGTCGATTCCGTCGGCATCACGCCGCGTCACGTCGCGTTGACGCAGCAACTCGAGGTGCCGCTCGTCTACACAGGCCAGCAGCGGGAGGGCCTGCGTTGCCTCAAGATCGACGACTACGCAGCAGGCAGGCTCATGGGCGCGTACCTGCGGCAGATGGGGCACGTGCACGCCGTCTTCCTCGGCGTCTCGGAAAAAGATCACGCCGTTGGCGTCGAGCGCAAACAAGGCTTTGTCGATGCCTTCACGGAAGGGCGGCCGGAGGCGCAGGTGTCCTTCGTGGAGACGGGGTTCGATTTCTTCTCGGCGTATAGCCTCGGCCCGACGATCCTCTCCTTCGGTGCGACGGTCGTCGTCGGTGCGACGGACAACATCAGCCTCGGCGTGCTGCGGTACCTGCACGAGCGCGGTATCCGCGTGCCGCGCGATCTCTCCGTCGCTGGCTTCGGCGGCTACGACGTGGGCGCAGTCGTCTATCCGGCGCTCACCTCGGTGTATTTCGACTACGAGCTCGTGGGGATGAAGGTGGCGCAGCTCATGCTCGATGCGATCGCGGGTATCGAAAGCGACCTCGGCGGCCTGCCGCTCCATTTCCTCGAGCGCGAGAGCGTGCGGCGGATCGGCGCAGGCACGGAGGCGCCTGTGGAAAAAAGGGATGTATGAACGGCACTGATCTGAAGTATGGCGATGCCTCAACTTTTTATCTGCAGTAACTGCAGCAGATGTTTTCTCCGCTGGGAGTGTGCTATAATGACGGTGATTGAAACTGATTCTTCGATGGGATAGGAGCGATGCAGATGTATACTCTTCCAAATGATGGCTATATGGGGAAATTCCCGGAGATCGATGCGGAGGCGTTCGTGGCGCCGGGGGCTGTTGTGCTCGGCGATGTGAAGATCGCGAGATATGCGAGCCTCTGGCCGGGGGCGGTCGTGCGTGGGGATGTGAGCTACATCCGCATCGGCGAGGCATCGAACGTCCAGGATGTCGCCTGCCTGCACGTCGCGGATGAAGGGCCGTGCATCATCGGCAGCTACGTGACGATCGGCCATGGCGCCATCGTGCATGCCTGCACGGTGGGGGATAATGTGCTCATCGGCATGAATGCGACGGTGCTTACGGGCGCAAAGATCGGCAGCGGCTCCATCATCGCAGCCGGGGCGCTCGTGAAGGAGAATGCCGTGATCCCGCCGAATTCGCTCGTCGTCGGTGTGCCGGGCGCGGTGAAGAAGCAGATCGATCGCGTGGAGGCCATCCACGCGCAGGCGGTGAAGTACAAGACGGCATGGGCGCTCGGCTACGGCGTCGCCCCGCATATCGGCGGCGAGCTCTATCACGGTGAACAGATCGTATAATTGCATAATTCGCAAGAAGCCACAGACGGGGACGAAACTTGTCTGCATGATTGCCGGGGAGGGATGTGCATATCAGTTCCCTGGCGAGTATCTCGACTGTGTGCAGCAGCCAGAGCGGCTGTGGTATTTCCGACGACCGGAGATCGAGGCGGGGGAGCGTCAGGAGACGGTGGAAGGCGGCTGGTGCTCCACTGGCGGGCAACAAGAAACGGCACGGTGCCATCCTGGCGCCGTGCCGTTTCTTGCTCTGTTATTTCTTGAGTTCTTTCTGTTTCATGAAGTCTTCGAGGATGACGCGCTTGGCGATCTTTCCCGTCGCCGTGCGTGGCAGGTGCGGCAGCTCATGGAACTCGCGCGGGATCTTGTAGAGCGCGAGGTTCGTCTGGAGGAATTTCTTGAGCTCGCGGATGTTGATGGAGGCGCCTTCGTGGAGGCTGTAGAAGCAGGCACCCGCCTGTCCGCGCAGTTTGTCCTCGATGCCGATGACGGCTGCCTCAGCGATGCCGGGGAACTGGTAGATGAGCTCCTCGACCTCGCGCGGGTAGATGTTTTCGCCCATGCTGATGATCATGTCCTTGAGGCGGTCGACGATGTAGATATAGCCGTCCGCGTCCATGCGCGCGATATCGCCCGTGTGGAGCCAGCCGCCGCGCAGCGCCTCTGCCGTCGCGTCCGGAAGGTTCCAGTAGCCGAGCATGACATTGCCGCCCTTGATGACGAATTCACCCGCTTCCCCGCGCGGGACGTCGTCGCCATTGGCATCGATGAGGCGCCAACGGACGCCTTTGACGATGGGGCCGATGGAGCCGACCTTTTCCTTGCCCGGCGGGTTCATCGTCACGACGGGGCTTGCCTCGGAGAGGCCGTAGCCCTCGCAGATCGAGACGCCGAACTTGTCGATGAAATCCTGTTCGATCTTGAGCGGCAGGGTCGTTCCGCCGGAGACGACGAGGCGCAGCGTCTTCATGTCCTCTGCTGTCGCGAGCTTTGTGAGCAGGCTGCAGATGGAGGGGACGACGTAGAGGTCGGTGATCTTCTCCTTGCGGATGGTGCTGATGGTCTCCTTCGGCGTGAACTGGTCGAGGATGACGACCGTTGCGCCGCAGTAGAGAGGATAGAGCACGGAGCACGTCCAGCCGAAGCAGTGATACATCGGCAGGACGCAGAGCACGGTGTGCTCCGGACGGCAATCCATTATTTCCATCTGCTGCGCGTTGATCGTGAGATTCTTATGCGAGAGGACGGCGCCTTTCGGCGTGCCCGTCGTGCCGGAAGTATAGATGATGACGCAGGGATGGTCCTCGTCAAAGGAAGGCGGCAACGGTGCGGCGGCAGGAATCGTCTCATCCTTGCGTCCGCAGGTGCGCATGTCGTGCTGGACGACCTTGATGTCGCAGCGCAGCTGCGCGAGCGCATCGACGAGGTTGAGCGGCTGGTACGTCAGCAGGTGCTTGATGCCGGCATCCTTGATGATGAAAGCAATCTCACGGCTGCTGAGCTGGAAATTGATCGGCACGGCGATCGCACCGAGCGAAGCGATGCCGAAATAGGCGAAGATATACTCCGCACTGTTGCGCGAGAAAATACCGACGCGATCGCCAGCCTTGATGCCGGCAGCCGCAAGGCGGTCGCGGCAGTTCGTGACCGCCTCAGCGGTCTCTTTATACGTGAAACGGCGCTCATGGTCGATGATGGCAAGATCGGTGGGAGCACCCTGATGAACGAGATCGTGTACGAACATAAGATACCTTCTTTCTCTGCTTTGATTGGACAAGTTGATTTTATACCAGGTACTAAAAAATGTAAAGCAGAAAATCTTTACCCAAAGTGTTGACAAGGACGCCTTGAGCATGTATCATATTACAAGTCGGCGGCAGAAAGCGCCGCAGACACCACATCGAGGGTCGCTCAAAAAGAAGAAAAACTTCTTGACAAGCGAAACGGGATGAGGTAATATATAGAAGCTGATTCACGAAAGGGCGGGCGAAACGCTCCGAGGGAATCGCGGGTGTTCTTTGAAAACTAAACAATGCAGAACATCATGCAACCATGATGTAAAGCCAGATGTCGGTACATGAAAATGTATCAAACATCGATTACTATGAACATATAGCAATCGGCAATTTCTTTACTGATATAGAAATATATCGGTCCAAAAGAGAAACGAGAGCCAATCGGCTTTCCATATTTCATGGAGAGTTTGATCCTGGCTCAGGACGAACGCTGGCGGCGTGCTTAACACATGC
>ERZ772897.1704-NODE-1704-length-21680-cov-7.169202_pt1 | contig 21680 bp, 15 predicted proteins | sample MGYA00512125_ERZ772897 | MGnify/ENA primary metagenome ERZ772897 (study PRJEB29015, sample SAMEA2737660) | human gut metagenome | biome: human gut; feature: human-associated habitat; material: faeces | place: China | collected 2012 ... | reverse complement strand
GCTCGCGGCGTCTGCCATCTCCGGCCTGCTCGCCTACCGCTCGACGCTCGATGCCGTCCTCGACATGGGCAACAACGCCGACTACCAGCGGCAGAGCCTCTGGCAGGACCGCGCGGCGAACGGCACGGACGGCAACGCGGCGGATATCGCCGCCGTCGACGCCGTCATGGGGCGCCTCACGGCAGACGGGCTCTTCGTGCTGCCCGCGAACAACCTGCCCTTCGTCTGGCACGTCAACGACAGCGCGCTCTTCAACGCCGCCTGCTACCCGACGGACTACATCTCGGTGAATCGTGGGCTTGTGCGCGTGCTCGGCGGCAGCGAGGACGAGCTCGCCGCCGTGCTCGGCCACGAGATGACGCACGGGCTCGCACACCACAGCGCGGAGACGTACGCCAAGACGATGGCGACGTACTACGGCCTCTCCCTGCTCAATATGGCGACGGGCGTCATGGACTGGCAGCAGCTCCAGGCGCTCACGGCCTATTCGAGCGCCAAGCTGTTCACGCTGCCGAAGGAGTACGAGGCGGACGAGGGCGGCTTCTACCTCGCGGCGCGCGCGGGATTCAACCCCGGCGGCGGCGCGGCGGCGATGGCGCGCATGGACGCCTATTTCACCCAGCAGAGCCGGAGCCTCGAGGAGTACCAGGACCCCGACGAGCAGAAAAAGGAGAACTATAACGACCATCCCGACACGCTCCTGCGCGAGAAACGCCTGCTCGGCCTGCTCAAGGACTACAGCGCCGGGCATGTGACGGTCGAGGGGCGCAAAGACGTCTGCATCGACGGGAGTGTCTTGCTCGCGGGGCGCTTCACGGCGGAGGACTACGACGACACGGCGGAGAACGCCGACCTGCTCGCAGGCGAGCTCGGCAGGCTCTTCCATGACGAGGCGGACGCCGCGGGCTGGGGCTTCGCTGCGGGGAAGCCCTGGGCGGATGCGCGGGCGCCGCTCCTCACGGCGGCCGTCCGCCGTGAGGGCCTCACGGAAAAGCTCAGCGCGCTTGTCAAGGCGGCGTACGCGGGCGAGGCGGCGTCGGGCGCGCGGGAGAAACTGCAGCAGCAGGAGGCAAAGCGCGCGGCAGCGCAGGCAGCCGCACGCGAGGAGCTCGAGAAAGCGAGCGCGAAGGACATCAAGCGCATGCGCATGAACAGCGACATCTACAGCGACTACGGTGAGAGTGCGAAGGCGCGCGCCCTCATCGACCGCGCGCTTGCGCTGCCGAACCTCGACGACAAGGCGGAGAGCCTCGCGGTCCGCGGCCGCGCGCTCGCCGTCGGCGGCGACTTTGCCGCGGGGCTCGCGAGCGCCGACGAGGGCTGCGCGCTCGACGCGAAGAACGCCTACAACTTTCTCAACCGCGCTGACATCTACTGGATGATGGGCGACCGGGCGGCGGCGCTCGCCGACTGCGCGCGCGCGGCGGCAGCGGACGAGAAGAATCCCTACAGCTATCTCCTGAGCGGTCTGCTCTACGATGAGGAGGGGGACCACGCGCAGGCGCTCGCGAGCTACCGGAAACTCCACGAGGTCGCGCCGAAGCTGCGCCGCATCCCTGACGAGTATCTGAAGGAGATCGACCCCGCAGCGCTCAAAGAGATCGAGAAGGAGCGCGCGGCGGCGAAGAAGGCAGCGGCGGAGAACGCGCGACAGGAGAAGGAAGAACAGAAGAAGCAAACGCAGGAGCAGAAAGCGCAGAAAAACGACGCGTCGGACCAGCAGGCGCAGGGACAGGAGGCGGCGCAGCGGTGAAAGGGAACCTCTGGCAGACCGTGCGCACGTGCCTGCACCGCCACCTCCTGGCGTGGCACTGGTCCGGCGCGCTCTTTGCCGTGCTCTGCCTGACGAACGTGCCCTCGCTCCTGCAGCGCGACCTCTTCGAGGGCGCCTCGCTCGCCGCGTTGCCGCGCGCCGCGCTCCTCGGTGAGGAGGCCGTGCGCGTGGCGGGCTGTGCGTGGCTTTTGACGCTCGCCTGCGGCTTCCTGCCGCGCGCCTGCCGCCGCCTGCTCGCGGCGGCGAGTGCGCTGCTCTGCCTCGTGGACCTCTTCACGCTGCGGCAGTACCACAGCGTGCTCGACGCGGGGCTGCTCGAGGTCGTAGCCGCGACGAACCCCGCGGAGGCGGTGGAGTACGCCACGAGCCAGGCGGGAGCGCTGGCGCCCTTTCTCGCGGGGGCAGCAGGGGCGGCGGTGCTTTGGTATTTCCGCGGCAGGCTGGGGGGCCTCGGTCGTCGCCTCCTGCTGGGACGCACGGCGCGTGCACGAGGGGCGCAGGAGATGCCCCGCTCGTCTCGTCCTGCGCGGCGCGGCGGGCGGTGGCCTCTGGTGCTCGCGGGGCTCGTGCTCCTCGCGTTTGCCATGAGCCTCGTGCAGGCGGGGCGTGATCCTGCGGCGCGCGCCGCGGATGTGCCGCGGGCGCTCTCGCTCTATCGCCTCGCGTCGAACATCGCGCAGGCGCGGGAGGAGATCGGCTCGGCGGCGTACGTCGACTACCTGCTCGCGCAGAAGCCCGTGCAGCTCTCGGCAGAGCCGCGCGATCCCATCCCCTACGTCGTCTTCATCCTCGGCGAGTCGACGAGCCGCCATCATATGTCGCTCTACGGCTACGGCCTGCCGACGACGCCGCGGCTCGACGCGCGCGACGCCCGAGGTGAGCTCGCGGTGTTCCGCGCGGTCACGAGCCCGCACGCGGGCACGATGGCGGTGATGCGGACGCTCTTCAGCTTCTACGACAACGAGGCGCCCGGCCTCTGGTACGAGTACGGGAACCTCTTCGATATCCTGCGTGAGGCGGGCGTACAGACGGCGTGGCTCTCGAACCAGGAGGCGTCGGGCTTCTACGGGAGCATCGGGCGGACGCTCGGCGGGCGCTGCGACATCATGCAGTTCACGAGCCACCTCTCGCACTCCATCGACCTCTCGGAGCGCTATGACGGCGAGCTGCTGCCGCTGCTCGACGACACGCTCGCGGCGATGACGGAGGAGGGGCCGCATTTCCTCGTGCTCCACCTCATGGGGGCACATGAGGAGTTCGGGCGGCGCTACCCGGAGGCGTACGCGCAGTTCACGGAGGAGGACGAGCGCGGGCGCGGCGTGACGGCGACCCGGCAAGCGCGCGAGGTGCGTGCGGCGTACGACAACGCCGTGCTCTACGACGACGCCGTCGTCGACGCCATCATAGAGCGCTTCGAGGGGCGCGACGCCGTCGTCGTCTTCCTCTCCGACCACGGCGAGGAGGTCTACGATGTGCGTGACCTCGCTGGGCACGGAGACGAGTCGAGCCCCTGGCAGCGCGACATCCCCTGCGTCTTCTGGATGTCGGAGGCGTTCCGCGCGCGCCACGCGGCCGATGCCGCGCGCATCCGCCGCGCCGTGGGCACGCCCTGGCAGAGCGATGAGATGATCCACACGCTGCTCGACCTCATGCAGATCCGCGCGGAGGAGTACGAGGAGGGAAAGAGCCTGCTCACCCCGATGACGGACGACGTATGACGGTGCAGACGAAGCGCAGACAGCAAAGCAAAGGGGCTGCCACACGTATCAACGACGTGTAGCAGCTCCTTTAGTCTGCAAAAAAATGTTGCTGCTTTCGTGAGACAGCCCCTTCATGGTCCCAACTGGATACGGCAGATATTTTATGATATACTCGAAGCAGGCCACTGGAAACGGTAGGCGGTTCTCTCCTCGCAGAAAGGTCGAAATACCTCAGAAGCGAGGTGAATTTGTTGGACGACACGTCATTGCAGCTTCTCTTGCTGTTGTTGATTGTTATCTCCGTTAAACAAAAATAACCGCCCGAGCTCCCAACTTTGGCGGTTATTTTTGTTAGAACATAACAGATAACCATCGAGCGAGGGAGTGAACCGTCTATCGGTGGCCTTCTTTTGTTCTCATTATAGCATGGCAGCTCTTTGTTTTCCATAGGAAAATACGAAGATCCAGAGATCTTTCAGATGTAGTACTCCGTCTTGTCCTCCGGCTTCAGGGCGAAGGCGGTGAAGACCCGGTCGCGGATGTGGAGGAAATCGGGGCTCGTGCGGTCGCGGCGGCCGTGGAGGTCGACGGGGAGGATCGCCTTGATTTTGCCGGGGTTCGGCGTCATGATGACGATGCGGTCGGCGAGGACGATGGCCTCGTCGATGTCGTGCGTGACGAAGATGATCGTCTTCTTCTGCTCGCGGCAGATGGCGGAGATCTCGTCCTGGAGCTTCATGCGCGTGATGGCGTCGAGCGCGGCGAACGGCTCGTCCATGAAGAGGACGTCGGGGTCGACGGCGAGCGCGCGGGCGATGGCGACGCGCTGCTGCATGCCGCCTGAGAGCTCGGCGGGGTAGTGGTCCGCGAAGCGCTCGAGGCCGACGAGCTTCAGGTAGGCATGGGCGGTCTCCCGGCGCTCTTCGGGCGCTTTTTTGAGGCTCTCGAGGCCGAGCTCGACGTTCTTCTCGACGGTGCGCCAGGGGAGCAGGCCGTAGTTCTGGAAGATTGTGACGCAGCGCAGGGAGGGTGCGGTGATCTCCTTGCCGTCGATCTGCGCACTGCCGCTCGTCGGGCGGTCGAAGCCAGCGAGGATGGAGAGGAGCGTGCTCTTGCCGCAGCCGGACGGGCCGAGGAGGCAGAGGAACTCGCCGCGGTCGACGGTGAGGCTGACGTGGTTGAGGGCGGTGAACGTGCCGCCCTGCTTCGGGTAGATGCGAGAGACGTCGCGGACGGTGATATAGCTCATAAAGAGGCTCCTTTCCTGGCAGGTGCGGGAGGGAAATGGCGACAGAGGAGGCAGCAGGGGGCTCTAGGCGAGGCGACTGCCGAAGCGGCGCCCGATGGCGCGCTCGACGACCGTGATGCCGCTATCGAGCAGCAGTCCGAGCACGCCGATGGTGATGATGGCCGCCATGAGGAGATCGGCACGCAGGTTGTTGCGCGCGTCGATGATGAGGAAGCCGAGCCCGCTCTGCGCGCCGACCATCTCGCCCGCGACGAGGAAGACCCACGCCGTGCCGAGCGCGAGGTGCAGGCCCGTCGCGATGCGCGGGAAGACGGCGGGGAAGACGATCTTCGTGAGGACGGCGGGCTGGCGGATGCCGAAATTCTGCGCGACCTTGAGATAGACGGGCTCGATGCCGCGCACGGCGGCGACCGTCGCGAGCAGCACGGGGAAGAACGCCGCGATGAAGATGATGACGAGCGCGGGCATCTCGCCGATGCCGAAGAAGAGGACGATGAACGGGAGCCACGCCATCGGCGAGATGGGGCGCAGCACCTGCGCGATGGGGTTGAGGTACGACCAGATGCCGCGATACCAGCCGAGCACGAGGCCGAGCGCCATCGCGAGCAGGATGGAGGAGAGATAGCCGACGGCGAAGCGGCCGAGGCTCGCGCCGATGTCGCGGACGAGCACGCCGTCCGCGATGAGCTCGTAGAAGCCCCGGAGCGTCGCGAGCGGCGAGGGGAAGAGCGCCTCGCTCCAGCCGCCGGCGCTCACGAGTGCCTGCCAGGCGGCGAGCACGAGCAGGGAGGCGCCGAGGAGATGGCGCGCGTTCTTTACGGTGCGCATGGGGGTCACGTCCTTTCTGCGGGGTCTTGGGAAATGGTGGTATCGCTGGCATTTGTGGGGGCGGAGGCGTCGGCGTCCTCCCCGAGCAGCGTCGGATCGACGAAGTCCTCGTACGCCGGGAGGCTCCGGAGGAGGTCCGCCGCGGCCATGCGGTGCGTGAGCTCGTCGTAGGTGTCCGCGCGGATGGCGAGGTCCTGGTAGGAGATCCACTGGAGCGAGAGAGAGAGCACGGCGGGCGGCGCCTTGAAGACCGTCTTTGCGAGTGCCTCGGCGCCTGTTGGGTCCGCGGCGAGCGCCGCGCCCGCGCGGGCGTAGCCCTGCGTCACAGCGGCGGCGAGGTCGTGGTTCGCACGCGCGAAGTCCCCGTTAAAGACGAGGGCGCAGCAGGGGCCGTCCGGCCAGAGGTCTTCGTCGTGCGCGAGGATGTGTCCCGTGCCGAGCGCGACGGCCTTCGCGCCGAAGGGCTCGGCGACGCAGTAGCCCGCGATCTGCCCCTGCGCGAGCCCCGCGGGCATCTCAGGCGGCGACATCTCGACGACGGTGAGGTCCGCCTCCGTCATGCCGTGCGCGGCGAGGAGCTGGTCGAGCAGGAGCTTGTGCGTGGACTGCTTGTGCGGGATGGCGAAGATCTTCCCCCGGAGGTCTTCGACGCGCTCGATGCCAGGCCCCCCGATGATGACGTTGCCGCCCAGGTGGCCGAGCGCGCCCGCCTTGAGGTCGATGCCCTGCTCGCGCGCCTTGACGGCGAGCTCGATGAGCACGGAGGCGCCGTCGACCTTGCCGGTATTGAGCGCATCCATGAGCTCAGGCCACGAGCCGTAGCGGATGAGCTCGATGCGTACGCCGTCCGCGAGCGGCGCCTGCGCCTCCGCGAAGAGCGGCAGCGCGTGCGTGATGGGGAGATAGGCGATGCGGACGGTGCGGACGCCGTCCGCCGCCGCGCGCGGCGTATCCGTCCGCGTGCCGCAGCCGGCGGTGAGGAGCGCGAGCAGCAGGAGCAGCGGGAGCAGCAGGCGGTTCATGGCGGTCATTCCTTTCTATTCTATCAATCCCTTACGCCCATCCGAGCGCGGCGCGCGCCGCGTCGATGTCATGCACGATCTGCTGCGCGAGCGCCTTCGGATCGGTGTTGACGACCATGACGGCGCCGAGGGTCTCCTTCGTGTCGTGCTTGAGGAACCGCTCGACGTTCGGCGCGCCCTGCACGGGCGGCTCGACGCAGTGATAGGAGTCGATGCCGAACAGGCGGAACGCGAGCGAGGCGTCGAGGCCTTTCTCGTTCGACCACTCGGGGCTCGCGAACGCGTAGGGCATGTCCTTGATGGCGTGCCCCGCAGCCTGCGCGATGCCGCCGAAAACGGTCGAAGCGCGCGTGTTGTCGATGCACTCGCCCATGTGCCAGACGGGCGGCAGCTTGCCGCCGAGGAACTGCTGCAAATGCGCGCCGGCTTTCGCTGCCCCCGCCTTGCTGCAATAGCCGAGCTTGAGCAGCGGGAAGGAGGCGCAGCCGTTCGTGAAGATGAGGATGTCGTTCTTTAGCAGCTCGTCGGCGACGTCGACGACGGCGCGCTCGTAGACGACGCGCGGGTTACTGCAGCCGACCATGTTGACGATGCCGCGGATCTCGCCGTTTTTGAGTGCCGCCGCGAGTGTGCCGAAGCCGCCGAACTCCTCCGCGATGTTCTCCGCATTGAAGCCGACGTCCGCCGTGACCTCGTAGGCGGGGATGAAGACGGGCACGTCGCGGCGGGCGGCGAAGCTCTCGATGCCGCGCGTGACGATCTTGCGCGCGATCTTTTCCGTGTCCTCGACATTGGAGTGATGGTGGTCGTAGGCGTAGTGCTCCGCGCCCGGCAGGCGGGCGCTGTCGCTCGTCGTGACGACCGTCGTCTTGAAGCAGCGCGCGACGTCCATGATCGAGGGATAGACATCCTGCACGTCCGCGACCCAGAGGTCGAGCGCGCCCGTGCCGAGCACGAGCTCGGCGCCGACGGCGTTCGAGAGCGGGATGACGCCCTCGTAGCGGTACATGGCGGCGAGGCACGAGCAGCAGATGCCGTAGAACTGGATGCCCTTTGCGCCGGCTTTTTTCGCCTTTTCCTGGAACTCCTCCGAGCGTCCGATGCGCACGATCTCCGAGACGAGCGTCGGCAGGTGGCCGTGGACGGCGATGTTGACGTAGCCCTTCTTGAGCGCGCCGATATTGACCTTCGACGTCGCGCGGTGGCCGATGCCGAACATCGCGTCCGTGCCGATGTTCGACGCGACGACGCCCGTGAAGCAGAACGCGAGCCCGCAGCGCAGGAACTGCTGCATGATGCTCCGCCAGTCGCCGTCCGTGCCGACGCCCGTGCGGTGATACGCGTCGAAGACCTCGTTATAGGCGCTGATGGGGAGGATGTCGAGCTTCTGCCAGACCTCCTGCCGCTCCTTCGGCGCGAGCGCCTTGATCGTCTCGTAGTCGTCAGGTGTCGGGCGCGAGAGGTCGGCGAGCAGGACGTCCGCGAGCTTCCCCGCGAGCCGCTTCGCGCTCTGCCCGCGCGTCTCGATGCCGAACGCGCGGCAGACCTCGCGGATGCGCTGCTCGCCGAGGAGCGGCAGCGCGAGACGCCCCTCGGCGATGAATTTCAGCGAGAGCAGGATCTCGCGCGCGTGCGCCCCGTGCTGCGCCACGCCCGCCGCCGCGCTGCGCAGCAGGTTGCGGCTCACGATGAGGTCGGCGTCGGCGCCGCAGACGCCGCGCGGGCTCTTCGGGGTGATCTTGCACGGTCCCATATTGCAGACCTTGCAGCAGACGCCCGCGAGACCGAACGAGCACTGCGGCTTCTGCGCGTCGAAGCGGTCGAAGACCGTCGAGATGCCGATCTGCTCCATGCGCAGCATCATTTCGCGCACGGCGGGGTCCGGCGTATGGTCGAGGACATCCTGCTTCGAGGCGAACGTCTTGCGGTACTCGGCGACCGCCTTCATATAGTCCGCGACGCCGCCATGGACGTGCGGATGCGCGTGGCCGTGGCCGTGGTCATGGTCATGGTCATGGGGATGCGCGTGCTCATGCGCATGGTCATGTGCGTGGAGGTGTTCCTTCTCCTGCGTGTGCTCGTGGCGATCGTTCGTGCTCATGGTGGCTCTCCTTTTTATTCGTAAGCATATATATTTACTATGAATTGACTTCACTATACTCTATTTCGAGAGATGTGTCAATGTGTAATGTAAAAAATCTGCCAGCGGGAGTGTAAATATGATAAAATGAAAAAAAGCGAGAAAAAGCGCAAAAACTCCTTGCATGGGAGCAGCTCCTTACCTATGACATCCGGTTCCCCACAGTCGCGCCGTCAGACGGTAAAACCATCCGGCTCATCATCAACATCGAGGCGCAGAACAACTTCCATCCGGGCTACCCGCTGCTCAAGCGGGCCATTTACTGGATGCACGAGGTGAATCGTCCTCACCCAGGCACAGATGCCGCGTGAGGACGATGTGCAATTTGAGCGAAGGAGTCGAAACCGCGGCGGAAGAAATGTCCATGATGGACCTCTGGGAGGGATGATATGACGATACTCGCACATTACACGCTGCGGCGGAAGGATATTCCTCTGGTTCATTTCCGCCTCGAGGCCGAGCAGGAAGTGACTGCCGGTATGGCGCAGACCATTTACCAAGTTCACGTGACGCAAGTGGAAGAAGAGAGTCGTCATCTCCTGCCCGGTACGCTCCGTGAGCAGCTGACGGACGCTTCTCTGCTCACATGGATTGACCGGAGGAAGGCACCGAAGAATCGTCAGTTCGTAGATCAGATCATGCACGCGATTGCCGATGATGAGAATCCGCTCCGCTATGTTGACATCTCCCATACCCTGTCACTCAATGATGCGTTCTGGATCACGAACGATGATGTTCCTTCTTTATGGAAGGACTTCAACCTCTATTCGCATCCGTTTGACGAGGTTCTGGCCTATGTCGCCTTCACGGGATACAGCAAACGCGTATCCGGCGTCATATCGTCTCCGGAGCTGACTTCCTCCGGTGCCTTGAAGAAATGCTGGTCGAATCGTCCGGACGGCATCTATCTCATCAAGGGCGACGATTTCATCAAGACGGATGACGGTCGCTCCCAAGCCACCATGGAATTCTATGCAGCACAGATTGCTGAGAAGATGGGCTTTACGCATGTCCCGTATGATCTCGAAGAGTTCCATCACCGCGACGGAGAGCGAGAAATCGTCTGCACATGCAAGCTGTTCACGTCAGAGGATGTCGGCTTCATCAACGCCTATGAGTTCTTCAAAGACAAAGGGATCGACGTAGACCGAGAAGACTTGTCCCGCCTGCGTGTGCAGGAGCAGATGGCAACGATCTACGGACCTGCCGCCTATCAGAACTTGATGGTCTTTGATGCCCTGATCTGCAACCGAGATCGCCACTTGGGGAACTTTGGCTACCTCGTAGACAATAATACCGGCGCGTACCTGTCGCCTGCGCCCATCTTCGATAACGGCTTTTCGCTCCTCTACGGCGCAGCCAGGAACAACATGGCCGATATCCCGGCTTACCTCGAAACCATCGCGGGAAAATATCTCCCCTTCGACCAGCAGGCACGCCTCTTCCTCCAGCCGCGCCACATTCCCGCTATCCGTTCTCTGCTGAGCTTCCAGTTCCGAAAGCATCCAAGATACAACGTCAGCGATCTTTGTTTGGTCAAGATGTCTGAGATGATCCAGCTGCGCGCCAGACGCCTGCTGGAGATTTATCAGGGGAGGAACATGGCACAAGGAAACGCTGATTAATGCAAGACTTTTACCACTTCAGATTAAAGGATTAAATGAAGTGAAGTGGTAAAGATCACTCGCACTGTTGAGCACATCGCCCTATTTGTCTTTCCGCTCGCGCCAGCGTGTGAGCGAGATGACATTTTGCGGACAAAATGAGGGACGCCGTTTCAGGCGTCCCTTTTTTGCTGTTCCTGTGTCTCGGCCTGCTCGTCGAGGAGGAAGTCGTATTCGTTCTCGATCGTGTGGCGCACGAGCGTCTGCCCGCGCCGGTCGAGGAAGCGGAATTTCTCGAGGAGATGGCGCTCGAGCGGGGAGAGGTGCGCATCGTCTGCGGCGCGCGGCGGCATGCCGAGCAGCTCGTCGGCGGAGACGCCGAAATAGAGCGCGATGTCGCGCACCTCGCGGTCGCGCGCCGGGCGGGTGCCCTTCTCGATGCGGTTGAGGACGCTCTGGTGCAGATGGACCGCGTCGGCGAGTGTCCCCTGCGCGATGTCGCGCTCGACGCGCAGATCGTAGATGCGCTGTCCGATGTTCGTCCCGTCCTCCATCCGAAAACCTCCCTCGAAACCGTGTCCCGCCTTGCCGCAGCGGGGACGCTGACCATTGCCAAGCCGCGCTTTCCCTCATTATAGAACGGGAAAGACAGGAAACGCTTCTATTTGCCGAAACGGAAAATTAAGACGAGAGACGACGACAAAACAGGCTTATTCTGCGATTAAAATTTCTAAAATAGAAAAATAACGCTTAACTTTTTGCGAAAACAGAACGATAGCATAAGTGTAAGGCAAGGGAGCCAGGCACGCGGTCCGCATGCAGCCGCGCGCAGGCGCACTTGTCGCCGGGCGGTCAGGGACGGCCGCTGACACTATTTTTCTGATGAATCAGGGAGGAATTTTATCATGGCTATGGTTGTAAAGAACAACATGTCGGCAGTATCGACGCTCAATACCCTCAACAAGAACTCTGCCGCACTCGCGAAGAGCCTGCAGAAAGTCTCCTCGGGCATGAAGATCAACTCCGCGGCAGACGATGCCTCGGGCTACGCGATCTCTGAGCGTATGCGCGTCCAGATCCGCGGTCTCGACCAGGCGAACCAGAACACGCAGAACGGCTCCTCGATGATGAAGGTCGCTGAGGGCGCCGTCTCCAGCACGGTCGACATCCTCAAGACCCTCAAGGAAAAGGCCATCAACGCCGCCAACGATACGAACACGGACAGCGACCGTCAGACGATCCAGAAGGAGCTCAACCAGAGCATCGACCAGATCGACGACAACGCGAACGTGACGTACAACGGCAAGTACCTCGTCGACGGCTCGAAGAATTCTGCAGGCAACGCGACGTATACGGCGCTTTCCAATGAGAGCCTCGGCAAGAATACGAAAGCAGGGGATAAGCTGACGGCTCTCACGAAGCGCAATGGCGATGCCCTGGAGATTCAGTCCACGGACTATGTGACGGTTTCCTATGTGCAGGGCGGCAAGACGTATTCGACGCAGTTCCAGGTCGGTGACAAGACGCTGCAGGATGTGTTCAATGCGGCAGAGGACATCGATAAGGATTCGAAGCTTTTTGCCGATGCGACGAACGCAAGTGTCATGAAAGCAATGGGCGTGGCCAAGGTTGCTGATGCTCAGAAAGCTATGAAAGATGCGGATACGACGGCTTATGGTGCCACGGTACAGGGGAAAATTGCTGACGGGAAGCTGGGGCTTTCTGATGCCATTAATGATGCAGGCCTTGCTGCCGATAGCGCTGCAGGCAAGGCAGTTGCGGCTGTTACAGATGATGTCGTAAAGAAAATTGCTACGTACAACGAAACGGCGGATGCCAGTAAGAAAATCGATACGGCGGCTTTGAAGGACTATGGCACCTTTGACAAAACGACTGGTGCGCTCAAGACTGGCCTGACCAATCAGCAGAAGCTTGATTTCATCGCTGCGCTCAAGAAAGATGCGAACTATGAGAGCCTGGCAGCCGATAATACGAATGGTAAAGCGGCCAAAGATGCAGTTACTGCCTATGATACGTTTATGACGGCCAAGGCAGCATCTGACAATGCGCATATCGCTGTTGTCGACTCCGAGACGATCGGTCTTGCGGCATCGGACGACAAGGTGGAGACGGCAGATGGTGAAAAGGCCATCACGATTACCGCCAACGCGTCCGGCATCAAGGGCCAGATCGCAGGCTTCAATATCAGCGTGACGGACTCCGAGGGAAATACCCGCAAGTCCATCAATGCGGCACTCGACGACTGGCGCGAGACGATTCGTGCGCAGAATAAGTCAGAGGACAATGCGGTTTCCTTCCAGGTCGGCACGAATGCGAACCAGAACATCAAGGTCGGCCTCACGGATATGCGCTCCGAGGCGCTCGGCCTGAAGGGCGCTGACGGCACGAAGCTCAACATCTCCACGCAGAACAAGGCCAACGCGGCGGTCAACGTCCTCGACAACGCGCTCCAGAAGGCGCTCGACCAGCAGACGACGATCGGTTCCGTCGAGAGCCGTCTCTCCTACACGAGCAGCAACCTCACGACGGCCAGCGAGAACGTCCAGAGCTCCGAGTCCACGATCCGTGACGCGGATATGGCGAAAGAAATGACGGAGTACACGAAGAACAACGTACTCCTCCAGGCGGCGCAGTCCATGCTCGCCCAGGCGAACCAGAGCAGCAGCTCCGTGCTCAGCCTGCTCCAGTAATCCCTGTCCATTCATATGGGTCTACAAAATCCCCTGCCCGTTTTTGGGAAGGGGATTTTTTTAAGGAGGAAATCGTATGCTGATGTATTATTTCTTGACCGTCGATGGGGACATCGTTTTTTGTTCTCAGGAGCGAGGGGAGGCTGAGGCACGACGCGATGCAGAGCAGGAACGGTTGATTCGCCAGGAATGTGCTGCGCGTGATTTGCGCTATCCTGAGGACGCAGAGCGCGCGATGCAGTCCGTTGATGTGACATGTCATATTGTTGCCGTCTCCGAAAAGGAACTAAAGCAATGCGAGGAAGGGGTGACCGTTTATCTGAGTGATATCGATGGCAGTTGGGAGGAGAATTTTTCCTGCGAGGAGCTTTTGACATGGATTCCATCCAATTGATTTTTCAGTCAGAAAGTTGATGAGAAGCGCATGAAAGATTATAGGAAAAAAGTCACACAGATAGAAAGACTCCTCGATAAGAAGCAGAAAATCAAAGGACTTGCGCTTGCGCACCGCCTCTTGCGCCATCATCCGCATGATCTCGTCATTCTTGAGCGATTGACGCGAACGCTGATCAAGGCGGAGGACCTCGTAGGAGCAGAGGCGGCGCTTGACTATCTTCGGCAGGAGAATCCTCCAGAAAAAGGCCCTATCTATTACCTTGCGGCAAAGATCGCGCAGCAGCAAAAGCAACGTACGAAGGCAGTACAGGCTGCGAGGAAGGCATTGGAACTCGGTTTTCTGACGGATTTTTACAAGGTGGAATGCTATGGCATCCTTTGCGAGGATGCGGAAAAGTATCGCGGTGATTTGGAGGAGGCGGCTGCTTACCAAAAGAAGATATTTTCCCTGTATGAAACAGGAAAGGTCGTAGAGAAGGATTCCCCCGGCTGGCGCGGGGCAGTGACGACGTCGTATACGAATTTTCTCTTTCAGCAGCACTATCTTCCGCATCCGCAGCAAGTGATGTATGCACGTGCCCGTAAATATCAGTCTTTCTTTGACGATATCGTGCCGTTCCAGACCTCTTTGGCAGAACATCAGCATGAAAGAATTCGCGTCGGTTATATTTCGCCGGATTTCCGTTCGCACGTCGTTCTCTTCTTTTGTTTTGCGTTTTTCGTTCATTATCATCAGGAAAGATTTTCTGTCTATGCTTACGCAAATTGTGCAGAAAACACCATCACGGATTGGATGATTGAGCTTGGTGTCCACGTCCGCATTGTCGAGAAGGATACACCGGAGGAGATAGCGAGGAGAATCAAGGCGGATGAAATCGATATCCTCGTTGACCTCGCGGGACATACTGGCAATACAGGACTGCCCGCTCTCGCGTACCGTCCCGCGCCTGTGCAGATGACGGGTGTTGGGTATTTCGATACGACGGGGCTTGACGCTGTCGATTATTTCCTCACGGACGTGCATTGTGATCCTGTGGGACAGAACGACGCCTATTTCACAGAACGATTGCTGCGTCTGCCGGAATCGCATTTTAACTACATCTATCGTGATACGGAGATTCCTCCCATCAAACCGCTCGCGGCCGAGCGCAATGGTCATGTGACGTTCGGCAGTTTCAATAATTCGCGCAAACTGAATGACGAGGTGCTGAAGACTTGGGCGAGGATTCTCGCGGCAGTGCCCGAGGCGCAGCTTTATCTCAAGGATGCGCTATACAATACCAGCGAGGGGCGGGAGGCTATGACGGTGCGCCTGGAACGGGCAGGCATCCAGATTTCACGGGTGCGCATGGAGCGGACGGAGCAGGAATATCACCATTGCTACGAAGATATGGATATCGCGCTCGATCCCTGGCCATATCCCGGCGGCGGCACGACGTGTGATGCGCTCTGCATGGGCGTACCAGTCGTGACGCTCGTGGGGGAGAGTCATCACAGGCGCTTCGGCTACAGCCTGCTCATGAATGTTGGTCTTGAGGAGCTCTGTGCATGGAGCATCGACGACTACGTCGCGAAGGCTGTCGCGCTCGCAAAGAATTTGCCACGTCTCAATCGTTTGCATCAGACATTGCGCGCACATCTTGAGCAATCGGCTGTCATGAATGGACCACGCTATATGAAGAGTCTCGAGTCCGCTTATATGCGCATTTTTTCCTACTGGCAGGACAAGCAGCGCGTTCTTGCTGCGGCAAAGACGCGGCGTCCCGTTCTCGCGCTGAGTGAGGAGGCGCTGCCGTTGCTTGCTCGTGCTTTTTGGCAGAATGCGGCAGAATTCTCCATCGAACAGGCAGCTAAGATTCTTGATACGAATGGTGTCCGACTGCTTTCTCTTGGCAGTGAGAAAGGGCTTAATCTCGCACTTCCCTTCGATGTTGCGACGCATTTCTACATTTTTCTCACGGAAAGCTATGCACCTGTCCAACAGGCGCTGCTCGCTTCCGGGCTCAAGGAACATGATCAATTCTATGACGGTCACTGCCTCCTCGGCGGGCATCCATGGATTTCTGAGCTGCGGTTCGGCGGAGAGATGTGACACGGCGGTCCCTGCGGCGATTCCTGACATCTGTGCAGAGCGAAAGGGGCGTCATGGGACGTTCGGCGGTTGGCTGTGTGTAAGTGCTGTGCGACAGTAAAATTTGACGGCTGGCGATGCGCTGTTTCATCGCCAGCCGCTTTTGCGTGCGCCGAGGCGGAGATGCGCATACCGCGGGGGCATGTCTTATGATATAATGGGGGCAAGAGAAGCGCTTAGGATCGCGCCGGATGGGAGGGATTTTTGTGAGGGCGGAGACGTTTTACGGCGAACTCAATGAACGAAACTTCAATCCAATGAATGACGTGGCATTCAAGTTCATCTTCGGGAAGGAGGAGCGCAAGCAGATTACGATTGCGTTCTTGAATGCCGTGCTTTATCCGTCGCTTCAGCAGGAAATCCAGGATATTGTCTTTTTGCAGACGGAAATGACGCCGGAAACAGAGGAAGAGAAAATGACGCGCCTCGATGTCGCTTGCCGTCTTGATACAGGGGAACAGGTGGATGTCGAGGTGCAGGTCGTCAATTATAACAACATGCAGCGGCGGACGCTTTTTTACTGGGCACAGATGTATCTGATGTCTCTCGCGCGTGGTCGTGCATATCAGGAACTGCGTCCCGCAATCACCATTAATATTTTGGCATTCAGTCTGCTGCCGCAGAAAAATCCGGTCGCCATGTACAGTATCTACAATATCGAGACGGGAGACCGGCTGAATCATGATATGGAACTTTACTTTTTGGAGATTCCGAAATTCGTCAAAGGACCAAAGAAGTCCGTTCAGGGAATGACGCGGATGGAACGCTGGCTGGCATATTTCGCGAACCAGTTGAGTGACCAGGAAAGGGAGGAATTGGCGATGAGCGAGACCGCGATCAAAGATGCGATGCATGCCGCAAGGCAATTCATGAATGACACAGCTGAACGCCGTCGCTATGTCAACCGCGAGATGGCAATCCTCGACTACAACTCCGGCATGAGGTCTGCAAGAGAACAGGGGATGGCACAGGGCATGGCACAGGGGGCGAATCAGCTTGGACACCTTATGACCTTGCTTTTGAAGGATGGCAAAATCGAGGAAGCGACGAAGGCTGCGGAGGATGAGGATACGAGACAGCGGCTTTACAGGGAGTATGGCATCGAGCCTTGAACTGCGGAGGGGACAGTATAGGCAGGGAGAGGTTCTTATTTATGTTTTCTAAATGTGTATCTTTTCCTGCTGGATGGGTATCCTGCTCTGCGGGATGCGCTCACGGAGGCGGGACTCGTCGAGCACGAGCAGTTCTTTGATGGACACTGCCTGCTCGGCGGGCATCCGTGGATATCTGAGCTGCGGTTTGGCGGGGGCGGTATAGATGATGTGCGATAGAATAGCTAAGGAAACGCTGATTCAATGATGTGATCCGGATTTGCGCGGATGCGCTGTACTCTTCGGAGACAAACCGGATGCGTAGCGGCAAAATGCTCCATCGCGTTTTGTGCTGAGGATTGTAGGGCGACGGAACGGCAAAGCCTGGCTGCGCCGCGTCATCCAGCCACAAAAATTCATCGAAGCGCTCTGAGGGGCTGGGGGCCGTTACTTTCTCCCAGATGGATTGCTTTTTCTCCCAAATACGGGTAAAATTGGGAGAAAAATAGTAAGAATGGGGGATAGGAATGCGGGAGTTTGATTATCGCACGCTGGCCGAGATGAAATGGAGCTCGGAGATATTGTCATATGTGGCAAAGATCCACGAGTATAAGGGAAGGCAGGAACGGGATTTGGCGCAGCGTCCGGCAATGCTGGCGCGGCTTGTGGAAATCGCACGGATTCAAAGTACGGAGAGTTCGAATCGTATTGAGGGGATCGTGACGACGAGCGCGCGTCTTGCGAAGCTCGTGGCGGATAAGACGACACCGCGCAACCGGGACGAGGGGGAAATCCTCGGCTATCGGGATGTGTTGGCCTTGATTCACGAGCACCATGAGGACATTCCTCTTAGCCCGAATATCATCCTGCAGTTGCATCGTGACATGCTTTCCTATACGCATTTGTCCTACGGTGGACACTTCAAGAATACGCCGAATGAGATCGACATGACGCTTCGCGATGGGCGGCGTGTCATGCTTTTCCGACCACTCGAGCCCTATGAGACACCGGATGCGGTCGAGCGAATCTGCGCGAGCTTTCGCGAGGCGCATGCGTTGGAACTGGTGGATGATCTGCTTCTGATCCCCTGTTTTATCCTCGATTTCCTTTGTATCCATCCTTTCAACGATGGAAATGGCAGAATGAGCCGGCTCCTGACATTGCTGCTGCTTTATCAGAGCGGCTATATGGTGGGCCGATATATCAGCGTAGAGAAGGCAATCGCCGATACCAAGGAGAGTTATTATGAGGCCCTGCGCGCGTCCAATCAAGGCTGGCACGAAGGGGGGAATCACCCCGAACCATTCGTCCGATATATGCTCAGCATCCTATTAAAATGTTACCGGGACCTTGACGCGCGAGTAGAGATTGCCGCGCCAAACGAAGGAAAATTGAAATGTTATCGGGACATTGATGGGCGCGTGGAGGTTGTCACACCGAAAAGGGGGAAAGTGACAGCTTATGAGGAAGTGAGGGCGTATGTCGCGCAGAAAATCGGGTGGTTTACTAAAAAAGATGTTCTGCTGTCCTGCCCCAATCTCGGCAGCTCCTCTGTAGAAGCTGCCTTGAAACGTCTGACCGAAGAACAAAACATCCAGCGCAAAGGCAAAGGCAGAGCTACACGCTATAAATTTTCGGGAGGAGTTGGACAGCAGGTGCAATCTCAGCGAGGGAATCTATGAACGCGGCATGGAGTCTGGCTTCTCGAAGGGACAAAGCGAGGGGCGCGCGGAGGGGATCCTGGAGATTGCCTTGGAGATGCTGAGGGAGCATTTCCCGGTGGATCCCATCGCCCGTATCACGAAACTGGACGCCGCGACCAGCAAAGAGGCAGGAAGGAAGCACGGCCTGCTCTGAGCAAGAGACCTCAGGGATGAGATGAGATCCCTGAGGTCTTAGTATTTGCAAAATAGAAAATAATCCTATTGATTTTGCTGAAACAGCAAGATATAATATACACGAAGGGGCCTACCATCCCCTTCGAGTTCCTGATAAACAGCAGCGGGATGCTAGCCCTGCCGAGACCTGTTTAGGAACTACCATTGCCAAGCCCCGCTTTTGCCAAGCGGGGTTTTCTGATGCCTGCGGGCGGGCGGCGCTGTCTGCGGGCGTACTCGGCGTCTCGCGGGGGCGCCTCTTGATTTTTTCCTGCGGAACGGCGATAATAAAATGTATGATGTGCTCCGCGCGTGCGGCGCGGCGGAGCGGTTCTCGGATGATGCGGCGCTGCCGCGTGGGGAGGTTTCGGAATGAAGAGGGTGTACCTGCTGCTGCTCGCCTTGCTGGTCCTGCTCGGGGTCCCTTTTTCTGCCGAGGCGTCGTCCTTTGGCGACCGCGTGGAGGGACTCACGGAAGTCACGGGCGTGCGCGTGAGCAGCTCGCAGGATCGGACGCGCATCGTCGTCGATGCGAAGGCGCCCGTCTCGTATCGGACGCTCGTGCTCAAGGACCCCGGCCGCATCGTCGTCGATATCGAGAATGCCTGGCTCTCGCCGAAGGTGACGAAGGAGCTTTCGGTGACGAGCCCGTTCGTCTCGCGTGCGCGCATCGCGCAGTTCAACCCGTCGACGGTGCGCGTCGTCGTGGAGACGACGGTCGGCAAGGATAACTACAAGGTGTTCCCGCTCAAGGGCGGCGCCGTGCCGGGCCGCGTCGTGATGGATTTCGGCAGCGTGGGGCCGAGCAGTGCGGGCGCGACGATTGCGCTACCGGATGTAAAGCCCGCGCCGCAGACGAAGCCGCAGCCAAAGCCCGAGACGAGGCCGCAGCCAAAGCCCGAGGCGAAGCCCCAGCCGAAGCCTGAGGTGAAACCGCAGCCAACGGAGGTGGAGCAGACGGCAGAGCAGACGGCGTCCGATACGCCGTCACAGTCGTCTGCGCAGAGCGAGGCGGATGCGGGCATCGACGCGATCACAGGGCTCGCAGGCCGCACGATCACGATCGATGCGGGGCACGGCGGCAACGACTCTGGCGCCATCGGCCCGACGGGCGTGACGGAGAAAAGCGTCACGCTGCGCGTAGCGCTCGCCCTGCAGAAGCTCCTGACGTCGGAGGGCGCGACGGTCTACATGACGCGCACGACGGATACGGAGGTCTCCCCGAAGGGCGCGAACGCGTCGGATATCGAGGAGTTGCAGGCGCGCTGCGATGTCGCGAACCAGCATAACTCCGATATCTTCGTCTCCATCCACATGGATTCGTTCACGAATGGCGCGGCGAAGGGGACGACGGGGTATTACTACGCGCTCGGCTCGAAGCGGTCACGCGATCTCGCGGACAAGATCCGCTCGGGCGTCATCGACCAGATCGGCACGTCGAGCCGTGGGACGCAGAGCTGCAATTTCTACGTGGTGAAGCATACGGATATGCCGGCGACGCTCGTCGAGGTGGCGTTCATCTCGAACCCGTCGGAGGAGAAGCTCCTGAGCAGCGAGGAGGGCGTAGCGAAGGCGGCGCAGGGCATCGCGGACGGCATCGCCGATTTCTTCGGCTGAGCAGAGAGGCATGGAACGGGAACGAAAGGAAGGATGGCAGGCGGCATGGCAGAGGAAAAGCATGGGACTCCGCAGCCCCAGGAGGCAACGATCGAGGCGATGATGGCGGAGGCGCGCGAGGAGCGCAGGAAGCAGCTCTCTCGTCGGAAGCTGCCGGCGACGCGCACGCTCGCGGCGGCGCTCGCGGCGATGACGCGCGCGGAGCTCGACGATATCCGCTACAATCTCAACGTGAAGGGCACGAGTGCGCTCAAGAAGGCGGCGCTCGTCGAGCGCCTCGTGCCGGAGGTGCTCGCGTTCTCCGAGCGCTGGCTGCCGTCGGTGCTCGATGAGGAGTATGCGCTCTTCCAGCATTTGCTCGAGAAGGGCGGCATCTCGACAGAGCTGCGCGAGGACGATCTGCGCCTCGACTACCTCCGCGGGCTCGGGCTGATCGCGTGCGGCACGGACGCGGAGGGAAAGCTCGCGTGGTATCTGCCGGACGAGGTCAGAGCGAAGCTCCGCGGCCTCGACTCCGGCACGTACCGCAGCACGGTGGCGCTCAACACGGAGGCGGCGCGCCTCGCGGCGGGGCTCCTCTTCTACTACGGGTACCTGAACTACGATCAGCTGCACGCGCGCGTGCTCTCGTATCTCGAGCCCGCGCAGCGCGAGCAGCTGCCGTTTTTCGATTTCCTCGGCGTGATGCTCAACGCGTCCTGCTGGCAGGCGGAGTTCGTGGCGCTGCCGCACGGCGTGAAGTACTACCTGCTCGACGATGAGGCGCGGCTCGTCGAGGAGACGGACCGGCGCAGCGACCTTGACTACGCAGAGCTCTCCTACAGCCAGGTCTACGATGCTGGCGCGCCGCACTACATCGAGGCGACGCCCGCCTACCAGGCGCTCGCGCAGTTCTTCATGAAGGAGTGCCATCTGGGCGTGCTCCAGGCGGCGGAGGAGACGGCTGCTGTCTACGAGCTGATCCAGAACGACGTCGAGATGGGGACGATCGTGGAGATGCTGCAGCAGGATGGTAAGCTCGAGGGCGTCGCGCAGCTCCAGCGGCTCATGCCGCTCCTCGGCGCGTTCAACAATACGTCGCGCCTCTGGCTGCTCAAGGGGCACACGCCGGACGAGCTCGCGCAGAGCCGCGCGGCGACGGGCGGCAGGATCATGTCGTTCGCGGAGGCGCAGGCGCACCGCGCGAAGGTCGGGCGCAACGATCCCTGCCCGTGTGGCAGCGGCAAGAAGTACAAGAACTGTTGTATGAAAAAAGATGAGGTGTGAGCGGGGAAGCATTTTTCCCGATAGGGAGGAATCTCCCCCATCCGTCGCGAATACAGCAGGAAGAGATAGAAATACAGGGGAAAAATGAGCATCAATCCATCATTCGGGAGAAGAAGTTCTTGTGAGGTGGAAGGTATGAAGGAGAAAATCATCGGCTGCGCCGCACTCGCGGCGGCGATCGGTGGCGGTGTCGGCGCTGCTGCTGCCGGCGGTCTCGGCGTCCTGGGGGGCGTCCTCATCGCAGCGGTCCTCGCGGGCGTGATCGCCGCCATCG
>ERZ772897.1694-NODE-1694-length-21727-cov-7.279577_pt1 | contig 21727 bp, 20 predicted proteins | sample MGYA00512125_ERZ772897 | MGnify/ENA primary metagenome ERZ772897 (study PRJEB29015, sample SAMEA2737660) | human gut metagenome | biome: human gut; feature: human-associated habitat; material: faeces | place: China | collected 2012 ... | reverse complement strand
TTCGTCGGCTTTCATCGCATTCGGCGCACTCTACCCATTTTCCCTTTTCAAACCGATTTTTAGAGGTTCCCTGAAAAAATTTCACTGTCCCCCTTGACAAATCGGAATAAGAGGTGTATAATATCATCATTGATTGCTTTAGAGATAAAAAGCACAAAAGCATAAAAGCATAAAAGTGCTAAAGCAAATGAAAAGATGAAAGGACAATAGTCATGAAAGAAGTAGTAAAGCTGATGGATTACAGACCTGATATAAAGATAGTTGACGCGACCCTGCGCGACGGAGGTCTGGTGAATAATTTCCGTTTCACGGACGAGTTCGTAAAGGATCTGTATCAGACCAACATCAAGGCGGGCGTGGACGTTATGGAGTTCGGCTATAAGGCTGATAAGGAGATGTTCGACGTAAAGGATTTCGGCAAGTGGAAGTTCTGCGACGACGAGGATATCCGCGCGGTAGTAGGCGACAACAACACCGATCTCAAGATCGCCGTAATGGCGGACGTTGGCAGATGCAACTACAAGCAGGACATCAAGCCCCGCGCTGAAAGCCCGGTCGACGTTATCCGCGTTGCCACATATATCAACCAGATCCCGGCCGCTGTCGACGTTATCGAGGACGCCGTTGCAAAGGGCTACGAAGTTACCTGCAATATAATGGCTATCTCCAATGCGCAGGAGGCGGATATCCGCGTTGCGCTCGACCTGCTCGGGAAGTCGCCGGTGAACGTTATTTACATTGTAGACAGCTTCGGCGCGCTGTTCCCGGAGCAGATAGCGCGTATCGCGGCGCTCTACGGGGAGTACGCTGCAAAGTACGGCAAGAAGCTCGGAATACACGCTCACAACAACCAGCAGCTCGCGTTTGCAAATACGGTCGAGGCGGTGGGCGACGGCGTTGACTGGCTCGACGGTACATACTCCGAGATGGGCAGAGGCGCCGGAAACTGCGCAATGGAGCTGCTCCTCGGTTTCCTCAAGAACCCGAAGTACAACCTGTACCCCGCTGTTCAGTTCATCGAGAAGCATATGACAAAGCTCAAGGAAGATGGCGTTGTCTGGGGCTACGATATGCAGTACCTCCTCACCGGCATGCTCAATCAGCACCCCCGCACCGCTATCCAGTTCACAAAGGATAAGCGCAAGGATTTCTCCACGTTCTACAAGGAGATAACATCCCAGGAATAATTCCAGATATCTACAAACCTTCATATTCTGTACGGTGCGCCCTGCGGCTGAGATACGCCGCGGAGCGCATTACAGTGCGGAATTTCTGGTTTTTAAAAAATAATCAAATTTTTTTGAAAAAAGTGTTGACAAATCAGAAATAATGTGATATAATATACAAGTCGTCAGGGATACGAAGTAATAGAACTGATAACGCTTTACGCTGGTGTAGCTCAGCTGGTAGAGCAGCTGATTTGTAATCAGCAGGTCGGGGGTTCGAATCCGTCCACCAGCTCCATTTTTTAATGGAACTTACAATTGAATATGGGAGCTTTCCCGAGTGGCCAAAGGGGACAGACTGTAAATCTGCTGCGTTTGCTTCGGTGGTTCGAATCCACCAGCTCCCACCAATCAAACCGCATGAACTTCACGTTTATGCGGTTTTGGTTTTATATTAACAGAGCCGCGTCTGTTAATGACAAAAATCACACATATTAATCCAAAAGCAGCCAATGTGAATTTCAATTGACTGCTTTTTGTTTTTATCTGGCGGAAATGCTCCCGTTCTTATTACGAATTGATCCTCTCGATTATCTCCGGAACGTCCGCAAGGGAATCCGCCTTTGCGAATATCCGCGAATACATCTCCTCGTCCGGCTGGGTGAGGTCGGGGACCATCACGGTCACGCAGCCCGCGTCGGAAGCGCTCCGGACGCCGTTCGGGGAATCCTCCAGCGCCATGCACCCGCCTGCAGGAAGTCCGAGCTGCTCCGCCGCGTAAAGGTAGATATCCGGCTTGGGCTTGCCGTTTTCCACCATCGCCGCACAGACTATCCTGCTGAATCTCCCCAGCAGTCCCACCTGCCCGAGGTAGTCCTCGGTGCGCTGGATATCCGTCGCCGTGGCTATCGCGGCGGGTATACCCTTACTGTCGAGATAATCCAGCAGCTCGGCGATTCCCGGCTTGGTCTCAAGCCCGTGCTCGGAAATGTGCTGTTTCATAAGCTCCATGCGGCGGGAGCGTATCTTCACGTAGTCGAACTCCTCGCCGAATATGCCCTGTAAATAGGGTATCGCGAACTTCCGTGCAAGCGAGCGGATATTCAGCGCGTGTTCCCTCTGCATGGGGAATCCCGCTTCATTCGCCGCCTGGCACCAGTATTTCACAAGGAGCTTCTCCGTGTCCAGGATAAGCCCGTCCATGTCGAAAATAACCGCTTTGATCATATGTATACCTCACTTTATTAGTTCAGACATATCCGCCGGAAGCGGAGAAGTCAGCCTGATGATTTCCTTTGTGACCGGCTGGGTGAAGCTCACCTCGCCGCAGTGGAGCGCATGCCGCTTTATCCCGGACATGTCCCCGCCGTACATTTCGTCCCCGCACAGCGGAAAACCGATGTACGCCATATGTACGCGTATCTGGTGCGTACGCCCGGTCTCCAGTGCGACCTTCAGAAGCGCGTGGGAATCGTTCCCGCCGACGCGCTCAAAATGCGTGACCGCCCGCTGACCCTCCGGAGTGACGCACCGCGTGATTATGCTGTCCCCGGCTCTGCCTATCGGAGCGTCCACGGTATCCCCCGGCGGAGTGCCGCAGGTAACTGCGAAATACACCTTGGAAAGCGACCCGGAGAGCGCCGAGGCAGCGTATTGATTCTTTGCGCACACGCAGAGCCCGCTCGTGTTGCGGTCCAGCCGGTTTATCGGTCTGAACGGAAGTCCCGGATACAGCGCCGCGAACAGGTTCGCGAGGGTGTCCCCGCGGTGGCGTATTGAGGGGTGCACCGGCATGTGCGGCGGCTTGTCGAACACTGCGACGTCCTCGTCCTCGTAGATCACCGGGGCGTTCAGCTCCGGATTCGGCTCGGCGCTTTCGGCGTCGTCGGAGAGCCGCACGCACAGCTCCTCGCCGCAATGTATCTCGTCCACCGTCCGCAGGAGCGCGCCTCCCCGGGTCAGACCTCCGGTCTGTTTCAGGCGGATAAGCGCCCGGCGGGAGAATCCCCGGGACTTTAAGAATGTCTGAGCCTCCGCGCCGTCGAATTCCGCAGGGACCATCAGTTTGAGTTCTCTCATGTTCCCTCCGTCAGAGCCTTGTAATAGTGTGCCAGTATCAGGTCTGTGACCCGTCCGTAGCTCCGCGTGCCGTCTGATACGCCCTGCGCCTTGATGAATCCGTCGTTCACCGCAGTGGAGGCCGTCTGGACCTCGCCCTTGAAGCTGTCGATGTACTCGTTTTCGGCGGTGAAGTCCCGGCGCATTCCGTCGGTGGTGCATTCGTAGGCTTCGCGCCACATGTCCTTGTCGCAGGCGTACAGCGAATTTGAACAGAACTTGAACGCGTTCATATAGCCGGAGTATCGGAATTCCGGATACTCGCTGTTTATGCAGGAGAGGTACGCCAGGAAGTTGCACTCGTTCTCGAAGGCTATCCCGCGGGAATGCGCGCTCTCATGGCTGGCCGTGAAGGGTATGGAAAGGTCTGGCTGCTCGATGTTCACGTTGCATTCCGCGAGAAACGGGAAGTACATTCCGGTTATCCCGGTGTAGCTCCAGTAGTAGGAGAGCTGCACCGGCTTCTGCCTGCCTATGCTCGTCCAGAGAAACGGATATTCCTCCGTCAGGGCTTCGTAGCCGCTTCCGGTGCGGGAAAGCTCGGTGTAGATATTCTCGGTGAACTGCACGCAGCCGTTTTCGTCCTCGGCGAGGTACTCGCGCTCCTGCGCGGCATGGGCAGCCAGATCCTTGCAGACTGCAAGGAGGAACTCCGCCGGCTTAGGGGAGGCGTCAAGCTCCATGAGGCTTTCAAGGCTCAGGCGGTAGTAGTTCGCGCCGTGGGCGGTCATGTAGATGAACGCCGCGAACGACAGGAATCCCGCAAGGAACCTTCCGGCTTTCAGGGCGGTGCGCTTCCGGGAGCTGCTCCTTTTCATTCTGACTGCGAATATAACGACCAGCGCAATTACCGCCGGAACGGCAAGAACCGCGCAGATCTCGGTGAGCGACAGCGGGATAAGCGATGTCACGAATCCCACCGGCACGGTGAACGCCTTGAAAAGCCCGCGCGACACCGCGTACTCCGTGAATTCCGGAAACATCGGCAGCAGGAAGTACATAGCCGCCGCCAGAATCAGCGGAATGAAAATCCACGCAGCTTTCAGCACGCGGCGGGGCGTGAGCCGCTGTTTGTTCCTGGCTTCAGTGCTTTTTTCGACCCTCATCTGATGGTTCCTCCTGCGTTTGATGATACTTTAATTATACAGTACATGGCGGTTTTCGTCAAGTTTCTGAAAATATTTTTGCTTTTTTTCAAAAAGCACTTGACAAAATGGATAGAATGTGATAAAATATATACGTTGCTGATGAGCAACGGGATGTTGAAAATAGAGCGATCTCAGATAAAAAAAGCGGGTAAAACCGCCTCGGTTTTTCCGGGAGCTTACTTCCGGTGTTTCTGGCGAGTAATATCAGGAACGATCAATACGCAGGTGTGGCGGAATTGGCAGACGCGCTAGCTTCAGGTGCTAGTGATCGCAAGGTCATGTGGGTTCAAGTCCCGTCACCTGCACCATAACAGGACACCGATTTTGATACAATGCGTATCTTGATTGGTGTCCATTTTTTTATCCGAAAGTCCTTGTTGAATGGGATTTGTCAACACAATTTAACAAAAGAGGCTCTGCGATGACTGAAAACGGTCACAGCAGAGCCTTTCCTATTTTTGACTTTATATACTATTTAACGAAAGGTCGTGAGGGTGTGCATTTTCGGCAAGGGGTGTGCACTTTTTAATTATTCCTAAAAATAACAAAAAGTCGCAAGGCTTACTCATTAAAATTTGAGCAGTCCTGTGGCTCCGTTATTTTATTCCTTCAGCTTTTTGAGAACGAGATGATGGTCGCGGCTCTTGTAGATCGGGTGACATTCAATTCGCAGATCCTCAACATGAACTGCACCACCTCCTACCGAATGGAAACAGCACTGAACGGGCAGCCGACGCGCCGCACATAGCCCCATTCCCTCAGTCGCTTCGCTCCCTCTGTAATGGGGCTATGTGCGTTTCAACTTTAGATTTATTCTCAACACAAGTGGCTATATTTTTTTCTGTCACTAGGTGGCTCATTTTTTTCTTAGCAAGTGGCTCATTTTTTTCTTGACAAACGCAATCGGAGAGCTTCCACTTGGAATTGTACGCCTTTCCGTAGGTCTGGCGCACATCGAAAAGGTACATGAGCTGTGTATCCGTGCGGATTCTGAAAACCGCTGTGGAATGCTCTCCGCGTCTTATGTACCGCCCGATATTGTTCCACTGATCGATGGTTCCGCACATTTCCGCTTTCGGGTTCTGGAGCGTAAAGAGCATTGCCTCGCAGAAATTGAGCCTCCAGAAGCCGGAGGTCATTCTGAGCGTCTGCTCCCATACCTCCGGACTGCGGAGCTGGGGAATCCGGTGGTCGTATATCTGGGCGATTTCGTTGAATCTGCTCATGGGTACCTCCGTATAATGAAAAATGGAGCAATCTTCCGACTGCTCCATGGGTGTTATTTAATTGTGGCTTACAAATTAATGTGTCTGACCGATAAACGGGAATATATCATTCTTTATCAACCCATTCAAATTCAATGTAATCAACATTCGCTTCCAAAACTATATATCCTCTTGAAAACAACTTTATAATTATTGAGCAGTAACCTACGTAATGATAAAGATATTCTAACCTATTATCTGTAAGATTAACTATATCTTTATTATTAACTGCTTTATATTTTACACTCCTCCCGCGAAATCTCATATGTTGTTTGTACAAGCTGAAATCGTCGTTTTCTTCAAGATGATATTTTACCGTAAGTGTTTTAGCATTTGGTCTTAAATTCTTTATCGAATCATGATAAGATATATCTTCTTCAAACACAAAAATAATACTGTGGCTTTCAACAGAAATATCTCTGATGATGCAATCGTGGGGTATCGGTATTGTTGGAAGCTCCTTTTTATTGAGAAAATATATTTCTTTCATTTGAGTATTCACTCCAAATTCCGATTTATAGGGCTGACATAATTATCCTTCTATAAATAATATACCACACACCAAAAGAAAAATCAACCATCAATTTTAGAATCCCTAAGAGCAGTACTTTCTCACCGCCGCTGAAACGACCTCTGAAATCTCCTCCGCAGTTTTGCCGCCGAGGTACTCCAAAATAATCTCAGCCGGAACAGCCACCATGACCGGCGGCTTCGGCTTGAGTATTTCCAAGACGATCTCCTCGGTAAGCGAATCAACGCCGGAAATCTCACGGATTTTCCCAGAGGTGAGCTTCATTTCGGGGTGCTGTTTCAGAACATCAAGAAGAACTGCCCGTTCCTTAATTCTACACAGGACTTCGGCGTCAGGGATACCGACGGTACCGCTGTTCAGCATGAGCAGGAAGTCCTGTTCCAGAGCGTTTAGATGGCCATATAATTCCAACTCTTCCGATGTAATTCCGAGTTCCTTTTCAGCACGTTCGCCCAGCACCGCCGACACCCGTATCTGCTCCGATAGAGTAAGTTTCGGGAAACGCTGACGGTTGGTTTCCACGATTATCCGCCTGGCGTATTCGTGCGTTATGAGTTTTCCGTCGCCTATCCGGCAGGGGACTTTCACCCACATGAGCTGTTCTGCGACAGTCCGGCGGCGGTTTCCGGACAGTATCTCATACTCGCCGTTCCCGGCGGAGCGTACCAGAAGCGGCTCGGTTATGCCCATTCGTGCAATTGACGAGCTGAGTTCCGACAGGTCGCCGCCGTCCGTGAAAATCGGAGAACGCAGGGGAAGCAGCCTGTCCAGCTTGATGTTGTAGGATTTATCCTCCGGGAAGCACTTTGCGATAATTTCCTCAATTGATTCTGTTTCCGGAAATTCCGGTTCTTCTTCGATGGAAACTGCGGCGAATCCGTCGTCAGGCATTTCGGAAGGTTCATCGTCCTCAATGGGAATGTAGATAGCTTCCGGCTGGTATTCCGGTTCGGCTGGCTTCGGGGCAGGACGGATCTCCGTGCTTTCCTCGGATTCCCGTTGAGCCTGCGCGAATGCTTTCATCTTTTCAATGTTCATGCTGTCCTCCGGATTATAAAAGTTTGGAGCGTATCGCGGGTTTAGCCCGTTGTTACGCAGATTTGGGGCGCATTTTACTGCGCCCCGGAGGTAATGTATGTGAACCCTGTGGCAGGGAGGGTTGTATAGAAAAGCGGAGATCTTTCGGTCTCCGCTTGGTTTTATTCGGTTGTGGAGGCAATCCTGTCAGCAAATAGCTCTTTCACTTCTTCAAGAGGGAGTTCTGAAAAATACGCTATCTTTTCTAAATCGTGAACACCATGGTTCCATATATTGTTTGCAAAATTAACAGATACTTTATGAACTGCTTCCTCAACTGCCTGGTTAACACGCTTTTCAATGTACTCGTCAAATGTCATACTCATCAGGCTGTCTTGCCTTCGAAAAGTTTCTTTACTTCGTCCAGAGGGAGCTTGCTCATTTTAGCGATTTTCTCCATATCACGAATACCATCGTTCCAAAGTTCAATTGCAAAGCTGATTGCAAGTTCATTTTGCGCTTGCTTTGCTCTCTTTTCGCCGTAATCTTCCACTAATTTACACATAGTATCAACACCCTCCTTGTCTTTCTTGAAATAACCTGCCCGGTCGGACAGTACCTTGTAGTGCATTTCACGCGGATCCTTACAGAAGAAATCCTGCATAAGCTCGCCCAGAGCAGTTGAGTTGCGAATTTCGCCGTTTACATATATCATGTGCGAACCGTCCATAAATATTGCGTGGTCAAGCTCGGAAATCGTGCGGTTGACCGTGTAAAGCGGCTTGCCGCCTTTAAGCACGTCATGCTCGGTAATGAAAATGATGTAGCTTTCCGGCAGTTCATCGAACTTGTCACCGGGGTTGAGCAGATTTGCGTCAAGCAGACTGCTGTTATATCTTGCGCGTCTGGGAGCCGCGCCGTCGTCGCTGCGCTGGACCTCAACGTCGTACTGCTTGCCATGCTCGTCAACTGCGTAAATATCCAGCCTTGCTGAACGTCCCTGCAAATTTTTCAGTTCGAACTGCGAAACCACACGGACAACCGTCAGGTCGTCGCGGTTCAGAATTACTCTGAGCAGAAGCTCCGCGCACGCTTTATCCTCGAAAACCTTGCTCATAAATGTGTCGTCCATAAGCCGGAAGTTCTCGATTATGTTGAGCAGTTCTTCGCTATGTTCAGAGCTGATATTGCTGTTTCTATTTTCGTCCACAGTAATCATTTTCCTTTCTTGAATTATAGCATATTTTCCGCGAAAAATCAAGCGTATGTACCATCTGTTTTGCCCTCCGTGTACATTTTGTGCCATTCCTCGAGGATATCCCGACGCTGGAGGGTTATCTGCTTGGACGGCTTTTTCGCGGTCTGTTTTGGCGCTGCGGGAGCGCTGTTTTCAGCCGGTTCAGAGCGTTCTTCCGTAGAAGTCACTTTTTCGCCACAAAGCTCCGCTATGTCAGACTCTGAAAAGAATTTCAAGTCCGCAAGCGTGTTTGCCTGTTCTACTGTGAATTTCCTTTCAGAATCACGATTGAGATACGCCGCAATTTCCTCCTGACTGCTGTTCGGGAGCGCCGAAAACTGGCAGGCTGTCGCCAGCGTAAGTCTGCCGCTGTCGAGCATTTCCATGAGCTCCGGAACCAGCCGTGTGCAGGCAATGTAGCGCTGGATAGTGCGCTTAGCTTCGCCGTATTTCTCGGCTATATCCTTTGTTGCACGGCGGCTTCCGAGGGCTGTCAGAGCCTCCTGCTGTGCCTTGTATGCAAATGCGCGCTCGGACGGCAGAAGCTCGGTGCGCTGGCAGAGGTTTGTATCCGCCATGATGAGCTTCGCGCGGTTTTCGTCCACATTCTTGACAATGCTGGGAACCGACGTAAATCCAGCTCTGCGGCAGGCTTCAACGCGGTTGTGTCCGGCGATTATACGGTACTTTCCTCCTGTGGCGGGGGACACGATTATCCGCGACAGCAGTCCGTTTTCCTTGATGGATTCCACCAGCTCGTTCATTTTGAAGTCGCTGTACATCTTGAACGGCTGATTTTCCCACGGAACAAGCAGGTTTATCGGGATTTCTTTTTCGTCATTCTGGACTGTTGCTTCATCGCCGAGGAAGTCGTTCATATTCAGCTTTCCGGTATTGTTGGAAGCTCCGAGATTGAACCCCATTAAACTCCCTCCTTTTCGAGAATTTCGCTTACAAGCTTGCGGTACTGACCGCCTATCACGCTGTTTTTCTTGGATATCAGCGACTTTTGCTCAGCGGTGCTGTTTGCGGCTTCAATGCGTTTGCTGATGGTAGTTTCGTAAACCAGACTGCCGTAGCGCTCCTTTAAGGCGATATCCACTGCCTGAGCCATCTGGGTGTTGTCGGTCATGGTTTCAAGTATTCCACAAATTTTCAGGTCGTGGTTGATTTTTTCCTTGATGAGATTGAAAATGTCCTCGAACTGGACTATGCCGTTGAGCGCGAATTTCTGCACCTGAACCGGAATTATCACCTCGTCAGCCGCCGCCAGAGCGTTCATAACCAGTATTCCGAGCGAGGGCAGGCAGTCGATGAGGAGATAATCGTAATCCTCCGATATGCTGTCGCTGGAAATCGCCTTGTCAAGAATCTGTTCACGGCACATCGTCTGGGCTAGGAACATATCCGCAGTAGCCAGAGAAATATCTGCCGGGACATAGTCGATAGGCTCGCTTTTTGCGGTCAGAATGCACTCCGAGAGCTTCGCAGTTTCTTTCAGAACGTCAACTATGGTGCGCTTGCCCGTGAAGTCATAGCCGAGGTAATCGCTGAGATTTCCCTGTGGATCAAGGTCGATACAGAGGATTTTCTTGCCAAGTTCCGCAAGTCCTGCGGCGATATTTACTACGGTCGTTGTCTTGCCAACGCCGCCTTTCTGGTTTGCTATTGCTATAATCTTTGCCATAATTACCCCTCCTGCCAGTATTCTTTCATGTCGTGATTTACCCGGGACTGCCAGTAGCTGTTAAGCGTCAGCCGGGAATTGTACAGCGCCGTTATCAGGTAGCTTCGGATATTCCGGACGTCGCTGGTGTTGTTATCCATTGCTTCCAGAACGTACTCGATGTGGCTTCCGTTCAGCTTCAGGAACGTACTTTTAACCACATCACGCGGAACGTCCTCGCCGTTCACCCGTATCGTAGGTCTTGTGGAGCAGATCGCGTCCACCATAATGCTGATAAGCTCGTTGATGGTATCCGCTTTGCCTGGATTCTGCTCGATGAGAAATTCGTAATCCGTGTTGTCCCGGACTATCTGGGCATAAGCGGAGCGCTCCTCTTTTATCCTGGTGATATATTCCATCTCATCAGTCCCACCAGATTGATTGATAGGATTGATTATATCAGGATTATTTTCTTTAAGATTATTATCTTTAGATTTGTCCGCCGTTTGGGCGTAACATGGTCCGCCGTTTGGGCGTATCATGTTCTGCCGTTTCGGCGTTTCTTGTTCCGCCGTTTCGGCGTTCCTTGCTTCGCCGTTTGGGCGTTCCTTGTTCCGCCCTTTTGGCGTTTCTTGCTTCGCCCTTTCGGCGGAACAATGGAGTAATGCGGTCTGAGGGTGTGTTTCTTCCTTTTCAGGAGTGCTGTTTTCCTCGTCCGTGGTGGAATTCCGCTTGTATTTTTCTGCCGCAGAGGGTTTGACGGACCTCATTTTTTCCTCGCCCTCCGCAAGAATTTCGGCTAGGTGGACTATATCATCGATTATGTAGAAGCTGCGTTTTGCCGGCATTCCGCGCGGGGAACACTTGATAAGTCCGCGCTTCTCCAGAACCGTAATGCAGCGTTTCTGCTGTTTGTCAGACAGGGAAGTGCTTTCCTCTAAATCCGCGATGGTGGAGTAGAACCACCCGTCCGGGTCGAGCTTCCCTCTGTCGCTGTAATACTGCCATTTGGCTATGAGTGCGCTGTAAACCACGGTTTCCATAAGTCCGACCGCATGAGCCAGCGGACGGTTCAGTGATATCGTATTATCCGGATTCAACAGCTGGTAGATTGCATTCATGTTATTCCTCCAGTTTGTTTTATTCCTCGTTTTATAAAGCATAGAAGGGCGGTGAGGAATAGGACCGCCCGTTCAGAAGGCCTTTCCGTCTATGCTGTTAAAGCCTTTCGGCTGTTAACCTATATAAAAAAGCGCACAGATTTTCTCTATGCGCTCTTGTTGTCAATATTAATAACTCTTTTTGTGAAAACGCTAAAGAAATCGGATTTTCTGCCGATATATAATAAAGGTACACAAATTGAGCATATTATTTGAACTGTATATTGACGAAAGCGCGTTAGAAAGTGTGAAATGCACGTCATGTCGTCAAATTAAGTTGTCCATTTTCTGTCCATTATTTGTCCTTTATTCAGAACTAAAACGGGCTGAAAAAGATGTTTGAAAAAATAATACTATGTACGTTGGTACCGCATTGCTATGCGGTATGGGGGATTTTTACCGGCTGAGCTGTTCGATTCGTTGCCGAATTCAATTCCCCTCGGCTCCACCAACGATGCACACGCAAGCAGTTAAGTGTGCGAAATAAAAACAGAGAGTTCCGGCTCTCTGTTTTTTTATCCTCTTTTCCGGCTAAAATAAGATTGAATCGAATTTTAGCCGGAATCAATTGCTTGTCAGTCGTGGAACTGTAAAGGACGTTGCCTCCCCGTGCTTCATCAAAAATTAACCCACTTTTTAACCCATCTGCGTTGATTAAAGCCTGATATTGCTGTATAATATGCTCGTATCTCAGAGAAAGAAAGGAAACAATATGAACAGCAATATCAAAAAAATCACAGCAGCGGTAATGTGCTGCGTACTCCTGGCAGGCTGCCAGTCCAACGGGACATCTTCTGAAAGCACTTCTTCGGCAGCGGAGAGCGTTGCTTCCGGGACGGAGGCGGCAACGACCGCAGTAACCACGACAAGCGCTGAAACCACATCTGCCACCGAAGCGCCCGTTGAGGAAATCGCACCTGCTGAAGCTCCCGTAAACACCGTAACGGTAGAAAGCCAGACATTAGGAATGGAGAAACTCGGAAACGCGCGCCAGCTCGGCGAATATCTCACGACCGACGGAATGCGCGTCAGGCGCGATGTCCTGCTGAGGACTGCAAAGCTCGCCGGCGGCTCGGAAGCGGATATCCAGAAGCTCCATGATGTATATAACGTGACAGAGGTCATCGACCTGCGCACTACCGATGAGATAGCTTCCGCGCCCGACCCGGATATCGAGGGCGCAACGAATGAGCGCGTGCGTATCCTTGACGAAAGCGGCGATGACTCCGCTGCCGCAATGACGGGAGTGTATTCCCAGAACAGCGATAATCCTGCAGCTTCTCTTCTGGAAATGTACCGCGCGGGGATACTTTCCGATACGATGTACACAAGTATGTTTGATAACGAAACCGCGCTTAAGGGATATCGCGAATTCGTGGACAAGCTCCTTGCGCACGATGACGGCGCTATCCTCTGGCACTGCACCGGTGGCAAGGACAGAGCCGGCACGGCGGCGGTTATTGCACTTACCCTGCTTGGAGTTGACAAGGAAACAGTTCTCGATGACTTTGAACTTACAAACCAGTTCAACGCAAAGTCCATTGAATATATGAAGTCCAAGGCAGCAGAGCTTACGGACGATCAGGACGAAATAGAAGGTGTTGCAATGCTTACAGGAGTTTCCCGTCAGCTGATGGAAAATCTGTTCGACCGCGCAGAGTCTGAAAACGGCTCCATGCTGGAATTCCTCAAAGCCAAGCTCAATATCACAGACGATGAAATAGCGACCTTACGCAGCAAGTATCTCGAACCTGCCGAGTAAGATTCAACACTGATACGGCCGCCGGCGCAATGCTCCGGCGGTCATTTTTCTCTTCAGAGCAAATAAAGTCAGAATATCCGAAAGTTATTACGGATTTCCGGTAAAAAATAAACCCGGAGAGAAATCCCCGGGTTTCGTCGTTATTCTCCGGAAGCGGAAACGACCTCCTCCCTGTCCGCTTTCCGGGTTATTTTGAGCGCCTCCGGATAAGTCCGATTGAGCCTGTCCAGAGCCGCGCCGCTCTCGTTTGCCTGCAATCCGCGCAGGATGTTCAGCGTAACGCTCACGCTGTCCGGTAGTATCTCCACGCGCTCAACGTAAAGCTCGATGAGCTGCCGCAGTCGCGGTATCTTTCCGGAGAGCAGCAGCTCCCTGCCGTAATCGAAGGCGCGTTTTATCTGCTCCTCGTCAATATCGACCCTGGCGCTTCTGCGCTCAATCTCGGAAAGCTGCGCCCGCAGCTCCGAAAGCTCCTTCTCCTTTCCGTCCAGAGCCGCCGTAAGGCTCTCTGAACCTGTCCTTGCGATAACGCTGATGATGTTCCCGACCTCGTTCTCCAGGGACTTTATCGACTTTTTCAGCCGCTTTCTGTCGCTCTCAACGGAGCTTTCCGCCTGGATAACGGCGCGGTTGTACTCCTCAATTACCGCCGGGAGTCTGTCCTTGTCGAACAGGATATCCGCCAGTAACCGCAGGACGTACTTCTTAAGGCAGTTCCGGCTTATCTCGCGGTTGGAGCAGCCGATACCGCCCCTGCGCGAACGGACGTTGCAGCGGTAGCAGTAGTACAGCGTTTTCTTACGACCGCTGTACTGACTGTTCCCGCAGTACTTACCGCCGCAGATACCGCAGTAAACCTTGCCGGTGAGCAGGTATACGTTCTCGGTATCCGTTCGCCCACGTCGGGATCTGCGGCGCTTTTTCAGCAGCTCCTGCACCGCCTGGAATTCCTCCCGGGTCACTATCGCGGGAATACCATTATCAATGCGTATTATCTGGTCGTCCGGCTTTGCTGCGGTGGTTGTTTCGTTTACCGCGGCTGTCCTTGGATACCGCCCGATTATAGACGTAAACGCCTATGTACTTCTCGTTGGTGAGAATGGAATACAGCGAGTTCTTGCCGAACAGCTTTCCCGTCCGCGTGCGTATGCCTTTCTCGTTGAACTCCTGCTGAAGCTCCCGGTAACTCATGCCCTGTATCGTCCACCCTGTACCCCAGCGGGACGTAACCTCCGGTATACCTGCATTGCAGGGCGTTTTCCCTCATGCCTTTCATGACCTCGCGGGACAGATTCGCGGAGTAGTACTCGTTCAGCGTTTCCATCAGACCCTCGAGGATTATGCTCTCAGGCGTATTATCGAATTTCTCAATGACGGAATACAGCTCCACGCCGTTGTCCCTGAGTATCTTCCTGCTGATGGCACTGTCATAGCGGTTCCGGGCGAATCTGTCCAGCTTGTGGACTATCACCAAGTCAAACAGCCCGTAACGCGAATCGTTCAGCATTCGCTGGAATTCCTCGCGGTCGGTGTTCGTGCCAGTCCTGGAACGGTCGATGTACTCCTCGACGATCTCGATGTCGTTCTCCTCTGCGTACTTACGAATGGCGCGTTCCTGCGCGTCAATGCTTTCGTCACGCTGGTTGTTGCCAGGGAAACGCTGAATATAGCGAAGCGTAACAAAATCAGACCCGTGAGTTCCCTCGTTTGAACGGGTCGATTTTGTTATATTCAGCGTTTCTCTGGGAAAATCGGGCGTATAAAGCAGCCTTTCTCACGGTGTTTCACCTCCTTTCCGGGAAAAGCAGCCGCTCACGAAACCGCACCGCTGCGGATAAGTCCTGCGAGGATTATCGCTATGACCGTTTCCGGCGGCGAGACCGGAGCCTCGCCATCAGTCATGACCGTGGTCTGTTCTGCTGTGTCGTAGTTGCCGCTCGTCAGGTCGGAGCGGTCGATGGTAAATTTCTCATTGTCTGCCATGTTGATGACCTCCTGTAATTGATCTGCAGATTTTACTGCTTCACAGGTATAATATATCACTGTGTACCGGAGCTTTTCCGGTGGCGCTCTTGAATCCATATGCGTACCTCCCCTGGTCCGTAAGGTCCGGACGGTCCATAAAAATCATATTGGTATGAACGGAAAGATCCGATCTCCATTCGTGAACGGAACAAGGACCCCGTCAATATAAAATCTGATACGTTCGTTAATAACTGGCTGGCTCATTATCCATGCCATCGCCTGATCCCTGTCCTGAAAGTATTGACACAATAACACACTGACGCCGTCCCTGACCTCGGTCAATACGGGCTGTGGTGGAGGCGGAGCCTGTACAGGTTTATCGAAAAATCCTCCCGAATCGATATCAATAACAGATTCAAAGCGGTCGTCGGGAGCCGTGGTCTGTGCTTCCGGCAACAGCGGACTTTCAGTTGTAGTGGGCGCATTCTTCCAGCATTCCGGATTCGGTTCATGCCTCGGAGCAATGGATATCGGTTTACGCTGCGTCTGCCTGCTGCGGGTGATATTGTAATCACCCGGCTGTTCGAAGTAGTTGTTGGTGATATAGAAGTTGTTATACGTTCTGTACTGCGGATAACCGGTATAACCTCTCACACTGGCATCAGAGGTATACGTGGGTTCCACAGACTCACAAATCGCGTCACCGGGGTTTTCGACATACCATTCGTCCGGTATCTCCATCAGTTCGGAATCCGTTACGCCATCAGGAAAACTGTCGATCCTGCCGTGCCTCATACGAATGCCATAAAGCCCGTTTGCCCTGAGTATCTTCGTGCATTCTGCCTTGAATCTGTACAGGTCTGTCTTTGACATATCCAGCTGTTTACCTGTGATATACGAGGTATTCCCGACAATAATATGAATGTGCAGGTGCAGAGTGTTGTTGTGTACTGCACACTTGACATAATACCCTTTAAAAAGCCGTGCGATCATGAGGGCGATACGAGCCGCTTTATCATTGTCTACGTTGTCATTCGGGGCAAACCCGATGACGATATGCCGGAGCTGCTTTTTCCTTGCAGTATGCCAGAACCGCTTCAGGGCCCTGTTAGAACTTGCCCACTGGTCCGGTGGACAGCCAGAACCCACTATACCCCTTGGGGCAATTTTGGACGGGTGGCTGATGTACTTATCAGCCTTATCAAGACTGTCCAGTGATTTATCCGTGTTGTTAATAAATATACATACTGCCATCAGTCGTTATCTCCTTCCTGAATGTCGCCGTCACTGATGTCGTCTTCAACGTATACAGTGTCATCTTCTTCATCTTCGGAATCAGATCCGTTTTTGACAGCTTCGATGGAGTTGAATATGAACGATATATCCCCGTTCATTTTCTCAAATGTCTGGCTTATGGAATCAAGTTTACTGCGTATCTCACACAGTATACCGTTAAGTTGGCCAAAATCCTGATCCTTTACGCTGAATTTCTGCTTTATGTCCACCAGCAGATCATATATTTCAGCAAGCTTAACGAAAATATCACTTCCTCTCTCAATGACGATATCCTGCCGTTTTGGGTCAAATAGCAGAACACGAATATACTCGGAACAAGTCATATTTCTCTTTGCAGACTGCTCTTTTACGAACTCATCCTGTAATTGCGTAACCTTGACCGAAAGCGCAGAAGTCTTAGCGTTATTGTCAGGTAATATATTACCTTTCGTAATCTTGCTGTCTGGTATTTCAATCATTGTTTTTCCTCCTTGTTATTAATTGTATCTGCTGAGAGGCTTATTCCTCTCCAGCCCCATAGATATTTTCCGTCAATGCGGAACTTCTCCTTGCGTACTGCAGGGAAACAGTTTGCAATATACGCGCTTATCTCGTTATTCTTGTACGGAACAAGCGCGTTTTCCGTACAGAATTTTTTATAAACTTCGATGAATACGGAGATATGTACCTCCCCGCTCATCTGGCACCGCTCCTCAATAAACAGCGCAAGCGAACGGCTCTCATGCAGATACGATTGCATGAGCTCCTGGGTGTCTGACGGCGCTGTGAAGATATAATCCCTCCCGTGAAGCTCCATGAGAGCTTTCACAGCAAGCGAGAAGATGATATCGCGTTCTTTGTGGAGCTTTTCCGGAAGGTGCCTGTCCATTTCATTCTCGCTTATCGTGTGGTTGAACCTCAGAACGACCATGCGGTCTGTCATGGACTGGTTTCCTGCTGCGTCCATCTCCCCGAAGAGCGGCATCTGATTGGCGCAGGTCAGCAGCTTGGTGTGGATATGCGCGACATATCCCTCTTTTCCCTTGCCCTCAACGAACAGCGGTTCATCAGACACCAGCATTTTCAGGATATCCGTTCCGGTCAGTTTTCCTGCCGTAAGCTCGCGGCAGATATTTATTCTGGAATATTCAAGGTGCTGCGTGTTGAATCTGGCTCCGAGCTGGTTCAGTCCGAATGCCGTAACGCTTGTCTCGGGAAACACCACAGACTGCATCAGGTCGGCTATAACGGACTTGCCGCTCTTGGTGGCTCCTACGAAAAAGTAGAACTTCCTCGCGATCATAACGGACGAGATGCATATTCCAATAATCTCCAGTAAAAGATTCAGCTTGTCCGGATCGGAACCGGAGTCGAGCGAAGTTTCAACGAACTTCTGGAACGCCTGCGCCTGCTCCATCTTTGCTTCGCTGTTATAGCTGAAATCCAGCTGATACGTGAAACCGCTGTTCAGCGCCAGCTTTTCAGCCTCCTCATTGGTGCAGAACTTTCCGTCCATGATGTCAATGACCCCGTTGTTCGCGTTTATATAGAACTGTGATTGCTGACGCAGGCTTTCAAGGCCCTTCTGTCTTTCAGAAGCCCATATCAGATGTTTGGTTACTTCGTTTATCGCAGAAGACGGTACGCTCACTGACTTATCGATCTTCGATATTATCCATGGTGGGATATCCATTCTTCTCATCAGTAAGAAACAACGATGGTCCTGATCCCATAAATACAAATTACCATTTGAAACAAGGTATGGGGTATTCTCCTTCAGATAATTCACGAACTCCGGAACATCAATTTTTCCATCCGGTGGCTTGTATAAATTCTCAAAAGGAGTTTTGGTATTTGATGCCATAGTGGCACCTCCTCTTTTTTATTCACCGGTCGTCCGGTGTGATTACAGTGTAGCAGGTTTTTAAAACCGCTGCAGGAACTCTTACCTGTTTTTAAAAATAGGCACACGTAAGACAGTTGGTTGATGTATAGTCATTTTTGTGGTATAATCGAGGTGATAAAATTTTAAAAAAATTTTTTGGGGAGGTTTTTTCTATGGCTAAGGCGGTAAACAGGTGTAACAAAAAGGGTTAAGAGGGTAAATCTGTAAAAGAAAAGGAGCCGGTTCTTTTTGAGGAGCTGGTCAGAACGATATATGGCAGACTGCATTATAAAGATGATGATAATGCTCCAGGTAATAAGCAGTCTTCTGTCCCAGATGAAAGATCATTCTCCTGCAATGAATTTTCCAGGGTGTTCCTTACTGCCGATGGAAAAACAGCTTCTGAATCCGCTGCTCCACAGATGCTCAGCTCAAAAGTCAGGAAAAGCTTTGGCGAATCCACTTTTTATTCCAGACTGAAGAATCCTGAGACCCGTAAGGATTATCTGGATGGAGTAAAGAATTTTCTTGAGACGCAGATATCCGAAAAGGCTTCAACTGTAAAATATGACGTTGGCAAAACGATATACGAGGATATGAACGCTATATACTCGAAAGGATACAAGAACACCCTGGAGGCTATCTTTTCACGTATATATGATTTTGACAGAAACGGTTATATCGAATGCATCTGCGAAATGCTGTCAAATGCCCTGATGTTTCACCTCCTGGGTGATGAAAAGGTATCGCTGATAAGGAAAGCCAGCCTGAGGGAAGATAACATAATCGACTTCATAGGACGTAATGCTGAATTGTCCCGGATAAATGACAAGCTTAACAATGACAGGATCGCAGTTATATCCGGAGAACCGGGAATCGGCAAGACTGAGGTGATATATAAATTTGCCTTAGACCACAGGGGGCTGTACAATAAAATCGTATTTGTCAGGTACAATACCAGTATTGAGGAATCAATAAATGACATCATAGAGTACAAAGACGTTTCTTTCAGAACTTTTGATACTATAAGATCTCTTTCTGTTAAGAAGAATACGGCTAAAAGCACTCTTGTCATTATCGAAAACGCTGATAAAAGCACATTTGACTCGAACTACATGGAACTTCTGAAAGAAGGGAACTTCGATGTCATTATAGAAAGCCGCTATAAAGTGGATTATGCTATTGAGATCGGTCCAATGGATATTAATGATATCAGGGATCTTGTAAAAAGCCAGACTGCCGATGAAAAGAAACAGGCAGAGCTTCTGGATTCAAATAATCTGAACAATATCATGGGACTGGCCAATTACAATACAATGCACATCGTTCTGCTGACCAGGGCAATTGTCAAATCTGATCATCACCTTGATTCGATTTTTACGCAGCAGGGAATTCAGTATCTCAATGAGCTATATGCGAAACAAAGTATAGAATTTAAACAGCGCAGTATAAGGAAGAATGAAGTCAGGAAAGAATTACTGACCATTAATCAGCATCTTCAATTACTGTACAGTGATTATACATTGCCGGAGGAAATGCTTAAACTGCTCTGCTTTATCTCTTATATGCTACAATTTCCATGGTATGTGACTGTAAAGCAGATCAAAAGACTGTTTCCGGGTGTCAGTGATATTATGATACAGGAAATGACCAGGCATCACGCTGTAGTATTGCGAAACAACGAATATCAGGAAGAATATCTATTTTTCTCGCATAGTATTCTTTTATTTTTATTCCAACACCGTAATGAATATAAAACCACCGACTATTCAAGTGCTATGAGTGATGTATATACATATATTGCCGGATATAATGCATTCGATAATTGTAATAATCTTGTTTTGATTTTCAGTCTGGAATGCAATTTTGTCTTTGATGACATGGAAGCACTGGCGTTCAAATGGGAGCTTCTTTACTTCCTTGAATCTCAATACCCCAATAACGCCTGTCTGAAGAGCATAAGGGAAACTCTTGAAAAAAATCCTGAAAGCGTGAAAATCACAGATACAGCTGAAAAGAACAACAATGCATACATCTGTCTGTTGCTGCAAAGTAATGATCAGGAAGCTTATAAAAACCTCGTAGAAAGAAACTTTAAGATTAAGACGATATATGACTCTTTTCTTATCAAAAGTTGGCTGACACAAGCAGACATTAATTATTCGGCAGTATCTGAGATCTCCAACATGTGGCCTGATAAAGAAACGCCTGCCAAAAGCAATATTATATATAACCTGGTAAGCATTATCCAAAGCTATTCTTCAGCAGGAAATATCAATAAAAACGTATTGGGACAGCCTGATGTAACGAACTTTGTTATGATCGAAGCAATGTTAAGCGAACTGCAGACCGGAACGCTGGAGTCTACTCATATGCATTCCGTGATGAAACAGCATCTGTTAGAAGACGATCTTGAAACCCTCCCTGATATATTCATTGATCTGAAGCTATATAAGAAAGTGATCTATTATTCAGCTGTCTTTTATATATCTGCACTGTTCTTCAATACCGATATCCAAAATACGGACTACCTTTGCGCGCTATCCCAAATCATGGACGATCTTGTTCATAATTATACTATTTATTCTGACGACAACAGGCTCATGTTACTGTATCAGCTGGCGAATCAGCAGCTGTTGGCAGGTAAAATTGATGAAGCGCAGAAAACCTTTGAAGAAGCTGAAAATTTTAAAAAGTTGGTGTATGATCATGTTTATATAGTAAAGGCAATTAATGTAAAAACAAGGTATCTGACAAGGAAGCATTTTCTTGATGAGATCGCTAATATCCAGAAAGACCATGCTGTCAGCGAAGATGATTTGCAAAAGATATATAATGAAACCGTGGCGAATTATACCTATGCTCTGGCTGCTGACATGAATAAGGATTGCCTTGGTATTATGAATATAGAATGTTTTCTCTGGGGAGTTTCTATGGTAACATTATCAGAACAGTTTCAAAAAGAAAGATATATACGTGGTTTTATTGATTCTAAGAAATTATCCCCCATTTTGTTTCCGAAATCTTCTACAGCTGCTTTTACATCTTACACCAATGATGAAATGTTTTCAACAATAACAGGAGCGTTTGATGCAGCTAAGAAATATTCAGAATCTCAGAAACCCCTGGATAAACCCGATAACAAGGAAGAATCCCCCAAATAAGACACAGTCATCCGACAGGATCCCTCCTGTCGGATGACTTAACTATTATATCAGAAGTCTTATATTGATAAAATCCTCATACAATAATCCCACCAGAATAATCATATAAATGATCCGGAGGGGTCAATGGGGAGGGAAAATCGAATGAACGCAGTGAATGAGATTTCTGTCCCTCCCCATTTCAGACTATCATATCAACACAAAAATGTGCGACAGGTTTATCCCTGTCGCACATTCTCCTGACTTACCAAAAGCTAACATCATATGTATATGACACTAAGATTCTTGCTTATCCTGAAGGAGAAGTTGTCTTAGAAGCAGTTAAACTTGTTGAAGCTGGTAAAAGCTTTGAAGAAATAGTTGAAGC
>ERZ772897.1693-NODE-1693-length-21728-cov-2.813316_pt1 | contig 21728 bp, 19 predicted proteins | sample MGYA00512125_ERZ772897 | MGnify/ENA primary metagenome ERZ772897 (study PRJEB29015, sample SAMEA2737660) | human gut metagenome | biome: human gut; feature: human-associated habitat; material: faeces | place: China | collected 2012 ... | reverse complement strand
ATAGAAAATGGAAACTTTGATAGAGATGGATTTCAGGCTATTAAGGTAGAAAATGATATACACAATATGATAGAAAAGATGGCTACAGATAAGATGAAACTATTGGATGAGGTGGAATAATGAAAAATGTAATGGTTATTAATATGGGACTAAAAAGCATACGTTCTATCATATTTGCTGAAAATGGTATGAAAATCGGAAGCGCATCAATCGCAATCAATACAGCCATAAATGATAAATGTGTAGAACAGAATCCTAATGAATGGTGGGAAAAAGCAGCTATCGTTATACATAAATCCATGAAAGATGCTGGAACGCAGAACATAGATTTTATTACAGTTACAACGTCGGCATCATGCCTTGTCTGTGTTGACAGGTATGGCAATTCGTTGGGTAGAGCACTTATGGTATCTGATAAGAGGGCAGAACAAGAAGCATTGGAAATAAAACAAATGCCAGAATTTCAGTCGACATTTGAAAAAACAGGGTTGGATATGTCATCGAGTTTAATGTTGCCAAAGATATTTTGGGTAAAAAAACATACACCTGAAATATTTGAAAAAACAGAATTCTTTATGACACCAAATGATTTTCTGATCTATAAACTAACTGGAAAATGTGTGACAGATTATTTAAACGCAATAAAATATCATTATAGTGCGGAAACGAGGGAATATCCAGAACAACTATTAAAAAGGCTAGGAATCAAGAATGAGACATTGCCGAAAGTGGAAAATATTGGTGTTTACATAGGATGTGTTTTGCCTGATATAGTACATAAATTGGGATTAAATGCTGAGACAAGAGTGGTACTTAGTTCTTATGATGCAATATGCTCATTTATCGGAAGTGGGGTCTGCGAAGAAGGGGAATCAAGCGATGTATCTGGAACAGTGACGGTTTTTAGAACATTAACGAAGAGAGAGCCTCATAGTTCTTCTAAAGTGTACAATATCCCATACCATAATGAAAAGGCAAATATAGTAGGTGGATCAAATAATCTTGGTGGTGGTTTGATAGAATGGGTAAAACAATGTTATTATTTGAAGGACGAGTATCCATATGAAATAATGGAGAAAGAGGCCGCGGAATCCGATATAGGTGCAAGGGGTTTGATTTTCTTGCCATATCTGTTAGGAGAAAGGACACCTATATGGGATGACGATGCGAGAGGTGTGTTTTTAGGTCTTGAAAGAATGCATACAAGAAAGGATATGACAAGAGCTGTATTTGAAAGCACAGGATTTATAGATTTAAGTATAATAGATGCCATAAAAGAAAATGGAACGGACATTGATAATGTTAGACTTTCGGGGGGGCTTGCAAGGATTAATCTAATCTCGCAAATAAAAGCAGATATATTGGGGAAAAACGTTCTTGTATTATCAGAGTTTGAAACAACAGCATCAGGGGCAGCGATGATTGTTTTAAAAGAGCAAGGAGTATGTTCGAGTATGAAGGCTGCAGCAGATAAATTTGCTACTATTAGGATGATTATAAATCCCAATATGGATAATCATAAAAAATATATGTATATGTATGAGCTATATAAGGAATCATATAAAACTTTAAAACCGCTTTTCAAGAAGAGAAAGGAAATGGTTGATAAGTTAAAAAATGACAAAGAAATTCAGATAGAAAATTTGTAGGTGGGTAACAGTATGAGTTTTAATATTAGTCTTAAGACAAAAATTCATTTTGGAACCAATATCGTTGAAAAAGCATTAAACGATGAGGCACAAAACATCATAGGGAATGTCTTGATTGTGACAACAGGAAGAACGTTAGTTAAGAAAGGATATGTCGATAGTTTGTATAATATTCTTAAAACTAACAATAGAGTTAATCAGGTTTTAGTGTACGATAAGGTAAGTGGTAATCCTAAAATATCGGAAGTAGAGGAAGCAATTTCAATTGGGAGAGAGTCTGATGTTAATATTGTGATAGGATTTGGTGGCGGAAGTTCTATAGATGCTGCTAAAGCAGTTGCAGTTGGAATTGGGGCAAAAAATCCCATAGAGAATTATCTATTTAATGGTATGATTCCAGGAAAGGAAACATTACCGATAATAGCAATCCCGACAACAGCAGGAACAGGGAGTGAATTAAGCAAAGGGGCTATTATAACGAGTGGTGAGAAAAAAATAAAAACGGGAATTCGGGGAGAAAATATTATTCCGAAGATTGCAATTGTTGATGCGGCATATACATTGACTGTACCAGATAAAATTTCAATGGAAACAGGATTTGATGTACTGGCACATGCGATAGAAGCTTATGTTTCACAGAAGGCGAACATGTTTTCGGAAATGCTTTCGGAAAAGGCGATAAGAATAGTTGCGGAATATTTACCAATTATTCATGCAAATCCGAATAATATAAATGCTCGTGAACAGTTGAGTTATGCAAGTATGTTAATGGGATTAAATCTTGCAAATGTTGGAACATGTCTTCCACATAGAATGCAATATCCGATAGGAGGTGTAACAGAAAGCAGTCATGCCGAAGGATTGGTAGCCTTATATCCGTCATGGATATATCATCAATATAGAGTAAACGAAAACAAAATAAACAATATTTTATATTATATGGATTTACCAAAACCAGGGAATGCCAAAGCGGCAAAAAGTGAATTTCAGCAATTTATGAATAATCTGGGGTTAGATTATAATTTAAGACGACTAGGTATCTCAGAAAAGGATGTTGATATGTTATGCGATAAAGTGACAGGAAATATACAAAATGATAAATTGGCGGATAAACCGGATATTATAAAAATTATATATACTGAGTCAATGTAAGTAGAAGGAGAAAATATGCAAGCAATTATAATGGCAGCGGGTAAAGGTAGTAGATTAGGACAACTTACCAAGGATAAACCGAAATCATTTGTAGAGGTAAAAGGGATAAAACTACTAGAATATAACATAGCGTTGTTGCATGAATATGGAATAACCGATATCGTTGTAGTGACAGGGTATATGTCTGAAAAAATTGAAGAACTATGTAAAAACATAACAGGGGTACGGTGTGTGTTTAATCCATTTTATGAGCAGGTAAATGTGTTGGGATCATTTTACATTGGAATGCCGTACATACACGAAGATATCATTTATATGCATGCAGATACGTTGTGCGCACCATCTATATTTGATAGGTTAATTCATAAACTCGCAGATATTGTTCTTCCAATAGACTATAAAGTATGCGATGAAGAAGCAATGAAAGTTAGAACGGATGAAAACAAGGTTGTAGAAATTAGTAAAAATATCTCTTGTAGTGAAGCTGAAGGCGAATTTATTGGGATAGCCAAGATATCAAAAGAAGCGTTAGTTGATATTAAATATGCTACAAAAGTATTGATGCAGAAAAAAGAATTTACCTCGTATTTTGAAGGCGCAATAGAATATTTGATTAATCATAAGGACTATAAACCAAGTATAGTATCGACAGATGGAGAATTTTGGGGAGAGATTGATTTTATGGAAGATTATGAGAATGTATGCAGTAAGATTCCAGAAGAACTTTTTAGAATGGTAAAAATAGAAGAGGGAATGAACAGCATTGAAACTTGTATCAATGGGTAAGTCAAAAGAAGAAAAGTATATAAATAAACGAAAACGTAAAGCATTTAGGGAAAGATTATGTTTTTACATATGCAGAATATTTCCAATAAAAAATAATCTTATTAGTGTCTGCACATTTGAAGGAAAGGGTGGATTTGGATGTAACGCCAAGCCTTTAGTAGAAAAGCTACATGAGATAAATGATGAATGCCAATTTGTATGGTTTGTGAATGATATGAATAAGCAATTTCCAGACTACATAAAAAAAGTACCGAATACTTTGTGGAGCAGAGCGTATTGGCTCAGCAAATCAAAGGTGTGGATTGATAATTACCGAAAACCATTAGGAACATGTAAAAGAAAAAAACAATATTATATAAATATCAATCATTACACAATTGCAATTAAGAGTACTGGTTTGCTAAGAGGAAAAGGATTTTCCAAGATGGCATACCTTGTTAGTAAGAATGATTCAGATATGATAGATGATTTGGTTATTGATTCAAATTGGTGTGAACAGTGTTTTGACAAGGCATTGGTATATGAGGGAACGTATTTAAAGACAGGAGCGCCTAGATGTGATGTACTTTACGGAGATAGAAGTGATTTAAAAACTAAGTTTTATGAAAAACATAGCCTACCTAAATATGCAAAGGTTGTAATGTTTGCACCAACCTTCAGAGAGGAGGCCAAGAATGGTGTTCGTAGCGTATATTCTGAAATATGGTCCATAGACTTTAAGCGATTGATAGATAACCTTGAAAAGAAATTTGGTGGAGAGTGGTATGTATGTATAAGAGTTCATCCGCAGTTAGCACCAACTTTCAGAGAGTATAAAAATCCAGAGGTACAGAATAGACTTATTGATGAAAGTCAGGCAGATGATATGTATGAGATACTGGCAGCTATGGACGCATATATTACTGATTACTCAAGTGCATGCTTCGAGGCGGGATTTGCACATATACCGGTATTTATATATGCTGATGATATACAAAAATATGCCCAGGACAGAGGGGCATTGATGTGGAATATCGCGTCAGAACCGAGACATAATGTGGGAAATAATAAGAAATTTACACCGAAGATGGATGTGAAATTTCCATTTCCGATTGCAAGTGATAATGAGCAGTTGGAAGAGGATATTATGGAATTTCGGCAAGACGAGTATGATGATAGGTTAGACATATTCCATGAGAAAATGGGACTTGTGTTTAATGGGAATGCGAGTGAGAAGTTGGCTGAGATAATATTAAAAATACTTTGTGATACTTGATATAGATTCATAATACATAATCCCCAATTTAAAAAAACTTGTTGAATACGCATTAAAGGAAAGAGGAAAAATGATATATGAGTTGTCATCATTAAAGGAATTTTGTCAAATAATAGATGATAAAGAGAATGTTTTTCTTGCGGCTGCAGGATATTATGGAACTATGGTAGGAGAGTACCTGAATCACTCTAATATTCAATGGAGAGGATATATTGATAATAGTGAGGAAAAACAAGGGAAATGTTTGGAAGGCAAAGAAGTATATGAGTATGAGATATTGAAAAAGTATTCTGAGGTAATTGTTGTGATTTGCACAATTATGAGAGCAAAAGAGATAGAAGATCAACTGAAGAACTTTGGAGTAGATGATAAGGATATTATACGGTTTGACAATAGAAAGATATTTCACTTAGCGAATTATAATAATCTAAATCCGCAGACCAAAATTGAAAAGATAAAAAAACTCAAAAATATAGCAAATGGAAGGAAGAGATGTTTTGTTATAGCAACCGGACCTAGTCTTACCATAGAGGACTTGGAGTTGCTAGATGATGAATTTACTATTTCGGTTAATTCTATAGTAGAATGTTTCTCAGAAACTAAATGGAGACCAAATTGTTATGTTGCAGAAGATCCGGTGGTGTATGAGATGTTTATTATGAACTATGGAGTGGAGAAACTATCTAAGGATTGTGAGTATTTAGTTTTCGCAATTAGTAGCGGAATGCTACCTTTTGGTGATATATATGATAATATGTACTTTTTTAATCTAGTTGATGAATCGTATGCTCGTATTCCTAATTTTTCAGAAGAATTTTCAGAAATTGTATATGAATCTAGTACCGTGATATATCCAGCAATACAGTTGGCTTTTTATATGGGATTTAAAGAGGTATATATGTTAGGTGCTGATTTGGGGTTTTCACTAGTCAAAAATGAGGAGGGAGATGTGGAACAAAAAGCAAATAAGGAAGCTACAGCATCTTTCTTGAAGAAACAAGTATCTAAAGCATCAATTTATGAGGAAAAAAAAATAATTCGTGGATATCGAGCGGCAAAAAAATATGCAGATGAGCACAATCTGATTTTAAAAAATGCCACTAGAGGTGGATATTTGAATGAATTAGAAAGAGTACAATTGGAAGAAGTCTTAAGAAGGAGATAGAGGAATATGCTTAATGGAAAAACAATATTGGTAACAGGGGGAACAGGTTCTTTTGGAAATCAGTTTGTTGAATATGTACTAAAACATTATCAACCTAAAAAGATCATAATTTATTCACGCGATGAATATAAGCAATTTATTATGCAAAATAAATTTAAGCAATATGAGGATATTATGCGGTATTTCATTGGTGATGTAAGAGATCTAAATAGAATGAGGAGAGCATTTGAAGGAGTGGATTATGTGATTCACGCGGCAGCTCTCAAGCAGGTGCCAGCCTGTGAGTATAATCCAATGGAGGCCATAAAGACAAATATAAATGGTGCTACTAACGTAATAGATGCAGCTTTAGACTGTGGGGTGAAGAAAGTAGTTGCGTTGTCTACAGATAAGGCAGTTAATCCAATCAACTTGTATGGTGGAACGAAACTTGTGTCTGATAAACTGTTTATTGCAGGTAATAGTTATTCGGGACAAAGAAAGACAACTTTTTCGATTGTTCGATACGGGAATGTTGCAGGAAGCAGAGGGTCAGTTATTCCTTTTTTCAGAAATGTTGTGGCAAATGGAGGCACGGAACTTCCAATTACAGATTATAAAATGACGAGATTTTGGATAAGCTTAGAAGAGGGCGTACAACTTGTGATTAAGGCTCTTTGCGAAGCACGAGGGGGGGAGACTTTTATATCAAAAATTCCATCATTTAAAGTTACGGACTTAGCACAAGCTATTTTGCCGGGATGTAGTATGCCAGAAGTGGGGATTCGAGAAGGAGAAAAACTTCATGAAGTTATGGTTACAAAAGAGGATGCGATGCACACATACGAGTATGATAAGAATTATGTGATTTATCCGTATATGAATTGGTGGCACGAAGATATGATTATTCCAGGCGGAAAAAAACTGGAGTATGGATTTGAGTATAACTCTGGCAACAATACAGAATGGTTGAATGTGGAGCAATTAAGAACATTATTAGAGGATGTAAAATAATAGATTAGGAAAGGTGAAAAAGTGAGTGTAATAGCAATAATTCCGGCAAGGGGTGGAAGTAAAAGGATTCCTCAAAAAAATATAAAAGATTTTTGTGGATTACCAATTATTAGTTATTCGATAAAAGCGGCATTGGAAAGCGGAGTTTTTGATGAAGTTATGGTATCAACCGATAGTGAAGATATAGCTAAGATTGCAAAAAAATTTGGGGCGAAAGTGCCTTTTTTCAGAAGCGAAAAAGCATCGAATGATTATGCTACAACAAGTGAAGTGATAATGGAGGTTTTATTAGAATATGAGAAAAGGGGACAGTATTTTGATGAAATCTGTTGTATATATCCAACAGCACCATTTGTTACAGCAAAAAAAATTAATGATGCAATTACAGTAATGCGAAGTGCACAGGCTGATACAGTTTTTCCGATTGTGGCATATTCATATCCACCTCAGAGGGGTGTAATCGTTGATGAAAACGGAATGGTTGTGTTATTACATCCTGAATTTATTGATTCACGTTCACAGGATTTACAGACGATCTATCACGATTGTGGACAGTTTTATTTTTTTAGACGAGACAGTTTTATGAAAAATAAGAGGATAAAAGTTGGAAAAATGGTTCCAATCATAACAAGTGAATTGGAAATGCAAGATATAGACAGCCAAGAGGACTGGAAAATCGCTGAACAAAAGTATTATAACCTACAAATGGGATAAGAAAGGTATGTAACGAGAATGAAAATCCTTGTAATTGGCTCTGGAGGGATGCTGGGGCATATAACGACATTATATTTGGCTGAACGCGGGTATGAAGTTTATGATATCTCAAAAACAAAAAAATGTCGCAAGGAAACAACACTGTTAGACGTATGCAATATAAATGTATTTTTAGAATATTTGCAACAACATCATTTTGATGTTGTTATTAATTGTGCGGCCCTTTTAGTCCATGCCAGTGAGGATAATCCTGAGATGGCAGAGATATTGAATGCAAAGTTTCCACATTGGTTAGAATCATATTATAAGGAGACATCCACAAGGATTTTTCAGGTGAGTACTGCGGGAGTGTTTCGAGGCGACAATGCTCCATATTCAGAAACGGATATTTGTGATGCCAGTGGATGCTACAACGAAACAAAGATGCGTGGAGAATTAAATAATGAAAAGGATTTGACGATAAGATCTGATTTTTGGGGACCCAATATAAATGGGGCAACGCATGGATTATTTCATTGGGTAATGGCTGCGCAAGGAGAAGTTGCAGGATATTCAAATGTAGTAATAAATGGGGTTTCATCTTTAGAGTTTGCCCATTTTGTAGAATTGGCTATCCAAATTCCGTTAAGAGGGATATATCATTTGCATAGTGAGGAATGCATCTCAAAGGCAAATTTTATTAGGGGGATTTGCGAGGTGTTTGAGAAAACAGATATTTCAATAAGGGATGTTACAGAACCTCGAAAAAATACTTGCCTAGAAATAGGAAATAAATATATTCAATATCATACAAAGGATTATGCACAACAGATGAAAGACGTGAGAGAATGGATAAATAATCATAGAGATTTGTATTTGGGCTATTTTTAGAAACGAGGTAATTTATGAACTTTTATATTGGAAATAAAAAAATTGGCAATGGTTGCCGACCATATTTTATCGCTGATATTGCTGCGAATCATGATGGAGATCTGGAAAGAGCATACAAGTTGATTGAACTTGCTAAGGAAGCAGGAGCAGATTGTGCAAAGTTCCAGAATTTTAAGGCAAGAACCATTGTGAGTCGAAATGGATTTGACTCTATGGGTGGACAAGTTTCTAATCAAAAGAATTGGACGAAATCCGTTTATGATGTTTATGATGAGGCAAGTGTGGCAGATGAATGGTCTGCCTTATTAAAGGAAAAGTGTGATGAGGTGGGGATAGAATATATGACCAGTCCGTATGATTTTGCCAGTGTGGATTTGGCAGATAAATATTCTAATGCTTTCAAGATAGGTTCGGGAGATATTACATGGACTGAGATTATAGATTATATAGCACAAAAGGGAAAGCCTGTATTGCTTGCTACGGGTGCGTCATCTATGGAGGATGTGGAGAGAGCAATGAAGGTTTTAGAGCGAAATTGCAGAAAAATTGTATTGATGCAATGTAATACGAATTATACTGCCAGTCGAGAAAATTATAAAAATATAAATCTGAATGTCTTAAACACGTACCAAAGAAAATATCCGGAAGTAGTTTTGGGATTGTCAGATCATACGTTTGGATATGCAACGGTGTTGGGAGCTATTGCTATGGGGGCTAGAGTTATCGAGAAACATTTTACCGATGACAATGATCGTATCGGCCCCGATCATAAATTCTCAATGAATCCTCAGACTTGGAGAGAAATGGTAGAGGAGTCTGGAAAGTTATATGAGGCATTGGGAGATGGGATAAAGAGAGTGGAGGACAATGAAGAAGACACTGTAGTGGTTCAAAGACGTTCATTATATTTTAATAAGAAAATTGAGGCAGGACAGATAATTACAGCGGATGATGTTTTCCCATTAAGACCCGCTAAGAAAGGAATGGTAATGCCTTATGAAAAAGAAAAGATTATTGGGAAAAAGGTGTGTCGAGATATTGAACCGGATACAGAGGTCAGATGGGAGGATATTGAATGCTAATAGGAAATAAAGTAATGCTGAGAGCATTATGCGAAGAAGATTTACCGCAGCTTATGGAATGGCGAAATTTACCGAATTTTAAGCGTAATTTTAGAGAATATAGAGAACTTAACATGTCAATGCAGAAAAACTGGTTTGATAAGGCGGTAGTAGGAGATGCTAGTACAGTTATGTTTGCAATTTGTGATAAAGAAAGCAGAGAACTGTTGGGGTGTTGTGGTTTATGCTATATTAACTGGATTCAGAGAAATGCAGACTTGTCTCTCTATATAGGTTATAACAATTCATATATCGATGATATGGGGATTGCAAAAGAAGCTTGTAGGTTGATGTTTGATTATGGATTCAATGAATTAAATTTGCACAAGTTATGGACAGAATTGTATGAGTACGATGAAAAAAAGATTGATTTTTATACAAGGGAATTTGGATTTCATAGAGATGGAGTATTAAGGGATCATCATTATATGGATGGAAGGTGGTGGGATTCCTATATTTATTCTTTGATAAAGAGTGAGTGGGTTAAGTAGAAGATTTAGAGGTCGAAGATCAGTATGGTAGTCATTGATTCAAATGAGAAACTGAATAAACTATTTGAAAGTATGGAAAATGATATTTGGATATATGGAGATGGAACTGTCGCAAGAGAACTTGCACTTCAAATAAGAGAATATTATGGTACATTAAATAAAATAAAGGCTTTTTTTGTCTCTCAAATAAGTGGGGAATCGCGAATGCTGGGAAAACCAGTATTGCAATATGAAGAGAAGGCTGTCAAAAAAGGACAAATTATTATTGTTGCGCTGGGACGAAAAGCAAGAATGGAGGTTATAAAAACATTAGGAGATTCAAAAGGAAAAGTATATGTGATTGATAGTACGTTATTGCAGAATAATGGGAAGCAAGAAATATATTATGAGGATTGCATAGGGGAAGTGAGGGGATTTTTAGAGAAATCTAACTATAGTGTGAGGGGACTTATGGGTGAGAAATCTGACTATAACAATAAGCGATATGCGTGGACTTGTTGGTGGCAAGGGGAAGAAGAGGCACCGGATTTAGTGAAGGCATGCATAAACAGCCAGAAGAAGAATTTGCCAAATGAAGTGGAACACATAGTTATCACGGAAAAAAATTGTGAAAACTATGTTGAATTTCCAGATTATATTATGGAAAAAGTGAAAGATGGAAGTATTACGTTAACCACATTTTCAGATATGCTCCGTGAAAAATTGTTGTATAAATATGGTGGGATTTGGTTTGATGCAACGGTTCTTATTCATAAGCCATTTCCAGTAGGATTTTTTGAGTTACCATTATATACATGTAGGGGAAAAAAGCACCATTTCTCAAGTTACTCCCAATGGTCTTTGTGGTGTATGGGAGGAGTAAAGGGAAATGAAATATTTAAATTTCTTTTTGATCTATTTTGCGAATACTATAAATTCAACAATAAAATTAAGTACTATTTAACTGTTGATTATTTTATAAAAGCAGCTCTTGTATATGTTGATGGAGCGAATGATTTATACAATGAAATCCCAATCAACAATGAAAATTCAAGCAAATTAGCCGAAGGATTAAAGGAAGAGTATTCAACATCACTATTTGAAGAATTAACACATGATACGTATTTATCAAAATTGACTACCAAACATTTTGATGGTAGAAATGGTGAGAATTTTGTGGGATTTTCAGATACATCGGTTTATGCATATATACTAGAACATTATTGAGAGGTAGACCAAAACAGAATACATTATACAGGACATACTAAAACTGTAAATGAAATAAATGGAGGGAAAAGATGTGATTCTAAAAAATTATACATGGGATTATTTGAACAATTATAATCATGGTAAAAAATTGTGCTTTTTTGGAACAGGAAGGTTACTCGAGAGATTTCTTAGAAGTCATGAAAATCCCCAAATAGATTTATTTATTGATAACAGTAATGAAAAACAAGGGAAATACTATGTAGTTAATGAAAAGGAAATTCCAATCATATCGGTAGAAGAATTTAGCAAGAAAAATGTCACAATGTACATTATGGTTATAGCAGTACTTAATGTGGCAGAGATTTATTCACAAATAGAAAAATTTGAAACTATGAAAGATATGGAATGTTGTATATTAGTATTTTTAATGGATATGGAAAACAATGAACTTGAAAATAAAAGATTTTATCCTAGCGATTATAGGATTTTGACGAAGCCTGTGATACCGAAAAGAATACACTATTGTTGGTTCGGAAAGAGTGCTATACCCGAAAAAAATAGGATATGGATGGAAAGTTGGAAAAAATATTGTCCAGATTATGAGATTATAGAATGGAATGAGGACAATTATGATATAAATAAAAACAAATTTATGAGGCAAGCTTATGAGGCAAAAAAATGGGGGTTTGTACCGGATTATGCTCGGTTGGATATAATATATTGTAACGGAGGTATTTATTTGGATACGGATGTAGAATTATTGAAGCCGTTAGATGATTTATTGTATCAGGAAGCATTTTGCGGAATAGATGAATCAAAATGTGTTAGCCTAGGGTTGGGGTTTGGCGCAAGAAAAAACAATGGTATGATAGGCGAATTACGAGAATTATATGATAATATAAAGTTTGATGTAAATAAAATGGTCGCAGCACCGGCTATGCAGAAGCAGTACTTTGCAAATAAGGGATATAAAACGAATGGAGATTACCAGATTATTGGCGATATGACTATTTATCCAGAAAAAGTTTTGTCTGGAAAAAGTAATATTACAGGGATAATAAGACCTACTGAGCATACTTATGCTGTACATCATTATGACGCATCGTGGGTGGATGAAAAAAGATTATACAATATTAGTAAACGGCAAGAGTTATATTGGGAGTTAAACAATTAAAACCTTTAGATGGATATGTAAAAAATTCTGTGAATTAATCTATGAGGAAAGATACTTTATCTATTTTTGAATATAAGGCAAGAAGTTAATGAGAGGTAAGTTAAAATAGAATGAAGAGCATCGGAGTGGTAGTTCCAATTTACAATACAAAAAACTATTTAGTGCAATGTGTAGAAAGTATTTTAAATCAGAATTATGAAAAATTACAAGTTGTATTAGTTGATGATGGTTCAAATGATGGCAGTGAAAAAATTTGTGACGAATTTGAGAAAAAAGACTCTAGAATTAAAGTGATTCATCAGGTGAATAGAGGAAAATTAGAGTCGAGATATGTTGGCGCATTTAACTTAGAAACAGATTATATTACATTTGTAGATTCAGATGATTGGATTGCTAGTGATACATATAGTATTTTTTCTGAATATATGGAGCAGGAAGTAGATATTATTTCATATAAAATTATTCGTTATAAAAGTGCTGGCTATCAAATAGAATCTGTGGAGAAAATAGAACAAGGTTTTTTTGAAGAAACTGAATATAGGAATACGATTTGTTCCACAATGATTTGGGATGAGAATACAAACTCCTACGGCATAGATCCGTCATTATGTAACAAATTATTTAAGCGGGAAATCATTATGCCACACTTAGAAAGGGCAAGAAAAATTTGTATACTTTATGGCGATGATGCAGCGGTAGTATATCCAACTCTATATTCAGCTAATTCCTATGCCATTATAAATGCATATAAGTATTATCATAGAATTCGTGTGAGTGGTGAGGTTGCATATTATTTTCGGGACGATAATTATTATTATAAATTAGTACAGTTATATGAGTATCTAAAAGAGTGTTTTAATGGTGATGCTAATTATGTACGACAATTGGATATGTTTTTTGCACATAGCGCGCAATTGAGATTGCAAAAATATGAAATTACGTGCAATAGGGGGGGATACCTTGCTCCATATAACAAAATACCAAAAGGAAGCAAAATTGTTTTATACGGTGCAGGGAATGTGGGACAGTCATATTATAAACAAATTACGGAATTGAACTACTGTCAAATAGTAGCATGGATGGATAAGAATAAGACGTGTTGTGGTAGCAAAAAACTATCACGGTATATGGACTTTACTAGTGTCGATTATGACTATGTGGTAATAGCATTAAAATCAGAGAGTGCAGTCAAAAAAATTATACAGGAAATGTGTGATAACTATGGCGTTATTGCTGATAAAATAATATGGGAATTTCATGAACTATAAGGGTTTTGACAGGGTGCTGATTTAGGAGTATGTAGGTATAATTAACAAAAGGCAGAATATGTAATATGAAAAAAATTTGGATTTATGGAGCAGGGAAAAGGGGCTTAGAGGCTTACAAGAAATATGCTACATATAATAATCAACAAAATATGTTTGCGGGATTTGTGGATTCATACAGGTGTGGACAATTATGTGCAGGTATAAAAATCTCCGAATTAACAGAGGTTCCAAGGGAGGATATTATTGTAATATCTGTTGCAAGTTCAGATAAAATTGTACAAATATATGATTTATTAAGAGAACTTGAATACAATAATATATTTTTGTTTGATAACGAAAGGAATATGCAAAAAACAGCTTTTATAGATAATTGTTGTATAGACTGCAGTAATTGGGGAGTCGCTGTATTGTCACAGGCGGAAATGCATGTTTCAGATTATTGCAATCTAAATTGCAGAGGCTGCACGCACTATTCACCTATTTTTTCTAGACAATTGCCGGATACAACTGAACGAATACACGACATAGAATTATTGGCATCAAATTTTACTCATATTGTGGATTTTTATTTACTTGGAGGCGAACCTTTTTTGAATCCTGATATTGAGGAATATATTATCCAAGCATATGAGTTGTTGCCAGATACTCGATTACATATTGTTACGAATGGATTGTTGTTGCCTCAAATATCCTCTAATGTATTTCATACAATCAATCAGTATAATGTGGAAATCAGTATCTCTGAATATAAACCTACACATCAGATTATTGATAAAGTGAAGGACACATTAGAAAAATACAATGTAAGGTATAAAATAAGACCATATGACAGTAAACAGATGTTCAACAAACCATTGGTTGAACAAAGCAACAAAACTTATGACAAACTATGTATTTCTGATGGGTGTGTTAATGTATGGAATGGCAAAATTGCCAGATGTCCTTCGCTTATGTACGTACAAGAATTGAATAAAAGATTTGGACTAGATCTTCCGTCAGATGGAATATATCAATTGGATGGGAAGATATCTGGAAGAGAGTTAAAGAGACTTATGCAAGAAGGTGTCCCCTTGTGTGAACATTGTGTAAAGAATCCAATAGAATGGACATGCTGTGGTACTCAAGCTAAAGTTACAGATTTCGTGGAGGTATAGTTTATGATGCAACCAGATGTTTCCATTATTGTGCCAATACATAATTCTGAAAAATATATTGAAGAATGTATAAATAGTGCTGTTCGTCAATCATATAAGAATATAGAGATTATATGTGTTGGAGGATCAGGTGAAGATAATTCTGAAACTATAGTAAAAAAATATCAGAAAGAAGATGATAGAGTAAGACTTATTCTCGACAAAAACGGAAGTTATGGGCATAAAATAAACGTAGGCATGCAAAATGCGAATGGAAGGTATGTGGGTATTTTGGAAAGTGATGATTCCTTGCCCTATAATGCGATACAGATATTATTGGAACCAACAATATATGAAGATTATGACTATGTGGATGGAGATTATTTTAAAATATTTGACATTAGGGGACAACGCTACCAATATAGAGCAGAAAAATATCGGGATATCTTATGTAAGGACAAAAAATTGGAAGGGAAGGAAGCTCTGAAATCAGGAGTGGAATCTGAAATAACAGCGAATTGGACGGCTCTCTATAGAAAAGAATTTTTGGAGAAATACGAAATTTGGCATCAGGAGAGTCCGGGAGCATCTTTTCAGGATGTTTCATTTCGTTTTCTTGTTATAGCAATGGCAAAAAAAACATATCATATTTCTCAAGGAGTTTATAATTATCGTATTGATAATGAACATTCTTCTGTGAAAAGTAAGTCGAAGGTATTTGCCATTTACGAGGAATATGAATATATAAAGAGATTTTTACAGAAAAAGAATTGCACGGATCAGGAAATATGGGATTATTATTATCTATGGAAGTACAGGGATTATTATTGGAATCTGACGCGCTTGGATGATAAAGAGAGAAATGATTTCTTGAAAACCTACGTTTCTGAGTTGGAAGATGATTTGAAAAAATGGAAGCAGTACAATACATATATAACAAAAGAGAGATGGAAATATTTGGTATTGCCATTAAGAGATAAGGAGATGCTTTTAAATGATATACGAAGTATACAATCATACTCTGTAGTCGAACATGTAAGACGAATTATTGATATGGCTGAGAATAAAGAGATTGTCATTGTTGGCTGTGGGGTATATGGTCGCCGTTTATTGGAGATATTTTCCAAAAGAGAAAAGGTTTATGCATGTGATAACGATTTCTTTAAGTGTGGAAAAAATTATCAAGGAATATGGATAGAATCTATGGACGAAGTGGTTGAAAAACATACAAAAGCGATCTATGTTATATCAAGTTCGAAGTATTTTGAAGAGTTAAAAAGTCAAGTGTTGAGTAGGGGAATTAGCCCAAAGCAAATTGTTGGTTTATAGTATTGGAAGAAAAATGACAGAACAAATGTTAACCAGCGGTCTTCTAAATTGGTATCCCTGGAGAGAAGGGGCCAGCGTACATTTTGTGGGAGATTGCTCGGAAGAATTCAAACAGGATATTATATCAAGGGGAGTTGTGGAGAAAACAACACCTCCCTTTGATTATGTTGTGGCAGTGCGTGCTTTGGAGCAATCGGAAAATCCGGAGGATACATTGCAGACATTAAAGAGTGACCTAAAGGTTGGTGGTCACCTTTTTTTGGCATGTGAAAATCGTTTGGGCTTACAGTATTTTGCGGGAGATTATGATCCATACACGAATCATGTCATGGATGGGATTGAGAATTACCCGGGACTGACAGAACAGAATCAAAAGGGAATGGAAGGCCGTTGTTACGCCAGATATGAAATAGAGAGGTTCTTGAAGAAAACTGGATTTGATGAATATCGGGGATACTCTATATTGCCGGGACTAATGATGCCTCAGCAGATTTACAGTTGGGATTATCTTCCGGAAGAGGATTTGGAGATTCGTTATACCGCCTTATATCATCATCCGACGTCTGTTTTTATGGATGTGGCAAAGGTGTATAATAGTTTGATTCAAAATGGAATGTTTCATCAGATGGCAAATGCCTACCTGATTGATTGCTGTATCGGTGACGAATTTTTTGAAGTAAAGCATGTGACCACGTCTATGGATCGAGGGAGAGATAACGCAGTAGCCACCGTTATATGTCAGAATGAGTTGGTGTACAAATTTGCGCTGTATCCGGAGGGATGTTCCCGCATAGACAAGCTTCTGGAAAATGCCAAGGAGTTGGAAAAGAGAAATATCCCTGTGATTCCTATGGCACCCAAGACTATGGGTAAGTGTGAGGGAAAGGAATTGACGGGATGTTCGATGCCTTATATCCAGGCGCCTACAGCTATGCAGTACCTCAGAACACTGGTATATCAGGACAGGGAAAAATTTATTGAAAAAACGAATGAGTTTTTGGACGAGATTTTGGCGTCCTCATCAGAAGTTCCGGGAACAGAAAAAGACGAATTAGCACCGATATATGAAAAGACATATATTGATTTGGTGCCATTGAATAGTTTTTATGTAAATGACACCTTTGTATTTTTTGACCAGGAATTTTGCGAAACCAAATATCCCATTGGCGTTGTGCTGGCCAGAACTTTGGATATTATTTATATGGGGGATAAGAGGATGAAAGAGATTGTGCCAATCTCATATTTTTCTACCTGCTATGGATTGGAACGGAAAATGCCTGTATATCGCGCAATGGGGGATAAGTATATAAAAGAACTACGTAATAGGGAGAGATTAATATCTTACAACAGTCGACATTTGGTGGATTATTCCTTGATAGATGTGAATCGGCAGAAAATAAATTATTCTGCAGCGGATTATCAAAGGATTTTCGTGGATTTGATGTGGGATGTTAGGAATAAGAAAATTTTTGTCTTTGGAAGCGGAGTTTGGGCAAAGAAATTTATTGCTGAATATGGGGAGGTGGTTCATATTGAAGCATTGTTGGATAACAACCGGGAAAAACAGGGACAGTTTGTTGATGGGGTGAAAGTGGAATCCCCCGATGTTTTGGTGGATATGAATCCGGATGATTATAAAGTTTTTCTTTGTATCAAACAGTTTAGCACAGTGCTTAGGCAGTTGCTGGATGCCGGAGTGAAAAACTATGGGATATATAATCCAAATATTGAACGACCTGCCGTAGCCAATCTAAATGATGATGTGCAAGAGATTGCTCGGAAAGAGGAGGCTGCTGATATAAAACCGAAGAAATATCATCTTGGTTATATTGCTGGTGTTTTTGATTTGTTCCATATTGGGCATCTTAATCTACTCCGGCGGGCAAAGGAACAATGCGATATCTTACTTGTAGGGGTTGTCTCCGATGAACAGGCGAGGTCAGGGAAGGCGCATGCACCGTATGTGGGGCAGCAGGAACGAAAGGAAATTGTTCAGGCGTGTAAGTATGTAGACAAAACTTTTATTTTGCCGGTTGCAGCGGCAGGAACTAGAGATGTATACCGGAAATATCATTTTGATGTTCAATTTTCAGGTAGCGATTATGAGCATGACGCTAGTTGGCTTACCGAGCAGGCTTGGCTTCGTTCCCAGGGTTCCGATATTGTTTTCTTTCCTTACACCGAAACGACAAGTTCTACTAAATTGAAAGAGGTTATAGAAGCAAGGAGTTGATATTGTGTCGCATTGGTTGCTAGGATTAACGAAAAAATAAAGCATATCCTTATGTTAGCCGGGATCGAATAAACTACGGAAACTGTAGAAAAGTGTCACGAATGAAAATGGTTCTTGTAAAAATGCTTTGAAGGATGCTATAATCCAGTCAAAGCATTTTTTCTATGTATGCGAGAATTGTGTACGGTTGTGAATACAGAGTACAAGAAGTATGAGTTATGGGTCAAGGATCATGATCAGATGCAGACGAATATGGATGCATTAAATTCGGTTGTTTCTCAACATACAGAGCAAATTTTTGAACTTCAACAAGTTTGTGGGTTATAGATGAGTATCATTTATGAATTCTTGCCTTATACAATGTTCCCAGAGGAAACATGTATGGAAAGGAGGTAAGGAGTATGACAAATGAAGAATTGCTAGTTTTTGCCCCTTTTTTCCACCTTGTCAACTTCTGCATTAGAGTGGTATACTCCTATCATAGCATTGTTTATGCGAACTGAAAGTGAGGATGACATGGATTACACAATTAACACAGCCCAAGAGAAGGTACTGATAGAAAAAGCCTCTCAGCAATTGAATGATCGTTTGATTGACGAACTTGTAGCAATCCGAAAAGAGATGGATTTGACACAGCAGGACATTTCTGACAAAACAGGAATCAATCGAGCTAATGTGGCACGCATTGAAAACAAGAAGCATATCACTTCCATGGAAGTACTTGTCAAATATGCAAACTGTCTCGACAAGGATATACGAGTTAGTTTGGTGGATCGTCAATAAAAAACGGCGGATTTGGGATAACCTGAATTCGTCGTTTTTTCTATTACACAAGTATAATTCCCAGCAAAAAGCATAACTGTGCCACGAGATTCGTGCATTGCTCGATCCAGTTGCTTTTGACATCGGTTTTATCGAGTTTGGCACCGAAAATAAACATGAGAATCATGCCGCAGATGCCGATGATAAAGAAAAGCACAGATGGCATAGCGGTAAGTGAGACAAAAAGAGCCTGCCATGTGATATTCTTTTGCTCGGCCACTTTGCGGAGTTGCTCATATAAGGATCTGATTTTTTATCTTTATGCATATTGAAAACCTCATCATTTTATTCGTTTATACCTTAGCGCATTTGTGGTACAATAGGAACACTTATTATGAAGGAAAGATGGGAGACATCATGGATACATTGGCAAAAGATTTTTTTGTAGAAGACTTTATTGGAGATCGTGAAGATGTGTTGCGAAGCATCGAACTGCTGCAAATGGAATTAGACAATTTCGTAAATCAGCATACCGATGAGGATTTGCAGGAGGCAGCACCGGAAGTGCAAAATGAAGTTGGCTATCTGCTCTATACACTTGGAAAAAGTTTCTATATTATAGAGGATTATGCGACGGCTGCACAGTATTTTGAGACGGGCTTAGCATTCAACTTAAATACAGAGGACGAATTTGTTATTGAGATGGTGAAGGGCTACGGCTTATCTTTACTTAACAGTGGTCAGGGGAAGGAAGGCATCGTTCTCGAGGCTGTATATGACGATTTTAGTAAATATGCCGATTTTTGCATGATTATGGGATTGGTTTATTTTGAACAGAACCAATTTGAACAGGCCGTGATCGAGTTTGCAAAGGCCACAAATGAGCGCCCGGATGCGATTGAGGGAAGCAATGCTTTTCTTTCGTATTATTATGCCGGTCAGTGTCGTGAAAAGCAGCACCGTATGGATGAAGCAAAAGAATTTTACAGAAAAGCGGGTCATTATGAGCCGGCGAAGGAGCGATTGGAGCGTATTGGATGATTTGGGTTTGATTTTTGTTTAAAACATGAAAAAGAACGTAAAAAAATCGCCCGACGTGGGTATGAACGTGTAAAAACAGATCATACCTACATCGAGCGAATGAGGAAGATGTGTAACATTCTGAAAGAAGAGAATGTTTTATAAAGCCTGGTCAATGAGCATTCCGGCATAAGCACTTGGGGCATATGGTGCCACAAAGGTTTTGCCGGGATTTTTATATTCCACAATTACCTTGTTAATGTAGCGCATCGGATCAATAGAGATGCGGTTGACTTCGCGGGACAACGCATTCTTAAACTGATTCAACGTGTTAAAATGCTCAGAAGCATCATTTTCTGAGATGGCTGCAGAGAACTGCTCTGGATTCAGCTTTAAATGTCCGTTCTCGTTAGAAAAAATACCGACAGCAGCAAGTGTGTCAGAAAAATGGTTGCTGATGGCGGAAATCTCGTTTGACAGACGATGACTGCCATGCAATGTGGCATATTTGCTTCCTACATCATATAACTTATTGTATGCGCCCAGTAAATTGTCAATGCCTTCGGTAATGGCGGCAGTGCTTGCTTGGAATCCGATATGGACTGGCTTGCCTGCATCTGCGGAAGTCTTATGCATTGTCACTTCAAAAGAGCGATTGATGGTAAAGGTATTTGACAAAGATGAGTGCTCCTGTCCGTTCAAACGGAAAACAGAGTTGGTTGCAGGCGTCGTAATATGTGAAATACCAAGGGTGTTGATTTCGTTCCAAGAACTTCCGGACTGAATGGAGAAAATGGATGTTTCATCTGCAGAAAGTCCGGTTTGTTTGGATTGGATGCTAAGGGCACTCTCGCCTCGGCGATTTAACTTTACTTCTGCAATCAGACCGATGTCGGACTGGTTGATCAAACGGGCGATTTTGCTCTGGACGTCAAAGTTGTTATCACCAGGATTGACATTGAACTGGAATTCATAGGAATTCGTTGGCATGTCCAAATCAAAGGAATAAGTTCCCTCTTCAAAGCTATAATCATTGCGGCGCAGATAATGACCTTCGTTGGTCTGTGGTCCGGCCAGAGAAATGACTTCCATATCGAAGCCGTTTTGTTCCTGGTCAGCATCGTTGCCTACAAAATGTACAGAAATGGTATCTTCATCAGAGGATACTGCCACTTTTTTCTTGAGCATAGATGCAATATCATCCCCGTCATCATTGAGCGCAGAAATGGCGCTTTGCAGCTGGTGTGCATTGGCCTTGATATCAATGGCAAATTCTTTGACATCCCCCGTCTGCGTAATCTTATATAGAGGGGATTCTTTGTTTAACTTTATGATGTTGTTGTAAAGTGAGCGTAATTCACTCTTCTTATGGGAATCATAACGAGAACCTGTGGCCTTGCCATAGGTAGACAATAGATAATTGTA
>ERZ772897.1689-NODE-1689-length-21798-cov-12.333671_pt1 | contig 21798 bp, 20 predicted proteins | sample MGYA00512125_ERZ772897 | MGnify/ENA primary metagenome ERZ772897 (study PRJEB29015, sample SAMEA2737660) | human gut metagenome | biome: human gut; feature: human-associated habitat; material: faeces | place: China | collected 2012 ... | reverse complement strand
GTTAAGACACGGCCCTTTCACGGCTGTAACATGGGTTCGATTCCCGTACGGGTCACCAAACTAAGCTTCTAATTTTCTTCGATGATGCGTTGAAAATTAGGAGCTTTTTTATTACCCTTTTTGCAAGTACCACAATCGTACCACACTTTTAAAATAAACGCAAGCCCTGTAACATGGGAACAGGATTGCCGCGGAGTAAATTATAGCCGTGGCAATCCTGTTTTTTGTTGTTCCCTTAAAAATTATAAAAGCGTGGATTGGAAAATTGTAAAGGAGCTTTTGCGGCATATCCTCGCTTTTTAAAATTATGGCTGCGGTATTCCACAGTCACCTTGACAACTATCCAACCTCACTTTTGTCCGCTAATCGCGGAACAACCCGCAACCCCTTATCCCGGTGGGATAACACGGGCAAAGATTGGGAAAACGAAAGTGAGGACACGAAAATGAAAGAGACTGTTAAGACTTCCCGGACGGCTGGTTACTTGGAGAAAATTTTCCGCGCGTTGAATGTAAAGTATTTCAACGGTGAGTTGGAGGAGCCTATCATCACGATACAGAGCACGCCCAGAGCCTACGGACACGTCACCGTAGCCAAGGCATGGCAGAGAGGAGACACAACCCGCCATGAGCTTAACATCGGCGCTGGGACGCTTGCACGGCCCATAGAAAACGTGGTGGCGACCACCCTCCACGAGTGTGTACACTTGTGGAACCTTCAAAACGGCATACAGGATTGCAGCAGGGGCGGCGCATACCATAACAAAAAATTTAAGGAGGCCGCCGAGGCCCGCGATTTGAAAATCAGTTACGACCCGCGCGTTGGATGGAGCATCACCGAGCCGACCGACGCGCTGTGTGAGTTCATTTTGGAACAAGACTGGCAGGACATCAGCATGAACCGCATTGAAGATTTCTACGCCCCGCGTGGCAAGGGCGCAGGGGACGCCACGGGCAAGCCGACAGGAAGTAACCCCAACAGCCACAGCATCAAGTATGTTTGCCCCTGCTGTCACAACAGCGTGCGAGGGACAAAGGTTGTGCGCATAAAATGTGCCGACTGCGACATGATGATGACCGCACAATAAAGAGAACCGGGAGTGAAAGCTCCCGGCTTTTTGCTGCAAAATTCGGGCCGCAAGCGGCCTTACTCCATTTTGATGTCTACTATTCAAAACGAGTCAACTTTATTCGTGGTGGGGTAACAAGCTGTTACCTCACCGGTTCTTTTCTACGTTTCTACGAGCGAATGCTTTTACAAAAAGAGGACGGTGCAGGTCGTTAAAACGACTGCGCCGTCCCCGTTTTTGAGGTTTTGATGTCAACTTCTCAATTTAGGAACCGTCCCCATTTTTTCCAGGCTGAGCGCCATAGCCGCAGTCGCAATAACTGCCAATACGAATTTCTTTTTCATTTGCTAACCCCTACATTATTATAATAGGCACTGCTTTTCAAAAAACAAACTCGTAGAAGAGTGTTTCTTCTACGAGTTGCCGGTTGCTTATAATTTACTATTTTTCAAAAAGCCATTAGCAAAGGATGCCCACATCTTCCGGAGGGCAACTCTTATCAGCCTCACCGGGAATCACTGTGCCCCACCAGTCGGTGTTGGAGTCTCCACCGCTCGGCTGAGACGGCTGTGCAGGCTCGGGATTGCTCGGCTGCGCCGGTTCAGGGTTACTAGGCTGTGCCGGTGCCGGGTCAGGCTGCGCAGGAGCCGGAGCAGCAGGCTCCGGATTACTGGGCTGTACCGGCGTAACGGGAGCGGACGGCGTAGCGGGAGCAGACGGCGTAACCGGCGCAACAGGTGCCGGATTAGTCGGCGTCACGGCAGCACTGTTGCTGGAACCGCTGTTTTTATAAGTCTTGTTGCTGGTCGTGACCTTCTTCGGCTGTTCAACCGTCACTTCGTAGTTGGCGCTCTCCTCACCGGCAGTCGCCGTGATGGTTGCATTCCCAGAGGAAACAGCGGTTACCTTCCCATTGGAATCGACGGTGGCGACCTTCTCGTTGCTGGACGACCACTCGATAGGAGTCTTGGCGGTGACCTCTTCGGGAGTGACAGTCGCCTTGATGGTATGAGAGTTACCGACCGTCAGCTTGCCTTCATTGGAATCGAGCGTGATGCTTTCAACCTCATAGAACGCTTTCACATGAGTCGTCTTCTCGGTGACCTTTTCACCATCCTGCATGAGGGTCGTGGTGATGTCGCACTCACCTGCTTTAAGGACCTTCACCTTGCCGTCCTTATCGACGGTGGCGACTTCCTCATCGCTGGAAGCGAAATCAAACGAAATGTTGGACGCATCTTTCGGCTCGCATTTCGCTTCGATTGCGGTTTCATCCGTATCATTAAGCTTGACATCCAAGGTATCGGGAACCTTCAATTCTTTCGCAGACACCTTAACGGTGATGACACAGACATCCTGCATCTCGGTATCCTTGACCGTGGCGGTGATTTCAGCCTCACCGGCTGCGATTGCCGTAACGGTGCCGGTCTCATCGACCGTGGCGACACTCTCATCGGAGGAAGTCCACGCGAGCGTCAGCTTCTCAGCCGCCTTGGCAATCTTTTCATCCTGCGCAGCAGTCTCTGCCGTAGCAGACTCCCCAGTTGCGATGACAGGCGTCTTGGCGGGCGCATCCTCTGTCCCAAAATTCACCGGCAGCGTGATGCTCTCACCCTTTTCGATGGTCGCAGCATCCGGAACCGAGATGTTCGTGACCTTAACGCCGCATCCTACCAGGCTGAGCGCCATAGCCGCAGTCGCGATAACTGCCAATACGATATTCTTTTTCATAAAAACACTCCTTCTCGGCATCTAGCGCCGAGGCTACTTTTTAATTTTGCCGCCGCCACTCTATTGATAAGTGGCGGCTTTGGATTCTTTTAAATCGGGGACGGGGGAGATCGCTGCGCGACTCACCGTCCCCGATACATCACGCAGTTTCCAGATACTCCCGCAAGGAATCTGCAACTCCTTCCTGTATGGAATTGTCCCAGACTGCGTATTTGTTTTCCGGGTATCCGCCTACAAATATTGTAGCATCCGATAGTTGCCATTTTGACACGGGCTTGCCATCTTCCACCTTGATGATGGTCGGTGCACCGATACGCTTCTCCCCGACATCAATTTCATTTTTCTCCGGGTCGGAGACGGTGTACTCGGCCAGGTAGTCATCCAGCCAGGTTAGCAGTTCGGTGTAGCCTTCCCCCGCTGGTCTGGTTTGCACTGGTGCGGCAGTATCCGAGTTGTAGGTGTATATATCCCGATATAGGTCTACCTGGCAGTAGTCCATCGTGACCCCTTCACTTGTAGCAACAGCGGCAAGCACAGGGAGCAGGTTGCGACAGTAGGGACAGCGCGGATAGGCAAACAAGATATAACCGTCTTTTTTCGCGCGTGCTTCCACCGCGGTCACAGGTGATAGCGGCACCGAGAAGGACAGATTAACATCCCGGTACGTATATTCTGTGTAGCCGGGAACAGCGCGCCCATTATACGCCCGGTAACTGCGGGCAACTATTGCTCCCGGCGAGCTGCCAAGGAGTAGCAGCACAGCCATCCCAGCAGTTGCCACAGCATAGGCTATGTACGGTGCGGTGTGGGATAGTTTTTGCATCCATTTATCACCTTCCTTTTATATTATAGCACATCAGCACGTAAGAGCAAGATTCAAATCGTCTCCAGGTAGACGATTTTTCCCTTAGCAAATCGGTACAATAAATATACTTTATTGTACACGGTGGTGAGGGCAAATGCTACTACAGGAGGCAATTAAGCTGCGCATTTTGGAGCTTGCAGACGAGCGCGGCTACAGTGTCAACAAGCTGGCTGAGCGTTCCGGCATTGCACCATCTGTCCTTAAAAAGACTGTCAAGCCTTATGCTACCACTAAAAATACTTCAACTGAAATAGTTGCACGGATATGTGTGGGGTTAGGAATCCCATTTAAAACTTTTTGGGACAGCCCTTTATTTGACAATATTGAGACTAGACAACAAAAAGAGGACGAGAGCCAATAAAGGCTGTCGTCCTTTTGATGTTTACTTTTCAAACGAGGCAGGGTTAGAAAGGCATAGCGTCCGGTTCCTCAAAATCCTCCGCAGAAATTCCTTTAGGGATTTCCCCATAATCATTATCTTCTTGGGGCGTGCAGTACAACGGTTTTTTTAAGCTGCCGTTATATTGCCAGTGGGTCTTTCCGGCAATGGCAGATTTGGATTCTGCCAGCTCCCCGTAACGATATACTTCATAATGTAAAACTACTTCATCGTCCATAAGGGCGACCTTGTTTTCCTCCCACGCGAAAGTAAGTTTTACTTTAGGAAAAAGAATTGAGAGCGTATGAATAGCCTCACTTGCAGGTGCGCTATGGGTGAGAAATGCAATGCTATTTTCATTACATTCTTCAAAAGATATCACGTTTTCGTCTGTACCCCAGTGTTCCGTGCACCAGCCGGTATAAGTAGGATAGCCGTATTCCTTCCGGTTCAGCACAGCCATTTTTCCCAAAAGGAATCGGCGCTGATCTGCACGGTTAAGAACAGCAAGAAAATTTTCTTCTTCCTCTTCTGTAGGGTAAAGAACTAAATCAAGATAATGGCGGTAAAGCTTTTCGCCGCAAGAAACTTCATCATCGGGGCCAATGTTCAGGTGTACCGGCACAGCACAGATTTTATTCAAATCAATGCTCCCAATGTCATAGATGTCATCGCAGATGTACTTCATTACTTCATTGACCTGTTCCTTCGAACCGCCAATCGTGAGAGTGCTGTAAATAAAGCTTTCTTTCTTCATGGGATTTCTCCTTTGAGAGTTGTATCACCGCTCACAGCAGACGGCGGCGGATGTCTCCGCGTGCCATCCCTGTAAGCCGTGAGAGTTGTGTAATGCTGACGCCCTCTTGTGTTATCAGACGGCGCAGCAGCGGGGTTGCGGTGGATTCGGGGTAAAGCTGGATTTCGTGGCATTCCATGCCTGCCGTTGCACGTACAAAGTCACAAAGCTCAGCATCCGTAAAGGCAGGCAGCGGAGAATCCTCCAGAATGCCGCGGGCATTTAATTCTGGCTGCTGGTGGTAGTGCCGCAGCCAATCTAAATCATGCAGTGCAAGCGCGTAGCTTGTGTCTACATGACATAACGGCTTTTTTCGACTAGCAAAGTAGTCAATGTAGCTGCTCCACGGGTAGTCCTGCATATCCTGCACCATTCCGGCAGCGACCGGGTTGCGGTGGATATAGCGCAGTACCCGCAGGAAGTAGCCTTTGGTTGTGACAGGCTGGGATTTGTAACGGCCCTGGAAGAGCGGGCCTGTCCGCTGGTAGCGGCGGTTGTAGTAGGCAACGTACCGTACCCCGATGGCCTTCATCATGTGTTGCAAGGAATCGTTACAATCCTTCGCGAGCAGATGCAGATGGTTGCCCATCAGGCAGTATGCCATGATGATAAAATTTTCATCTGCGCAAAAATCGAGAATATGTAAAAAGTTCAGATTGTCGGCATCATCATTAAAGATGGTCATGCGGTTAATTCCACGGATCATGATGTGATACACGCCGCAGGACGAAAGTTTACGGGCTTTTCTTGGCATCGTCCTGCACCTCCGAGGGTGTCGTTTGGGGCGTCCATTCTTCCGGCTTGTAGGTCAGCAGTTGTATCGCCCGCGAGGCATCCCCTCGTGTCATTTTATGGGTGTCAATTTTGTAATCCGGGGCCAGCTTGTGGATAAGGGCAATTTGCTCATTGGTGATGGGTTGTCTATCCCACTTATAGCGCTGTTTTTTGTCCCAGATATGTTGATATTTAGCATGCTTCTGTTTCAAGTCCTGATACACATAGTCTAATGCAAATTGTAATGGCACCGCACTCTTGGAGCACGCTTTATTTTTCCGCAGGTACACCATGCCGTTAGTCAGCGGTTTGCTGATGCGGTAGGTTACGGTCGGGATAGGCAGTATATAGCCGCCATCCTTGAGTGTAATCCATGCGACATCATGGGTGGTAACACCTTCGCCAAGTGCCATAATGTCTACCTCCTTCTGATTTTGTATCCAGGTATCGGGAATGTCCGCACCTGTAAGTACCTTTATCGGTTCGGTTTCCTCCGGCAACTTTTCCACCTGCTCCTTTTTAGGTTTGGGAGCTAGCGGTTCCTCGCCGATTAGCGTTGCTGCCGTGCATATCGGCATCCTGGAAATGCCCACGCAATCAATAATCTTGCAGGCACTTTTTCCCGGATGCAACCGCAGGCCGCGACCTACCATCTGCGCATACAGGCCGACATTGGTTGTGGCAACCGGGCGGGCCAGCAGAACGGTTTCTGTCATCGGCAGGTCAACACCTTCCGTCAGGACAGCATAGCAGACAAGTACTTTAATTAGGCCCAAACGGTAGGCCTCCAACAGACGTCCTCTATTTTGAGTAGTGCCATCGATAAAGGCCGCGGTACTGGCACCATGCTGGGAATTGAGCAGTGCTGTCACATTTTTGCCCTCTTCAATGGATGGTGCGAAAATGATGGTCTGCCCACGTGCGTTTGAGGTGTAGGCCTCCGCGATACCCGCTGCTGTGCCAGACATAACGCGTGCTATATCTGCGGCATCATAATCGCCAGTATCCTCACGGTACTGCACTGTCCCCAAGTCATACTTGAGATTAACCTGACAAGCTTCTATAGGACTAAGATACCCGTGCTCAATGCCGTATAGGGTGTTATACTCGCACAAAATGTCGTCAAAAGCCACATCCAGGCCGACACCATCACCGCGGATTGCGGTTGCAGTGAAGCCAAAACGAACGGCATTTTTGAAGTACTCAAAAATTTTGCGGTAGGTCGGTGCAGCACTGTGGTGGGCCTCGTCGATGATGATGGTATCGATACTGTAGGGGTTGTACTTGTCGAGCCGCCCCACAAGGCTTTGCACCGAAGCGCTGATGATGGGTTCCCCGTGTGCATGTGTGGTTCCCTGCTCGATGCCGCAGGGAAGGCCTTTGAGGTATTCCAACGGCTGTATCACGAGTTCTTCCCGGTGAGATAAAATCAGTATGTGGTGGTCATTTTCCAGTACATCACAGCGGATGTACTCAGCAAAAATTCGTGTCTTGCCAAGGCCGGTTGCGATAACGCACAGGGCGGCATTTCCCTCGTAGGATTTCATACGCTGAAGGGTGTCAGCCTGATAAGGACGCAACGGTGGTGCCCGCGGGCCGTCATGGCCCTGTTGTAGAGGTGGATTTTTCATAGTCGACTCCTTGGTCACTGGTGATAGTAGTAAGCCTGAATAATTTCGTCCGACCCACTGCCATTGCGGATGATGAAGCGTCCGGGAATAGCAGGGAGCTTTGCGGCACTGCCGTCATCCAAGATAACAATGGAACTCTGTGCATCGGCAGTGTGGCCGCAAATACGACCGTCAAGCTGTGCTTTAAGACTACCCGGAACAGACCCTACGTCGGGGCGCTGAGTTGCCACAAGCAGATGAATACCGAGCGCACGGCCCAGACGGCCAATGGCGAGGAGCTTGTTCGTAATCGAGGCAACTACTGCCTTGCCATCTTTATCACGTCCAGTTGTATCGAGAATCATCGAGGTTTCATCCAGGATAACGACGATTCGATGCAGTTCTTCTCCGGTCGTCTGGACATATTCCTCAAGATTTGCACAGCCAGCGATAGAAAACTCTGTACGGCGATGGTTAAGCTCATGTACAACACTGTCAAGCATCTGCTCAAGGGCAGCATCATCATCTGCATAATGCCCCGTCTTACGATATTCGGGGCCGAAGTCCACACCTTTATAATCGGCGAGGTAGATGTCGTAGCCTTTTTGCGACAGCTGGTAGAGAATCAACAGTGCCAACTGCGTCTTACCCATGCCGGTGGCAGCAGCCAAAAGCCAATGAGGCAGCTGGCTAAAATCAATGCTAACGGGAATGCCTGCCGCATTGATGCCCAAGACGATTTTTGTGTCGCTATCGTCCATATATGTATCTGCCCACGGGATTAGCCGCCCCATAAGGTTGCACCCGGCAACAACACGAAGGTCAAAGAGCTGGTTGTTGCTGCCCTGAGTGATAGAGAGGACGGTCACATTAAGTGCGGATTCGATTGTTGTCCGATTGTCTTCCCAGTATTCGAGCGGGCAGCCTTTAAGGCTGAAAGTAAGCTGTTGAATATTACCATCCCTGTTGGCCTTAACTAGCAGTGGTGCTTCATGCGCCTGGTTGCAGATACCAGCACGCGAAAAATCGTCGTAATATGACCAACTGTGGGGGATATAACCAAAGAGGTAAATGACGCCAAGGCACTCTGCCAGCCATGCAATTACCCGAATAAAATTAACGAACGGTCTAAATACTACCGAAATCACGTCCTCGCCAGAGCCGCCCGAAACCATAATCAGGGCGGCAACTGCGAGTGCGAGGCACAGCAGCACATATTGCTGTGCGGTCTTTGAATCGGTTTGAATACGTCTAAGCCCATTGTGGAACGTATTCATGATATAATTTTTTTCCGTCTGCCATTGCAGGCGATCAGAATCATTACGCATGATTAAATCTCCTTTCAAAATAAATGCCCGTATAGCCTGATAGCACAGCTTTCATCCGCTAGAACGGACAATCATCAATCTCTATTTGCTCAAATGTCGGTGTGGTGCAAGGGTGAAAATACTCGTGAACCGTATAGTCCTTGTGACTGCCGTCGAGGTCAAAAACCCGAACGCAGTTGATGCGCCGCAAGAGCGCGTCCCAAGCCTCCGGCTTTTCGTGCTGCTCGGAAACATACTGCTTCTCCAACGGCAAGTTGGAAATGATGTATGCTTCCGTGTAGCAAGCCTGCTTGTTAGCATACCTACAGGGTAATTCCAAAGGATAGCCATCCAGGTATTGCAGCATGCTATTAAGGGGCAAGCTGCTGTGGAACTCATCGAAGAGCATCACTTTCTGCCCCCGGTAGCCATCAAAAGGATGGTGATAGTCAGACACCGCGTAGCAGTTTGAGTATCCGCATCCTTCTTTTACCGACCTAGTTTTTCCTGTGCCAGTAGGGCCAAAGATATAGGTGACTGTCATCTGGCGAAATACATTGCGGTATTTCTCCTCCAGGATGGTCTGCCTTGTCCGGTCAATGTGGGAGATATCTCGCAGGTATTCCGGGTGCTCACCCAGGATTTGCGCATTGTCTGCCCCGGATGCAATCAGTGCATACAGAGTCCGTAAGTCGTTACGGTCGCCCTGCTTGCTGTCAGGGGGTAAACTGCCACTTTCTTCAAACGTGTCAGAGTAGTTTATCCCTTCATGTACTTTTCCCTTGGAGTCGGTATACTTGTAGTGACCGGTTGCATCCTTGTTATACTTAGCACCCTCTTTACGGATGTAAGCATAGTTTTCGGAATTTTTTCCCCATTGAGGCACTTCGATGTGCGCAGTAGGAAACTTGTTCTTTAGGGTTGTGAACATTACAGGATTTTCATATACTAAAAATAAGTGTATGTGATAGGTTTCCTCTTGCCCCACTTCATCAGCCATGCACCAATAAAGGAGCTTGGCTCCTTTTTCAAGAGCAGCCTTGATAACATTATGATCATAGCCATGCTCTTGTGGATTGTTGATTGTCAGCTGGTAACGGCGTGTCGCGTAACCTTTTGCCATATAGTGTACCCAGTACACTACGGACACAAAGCCGCTGTGTACGCTTTAAAGCTTATAGTTATAGGCTTTATGGACTGTACACACAGGTATGGAGGTAATACTAGCTCCATACCTGTGTGGCGGCTTTAAGTCCATAGCGTACGCTTGTCGTTATAAAATTTTCAAGGTGCTGTATGGGTGTTGATTGGTTTACCTCAAAAATGAGACAAGCCCCATTTTTGAGGTGAGGCCGCTAACGCGTCCTACAGTGTGCTTGGAAACCTTAGTCGAGCACCACAATGTTCTCAGGCTTACGGTACTCGTTGTAGAAAATCTTCACTTCGCGTCCCATCAGGTCATGAAGGTTGATTTTAAGTTCGGCCATCTTAGCGTCAGAGAGATACATATCCCTGACGAAGACGCCCTCCCCGTTCTGGGAGGCAATCTCCGTTGCGAGGTAGATGCGGCAGCCGGTGACGGGACGGCCTTCTTTCGTGACAAAGTCACTGCGTCTATAACCAATGATTTTCATGGTTATTTCCTCCTTGGCATTATCGTTATGTTGTTTCCGAAGTACTGTCCTCGCCATTGGTAACTAAGGAATGGTGCCGGATAGATGCAACCAAAAGCAAGTGTGTCGAGCACTGCTGTTGATAGAACCAAACGACATTTCTGTCACCTCCCTTTTCTGATGGAGGAAACGTAAAGCAATATGACAACCGAGAGGATGTATCTTGCTTGTTCGCTCCCTGTGCTTATAATTCTACTCAGTTCGCAAGGGTGGACAATAAAGAAAAGACGAACTTCATTACAAATTTCTTGAATGAAGCTCGTCTTTATAAAGTGCTTTTTTATTTGGTTTGGCCGTTAGATAAGAGCATCCGCTTTGCTCTACCTAATGAAAGTCTTTCATCAAGCAAGCTGTCAAGCAGAGCAGGAACGCCGTCCATGTCTCCATCCATCGGGTGCATATAGACACCATTAACACCAGGATGTGTATGACCAACTAACTCCTCGTAAACCCAGTTGCTAAAGTGATTTTTGTAGATTGAGCTAAAGGTATGTCGCAGCTCATACGGCGTAATATAAGGGATACCGTTATACCTGCAATAGATCCCCCAGCGTTTACGGTAGCATAGTTGACCAGTGCTTCCAAAGACCCTCTCATGAGGGTCTAACGGAGTGACTCGATAGACTTGTTGACTTTCTAAAAGCATACGTGTATATCGAGTCTGCGGGAAGTCGCGTGCGGCAAATTCGTTCTTCCCATTTGTAGTGATGCCTTTAGCATTGATGGCACGGCGTATATGTATATAATCATTGTCAATATCGCCCCACTCAAGGCCCATCAATTCACCAGGACGTAACCCTGTAACGACTTGGAATCGATATGCATAGATTAAGCTGTCTTGACAAATCGTACCATTATAAGGCACCTGAGATTCGGTGAATAAGATGTTAAGCGAAGAAACGTCAAGTGCTTGCTTTTGACCTTTTTTGGCGTTTGAGGGAATTTTAATGTTTGATGTACGCAAATCGTTCCGGATATCGGCACAGTCCAAATAATTACAGAATCCAGATAAATCGCCGCGTATATTTTTAAGACTTTTTTGACTAAGATTGTGCTTTCTGTATGCGGTATAGATAACTCGCTTTAAATCCTGCTTAGTTAGTAGCATAACCGGGACTTTGCCAATTATAGGTTTAATGTGGTTGTTATACCTGTTGCGGATGGTGTAGATGTTTGTGGTTTCGAGTGCCTTATCTTGGAGGTAGCGCTCAAACACGGTATCAACCGTTGTACGTTCGCTGACGCTAAATGGGCAAGCTCCAGACAACCACGAGGTTGCATTTTGGGCGCAGATCTTTCGGCCTTTGTCACCCGGGACGCTTGAATAAAAAGACTTTCGGACACCGTTCTTTTGGAGGTTGATTTTCCAAACGTGCTTTTTCTCAACCCAGATTGCGCGAGAAATCATTTTACTTTGTGTGGTATACATGCGGACTCCTTAGAGCCGGCCATTTTATGTGACTGGCTCGATGAAAATAGTGTAGTAATCGTCCTTATTGATATTCAACAACCTTCCGATGCGTGCGATTTCCTCTGCCGAAAAGAGCGAATATCCGTTCATCTTCTGCGACAATGCTTGCGGGGAAATGCCGATGGCCTCCGCGACATTGTAGCAGGTAAAGCCTGCGCGGATGATTTCGGACCGCAAATTCAAATATTTGCCTTTCATGATAATAATCTCCTTTGAGTAATTTTCAGTAGGTGGCTTTATTATCATGATATTCAGTTCGCACGTACTGGCAAGAGGGGTATCACCAACTTTTTTATTTATTCTTGCAAGCAGGTGATGTACCACACTTTTTATATGAAGAGTACCACACTTTGTACCACACAGATATAAAAATACCCTTTAATGAAATCCATACCAGTGATAAAATTATCGTTAGTACGTATTGCATTAAAGGATATTTGTAGAATGATAGAAGTTCGATTCCCGTACGGGTCACCAAAAAGCACTATCTCAAATGAGGTAGTGCTTTTTTCTTGTGCTATAAACTTTTAAGGGAGTAGAGGAGTACGGGAATCGAACAGCCCGGGCCCCGCGGGAGATGGACGGGAGGGTCACCAAAGGGGCTGTTGTACATCCCCTCGTTTTCTTTTGCCTATTCCTCCGGCCTGACCACCGTTACGGTACACTGCGCTGTAAAACCGCCGCAGTCGGCGGTCAGGGTCGTGGTGCCGTAATTCACGGGGACGAGCCAGGAGCCGTCGAAGCGGGCGATGCGCTCGTCGGCGATGTGATAGGTCACGGCGGGGTGGTCGGTGGTGTCCTCCGGCAGAAGATGGCAGACTGCGCCGACGCGGCTGGCGTAGGCGTAGTCGGACTCGCGCGTGCCGTCGGCGGTGATCCAGGTCACAAGCTCGTCGTCAAAATACAGCGTGTAGTCGTCCAAAGCAATGCCGCGCAGCGGGCTGGACACCTGCACCGGGCAGCTGGCGGAAATTTTCCCGTCGGCGCTTTGCAGCGTCAGGGTGGTCGAGCCGCCGCGCAGACCGGTCACAATGCCGCTGGGATCGACCTCGGCAATCGTGTCATCGGCCACAGACCAGCGCCACTCGGTCAGGGCGGCGCGGCGGGGGCTGACCTCACGCCCGTCGGCATCCTCGTAGAGGACGGCGGTCTCGGCGGTCTGGGTCTTTTCGACCTGCACGGTGTCGGGCAGGGTCACGGCGGCCACCGGCGCGCCGCAGGCCGTCAGGCCCAGCAGCAGGGCGGGCAGAACAAAAAACAGCGATTTCATGCAAAAGCCCCCTTTTGGCAGTATCATACCACAATGCGCCGCCGCAGGCAACTGTTGCACTTTTGGGCAAATGCGTGTACAATAAACTATATACTTTTGCAAAAGGGGGGCCGGGCATGGAGCGGACGGCGAGCGGCATCACCTACACGCTGACGCGGCGGCGGGTGCGCAACATCAACCTGCGCGTGCGGGCCGACGGCAGTGTGGCGGCCAGTGCGTCGCCGCGGGTGCCGGCAGCTTATGTGGACGCCTTTGTCACGGCGCGGGCCGACTGGGTGCGCACCGCACAGGCGCGTGCCGCGGTCCGGCGCGAACGAGAGGCCGCCGAGGCCCCCGCGCTGCCGCCCAAGGCCGAGGCGCTGGCCTATATGCAGGCGCTGTGCCGGGCATACTATCCGCAATTCGCGGCGACCTGCCCGGGCGGCGCGATGCCCAAAATTGCGGTGCGTGACATGAACACCCGCTGGGGGTCGTGCAGTCTGCGCACCGGCACGCTGGCGTTTGCGCGGCGGCTCTGCACGATGCCGCTGCCCGCGCAGGAGTACGTTGTTGTGCATGAGTTCTGCCACTTTGCCCACCCCGACCACAGCCCGGCGTTCTGGGCCGCGGTGGCGGAGGTGCTGCCGGATTATAAGCAGCGGGAACGGATGCTGAAGCTGCGGTGAAAGCGGGCGGATGAGGGGGGAGTTTGCCGCGATTGCCCGTGAACGGGGTGCCGGCGGAAGGTTTGCCCTCATCCGACCTTCGCGTTCGCTCGGCCACCTTCCCCCGGAGGGGAAGGCTTCATACTCTACAAATAAGGGAGGTTCCCATTTTGCCGTCTCCACAGAAAAAATATACGACGCTGGTCAGCAATACGCTGCTGTTTGCCATCTCCAACTTCAGCTCCAAGCTGCTCAGCTTCTTCATCCGCCCGTATCTGAGCTACGCGCTCGACTCGCCGGACGTTATGGGCGTGTCCAGCCTTTTGCAGCAGGCCACAAACCTGCTGATCCCGGTGGTCAGCCTTGGCGTGGCCTATGCGGTCATCCGGTTCGGGCTGGACAAAGCGACCAACAAATCCAGCGTCTTTGTCAACGGCGCGGCGACTATCGGGCTGGGCTTTGTGGTGCTGCTGCTGGCCATGCCGCTGGTGCGGCTCATCCCCAACGCTGCGGAGTATCTGGGCTTTTTGTACCTCTGCGTGCTGGCCAGCTGTATGAGAACGCTGTGTACCCAGTTCATCCGCTCGCGGATGCTGAACCGGCTGGTCGCCATAGACGGTGTGCTGACAACGCTGAGCCTGCTGCTCTACTACCTGCTGTTCCTGAGCGTCTTAAAAATGGGCGCTACAGGCTTTTTGCTGGCAAATGCGCTGGCAGATTTGACATCCATGGTGTTTGTGTTCATTGCGGGCGGGTGCTGGCGGTACTTCAAGCCCAAGGCGTTTGACAAGACGCTGTGGAAGGAGATGCTGCGCTACTGCCTGCCGATGATCCCGGCGTCCATCAGCTTTTGGATCATCAACGCCAGCGACATGTTCTTTGTGCAGGGCATGTGCGAGGGCTACGCGGGCCGCAGCGGCAACCACTGGGTCGGCCTGCTGTCGGCGGGGTACTTCCTGCCGCAGATCATCACGATTTTGGGCAGCATCTTCTATGAGGCGTGGCAGCTCTCCGCCGTGACCGAGGAGACGGACCGCCAGGCGTTCTTCTCCAAGATATTCCGCGTGTATGCCAGCGTGCTGTTCTGCTGCGTGGCGGGCATCATCATGCTGTGCCAGCTGCTCATGCGGGTGTTCAAGGCTGAATATTTTGACGCCTGGACGTTTGTTCCGTTCCTGACGCTCTGCTCGATGCTGACCTGCCTGAACCAGTTCCTGAACAGCGTCTACGTCGTGTATAAGCGGTCTACCGGCTCGCTGTTCACAATGCTGGCCGGTGCGGTGCTGAACCTGATTCTGAACTACCTGCTCATTTTGCGGTGGGGCCCGTGGGGCGTAACCCCGGCCAGCTTCCTGAGCCTGATGCTGGTGTTTTTGCTGCGCGCCTACTCGACCCGCGGTCTGCTGGAGATCGACTTCCACCCGGCGTGGCTTGTGCTGAATCTGGCGCTGGTGCTGGCGGAGATCTGGTGCATGATGAACCTGACCCATTGGGCGCTGCCCGTCGTGGGCATCACCGCGGTGGTCTGCGTGCTGAACATCCGCGAGGTGCTGAGCATGCTGGATACGCTGATCGGGAAGTTTTTGAAGAAACGGAAAAGTTGATTTTGATTTGCCTTCCCCCTCGGGGGAAGGTGTCTGTGGCCCCGACCACAGACGGATGAGGGGCAAGCTTGCGGTACTGATCCGCTTACGGGCTGCCGCCGGAAGGCTGCCCCTCATCCGGCGCTGCGGCGCCACCTTCCCCCCCCGGGGGAAGGCTTAAAGGAGCTTATTATGGAAAACAACGCTATCCTCTCCGCCCTCTCCGCCCGCAAAAGCGTGCGGGTATTCACCCCCGACCCCGTCACGCCGGACGAGCGGGCGGCCATCCTGAACGCGGCGTTCCAGGCACCGACGGCGGGCAACCAGCAGCTGTACACGATCCTGGACATCACCGACCCGGCGCTGAAGGCCACGCTGGCCGACCTGTGCGACCACCAGCCGTTCATTGCCGGGGCGCCGCTGGTGCTGGTGTTCCTGGCCGACTGCCGCCGCTGGCTCAACGCCTACCACGCCGCGGGCATCACGGACGCCCGCAAGCCCGGGGCAGGGGACTTGATGCTGGCCGTGGCCGACACCTGCATTGCCGCCCAGAACGCCGTGGTCGCCGCCGAGTCTCTGGGCATCGGCAGCTGCTACATAGGCGACGTCCTCGAGAATGCTGAGGCCATGCGCGACGCCCTGCACCTGCCGCAGTACGTTGTGCCCGCCTGTATGCTGGTGTTTGGCCGCCCCACGGAGCAGCAGCAGCGCCGCCCCAAGCCCGCCCGCTTTGCCGAGCAGGCCGTCGTCTGCGAGAATGTGTACACGGACCGCACGCCCGACGAGCTGCGCGCTGACTTTGCGGCGAAAGCCGCCGCCAACGGCCAGCTCGACTACGACTTTGACAAAGCCGTGCAGGCATTTTGCAAGCGCAAGTACGCGAGCGACTTTTCCCGGGAGATGACGAGAAGCGCAGAGATTTACTGGAAAGAGTTTTTGTGATTGGCAGAGAACGCAGGGGCTGATCCCATATCCGCCCGGGAGTGTTGCCGCTGCCGCCGCGCCCTTGTAATCTCTACAAATAAACCACCCCCACCCAACCGTAGATGTTCTGCGGCTGGGTGGGGGCTTTCTTATTGATTGAGGGTGAAATTATATAGCAGACCGTCAATAAATTGCATTCCTGCCTTATTGCGTATGTAGGGGCGGCCATTGGCCGCCCGCCAACTTACCGCAGCAACGCATTTTCCGGGATGGTTTTCTTGCAAGGCAAACGGGCACGGGCGAGCAATGCTCGCCCCTACAAGCGTTTTTCGACAGTCTGCTATATTTTGGTTGTATCCTGTAGTTTATGCTCTGGCGTAACGAAGCTGCTGGTATTGTCAGCCTTTAGATTGGCGTTGGATACAGGATTTCCGGCGTTATCAATTTTACGGATATAGACAGTGCAGAGTTAGAGTTTCTTGTTTATGACATAAAAAGTATCATTCTCACCAACAGTGCTTTCTAACTTATATTCACCCCATTCTCCACTATTGACGGTAAAAGCATCAATACGGAACCAGGTTGTATTATGGGGAGTCGGAGTAGCGGGATATGGCTTATAATATAAATGAAACGAACATGTGAAGCCTTCCTTATATCCTTCAGGCGGGCGGATTTCCTTTATAACATAAGTTTGGCCAGTTTGGTCTCCGGTAGTTAGGAAAGCAGAATCCCCGATGTTATCTTCATCATGCAGTTTGACAGGAATGGAGCATTTTCCGTTACTATCACTGGTGAGTTGGACAGTGTCTGAGCCACTCGTAATAGCAAAGGTAGCACCGGACAGCGTTTTTCCATCAGGGTCAGTGACGCGCAGATTCAATTTGGCAATGGGAAAGCGCATAATGGTAAGCCGCCTTTTAGGCATGTCGATAGTAAATGGATAGTTATTTACGCCATCCTGCATAGAATTGAGACAATAGTCGTTGTTCCCTTTATTGCGAACGTTAATATAGATTACTGTACTGCTGGGAATGACTTGGTAGCCATCAGGAACTTCAACTTCGGTGATAGTAGTCGGCTTATCCCCGATAACAGTGTTGTCAAGAGGGTTTTCCTGAGGAGAAATATTCAACAGAATATCACCGTTTGCATCAGAGTCCACATAAAAGGAGTTTGTGTCGCTCTGAATGTGATATTTTTTCTTTGCAAAAGGCTTATAGTTTGCAGTTTTAACATCCTGCAAGTGGATAATGAACTGCTTTTCATTTGCTGTAACAGTGCTGCCGGTCGTACTGCCGCCGGAAATGCCGCCCCCGGTGCTGCCCCCGCCGGTTTCACCGCCGCCGGTCGTTCCACCGCTGCTGCTGCCCGGCTTCGGCGTCGGCACAACAACAGCCTCATCACTGCCGATATTTACACTCGCGGTGGTTCCCGCGTTCGTGTATACGACCTGTATCCCATCGGCGCTGGTGTACACTAAGTATAAAACCTGCCCGCTGGCGTTGCAGGTCATCCCCTGCACGGTACCCTTGACCCCGGCATCTGCCGCAATCGTGGTCGTGGCAGTGCTGCCCTCAGGCGGGTCGTTCACATGCAGCAGATACTGCCCGCTGCCCTCGGTCAAGGCGACCTTGCCGCCTGTGACCTCGGGTGCGTTTGCTTTTAACGTGCCGGCCCAGTTGGTCAAGGCGGCTGCATTTTCGGCCTTCCCGGCTACAGATGCGTTCTGCACCAAGGCGTATTTCTGCGCGCCCTGCCGGGTCGCCGTCATCACACACGCCTGCGTCTCACTGACGGCCTGCTTTTCCTTGGCGCTGTCAATGTACCCGGTCAGCGCCGGGACGGCAAAGGCCGCCAGCACACCCAGAATCACCAATACCACGATCAGCTCCACCAGCGTAAAGCCGCCGCGGCTGCGCGGGGTTCGTTTCAGACCTGTCATAGGGATGCCTCCTCTTTATTCGGCGGGGTTAAAAATGCTCTGGTCGCGCTTGGCGTGCGCGCCGATGTTGTTGTATTCCAGCATCAGATACCCCTTGGCCCACTCGTCCAGCGCGGGGTCTGCGCCGTATTCGGCTGTGCTGCCGTCCACCTTCATGTAGTCGTTGGCGGCGGTCACAACGGGGGTGTTGTGCTTCATTTCCAGCAGGTACTCGTAGTAGTCGCTCAGGGGCAGACCCGCCTGCTGCAGCAGGGTGGGGGTCAGCATGACCATGTCCATGCGGTTCAGCGGGTCGGTGGTGCTGGTGGCGGCTGCCGTGTGCTCCAGCGGGTAGTTGGCCCAGATGAAAAACGGCGTGCTGCGCTCCAAAATCTGCAGCTCGTTGTCGGTTTCGGCAAAGCTGGCGTCGGCCACATGGCCCACAAAGCTGGGCGCGTGGTCACCGGCCATGGCCACAATGACCTTGCGGCCCGTCTTTTCGTACTGCGCGGTAAAGTAATCGCACAGCTCCTGCACGGCGGCGTCGGTCATTTTGATGCAGCTCAGGTACTCGTCCATCAGCGCATCGTAGTCGCCGTAGTCGGTGGCGGCGTGGACAATATCCAGCGACGCATCGTTCATATCGTAGTCGCCGTGGCTCTGGATGGAGACCAGGAAGCTGAACCGCGGCTTGTCCTCCGGCATGGCCTCGTACATCTTCTCCCAATCCCGGTAGGTGGCCGAGTCGGTCTGGTACGGGCGGTCCCCGTAGGTCTCCTGCGTGGTAAAATCGCTCTGGAAATGGGTCTCGTCAAAGCCCAGCGCCAGCCAGGCGGAGTCGCGGCGGTAGTTGGAGTTCGTGTAGGGGTGGGCGGCCATCGTGGAGTAGCCCAGACCCTTGAGGTAGCTGACAACGCTGTTGGCGTTGTACAGGTTCAGCCAGTTGAACGGCGTGATGCTGGGCATCAGGATCAGCGAGTTGGAGGTCAGCATCTCGTACTCGGTGGAGTTTGTGCCGCCGCCCACATGGGGGCTGATCGTGTGGCCGTAGACCGAGTTGGGCAGGTTCTTGGTGACCGGCATGATGTCGGTGTCGGCCTGCAGGTCGGTGACAAGGTCAAAGTCGTAGAAGCTCTCGGATAAAATCAGCACAATGTCGGGGTAGTCCTCGGCGCTCTCGGGGCTGGCAGGGGCGGTGTAGTCGTCGGCCTTGCGGGCGGTGTTCACCGCCGCGGCGTCGTTGTAGTTCTCCGGCTCAATGACAGGGTCGGCCATCAGGCTGGTGGCCTCAATCGTCCCGGCCAGATAGCCGTAGGTGTAGTAGGTGTTCTGCCACGCCCAGCCGTAGGTCGTCTTGGGCTTGATGGTCACGGGGCCGAAGTAGCCGAAGAACATGACCAGAAACACGCCCAGTGCGCTGCCCGCCGCCCGCACGCCGCGGGCCTTCCAGCCGGCGCGCTTAGGCGCACCCTTGACCAGCCGCGCCTGCACGAACGCAATCGCCAGAATCGGCAGGTAGAGCAGCGCGATCTTCACAACGTCCTGCGTGATTTTCAGGGTGTAGCTGCCCATGACCTCGGCGGCGGTGCCGAGGTTCAAAATGTCCTGGGGCATCAGCGCCGAGCCGTGCAGGTCGCGGGTATAGTAGTTGATGAGTGCAATGATGGTGAACACCGCACCCGAAATGCCCGTTGCGCGGCTCCACTTGCCGAGCAGCGCAAACAAAATCAGCGTCAGGCAAAAGGCGGTCAGCGCGTTGAGCGGCGCGTAGAGCGGCCATTGAAGCTGCAAAAAGCTCTCGGTCACGCCGTCGGACAGCTCCAGCTGATAGCGGGAGATGAACCCCACCGCCACCGCCAGCAGGCAGGGGAGCACCCCCTGCAAGAGGAATTTCTTCCAGTTAAAGTTTTTCAAATGCTGCATAGGTGATGAATAAATACCTTTCTCTGTAAATTTTGTACATAACTATACATAATATATTATAACACGACACCACAAAAAAAGAAAGAGGTGCAAGCAGCACCTCTTTGGATATAGAATGATGTTTGTCCGGAATACGGATATTACAATACGCCTGCCCGTAGGGAGCGGCATATATGCCGCCCGCACCTCCCGGCCAGCACCCGCCAACCATCCACCACCCCGTAGGGGCCGGGCATGCCCGGCCCGCAACCCTGCGTCGCCGCCTGTTACTGGTTTGCATCGTAGGGAGGGGTCTTGACCCCTCCGCGGGGCGTCGAGGACGCCGCCCCCTACAGGGATGGCCCGCAACCAAAACGTCACTTCCGCGTATTCTTCTTCCAGATCCAATACAGCCCTTCCAGCACCAGCGTCTCGCGGTACACAATATCCGTCGCACACGCCGTGCGCACACTGTCGGGCAGCGTGCCGGTTGCGACCACCGGCGCGTCGGGTGCGCCCAGCGCTGCGCGGATCTGCGCGACCATGCCGTCCAGCATGGCCGCCGTGCCGTACACAATGCCGCTGTGCAGACAGTCCGCCGTGTTGGCCCCCAGCAAACGCCGCGGGCGGGCCTCCAGCTCCACCTGGGGCAGCTGCGCCGTGTTACGCACCAGCGCTGACAGCGAGCACTGCGGCCCCGGCAGGATGCTGCCGCCCACCAGTGCGCCGGTGCTGTCCACAGCCAGCAGGGTAGTGGCGGTATCAAAGTTCACCACCACGCAGGGCGGCGTGCACCGCTGCAGCGCGCCCACGATGGCACACAGCAGCTCGCCGCCCAGCTGGGCCGGGTTGTCCATGCGGATGCGCACCCCGCTTTTCAGCCCAGGGCCGACCTCCATGATCTGGCACTCGCACATCTTGCGCAGGGCCTCGCGCAGCCGCGGCGTCAGCGCCGGCACCACGCTGGAAAAGATGACCGCCGTGATTTGCTGCGGCTCCGCCCCGTACAGCGCCAGCATGTTTACGATTTTGTACAGGAGCTCATCACTGCTCAGTGCCGTGTCCGCAAACAGCCGCGACGAAAACACCAGCTTGCCGTCCGGCGTATACCCGCCAAACGTAATATTGGAGTTGCCGATATTCAATGCCAGGATCATGACAGGACCTCGTTTCAAGTATGTTGCCTCTATACTATTATAATAAGGTAGAAATTGCAAGTGTTTTCCACATTCGTGTGCGCCGAATGTGGAAAACACACCGCTCCCACCACCATCACCCCCGTAGGGGCCGGGCATGCCCGGCCCGCGCGCTTTCCCATAACCACCCTCTAACCTTCCACATCGTAGGGAGGGGTCTTGACCCCTCCGCCTGCCCGTTCCCGGCCGGCACCCGCTCACCCTTCTGCCACCCCGTAGGGGCCGGGCATGCCCGGCCCGCAACCTCCCCGCCGCCTGCCGTCAATCTTCCACCGCTCACCCATTCCCCCAAACCACCTGATCCCGCAACCCTCTTGCCGCCCCCAATAATTTGTGCCCGCCAACCGCCGTCACCCCAATATACACCTTGCCCAAACTTCTCCCTCAAACTTTGTCGAAAAAATCAAAAAAACTTGCAAAAACCTGTTGACAAAGGTCATACTACTTGCTATAATAATCAAGCTGTCTCGCGAGCCCAGCCCGCGGCGGCAGCCGCTGGAGCCTTTACCTACAGCTTGTACGCCGTTTTTTGAAGAAAACTTCTTCAAAAAACTTTCAGAAAACCTCTTGACAAACGAGAGAATCTGATATATAATATACAAGCTGTCACGGAAACGCGACAGCGCAGCAGGACCTTGAAAATTGAACAAAACTGAAACTTGTGGAACCTTGAACGTGGG
>ERZ772897.1687-NODE-1687-length-21812-cov-6.007630_pt1 | contig 21812 bp, 19 predicted proteins | sample MGYA00512125_ERZ772897 | MGnify/ENA primary metagenome ERZ772897 (study PRJEB29015, sample SAMEA2737660) | human gut metagenome | biome: human gut; feature: human-associated habitat; material: faeces | place: China | collected 2012 ... | reverse complement strand
CGGCTCGCCGCCGCTGTCGGCTGGCGGCGCAATTTCTTCTTCTCCTTCCTCGCGAACGGGCTCTTCCTCTTCGACTTCGCGGCAGGGCTCCTCTTCGCCCATTGGTGCCGCCGCGCGGGCGCACGCCTCGCGCCGGCGCTCGCAGTCTGGAACGAGTGCGAGGTGCTGCTCTCGCTCTCGACGCTCGCGGCAGCGCGCGAGCAGACGGTGTTCCCCACGTTCCTCGAGGGCGCGCCGCGCCTCACCGCGACGGCGCTCCAGAATCCGCTGCTGCCTGAGGAGGCAGCCGTGCCGAACGATGCCGCGCTCACGGCGGGGACGACGATCATCACGGGCTCGAACATGAGCGGCAAGACGACGTGGCTGCGGACGATCGGCATGAATGTGCTGCTCGCCTGGACGGGCGCGCCGGTCTGCGCGGCTTCTTTCTCCCTCTCGCCGCTCGCGCTCTATACGTCGATCCGCGTCGACGACAGTCTCGCCGCAGGCATGTCGACGTTCTACGCCGAGCTGCTGCGCATCAAGGAGATGGTCGAGGCGGAAAAGACGGGGCGGCCGCTGCTCCTGCTCATCGATGAGATCTTCAAGGGGACGAACAGCGCCGACCGCATCACGGGCGCGCGCGCCGCGCTCCGCCACCTCACGAACGACCGCTCGATCACGCTCGTCTCGACGCATGATTTCGAGCTCTGCGATCTCACCGTGCCCGGCGCTGCCATAGAGAACGCCCATTTCGAGGAGCATTACGAGGATGGGAAGATCGCGTTCGACTACCGTCTGCGCGCGGGCCGCTGCCAGACGACGAACGCCGTCTACCTCCTGCGGCTCGTCGGCATCGTGGACGAGGAACCGACGTGACGTCAGGGGTGCCTTGTACGCCGCGCGCGGACATCAGAGGCGGAGACGCCCCACCTCCGCACGCGCGCAGAAAATTTTCCCGAACAACAAGACAAATGTCCACGGATGTGCTACAATAGGAACTGTCTTTATTTTTTACATACGTTTGTCTTTTATGTAAAGACAAATCTTATCAGGAGGCTGTTTCTATGGAATCTCTCATCCCGGTGCTCAACGCGATCGACACGTTCATGTGGGGGCCGCCGCTCATCACGCTGCTCGTCGGCACGGGCATCTTCCTCACGGTGCGCCTGCATCTCCTGCAGGTGTTCCGCCTGCCGCTCGCGTTGAAGCTCATCTTCCGCGCGAAGAACAACGGCGAGGGCGACGTCTCGAGCTTCAAGGCGCTCTGCGTCGCACTCGCGGCGACGGTCGGCACGGGCAACATCGTCGGTGTCGCGACGGCGGTGAAGGTCGGCGGCCCGGGCGCCATCTTCTGGATGTGGATGGCGGCATTTTTCGGCATGGCGACGAAGTACTCCGAGGGCCTGCTCGCCATCAAGTACCGCTCCGTCGATGAGAAGGGCGAGATCGCCGGCGGCCCGATGTTCTACATCAGGAACGGCATGGGAGAGAAATGGAAGCCGCTCGCGACGTTCTTCGCGCTCGCGTGCATCGGCGTCGCGTTTTTCGGCATCGGCACGTTCCCGCAGGTCAACGCCATCGTCGACAGCGTGGAGCTCTCGTTCGGCTTCCCGAAGGCGGCGACGGACGCGATCCTGACGTTTTTCATCGCGGCGATCACGATCGGCGGCCTGCAGTCGATCGCGCGCGTCGCGTCGAAGATCATCCCGTTCATGGCGCTCTTCTACATCGCCATCTGCATCGGGCTCATCGTCGTCTACATCGACCAGCTCCCCGCCGCCGTCGCGCTCATCCTCGAGGATGCGTTCACGGGCCAGGCGGCCGTCGGCGGCTTCGCGGGCTCGACGATCATGATGGCGATGCAGAACGGCATCGCGCGCGGCGTATTCTCCAATGAGTCCGGTCTCGGCTCCGCGCCGATCGCCGCCGCCGCCGCGAAGACGAAATGGCCTGCCGAGCAGGGTCTCATCTCGATGACGGGCACGTTCATCGACACGATCATCATCTGCACGATGACGGGCCTCGCGCTCGTGCTCACGGGCGTCTGGCAGGGCGATGCCGCGGGCGCGGCGATGACGAACAGCGCGTTTATGACGACGTATGGGAGCATCGGCGGCAGCCTGCTCACGCTCTCGCTCGTGCTCTTCGCGTTCACGACGATCCTCGGCTGGAACTACTACGGCGAGCGCGCCTGCATCTATCTCTTCGGCACGAAGGGCGTGCTGCCCTACCGGCTCCTCTTCATCGTACTCATCGCGTCCGGGGCGTTCCTCAAGCTCGAGGCCATCTGGATCCTCGCGGATATCGTCAACGGCCTCATGGCGATCCCGAACCTCATCGCGCTCATCGCGCTCTCGGGCGTCATCGTCGCCGAGACGAAGAAATATATGGACTATCGCAGCCAGACGCAGAAGGCGGACAAGAATCAGTCTCTCTGACGCGACGGTTCGCGTCGACCTGAAAGGGGCAGCACCTCGATGCCACGGTATCGGATACCAAAGGATCGAGGCGCTGCCTCTTTTTCGCGCCGTTGTGCGAAGGTGTCTCTGCGCCCTGCGGGCTTGATTCTTGGGGGCATAGCAAAAAAATCCCCCGCAGGGGTGAGGATCACTCCCGCGGGGGTCAACCTATATGGATTTTATGATTTGGGGATTCATAAAAGGATAGGAAGCTAGATTAGAAGAGGAAGTCGACGCGGCCCCAGAGCGTCTGGGCGTCGCGGTCGGACTCGATGCCCTTGCCGTTGAAGTACTTCGCGGAAGCCACGACGTTCTTGAACGGCGTGTAGTCTGCACCGATCTCCCAGCCCTTCGCACCGATGATCTGGGCATCCTGCGTGCCGAAGAGGCTCGTGTAGGTACCGAGGTAACGGTAGCCGGCGTATGCGCCCCAGGTGTTCTTGTTCTCAGGCTGCGCGCCTTTGTAGTTGTAGAACGCCTGCCAGCTGTGGTCGAGGTTGTCCGCCTCCGTGTTCTGCGCGTACGCGCCGGAAATGCGGCTCGTGCCGTCGAAGTTGTAGCCGAGGTTGACGGACCAAATGTTGGCGTCGTCGCTGTCGTTCGCACCGTTGCGGTAAGCAACGCCCTTGTTCAGATAATCGTTGCCGACGAGGCCCTTGAAGCCTTCCGTCGAGAGGTGATAGTACGCAGCGCCGCCCGAGAGCTTGCTCGCCGGGGAGTCATACTGGAGCGTGATGCCCTGGATGTTCGCCTTATCCGAGAAATCGCCGTTCGTGTTGTCAGCGACGGCAGAGTCACTGAGGTCGAGGCGGCCAGCGTAGAGGCTCGCCTTGAGGTCCTTGCCGAACGTGACCTTTGCGCCGGACATCTCATCATCGAAGAGGAGGCCCTCCTCCGGCGTGTAGAGCTCGAACTTACCGAGCTGCGTCTGGAAGTTCTTGTAGTCGCCCTGCGCGTAGATGCGTTTGAGCTTCACGTTGTCGCTGTCACCGTTGCCGCTGTCGCTGTCCATGTACGTCGTCGCATCGAGACGTGCGTTCACATGCCAGTGGTCGTTGACCTCAGCGCTCGGCTCGAGGCGGAACAGGAGCTCGTCGCTGTTCGTCTTATCCTTCACATCGCTGTCCTTTGCGGTCTCGATGCGGTTGCTCTTGTAGGTGTACTCCATCTTGCCGTTCCACTTCACCTTATCGGCATTGCGCTCAAGGTTCGAGACGCGGACGCCGAGGTTGTTGAGCTCGTCGGAGAACTCAGCAGCGAGCTTGTCGATGAGGGCCTTGTCCTGTGCGGAAACATCCGTCTTCGCCATGGCCTTGGCGACCATCTGTGCCATCTCATAGCGCGTGATGTTCTTGTCGCCCTGGAACGTCGAGTCGCCGTAGCCGTCGATGACGCCATCCGCTGCGAGCTGGGATACCGCGTCGTATGCCCAGTGATCTGCCGGAACATCGGAGAACGGATTGGACGCTGCGAACGTCGTGGAGGCAGCGCCGACGACGATTGCCGTCGTGAGTGCGGATACGAGAGTCTTCTTCATGATGAACTCCTCCTTACAAAACGAGAAACCATTCTGTCGGAGGTTCGTCGGTATCTCACAAGTTTCCATGTTTCCTTGCTGTCCTCTGAACCTCTTGACAGCTCTCAGTATAGTCATTTATTTGCAATCTGTCAATTAATAATTAACGACGTGTCGATTAGAATTTACTGTATTGAAAATTAGTCTCATTTAAGAAAACTTCGCCCTGCAGATTTCCCGCACGCGCCCGCCTGCGCCTCTTGCACGTTGCAAATTCGCATATTATACTAAAGACAACAACAGGATCGCAGGGGAAGCGCACCAGCGCTGCCCCGGGAAACGAAAAGGAAGGCAGAGGATCGCCATGGGATTCAAACGCGCACGGAAAGAGGATCAGATCAAGCTCCGGCGGCAGGAGATCCTGCGCGCTGCGGAGCAGCTGTTCGACGAGGGAGGGCTCGACGATGTGACCTTTTCCCACATCGCGAAGCAGGTCTCCTTCACGCGGCAGACGATCTACACGTACTATCAGACGCGCGAGGAGGTGCTGCTCGACCTGCTCGGGCAGCGGCTCGAGCATTTCTACCAGTCGCTCGACCACCTGTTCCCGCCGGACGAGCTCCTCACGCGGGAGGCGTTCTGCGCGCGGCTCGCACATCATTTCATTCAGCACCGCATGACGCTGCGCCTCTTCTCCCTGCGCCACACGGTGCTCGAGCAGAACGTCCGCTACGAAAACCTCGTCGCGTTCAACCGCATCATGCTCAAGGTGTTCCCAGAGGTCACGCGCATCCTGCGCCACCAGTGCCCGTCCGTGAGCGAAGAGACGTTCGACATGATCACGTTCACGATGATTCCCTATTTCGCGAGCATCTACCCGATCCTCGAGCCGCATCCGAACCAGCTCAAGGCGATCTACGAGGCGCTCGGCCATCAGGAGCAGGAGTGGACGAGCGAGGAGGTGCTCATCGCCTCGCTCAAGGTCATGACGGCGGCGCTCACGTTCGCCGCCGACGCGCAGGCGGCGCCGAAGGACGCCGGGAAATAACGACAGATGAAAGAACGCCCCGGAGACAGCGATGCTCCTCCGGGGCGTTCCTCTTTTTCCTTTTCTCTCCCAGGTCAGCGGCGCCCGCCAGTGCCCTCCTCCGCCCGCGGGAAGAAGGTGTCGAGCACCTCCGCGCGCGTCGGTGCGCCGAGCCGCGCGCCCACGAGGAAGAGCGCGAGCGAGACCGTCATGCCGATGGTGATCTGGTGGAGCCCCAGGACCTTGAACCCTGCCGCCTGCGCCGCGCAGTAGGCGAGCGTGCCGCCCGCCATCGAGAGCAGGGCACCGAGACGGTTCGCGCCGCGCCAGTAGAGGCCGAGCAGGAGCATCCAGAAAAAAGCGGTCTCGAGCCCGCCGAACGCGAACATGTTGATGATCCAGATGAGGCTCGGCGGCGTGAGCGCGATGAGGAAGACGAGCCCGCCGAGCGCCGCCGTCGTGAGCACCGAGAGGCGCGAAAGCGTCTGTGCGCCGACCGCGCGGCCCTTCGCGCGTGCATGCGCGAGATAGACGTCCTTGACGATGGCAGACGACGCGACGATGAGCAGGCCGGAGATCGTCGAAATCGAGGCGGCGATCGGCCCGAGGATTGCGAGCCCCACGAGCTCCGGTGGGATGGCGCGCGCGATCGTGAGCGGGATGATGTTGTCGACGCTGCCGTACTCCGACACGGGGCCATCGAGCACGCCGTGCGCGAGAATGCCCGTGAAGTTCACGCCGATGTTCATGAAGCCGACGACGACGGTGCCGATGAGCATCGCGCGGTGCAGGCTATGCGTGTCGCGGTAGCTGATGCCGCGCACGACCGACTGCGGCAGCGCGATCGTACAGATGCCGACGAGGATCCACTGCGTGAGGTAGAGCCCGACGGGCATCTCCCCCGCAGAGAGCGGGTCGAAGAGCTCCGGATGCGCCGCGTGGAGCCCATCGATGATCGCCGTGTAGCCGCCGCCCGCCTGGAGCACGTAGTAGAGCAGGATGACGATGCCCGCCATCATCATGAGCGCGCAGCACGTATCCGTGAGCGCGACGGCGCGGAAGCCGCCGATGCTCGTATAGAGCACGACGACGAGCCCGAAAAGCACGAGCCCCGTCTCGTAGCTGTACCCCGTCGCCGCCGCAAAGAGACGCGCGCCGCCCACGAACTGCGCCGTCATCGTCCCGCAGAAAAACAGCACGATCACGAGCGCCGCGAGCATCGCGAGACCGTTCGACTCGAACCGCGCGCGGATGATGTCGACGACCGTCACCGCGTGGAACTCGCGCGAGAGCAGCGCCACGCGCTTGCCGAAGATGCCGAGCACGAGGAAGATCGCCGTGACCTGCACGACCGCCATGTAGATCCAGCCGAAGCCCACCTTCCACGCCATGCCGGGCCCGCCGACGAACGAGCTCACCGAGCTGTACGTCGCGACCGTCGTCATCGCGAGCACGAAGCCGCCGAGCCGCCGGTTGCCGATGAAATACTGCTGCACGAAATCCTCGCCGAAGCCGCGGCCGCGCCGCACCCAGACGCCGATCGCGAGCATGAGCGCCATGAAGAGCAAGAGCGGCACGAGCGCGAAAAGATTCCCCTCCGTCTGCGGCATCATCGCGCATCGCCTCCCCTCGACTGCTCCTCGTCCTCGAGGCTCATATCGGCAAACCAGCCATGCACGAGCACAGAGACGCCCACGATCGCGAACAGCCAGACGCCGACCGTCCCGCAGACCGCCCAGAGCGGCAGCCCGAAGACCTCCCCCGGCACCCCCGCGAGCCCAAAGCCCGCCGCGCACCAAAAGAGGATGATGGCGAAAAGCAGCGCGCCCGTCGCGCCAGCCTCCCGCCGCACCTGTCGATACTTCTCTTCTCTTGTCATAGAAAAACCTCCCCGTACAGTCGCGCCCTCCTGGCGCGTACCGTCGAAACCACACGCAGGCGCAAAGCGCCCGCGCGTCCATTATACCGGCAGGGAGGGGGCGGGGTCAAACGGGGAGGACGTGCGCCGGGGCGATGAGCTTCCGGAAGACGATGTTCGCGAGCAGGTAGCCGGTGAGCATGATGATGCCCATGGGCACGGCGGTGTGGTCGCCGGCGATGCCGACGACGGGCATCATGAGACCGCCGAGAATCATCTGCGCGAAACCGATGAGCGCGCTCGTGCTGCCGGCGCTCTTCCCCTGCCGCGAAAGTGCGAGGGAGAAGCTCGCCGTACCCATGACGGAGAGCGGCACGATCGTCACGAAGAGCACGGGGATCGTATACCAGATCGGCGCGTCCGCGAGGAAGCCCGCGAGGAGCAGCACGGAGCTCACGAGCGGGATGATGATCGACCAGCGCAGCAGGCTGACATCCGGCACGCGGCCCGCGAGGCGCGCGGGGATCATGCCGACGACGAGCAGCCCGATGCCGATGCCGCCGAAGATGAGGCTGTAGACCTGCGGGCTCACATGGTAGACGTTCTGGAACAGGAACGACGAGCCCGCGAGGTACGAGAAGAAGGCGCCGAAGACGAAGCACTGCGTGAGGCAGTGCCCGAGAATGTAGCGGTCGCGCAGGAGCTCGGGATATTTCCGGAAGGACTCCCAGACCCCGCCGAGCCGCCGCGCCGGCGCGAGCGTCTCGCGATAGGCGACCGTCGCGCCCGCCTGCACGATGCCGACGACGATGAGCAGGACGAAGATGCCGCGCCAGGAAGCAAAGAGCAGCACCTGCCCGCCGATGACCGGCGCGATGATCGGCGCGAGGCCGTTGACCATCATGAGGATCGCGAAAAAGCGCGTGAGCTCCGGCCCCTCGCAGACGTCACGCGCGATTGCCCGCGAGATGACGATGCCGCTCGCGCCCGCGAAGCCCATGAGGAAGCGGAACGTAAGGAAGATCGGCACGTTCTCCGCAAAGGTGCAGCCGACCGCCGCGATGGTGAATCCCACCATGCCGAGGAGCAGCGGCCGCCGCCTGCCGTAGCGGTCGGAGAGCGGCCCCATGAGGATCTGCCCGAACGCCATGCCGAGCATCGTCATCGTGAGCGTCAGCTGCGCGACCGACGCCGTGACGCCGAGCTCCGCCTGCATGACCGGCAGCGCCGGCAGGTACATATCCGTGGCGAGCGGCGCCATCGCGCTCATCACGCCGAGAAATATCGTCAAAAGGATCCGCATCGTTTTGCCCATAGTATCATCCTCTCTTTTGCAGGGAGCGGCGGCGCCGCCCCCCATCTCCGCCCCGCGGAGACTATCCCTATGATACGCAATCATGTCTATGATTGTCTTAAGGAACCGCTGATGAAATGAGGTGCTCCGGATTTGCGCGGATGCGCTGTATCTCCCTAGGAGACAAACCGGAAGCGTAGCGGGCTACGCTGAGGATTTGTCGACGACGGGAGGACAGTGCAGACGCGTGAAGACGGAGTGCCGAATGAATCAGTGGTTCCTTAGGAAATAAGAGCGGGTACCCGTCCGAATGCGGATTACTTCCCCCTATATCAGGAAAAGTCCTCGAGGAACGTATGCGCCTCGCCGTGCAGCTTATATCCGAGCACGGTGTCAAGATTGACGTTCTCCAGCGCGTGGAAGAGGTTGCCGGGCACCTGCGGGTTCGTCTCGGCGAGCCTCGCGATGAGCCGTTTCACCTCGAGGCGCTTGGAGTCCGTCGTGCCGTCCGTGTGGCACGTCGTACAGGTCTCCGTGAACCGGCAGGCGCACTGGATGAAATAGAGGCCGTTGTCGTCCCGCCAGCGCTTGATATCCGCCTCGCGGATGCGGTAGAGCGGCCGGATGAGCTCCATGCCGGGGCAGCTCGTGCTCTTGACGCGCGGCATCATCGTGCGGATGGCGCCCGAGTAGAGCATGCTCATGAGGTTCGTCTCGATGACATCGTCGAAATGGTGCCCGAGCGCGATCTTGTTGCAGCCGAGCGCGCGCGCCTTCCGGTAGAGGTAGCCGCGCCGCATCTTCGCGCAGAGGTAGCACGGCGACTCCTCGACGTGGTAGACAGAGGCGAAGATGTCCGTCTCGAAAAAGGTCAGCGGAATATGGAGCAGCCGCGCGTTCTCCTCGATGATCTGGCGGTTCATTTCATTATACCCGGGGTCCATGCAGAGGAAGACGAGCGAAAAGGGGATCTTGTTGTGGCGTTTGAGATCCTGGAAGAGCTTCGCCATGAGCATCGAGTCCTTGCCGCCCGAGATGCAGACGGCGATCTTGTCGCCGGGCGCGACGAGGTCGTAGTCGCAGATGGTCTCGACGAACTTCCCCGTGATCTTGCGCTTGAACTTCTTGTGCAGGGAGGCCTCGATGCGCGCGAGGCGCTCGCCGTCCGCGGCCGCCGCCGTCTCGCGCGCGAGCTTCTCCGGCAGGTAGCGCGCGTAGCCGCCCGCGAGCGACACGGCGACGTAGCCCTGCTGCCGCAGGTTCGCCGCGAGTCCGAGGCTGATCTTCCCCCACAGGCAGATGCAGACGATGAGCCGCCCCTCGGGGAGCTCGTGCTCGCCCCTTTGCAGCGCGAGCGGATCGACGCGTTCCGCGCCCGGCACCGTACCGCGCGCGAACGCTGCTTCATCGCGGATATCGACGAGGCAGACGGTCTCCGCCGCGAGCGCCGCGAGCTCTGCAGGCGTGATCTCCGCCTTCCCTTCCCATTCCTTCAAAAAATCAGTCATGTACTTCTTCCCTTTCGTGATGCCTTTCGCCGCGGACACCGTCCTCCGGGCGCTTCTCCGCCCCAGGGCGCCGCTCCTCACGGGGCGGCGCGATGCCAGCCCTCAGCGCACGTCCGTCGCCATCGCGTGGAGCAGCCAGCGGCGCAGCACGTGGACGTGGTTCTGCTCCGTGTTCTTCGTCGCGTAGAGCAGCGTGACGTTGTCCTCCTCGAGCCAGCGCTTGCACTGCGCCGCGAACGCGTGCGCCGGCGCGCTCGCCTCGAGCTCGTCGAGGTAGACGGCGGCGAAGCCCTCGAAGGGGATCTCCCCCGCGTGGTAGAGCTTCCGCAGCTCCGGCGACGGCGTGACCTCCTTCGGCCAGGCGGCGAGCGCCGCGCGGTCCTTCTTCACGCCGCGCGGCCAGAGGCGGTCGACGAGGACGCGCTGGCCGTCGTCCGGGGCGATGTCATCATAGATGCGTTTCATGCGCAGTTCGTACATAGAGGATGCTTCCTTTCTTTCAAGCGCCATTGCTTCCTTCAGCGATTCCCTAAGAACGGTCCGTCCCTGCGAGCGGGCGCGGGCGGTGCCTGGGCCGCGGCTGCGCCCCCATGGGATCCCCCGCAGGCGTCCTGCTCAGCCGTCCTGCCTGTCAGCCCAGTAGGAGCGCAGGAGGCTGAGGACGAAGGCCTGGCAGGCGGGGCCTGTGCCGAGGTCCCACGGATCCTGATTCTTCAGGATGCTGTTGGAGATGATGCGCACGTCGAGGAAGGGCACGCCGAAGGACTGCGCGATCTGCGCGACGGCGTCGCCCTCCATCTCCTCGCAGGCCGTACCGTAGAAAGCGTGCAGGAAGCGCACGCGGTCGACGGCGCAGTTCCAGCTGTCCGAGGTGCCGATGGTGCCGGTCACGACGCGCCCCCGGCGGTAGCTCGCTGCTGCCGCCTGCCCGGCGGCGAGCAGCGCCGCGTCCGCCGCGTGATAGACCTCCTGCGTGAACTTCCCGGCCTGCTCGTCCCAGGCGAAGACGCCGAGCTGCTTGAGCTCCTCCATCGGCGCGCCCGCGCCCGCCGCGCGGTAGCGGGACTGCCAGGCCGACTCGTTGACGGTGCGCGCGCCGAGCACGATGTCGTAGACCGCAAGCGCCGGATCATGCGCGCCTGCCGTGCCCTGGCTGATGATGGCCGCGGGCTGATAGCGCTCGATGGCGAGCGCCGCGAGCGCCGCCGCGTTCGCCATGCCCCACTGCGTCTCGCTCACGACGACGGGATGGCCGTCCACGAGGCCGCGCACGCAGCGCCAGGGGCCGAACGGCTCCTCCCGCGCCTCCGTCATCTGCTCGATGAGATCGGCGGTCTCCACCTCCATCGCACCTTGGATGACGACAGGCTGTTCCTTCATCGCTGATTCCTCCCCTTCCTGCCTGCGCTCCCGCTGCGAGGCCGGAGCGACATGCTTCCTATAGGCAATGCTGATGTACCGGAGTGCTCCGACAAATCATCCATCTGCGCATTCCCATTCGCGATCATACCAATGCACCAAATAGATGTTCAACAGATATACCAAGAGTTCCATTTCCTCCTCCAAGATTTCATCGAAATCCCCTCCCAGCAGGAATCCTTTATCCCCGAGGCTGGCGAATACAGCTGCCGCGATCATCAGCAGCAAAGAGAGCGCAGGGACAGGCATCTTCTCGAAGAGACTTCTCCAAGGCATATATACGGCAAGGTACCATCCTGTCAGCAAGACCGCCACAGCGATCATGCCGTATACGATTTCAGAATGAGGCAAGTCGTGCATGCTGACAAAGACCGGGCCGCTACTTGTCATCGCCTTCTGTAAGAATACGCGGCCCCAGCTCAGTTCTCGGCCCAATAAAAGGAGAAAATAAGCGCTGCCACCCAGCCACAGGCCACGATGATCGCGCCTGTCCGCCTTGCGGAATCGCACAAGGCAATCCATAGCGCCGGCAAGCAGAATGATGTCCTGCGCAATTTCCAACGGCCCATTCTCCCAGCCTGCCCATGCCGGGAGCAGCGCCGCAACCGGAAATGCCGCAAAAAAATAAAGGCATCCCCAGAGAGCGACACGATCGGCCTTCCATCGACTTGCGAATTTCATTGCTTTCGTAAAACCACCACATCCCATTTTGTAAAAATACCACACCCCAATCTTCGTGCAGAGACAATTTCATACATAGGCGCACAACAGGCATCCTCACTGGCGGATGCCCTTACGCAGCCTCTAGAAACGAGCTTGCTACCTTCTATTTTATCAAATTGTCCTGATAAAAGCCAAACTTCCCATGCGATCTCTCCCTTTTTTCAGACTGCCGGCCCTTCTTGTTTTGCGATCGTATCCGGAGGAAGGCGAAAGCGGGTTGCAAAAATCTCTTTTTCGCCTATTGATTTTCATTCTCATTTATGCTATATTATATCCAGGCTTTCGTTAGAGGATGTTGCTCCAATCGTCGAACGGCGCAGCGCCTCGAAGCTCTCCTACTAATATAATACACAGCGAAAAACCAGGCATCTGCTCAATGCCTGGTTTTTCGTCGTTTCGCGCAAGGTCAATCATCGTCAGGCAAACTACACAAGGTTCCTGCCTGTGTGCGATAAATTTACAAAATGACTGGATTTTTATACAGCGTTCTGCTATGATGTAAAAAGTATCGCCCGTAAAGTATATGAGATATAAAATTCCTTTATAGAACCAGCGTGTATTGTATCTTAGGAGGGAATGGTATGAAGTCTGACATCACCATCAAGATGGCCAGATGCAAGGGCTGCGGGATCTGCGTGGCGTTCTGCCCGAAGCAGGTGCTCGCGCTCGACGAGCTCGGCAAGGTGCACGTCGCAAACGGCGACGCCTGCATCGGCTGCGGCCAGTGCGAGCTGCGCTGCCCGGACTATGCGATCTTTGTAGATAAAATCGAGGAGGCGGCGAAATGAGCAAGGCAAGACTGATGCAGGGCAACGAGGCCTGCGCCGAGGGCGCAATCGCCGCGGGCGTGAATTTCTTCGCGGGCTACCCGATCACGCCGTCGACGGAGATCGCCGAGACGATGGCGAAGCTCCTGCCGAAGACGGGCGGCAAGTTCGTCCAGATGGAGGACGAGATCGCGAGCATGGGCGCCATCCTCGGCGCCTCGCTCGCGGGCGCGAAGGCGATGGATGCGACGAGCGGCCCGGGCTTCTCGCTGAAGCAGGAGCTCATCGGCTACGCGGCGTGCGCCGAGATCCCCTGCGTGCTCGTCGATGTGCAGCGCGTCGGTCCCTCGACGGGCCAGCCGACCGCGCCCTCCCAGGCAGATGTGATGCAGGCGCGCTGGGGCACGCACGGCGACCATCCCATCATCGCGCTCGCGCCGTGGAGCGTGCGCGAGACGTACGATGTGACTGTCATGGCGGTGAACTACGCGGAGCGGTTCCGCACGCCGGTCATCCTGCTCATGGACGAGGTCGTCGGCCATCTGCGCGAAAAGGTCGTACTCCCCGACCACGTGGACGTCTACCCGCGCCGCCAGCCAAAAAAGACGCGCGCTGAGGGCTATGAGCCGTTCACGCCGGACGAGGATCTCGTGCCGAACGTCGCGGACTTCGGCACGGGCTACCGCATCCATGTGACGGGCCTCATCCACGACGACACGGGCTTCCCCGTCGGCAGCCCCCAGGTCACGGAGCAGTCCATCCGCCGCCTCCACGAGAAGATCGACCGCGCAGGCGAAGAGATCATCCACACGGAATGCTCGTTCATGGACGACGCGGAGTATGCCGTCGTCGCGTTCGGCGGCACGGCGCGCACGGCCTACGAGGCGGTGCGGGCGGCGCGCGCGCGCGGCGAGAAGGTGGGCCTCGTGCGCCTCATCACCATTTGGCCGTTCGCGGACAAGGTCATCGCCTCGCTCGCGCAAAAAGTCAAGGGCATCCTCGTCGCGGAGATGAACTACGGCCAGGTCGTCGGCGAGGTGCGCCGCGCGGCGAACGGCGCCTGCCCCGTCGAGCTCTGCGGCAAGTACAACATGCAGGCGTTCGAGCCGCAGGAGATCGAGCGCGCCATCGACGCCTTCATCGCAGCAGTCAAGTAAGGGAGGAATCATCATGGAAAGAAGCTACGAGAAATATTTCCGCCAGAACCGCCTCCCGCACCTCTGGTGCCCCGGCTGCGGCAACGGCATCGCCATGAAGGCCATCGTCGAGGCCATCGAGAAGAACGGCCTCTCGCAGGACAACACGGTCATCGTCTCCGGCATCGGCTGCTCGTCGCGCGCATCGGGGTACATGGACTTCGACACGCTCCACACGGCGCACGGCCGCGCCATCCCGTTCGCGACGGGCATCAAGCTCGCGAACCCGGAGCTCAACGTCGTCGTCATCACGGGCGACGGCGACTGCACCGCCATCGGCGGCAACCATTTCATCCACGGCTGCCGCAGGAACGTCGACCTCACGGTCGTCCTCTTCAACAACAACATCTACGGCATGACCGGCGGCCAGGCGTCCCCCATGACGCCGCTCGGCAAAAAGGCGACGACGGCGCCCTACGGCTCCATCGACCGCCCGTTCGACGCCTGCGGCCTCGCCGAGGCTGCGGGTGCGACCTACGTCGCCCGCTCGACCGCCTACCACGAGAAGCACCTCGTCGACATGATCGCCGGCGGTTTCGACAACAAGGGATTCTCCTTCATCGAGGCGATGGTCCAGTGCCCGACAGCCTACGGCCGCAAAAACAAGATGGGCAGTCCCGCGAACATGCTGAAATGGATGCGCGACAACGCCGTGATGAAAGCCGCCTGGGACAAGCTCCCGGACGACAAGAAAACCGGCGAAAAATTCCCCATCGGCCTCTTCTACCAGACGACCGCCACGGACTACGACACGGCCTACGATGAGGTCATCGAGAGAGCAGGAGGTGCGAAATGAGAAAGCAGCTTAGATTCTCAGGCTCCGGCGGCCAGGGCGTCATCACCGCCGCCATCATCTTCGCCGAGGCGGCCGTCGCCGAGGGCAAGGAGGCCGTCCAATCCCAGTCCTACGGCCCGGAGGCGCGCGGCGGCGCCTCGAAGGCCGAGGTCATCATCGACGACGCGCCCATCTACCATCCGCACGTCGAGGTGCCGGATCTCGTGCTCGCCATGACGCAGAAGGCCGCGGACAAATACTATAAAGATCTGAACCCTGACGGCCTGCTCGTCCTCGACGAGGAGCTCGTGCCCGAGGTGCCGGACTTCCCGCACGTCGTGCGCATCCCGATCACGAAGCTCGCCATCGAGAAAGTCGGGCGCCCGCTCTTCGCGAACATCGTCGCGCTCGGTGCCCTCGTGCGCCTCACGGGCCTCGTCTCTTTTGACACGATCAAGGCCTCCGTCGCCCACCGCGTCCCGCCCCACACCGTCGACCAAAACATGAAGGCGCTGCAGATCGGCTGGGATGCCGCCGGCGAAAATGCCTGACGCGCCCTCCTGCAAGAGCACTGCGGAGAGCAAACGACACGCAAAAACGACCGACATCCGTTCTCGGATGCCGGTCGTTTTTACAATGCGATACATCTTCTGACGCTTCCCCGCTCTCACTTCGCCTCGCGCCGTGCGACCTCCACCTGGCCCCGCGCGGCGCGCCGCATTCGCTTGTCCTCGTAGAGCGCCGCGTCTGCCCGCTCGATAAAGGCCTGCAGCGCGCACGGCTTGCCGCGGTCGAACACGGCGAGACCGATGCTCACCTCGAGCTGGTACGGCAGGTGCAGATCCTCGACGATCTCCGAGAGCATGAGCCGCAGGAACGTCTTGGCGCCGTCCGCCTCCGCCCGCGTCTCGCACTCCCCGAGCACGATGAACTCATCGCCGCCGTAGCGCGCGGGGAAGAAGGGATACCCCGGCTTCCACTGCCGCTCCACGCTGCGCAGCGACTCCGCGATCACGCGCAGCGCGCGGTCGCCCTCGACGTGGCCGTACGTATCGTTGATCGTCTTGAACCGGTCGACGTCCATCATGAGCAGGAACACCAACCGGTCGGCGGGCGGAGCCTCGAGCTGCGAGGCGAGGCGGCTCATGAGCTTGTTTCGGTTCCCGAGCTCCGTGAGCGTGTCCTTCGAGATGAGGCTCTCGAGGAAGAAGAGATAGATGAAGACGATGGCGCCCATGAACGTATAGCACATGAACGGCAGCATCCAGAACACGAGTTCGAAGAGCGACGCGACCACGGGCATGAGCGGGAACACCGCGTACGCGAGGTAGAGCGTGTGCTCCTCGTAGTGCGTGAACGCATGGCGCAGGCAGAGATAGCTCGCCCGGAGGCAGTAGCCGATCGGCACGAGGAAGAGCAGGCTGTAGAGAGCGTTGAGCGGCGTCGGCTCGCTGATGCGCGAGAGATCGAAGCCCGTGCCGTAGAAGAGCGTATAGGCGATGCAGACGCAGACGATCGGCCCGCGCGGGTACTTGCGCTTGCTGTCGTCCACCCGCGTCGCATCCACCATGTCCTTGATGAAGCAGCACCAGAAATACGCCGCCAGCGAGATCGTGATGACGTTGAGCGTGGCGAGGATGAACGTCACCGTCTCGCCCTCCTCCGCCGGGCTGAGGGTCGCGTAGACTCAGAGGCAGTCGAAGACGAAGTAGCAGACGAGATCTGCGATGAGCAACTTGAACGCGTGGAACGAAAACGGCAGGTTGATCCCGTAGATCGTGCGGTGCAGGATGGCGAGCAGCGTGAAGATGGCGACCGCATTGCCGAGGACGAACGTGAGATAATGCCCCTCGCCGATGAGGAATAGATCCATAGATGCACTCCTTTCCCCTCTCCCCGCACGCCGTAGCGCCCTGCCCAGCGCACCGCGCGGAAAGATCTAGGATATTCTACCCTGTCACAAATCATGATTCCTTTCTTTAGTATACTACGATAATTATAAATTGAATAGTACTTCCAGTGAAAAAGCGGCGCGGAAATTCCTCGTTATCATCGCGCCTTACCCCTTGTATTATCGCGCTTTATCGCCTTTCACGCCGCAGTTTCTTTTCCTTTTGAAGTACCCCCTCGCACGAGTGAAAGTCATATTCGATTTGTCACATCCATCTGCAGTCCGCTTCCTCTCCTGCCTGTCTTTAGGTCTTTTCTCCCGCATTTTTCCGTCGCTTCACCGTGCGCGTTTCCTCTCTCGCATCAACGCGCACGAAAAAAGCGCCTTCCGCTTCTTTCGAAGTGGCAAGCGCTTTCTTGTAGATTTTCCGTCCCAAAATCGTGTCGCCTAGAACGCGGCTTTCCGCATGGCATCCTCCGGCTGCTCAGCGGAACTTGATCGCGTCGAGCTCCCAGACGCGGCCCGTGACGCTCTCGAGCGGCGCGTCGGCGCTGAGGATGAGCTCCGGCGCGATGTTCTTCTCCGGGAAGACGTTCCACGTCGCCGCCTCCTCGCCGTGCTCGAAGAAGGCCTCGACGATCGTCTTGTCGACGAAGAGCTGCAGCGAGAGATGCCCGTCCGTGAAGAGCTTGAAGCGGCGCACACCGCGCGCGCCCTTCTTCATGCCGGTGCGGTCGATGGTCATCACCTGCTGCGCGCGGTCGTAGGTGAGCACCGTGCGCTCGAGGCCGTAGGCGAGCGTGAGCGTGAGACGCTGCGCCGCGCCGAACGTGAGGTCGAGCAGCACCTCCGCGCCGTCGCCGAGCTCCGCGCGCACGCCCGGCGTCTCCTGCGCGTCGATGTCGACGGCGCTCTCCGCGATGCGCAGCGCGCGCAGCTCGCGCGCGGGCTGGGAGAAGAGCTTCCCCTGCCGCAGCGTCAGCACGCGCGGCAGTGTGAGGCTGTGCATCCAGCCCTTCTCCCGCGTCGGATACGCCGCCTCCTCGTCGGGCATGCCGATCCAGCCGAGGAGGATGTGGCGTCCCTCGCAGGAGAAGACCTGCGGCGCGTAGAAGTCGAAGCCCTTGTCGAGCTCCTGGAACCGCCCGTGCAGGAGCTCCATGCTCTCGAGCGAGAGATGCCCCGCGAGGTAGCCCGACTGGAAGCGATTCTGGTATTTATACTCTTTCGCAGGGAGGCCCTGCGGGCAGAAGAGCAGCACGTCGTAGCCGCCGAACTTGAGCAGGTTCGGGCACTCCCACATGTAGCCGAACTCCTTGTACTTCGTCGCGATCTCGCCGCGCGGCGCCCAGTGGCCCGCGCCCTCGTCCTCGTAGACGAGCACGGTGCCCGTCTCGTCTTCGCGCTGCGCACCGAGCACGAGGTAGCGCCGCCCGTGGCGGTAGAAGACGTAGGGATCGCGGTAGTGGCCCGTGTAGCCCGCGGGATTCGTCGGCAGGATGATCTCCTCTTTCGCGATCGTCCCGTCGTCCCTCAGCGTGCCGAAACGCTGCGCCGGCGTGCGCACGCCCGCCGCGTCCTTCGCGTTGCAGGTGTGACGCTATATAGGCAGAGCCGTTTCCTGACAGCTCCACATCCTTGTCCTGTGCCAACAGCAGGGCGATAGCCTGACTGTCCGCATGTTCTATCCGTATGTAGTCCGCACCGTCCCTTGTTTCCTTGTGCAGCACGATGCTTCCCCGTTGTTTCTGAACATTGTCCATATAACTGAAAGTAATATCATTACCGCAAATATAGGAAAAGATAAGATGCAAACCAACTATACAGTTGGTTTTATTTTGTTAAAGTTCCTCTAACGGGGAAGTATTGCAGTATAGAGCCGTGTTTCACGCTTTTATCAGCGAATAGATAAAGTGCAGTTTTTGTGATAGTTTCTTGGTGTCCAGCCCTTGAAGAAAAGATTGTTCAAATGACATCCCAAAGAACATCTGCCAAAACATCAAAGCCGTTTCTTCCACATCCAAATCCGACCTTATTTCTCCGTTCTCTTTCGCCCGATGAATGGCGGACTTCCATAGCCGGTGGTTTTGTTCAAATATGGCGGCTATCTTCTGTTCCACGTTGGGATAATACAGCCTTACCTGCATCAGCAGGTGGTAGTAATAGAAATTAAAACTGCACCCGCTGGGATTGTTCCCGTCATCCAGCAGGCGCACGAGCCGTTGCATCGTGTTTTCCACTCCGGCTATGTACTGGTCGATAAATTCCGACAACGAGCCGTCAGTGAAGTTGAACTTGTTTTTCGAGTGCTGGGTGTCGAACACATACCTGTCGGCGACAGCCATGAACAAGTCCAGCTTGAACGGGAAATAATAGGTTAGTCCCGCTTTCGACAGTCCGCAAGTCTTGGCTATTTCCATTTGGCTTGCTTTCTCGTAATTCATCTTTGCGAATATCCGCAAAGCCTTTTCCAATACTTCATCTCGGTTGGTAAACATATTTATTTCCTTTTTTCTGTTTTCGTATGCGAATATACGGATTTTGTTTTAATCGGTTGTTACCCAATTCTTTTTTAGTGCAAGGTGCAAGTATATATTTATATATATAGCTTGCACCTTGCACTAACCCAAAAATATTTATTATCAGATATTTGCGAGTTTCAAAAGAATGCCGTATCTTTGAACCCGAAAGTTAGGCAGACAAACAGCGGTCAAAGTTGGACAGGCTTAACGGTTGAAAATCGTTACTGTTTCGTTACCTATTTGAAATTTTGAAAGCAAAGTAGCTGAAATATAAGCGGTTATAGTTGTGGGTTCAAAACCCCCTCTCTCCGCGATAAATATTGATTATCAATGGTTTACGAAAATTACACCCGATTTTACACCCGATAATGTAAAGTCGGGTGTTTTTAGTATTATTTTGCTATTCCGATTGAAGTTGAAAAGTAATAAGGGAATCTTAAAAGGTAAGGGGCATAAATTGTTATCGTAATCTGAAGAAATAGAAAGAATATTAAACTATTTCCCATTCCTATTCGCTCCTATCTTTTTATCGATTAAATTGCAATTGGCAAAGTATTCGTGATATTGTTGGTTTCCTGTATTGATTATGAATAAGTAGTTTTGACAACGGGTAATACCTGTATATACGAGTTCATCAGAAAATTCATAAGGGCGTGTATTGGCCAACTTTTTCGTTGCTTTTAGATTGTCTTCTATAACTAAAAATAAAACAGGACTTTCCCAACCTTTAAAGGAATGTATGGTAGATAGCTTAATAGTCCCTCTATTCATCCAGAAATTAGCTTTTCTATTCTTCCTTATTTTTAATATATCGGCATTGTTTTCAAATCCCGTTTGGGCATTGGGACATAGTTTCATAAACTCTTCTCTGGTTTCAAACATGATGTTTGTTTTTTCTTTGCTTTCGGTTCGCAACATATAATCGAGTTTACGTAACATTCTAATTCGAGAAGACAAAATCGTTACATCATTCGAGTGGAATCTATGTTCTTTTATCTGTTGATAAATATAAGTTGCAATAGCATTATCTTCTTTTACACTCTCTTCGAGAGGATAATAATGGTATTCGATATAAGGCTCATCAAATAAAGACATCATAGTGTTGGTCTCAATTTGTTGTTCGACCACATATTTATCTGCAAAAAAACGTTTTTGAAAATCTGTCACCAACAAAGCTATCTTTTGAGATAAACGATAACTTTTATTCAATTTCCTATCCCAAGCACCTGTTTGTACAGGTATTCTCGGCATTTTTTCATTGTCTAACTCTCTTGAATAGATATTTTGCTTTTCGTCAGCAAAAGCAACAATTTCTGCATTTTCACTGGCGAAATATTTCATGATAATTCTTATCCAATTTTCTTGATAGTCTTGAGTCTCGTCTATTAATATAACTTCGTATTTTGGTAATTCATCTTTATGATTTTCAAAAAGATGAATGTTTGAATATACATGTTTTTCAGCCAATTTCCCAAATTCCTCAGAAGACATATATGTACTATTTCCTTCTTCGTCTTTAAGAAACTCAAATTCAAGTCCGACGTTATTCATATTATTATTAATAAAGTCATGATAATTGCTTATATGGAAAAATTCCCAAGCAAACTCTTGACGAACTGTACTAATCTTATCGTGAATGTAATTTCGGAGTGTTATGTTGTAAGTTAAGATTAACACACAGTTATGTGTTCTTTTATGAGCGTTTACAGCTCTTTCCGCTAAAACTAATGTTTTACCAGAACCAGCCACACCTTTAATTCGTTTTCTTGCCCCTTCTTCACTTTTCGCCAACAAATCCTGTTCTTTCGACAATTTGTAACCAAGTCCTTCTTCTATTGTGTGGTAAGAAGGCCTTAATATGCGTGCAAAGCTATTATATAATTCTTCTGTAAAATAACTGTTCTTTTTACTTATCCATTGTTTTTCAAAGATACGATCCATACTTTCTTTTCCCAAGGAATCGTGTCCGATTATTGTGAAATTTTTGCTGAGGAAAGTCTTATACTTGTCCGATGGTTTCTCGCCTTCGCAGAATTTCTGTGCATATTCGGTTGTATGGCAGTGGAAATATACAGCACATTTGACAACATACCAATATTTATAGTCTTTCAAATGTAAGCTTAATAACGAATCAATATGTAAATCATATAGGTTCTTTTTATATTTCAAAACTTGGTTTAAGGGACTGTTTTTATATACAGAGTTATTACAATTGACAATCCAATTTCCTTTTTCATTCACATGATAATTTGATAGATCCCAATCTTTAACTTCAAAAATCATAACTCCTCCTCCTTTGTGCATCACTATGATGTCAGGTAAATCTCCATTTAGAAAAGGTTGGAAGAATATTTCATATTCATCATCATAAGCGTTTAATAAGAAAGCCAATAACGTTCTTTCACCCGGAGTAGCTTCTGGTTTTCGTTTTCTTATTATTTCGATAGGAGGATAAAGAATTGCCATACTTTATATTTTTTTAGTTACATGTGAATAATAAGGATTATAATTACAGAAAACGTGAGCCAACTATGCCACGTCTAAGTGAAGGTCGTAGGAAACCTTTGATGCGGATGTAACAATAGTAGCCCACGCTATATGCGTGAGAACCACTATGCTATCTCTTGCATCAAATTTGAAAGGCTCTCAGGTTTTCAAGTTACAAGATGAGCATAACGCTTCTTTTTTCTTATGTCTTGGAAAGAGTTGCCCCTATCCGAATGTAAAATTAGTTATTTTATTGATGTTTCGCATTATATAGAACGGAATTATAACTTGAATCCCCTATTTTTTCTTGGTTCTTCCGCTGATTGTCGTAAGCCTTGCCGAAGTTTCTCCCATTGCTCCTTAAACCATTCTCCGATTGGTTGCCTGT
>ERZ772897.1683-NODE-1683-length-21863-cov-3.451394_pt1 | contig 21863 bp, 20 predicted proteins | sample MGYA00512125_ERZ772897 | MGnify/ENA primary metagenome ERZ772897 (study PRJEB29015, sample SAMEA2737660) | human gut metagenome | biome: human gut; feature: human-associated habitat; material: faeces | place: China | collected 2012 ... | reverse complement strand
TGCCGTTATCTTTAACGGCGCCGCTTATGTTTCCGGCGTTCTCCCGATGCGCGTGAAACCGGGCGCCAGCGTCAAGGAACAATTTGACGCCGTATTCGACATCATTGAAGCAATCCTTAAAGAATGCGAAAGTTCTTTAGATAAAGTTGTGAACTGCCGCATTTACATTGCTGATCTTAATGATTGGCCCGAAATCAATCGTCTTTACAGCGAGCGATTCAAATCTGCTCGACCGGCTCGAGTCGTTGTTCCTGTCAAAGAGCTGCATTTCGGCTACCGACTTGAAGTGGAATTAATGGCTGCTGTCTGATAATTTCACTAAAGCTTCGGCCTGCTCTGAATCTTCTTTCCCGATTTAGAGCAGGCCTTTTATTTTTGTCTCTGGTTTTTGCATAAAGTGGACTCGACTCATCTATAACTCACTATGCAGCTTAATAAACATATCGCAGCGCTTTGCATCGGAACCTTTTGTCTCGGCGTCGCTGAACTCGGAATCGTACCGGTTTTAACGGCAATCGCTAATGATTTCCACGTCACGATCCCTCAAGCCGGCCTTTACATCTCTGCTTATGCAGCAGGCGTCTGCGCAGGCATCGTCGGTCTATTAGCATTCGGGCGCAACGCCAATCTCAAAACTACACTTCTAATCGCAGCCGGTCTGATCTTTTGCGGAAATTTAGGTGCTTCTCTTGCTCAGAACGACATCATGATGCTGGCGGCTCGCTTTGTATCGGGCTCTCCTCATGGAATTTTCTTTGCTTTAAGTGCTGTCGTATGTGAACGCCTGGCCGAGTCGGGCAAAGCCTCCCGAGACGTTACTCTAATGGTCTTAGGTCAAACCTCTGCCAACTTAGTCGGCGTCCCGCTCGGTTCTTTAATCGGTTTTGCTTTGAGCTGGAGATTGATATTCGGGTCTATTGCTATCTTAGCATTACTTTTAATCTTAGCTTTAACTCGCTGGCTTCCCTCAATGCCTGTTGTTAAGAAGCCCCTCACCAACGAGCTTTCAACGCTCAAAAGTTGGCATCCCTGGTTCATTCTTTCCGGAGTTGCTATCGGAAGCGCGGGCTTCTATGCCTACTACTCCTACGTTGACCCGATCATGGCAACGGTTGCTCACATGTCGGCTGCATCCATGACTTTGATCATGTTCTTAGCAGGAGCTGCCATGTTTATCGGAAACATCGTTTCGGCTCCGCTGACAAAATATTATTCAGATGTTGCATTGGTCTGCGTCGGCCAAACGCTGATTGCCATCGCCGTCTTAGGCGCTCTCTTCTACTCCGACGTTGCTTGGATTGCACTAACTTCCATGGCGCTTGCCGCTTTCGGCTATTTCTTCATTGCCGGCCCAATGCAAGCACTGATTATTGCCGGAGCGGGAGACGCTAAGGTAATTCTTGCGGCCTTAGGGCAGATCGCCTACAACGGCGCTAATGCGATCGGTGCTTTCCTTGGCGGCGAAGCAATCAGGCATTACGGATTTGCAAATTTCAGCGCCCTTCCAGGAAGCGTTCTGAGCTTTATTTCCGCCATTGTCTTTATCAGCTTATTGCTTCGATATCCACGCCACTAAGCAAAAAATCCGGCTGTCGCCAGATTTTTTGTCGAGGAAAACAGTTGAAATTAGAAGCGATAGGTGACGGCAGCGCCGGCCATCCATGCATTCATCTTTTCAAACTTGCCAACCTTCACGTTGCTTTCAGCGCTTGCGTAAAGGTCTCTGTGTCCGATCCCGCGAATATGACCATAAGCCATATCAATCTGCCATTTAGGAGTAGGTTTCCAAGACAAGCCGCAAGTCAGCCACAAGCGTTTGGTGTCAGGAATCAAAGCCGTTCTGAGTTGTTGATGCTTAATCGGGTCCGTCTCCAGTGCAATACCGCCGCGAATCGTCCACTGATCAGTAATATCTAAGTCAGCGCCAAGAGAGAACAACCAGGCCGCCTTCCAATTGTTTTCGATGTTGACATTTCCTAATTTATGTTGGATTACTCCCATCGCGTAAGGCACCATCGGCTTTAACTTATCAGGGAGGCCTTGAACTAGGCCTGCAGACTCAGAAGATGGTTGGAGATTATTCAAGTTATCCATGCTGAAGCGCATGTTTTCAAATTTTTTCCAGTTTGCCCAGCGAGCTAAACCGGAGAGTCTCAACCTCTGAATTGGTTTCCAAGTGGCAGAAATATAAACGGTTTCTGGTGTCTGAAGACGACCTTTACCATCCCCCTCACCATTCATTAATGCATTGCCACGAATGTAGTAATCGCCGCGTGCAGTCACATGGGCAGAGGAACGGTAGGACACTCCGAAACGCAAATCTTCTGTCGGGCTCACCATCAATCCAAGGTTGTATGTAAACATCCAATCAGAGCCCTTGTACTCAAACTCTCCGCCCAATGGGACACCTACATTCCCAAGCTGATACCCCTTCGTGATTCCGCTCTTGATCTTGGAATGCGTCCAAAGAGCAGAAACACCACCGCCAATGCTTACGTACTCGTTTACTTTCCAAGCGATGCTCGGATTGATGTCAACTGTTGTCACAGAACCGCTGATTCCGCGTTCTCTTTGAGCCCAATCGTTGTTGTAACGAATGCGCATTCCATAAGGAGAAGTAATCGCTAAACCCAACCATAAAGAGTCGTTCACCTGATAGGAAAGATATGCGGCAGGAATACTGGCCGGCTTATCACGACCGTTTTCTGTTGCACCGTTCAACCCTTTGTAATCAATATCCAAGGAAACATACGTGCCTGCCACAGTCGTCTGAAGACCATGCAAAAGGGTCATGCCGGCAGGGTTGAAGTGAATCGCAGAAACGTCATCACCGATGATACCGGCGCCGGCGTGAGCACGACCCATACCTGCCACGCTTTGTTCGGTCAGCTGGAAGCCGGCGGCAGAAGCGGTTGATGCGCACATGATGGCAGAAGAACAAAGGGCTGCTGCAATAGTCAGCTTCCCAAAGACTGAGTTCTTAGTTGTCATAACGATATTTAATAAAACTAAATAAAAGCAAAAAGGAGAATGGCGTCATTTTGAAGAGGAACCATACATAAAAACGAGTGATTTTTTAGGTGGTTTCCCTAGGAAATCAATCTCTTCGAAAGGAAACTTTCTGTTTTAAGAACTCTTCCGCTTGATTTTGAGACCTCCCTGTAATCTCAGAAAATCAAGCCCAGAATAAGAAATAACGCAGTTTTTTGATTAATTTTTAAACTCTTTTTACCTAAATAAAGGTACAATTCCTCCCGAAGACACGTCGCCGTCTATCTCTACGAAAGTTTTTATTAACGTTTCGATTTCCCGTTCGTCTTTCCTTTTTATTTAATCGAAAGCCGTTTTCCTAATGCTTATGGATAGAAAACTTCCCAATGACGGCAATACTTAAGAAACGCTGTTTATGGAACAAAAAAGAACACGTCGAACTTTTGATCCTTCATTTAAACATCATGCAGCTCTGCGAGTTGTAGAAGGCAAAGAAAAGGCGGCTGCCGTAGCTGCTGACTTAGGCATCAATATTGTTAGCCTATACAATTGGGTAAAAGATTACGAAAAGACAAAAGCAACGGCGATCGCAAACGCTCAGTCCCAGGCTACACAAGCAGCTGAGACGGCTCCGACAACACAAACCCCTGTAGAAACTTCCTCTCCTATTGAATCTCCGGCCGCTGAAGCCCCTAGAAGACCGAAACTCCAATTAAAGAAACGTCCGCCGGAAACTACGGAAGCTGCGGCTCCGACAGCTGTCACTCCGGCAGCAGCTGCCCCGGCACCTGTCAGTCCTGCACCGGTCGTTTCGATGCCCGCACTGGCGCCGACTTTCAGCAACGAGCCGCGAGTCTTTAGTCCGACGCCCGAACCTGCCGTTCAGGAAACCCGTCCGGCTCCGGAAGTCAAAGAACCCGCGTTTGAAACACCCGTTTCTCATTCCGAATTTTCTTCAAACAACAGCCGACGCGAAAACTTCCAGCAGCGTGACAAAGGAAACCGCAGAAACTCTCTCTTCCAGAGAACGATGCGCGGCCGAAATGCAAGTAAGAATGAAAAGGCCCTGCACGACTCGTTTATTCAGAGCGCCGTAGACAACGCGGTTGTTTCTGCTCAGGCCCAAAAAGCGCAGGAAAACAGACCTCAGCCACCCAAACACAACCCGAATATTTATCAGGTTCCCATCTACGACACGGAAACTGAACTTCGGATGGATACGGCCTCTGAAGGCCAAGAACATGAAGAACCCAAATGGCCGATTCCATCCGCTTCTCAAGGTCGTTCTTGGAAAGTAATGCATGCTTTGGATCAGCGTCCGAATTACAAGGAAGAAAGCGCTAAGTTCGGCTATGTTGATGAGTTCGATCTGCCTGCAGAAAACCTTCCTGAAGTTTGGGCAATCCTCGATCTGATGCAGAAAAATGCAGACAAGCATGCTTTCGAGGAAATGGTTCACTCTAAGGATCTGAACGTTCCGCCCGAAGTTCTTGCAGATCCCCGCACCATGGTCATTTCAGGACCGAACGTCCCGAACAAGCCCTGGCTTCGCAAACCCCGTTTAAATCCGATCGCCGAGGATTTCTTCCAAACAACTCCGGATTATTCCAAGAGCGTTTACGAAACCTACGGCGGCATCACGCTTCGCCTCGCTAAGAACAGCACCGGTTCTCCGATTCTCCTCGTTGAGCCCTCTCCGAACGGCGGCAAAGACGTCACCATCGATTTCTCCAAGTTTGACCGCTTCGTAGACGACTTCTACGGCAACTTTGTGCGCGACTGCAAGACCGTCATGATGAAACAGAACCCTAAGGAATATCCGAGCTTAAATGCGTTCATCCGCATTCCTGACGAACCCATGTGGAATCCGAAGCTTTGGGCAGGCGTTCGTACTTTCAATTGGAGAGACGGAGAATCTCTCTCTGAAGCCTGGATCCGTTACGCATACGATCAAAGAAGAAACAGCCGTCATCAGAAATATTTCTATCGCACGGACCGCGAATAATTCTTCTTGAATCTTCAACAAAAATCCCGCTGCTGCAGCGGGATTTTTGTTGTCTATTGGATCGGCGTTTTCTTTACCGAAATAATGCCGGCCTTCTCTCGCCAGGCTTCGATCCATCCGGTGAGCAAAACTGTATCGGCAACTTCTACTGTTAATTTAAACGTGCCGTCTCTTCTCTCTTCCAGCTTCTGCATCCGATTAAACGGTGTCTCTCTGAGAATCAAAGCGGTTTGACGGTTTTTAAATACCATCTCCAGCAATACCTTTTGTGCATTGCCGTAATTGAACGGACTTCTGTCGACGTACTGTTGCAAGTCGAAACCCTTCGGCTCTTCTGCAATGAAGGTGGTCAGCTCAACCTTTTTAATACGGTGCAGAGCAAGGTTTCTAATCTGCGTCGTGTCTTCATAACAGCAGACTAAATACAGCCGGACATCTTGCTGCACGAGGCCCAGCGGAGATACACGCAGCTGAACCTCTTCTTCGTTCTCGCTTTTGAAATAAACAATATCGAGTTTGACCTGCTTAAATAAGCCCTCAGAAACTTTATTAAATATCAAGGGACGAATCATCGGCGGACAAAGCGGCAGACTTCCGCTCACGAAGCGAACCTTGCTGAGCCAACGTTTTTCGGGTGACGATCCCGAAGCCGTATGCATATAGTTCTCCGCCGCATCAAAAAGATAGGACAGCGAATTTGTGAGGTCCGGCGGCATCTGATAGCGCAAGTGCTCTCGAGCAAGCAAAAGCAGGAGCGCGCCGTCAGCACCAAGCCCTACGCGATCCAAGTCATTGGAATTTAATAGACGCCGATAGCCGAAAGGTTTGGACTTATCGTCGCACTGTACGCCCATATCGCTTTCAGACAGAGCCTTCAAGTAGCGCTGAAGTGTTCTGCGGCTCAATTCGTAACCTGCCGCCGTGAGCTGCTGGTGCAGATCCGTCGTGGAAATTTTTCGGTTCAGAGGGATTCTCTTCAGAACCTCTAGGAGCATCTTTGCTTCCTGAAGCGATGAAGTGTCTCGAGTCATGTCTCTCTACTCCAAAAAAGCTCCCGAGTATCGAACCGCGGGAGCTTTGTGGTTAACGCATCAGAAGATTATTTCTTCATGAGATTTAATTTCTTCGCAATCTCTTCCTGGCTGTCGTACACCGTCTCATCCTTCTTAGGCTGCAACTTGGTGTAAGAACCGTCGGAGTTCATAACCCAGGCGTGAATGTTGTCCTTCAGCTGAGGAATCACGATCTGATTCATGACGTTATTGCACAGGTTTTCCTGCAGGAGCGGCGTCAGCACTTCGATACGACCGTTCAGGTTACGCGTCATCAAGTCGGCACTGCCGAAGTACATCTCTTCATCCCCGTTATTGTGGAAATAGTAGATGCGGGCATGCTCCAAGAGACGTCCGACAATCGAGCGAACCGTGATCGTATCGGAAACGCCGGGCAAACCGGGACGCAGACTGCAGATACCGCGAACGATACATTCGATCTTCACACCGGCGCGGCTGGCTTCATAAAGAACCTTGACCATTTCATAGTCAACCAGCTGGTTGCACTTGATGATGATATGGCCGTTGCCGTGCTTCTTGTGCTGTTCGATTTCGCGGCGGATCAGCTTGGTAATGCCGGGGCGCAAGGTGTGCGGAGAAACCAGCAGCTTGCGATAGTGGTTGACTACGCCGTAGCCGGTCATCACATTAAACAGATCCTGGACGTCATCGTTGATATCCTTATTGGCCGTGAAGAGCCCCAAGTCGGTATAGATCTTGGCCGAAGCAGCGTTGTAGTTACCGGAACCGATGTGCGTGTAGCGCTCAAGTTTGCCTTTTTCTCGGCGAACAACGAAGCAGAGCTTGGCATGAATTTTGAGGCCGGCAAAACCGTACACAACGTTCACACCGTTGCGTTCCATTTCTTCAGCCCAGTTAATGTTCTGCTCTTCGTCGAACCGAGCCTTCAGCTCAACGACGGCGGTCACCTGTTTGCCGCGGCGACGAGCTTCAAGAAGAGCCTTAGCAACAGGAGAATCGCTGCCGCAGCGGTAAAGCGTCTGCTTAATAGCGACAACGTTCGGATCCAAAGCTGCCTGCTTCAAGAATTCCAACACGCAGTTAAACGAGTCATACGGGTGGTAGACAAGGATGTCGCGCTTGCGGATCTCGTCAAAGCAATTGCGGCCCTGTTCGAAAGCCTTCGGTGTCTTCGGATGATCGGACGGATACTTCAGAGACGGGCGGTCAATCTTCATCATGCGGCCGAATTCGGAGAAGGCCAGAGGAACACGACAGCGGTAGAACTGGTTCGGATGAAGATCTAAGTGTTCATACAGGAAGTCCTGCAGACGCTGCGGCATGCCCTTTTCAATCTCGACACGGACGATTGAACCGAAACGACGCTGTTCGACATAGTCACGAACGGCAGAGAGCAGATCGTCAGCTTCGTCTTCTTCGATCTCACCGTCCGTATTACGAGTAATACGGAAAAGACCCTGAGACTTAACCTTATATCCCGGGAAGAGCGTATTCAAACGGTTGCCGATCAAATCTTCAGTCAGAACAATCACACCTTCAGTGGTGGCGTAGGACAGATCCGGTGTAACGGTGTTATCTTTATTGGAAACGAACAGGAAACGAGGAACGTTATTCGGGCACTTCAAACGAGCAAAACGGTTCTTAACCGAAATACCGCTTTCAATTGCTTCGAGCTCCATCACGAAATTCAGGCTGGTGTTGGAGATCATCGGGAACGGACGACCTTTGTCCACCGCCTGAGGCGTCAGAACCGGGAAAATGTCTTCGTCGAAATAGCGGTTCATTTCCTTCTTCTGTGCTGCGTTCAGCGCAGAGTACTTAGAGAAACGAATGCCTTTATTCTCGAGCTCGGGTTTGAGCGTATCAATCCAGAGGTTTTCAGCTTCTTCGAGAATCTCGGTAACTTTACGACGGATTTCGGAAAGCTGACGGGCGGGCGGCATCTTATCCGGACCGGTCGGTTCGGCTCCGCTTCTGGCCTGTCTCTGAACGTTCATCACGCGAACCATGAAGAATTCGTCGAGATTGTTGTAGAAGATGGACAAGAAGAGAACACGGTTGAGCAGCGGGATCTCGGGATCCATTGCTGTTTCAAGGACTTTACGGTCGAACTCAATCCAACTGATGTCGCGGTTAATGTACAGAGAAGGATCGTCCAAAGACACTTCCTTCAAAGAGGGCTCTTTTGCAGCAGGTGCAGTAGCTTTAACAGCCGTTCGGCGTACAGCCGGTCTGCGGATCGTCGGAGCCTTAACGGTGCGAGGTTTTGCCGGTGCTTTAGCAGCGGGTTTTGCTTCTGCCGGAGCAGCCGCCTTGGTCGGTTCTGCTGCAGCAGGTTTTGCGGTTGATGTTGCGTTCGTTGTCTTGTTGTCGTCAGCCATGGAATCGTTCCTGATTATGTGATTTTCTGTGAAGAACTTTTAATTTCCTCAAACGGTTAATTTTGGTTTGGGGGTCAATTTTTGTCAATTCTCGTTTCTTGGGATACGGGGCTCAACACCGGCTTTTTTCAGCCTCTTTTCCCACAGATAAAGTACGCCAAGACCGAGTGCGACCCACCCTGCCGCCATCAGCGTGTCCCAAATCCTCCAAATAAGGATGGAATAGTCTCCTCCGTATGCACGCATCAGCCAGTCCAATACAAAAAGGATGTAGCAAGTGATAAAGAAAGTCATGCAGGTGTAGTTCCCGCCGACAAATACCGGAATACCCGCGGAAGACGCCACGATCAGCGCACCAAGCACAAACTTATCGTCAATATACGGAAAGATAAGGATGACTAAGAAGTAAGCGAGCAGTGTTCCGAGAATTCTTTGGACCACTCGTTTATAGCCCGCAGCCACGTTGGAATTTAATAAATAAAGCGCCGTGATTCCGACCCATCCAGGTTCGGAAAAATCAAATAGGAATGAACAGCCCAAAGCACATATCAAGGTAGCAATGGAAATGAGCGCATACGCATAAGAGTTGCGGTTGCCGCCTTCCACGAGCTTGAGCTGTGCCATCGGGCGGAGCGAGAGCTTCTCGTAGCGCCAAACGAAGTGATCGAGCACGATTGCCGCCATCGCAAGGCTGAAACCGATGAAGTAGCCGACGAAGGCCATCAAGTCCGGTGTGAAATCGAATATCGAAATCAGAAGAAAAACCAGAACATATTTTCCCCATAGCCACCAGAATTTCTCGGCAAAGGTCATCAGGCTTTGACCGAAACACACCAGTCCGATGACGAGCCATTTGCCGTACTCCATATTCTTGAGCACGACACCGAGAAGTGCAGCGCACATAACGCCGATGAAGGTAATGGCAACACCGCCGAGACGCGAAATCAAGTCGCTTTCGGTATCACTCAGCAGAGCCATAAAAGCCCCCAAGGCGGCAAAACCGCCTAATTGGGGGCTATGGAAAAGACCAGACAACAGGAGCGCTGCCGAAATCGTGATCACAAACCTGAATGCTGCGGTCAACCGCGATTTCGTTCCGATCTCTTGACGGAGCCCGGCGCCTGTCATTAAAAATCTCCGCAAAAAGGCCGTTTACAACGGACCCTTCTGCTTTCTAAAGTATTAACCTCCGGTAACCGGCGGGAAGAAGGCCACTTCGTCGCCGTCCTTCAAGACTGTCGATTCTTTGGCCATTTCTTGGTTCACGGCAAAGCGCAGACGAGGCATTTCTTCAAAAGCAGCCTTAAGCGCTGCGTCGTTCTCAGACAGATAGTTAATCAGATCTTCCACGGTTTTTACATCTTCAGGCACTTCAACCGTATCTTCGCCTTTCAGCAGACGTTCTTTCAAAGAAGCAAAATAAAGAACTTTAACTTTCATTGTTTATCTTCCCTGTGAGCAGCACGGACATTCATCATCGCGTCTGTATTTCATTTGACACCATGTCATCGTGCGGGCATCCACCATTAACAGACGACCTGTTAAAGGCTCGCCGAACTTCCCGATAATTTTAAGAGCCTCGGCGGCCTGCATACACCCAAGGATGCCCACTAGGGGTGCAAAAACGCCTTTGGTGGAAGCCTTCTCGTCTTTGCCTTCATGGTTCGGAAAAAGACAGGCATAACAAGCCGACTCAGGATCTCTAAAGTCGAAGACCGTGATTTGACCGTCGAAAGCCACGACTCCGGCCGTAACGAGCGGTTTTTTGAAACGTCGGCAAACGTCATTGAAGATGTAGCGAGACTCGGTATTGTCGGTACAGTCCAAAGCGACATCGCATTCGGAAACAAGCTTCTCCAATTCTTCGAGAGTCGGTCTGTGATCTACCGGAACGATTTCAACCTCGGGGTTTATAGCTTCCAGAGAGACTTTTGCGCTTTCGGCTTTATTCATACCTAAGCGCTCCACATTGTGAATGACCTGGCGCTGCAGATTGGTTAAATCCACCGTATCGGAATCCACAATCGTGATTTTTTTTACACCTGAGGAAGCCAGATACAGAGAGGCTGGTGACCCTAGTCCGCCGGCGCCGATGATTAGCACACGGCCTTGCGAGATTCTTTTTTGGCCTTCGACTCCGACCTCTTTCAAGAGTTCGTGACGAGAGTATCGGTTTTCTTGCACGATGCTCATCCTTTCAAAACAAAAATTCGTTCTCAAGATTCTAAGTATCCGAGAGCAAATTTAGTTAGTCCCTGTGCTCAAATTTATTCGTCCACGATAGATCAGAAGTTTTCAGGAACTATAACCACAACATCGGAGGCGAACATGAATATTCGAACACTCGGCGTCATTTGCGGCGTTTTGTCCGGTTTCTTTTGGGGAACTATGGACATCGCTGCTCAATACCTATTGCACACGGTCCGCATGGCGCCCGCGCAATTCATTTCTTTAACGATGGTCGTTACGACGGTTGCGCTTTTCGGTATTTCTCTTGCCACAAGACCGAAAGAAACCTTTCTTGCAGCAGCTGACAAACAAAACGTCTTTCAGTTCTTCCTATTTGGCGTTTTGGTCCTTCTCACGCAGGTCAGCTTCTATGTTTGTGTGAAGTACTCCAACGCAGAAACGGCAGCAGTTATCGCCGCTACGCGGCCTTTCTGTATCATGGGGCTCCTGCTGTTTGCGGCCGTGATGCCGACTGCTTCGCAGATCTTTTGCTGTGCTTTAGCGCTTATCGGCGTTTGTCTGATGATGACCAAAGGAAACTTCTCGACGCTGTCCTTCGGATGGCTGACGCTTTTGGTCGGCTTCGGCGCGCCGCTCTTTAGTGCCGCCTACACGATCCAGAGCCGCACTATTGTTCGGAAGGTCGGACCGCTCATCGCCATGACTTGGGCCATGCTGTTCACCACGATTCTCTGCAACCTCTACTATCCGTTTTGGAAAGTCAGCCTTGAATGGAGCTTTCTGACTATCTTGAGCGTGCTATGGGTTGCGATCATGGGCCATATCGTTGCTTACACGCTTTACATCGTGAGCGCCTCCAAGATTCTTCCGACCATCACCGGTGTGCTTGAAACCGTTGAACCGTTAACGGCCATCGTGCTCTCATACTTTTTCTTCTCGCAAAAGATGAATGGTTTCATGCTCGCAGGTGCGGCGATGGTCCTTATCGCTGTCGTTCTTCTCGGCTTCAGCAGGCCTAAAGACAAAGCCAATTGAGGACTCAGGCAAACCCATGCTCCGATTTCTATAATCTGCAAACGCTTTAATTGATTTTTCTTTTTGCCAAATGCAGACACTAAGCCAGTTCTTTTCTCAGATTCCGGTTCTGTACAAAACAGCTGCCTTGCTTCTTCTCTCAAACTGTTTCATGACTTTTGCGTGGTACGCACATCTTAAAAATCTCGGAAATTCTCCGCTGTGGGTTGCGATTATTTCCAGCTGGCTTATCGCTTTCTTCGAATACTGCATCATGGTTCCGGCTAACCGCATCGGCTTCTCCGGCCTTTCCTTAGGCCAGCTCAAAATCCTTCAGGAAGTCATCTCATTGAGCATTTTTGTTCCGTTTGCCTTCCTGTACATGAAGCAGCCTCTGAAACTGGACTATCTGTGGGCTTCTTTGTGCATGCTCGGCGCCGCCTACTTCATGTTCCGCGACAAACTCTAATCTGCTTTCGGCAAAACAACTGAATCCAGTGGAATCGCAAAATATCGATACCAAAACATCCAGCTGTCGACCGTGTGCTTCTTGAAATTCTCAACAATGAGATCCGCCATTTCAGAAACTAACGGCGAATGATCCGAATCTCTTCTACAGACGCATATCTCCCAAGGACGGCGGTGCCAGCCGGGAAGCACCGGAACAATATCGCCTCGCATCAGCTCATCAGCGACAAAAGAAGGTACCAAATCTACCGATATGCCTTCTCCTGCAATCAAGTGCGTGCGGCAGGAATAAGCGTCCTCAAAATGCACTTTTTCATCGGATTCAATCTCAAAGACAGCGTCTCGATTTTCTAAGCGCCGACTAAAAGAGCGATTGGAAGAGTTTCTCAACAGAAGGGTATGGTTTCGAAGTTCTTGGACGCTCTGAGGAGTTCCATTCCGGCGAAGGTAGCTGCGAGACGCCATGAGAAACGTAACGTTGTGTCCCGCTGGAATCCATGTGATACCTTCTTTTGCAGGCCGATATCCGAAATAAGCCACATCTGCCGCGCCATTTAATAAACCTTCTTCTCCGGCGTCGATCAGCACTTCAACACGCAGCCCTGGATGCTTTCTTTCAAAGTTTGAAAACGCATTCAAGTAAGCACTGCGATCGATATTCGCCGGCAAGCTCACTTTCAAAATCCGCTTCGGCTTAATCGTGTCTTGGTGCTTGATGGACTCGGCGGTTTTCAGCAGACGCTGATATTGGCGCGCTATGCGGTCGGCTTCGGAAAACAGTTCCAGCGATTTCGTGACGATCTGCGCCGGTTTTCTTTTTCGATCGAGGATCTCGACTCCCAATTCTTTCTCTAACGAAGAGACCAAACGAGATGCCGCAGGAAGGTCCATATCTAAACGTTCTGCGGCTTGAGTCAGGCTTTTCGTTCTGCCTAATTCCGAGAGGAGGTTCCAGGTTTCGATTTTGAGGGAAGGTCGCATCGGTGCAACTTGTGAAATTCACAACTTAATCGGTACGCTCGCCATTATCCGCTTATTCTCAAGTCTTGAACGAGGACTTGGTTATGCAGAAGAAAACCGAAGGAATTTGTTTTGCGATCAGTGCAGGCATTTGCTGGGGTTCAATGGGTGTCGCAGCACAAGTGCTGATGGAAGATTCCGGCTTTACAGTAGGCGATCTGGTCGCAGGCCGGCTTCTGGGTGCCGGAGTGCTGCTGCTGATGTTCGAGCATTTCTTCATGCGCCGATCACTTCTGAAGTATTTTTCTCAACCCGGCGTAGCAAAAGACATCCTTCTTTATGGCGTGCTCGTACTGCTCACGCAGCTGACGTTTTTCCTGGCGATTCAGTGCAGCAATGCAGGCACCGCCGCCATCCTCGCGGCCACTATTCCGGTATTTACGACGATCTGGGACATTTTTGTAAAGCATCGCGCACCTCAGATTCGTGAAATGGCGTGCACGGCGCTGGCAATCATAGCGGTTGTATTGATTACCACCAAAGGAGCTTTTGATTCCGTTTCACTCTCTCTGACGGGTGTCCTTTGGGGCCTTGCATCCTCGGTTGCCGGCGCCGCCAGCAATATCCAACCGAATGCCGTTCTTAAGAAAATCCCCGTTACCATTGTGGTCGGCGGCGGCATGACGGTCGGCGGCATTGTGATGAGTATCTTCTTTCCGCCGTGGGCAATTGAAGAAGCCAATTGGACGACGCTGTCGGCGCTTTTCTACGCCTATATCGTTGTTGTCGGAACTTTGGTTTCTTTCCTGCTCTATGTATCGAGCCTCAAGATGATCTCAGCGACCTCGGCCAGCCTCTTGAGCTGCTTTGAGCCGATCACGGCTGTTGTCCTCTCCGTCGCTCTGCTCGGTGCTCCGCTCACTCCCGCTGAAGGTGTCGGAGGCGTGCTGGTGTTTGCAGCGGTTTGGCTTCTCGCTTCACGTAAGGAAGCTCAGGCGTAAAAATAGCTCGGAATCATTTCGAGAGCGAGCTATTTGGAAAATTACGGATGAACTATTTCTGTTCTTCTGAGGCCGGAAGAACGCGCTTCAAGAAAGTACGAGTTCTTTCTTCCTTCGGATGCAGAAGAACATCTTCCGGCTTGCCTTGTTCGACGATCACGCCGCCGTCCATAAAGATCACGCGATCGGCCACTTCACGGGCAAAGCCCATTTCGTGCGTAACCACAACCATCGTCATACCAGATTTCGCCAGATCGGTCATCACCTTCAGCACTTCGCCCACGAGTTCTGGGTCAAGCGCAGATGTCGGTTCGTCAAACAGCAGAGCCTTCGGCCCCATTGCCAAACCTCGAGCAATCGCAACACGCTGCTGCTGACCGCCGGAAAGGCTTGCGGGATAAGCGTTGGCTTTTTCAGCCAAACCGACGCGCTTGAGCATTTCCATGGCCTTCTTCTCGGCCTCGGCTTTGTTGACGCCGGAGACGAGTTTCGGTGCCAAGGCAACGTTCTCAAGAACGGTCTTGTGCGGCCAGAGATTAAAGCGCTGGAACACCATTCCGAGATGTTCACGAACTTTATTGATATCGGTCTTCGGAGAAGTGATGTCAACATCATTTACATAAATCTTGCCGCTGGTGGTTTCTTCCAATGCATTGATGCAGCGAAGCATTGTGGACTTGCCGGAGCCGGACGGTCCTAACACCACGACTTTTTCTCCGGGCATCACTTCGAGGTCAATACCGCGAAGGACTTGGTTATCTCCGAAATACTTGTGCAGATTTTCGATACGGATAACCGGTTTCTGTTCGGTCTTGTTGTCGCTCATCTGTTGTCGTCTCCTTTACCCAAGCGTTGTTCCATCTTCTTCACGAGGTAAGCCAGACCCAAAGTCATGACCCAGTACATCAAAGAAATCGTGATGTACGGTTCCCAGTAGCGGGCTGTTGCACCGGCAACGGTACGTGCGGCGTAAGCCAGTTCAGCCAAACCGATGGCAGAAACCAGAGAAGAGTCTTTCAAAATGGCAATCGCGTTGTTGCCCAACGGCGGAAGCATACGGCGGAAAGCCTGCGGCAGGATGATGTGGAACATGGCCTGCCAGTAAGTCATACCGACGGAGCGGGCAGCTTCCATCTGCCCTTTATCCAAAGACTGGATACCGGCACGGAAAACCTCGGAAAGGTAAGCACCGGCATTCAATGTAATGGCTACGATACCGGCGAGCATCGCACCGTATGTGGAACGAATCTCACGGGCAAGGTCACCGGAAATTAAAAGGCCTTCGGTCGGATGAATAAAGAACGGAAGGATCGCGAACTGCATCAGCAGAATCTGAACGAAAAGAGGCGTTCCACGGAAGAAGCTCACGTAAACCGTCACCGGCCAGCGAACACAATATTTAAGAATCTGCTTCCAAGGGGAATGTCTTGCATCAGCCAGTCGGGCCATGCCTAAAGCCATACCCAAAATCACACCCAAGGTGACACAGATCACCGTAATTTGGATGGTCATCTTGGCGCCTTCTAAGAAGAGAGGCCAATATTCTGTAATTACTTCGTACCGAAATCCGCCCACGTTCGCTCCTTGGTATTAAAAAATTCCCGAGATTTTATTTAAAAATTACCCGACCATGTAGATCGGGCAATTTCATTGGTTAGTTCCTGTTACTGAGGAAGTTTCGGTGCATCAGTACCGAACCATTTGCGATAAATCTTGTTGTATTCACCGCTGGCGATCACTTTTTCGAGACCGGCGTTGATCTTATCGATCAGCTTCTGGTTACCTTTCTTAACAGCAATGCCGAAGTACTGTTCTTCGAAAGCAGGGTCACGAGTCATGTTGAAGTGCTTGTCGGGGTTGTTGCGGGCATAGAAAGCCAAAACACCGATATCACCGATTGCGGCGACCACACCGCCCTGATTTAGTTCTTCGAGAGCAAGCGGAGTGTTGTCAAAACGACGAATTCTTGTAGAAGCTTTGCCGAATGCCTTAGAGGCAGCAACGTCACCGGCAGAACCGCTCACAACAGCCACACTGCCTTTAGAGAGATCGGAAAGCTTGTTGATCTTGACGAACTTGTCGGTCAGGATCAGCTGATGAGCCAGGAAGTAGGGTTTGGAGAAATCAACAACCTGCTTGCGTTTGTCGGTAATCGTGATACCGGACATGATGATGTCGCGGTCGCCTTTATCGACAGTGGCGAAGATGCCTTCCCACGGTGTGTTGATGAACTTAACGTCAAAACCTTCAGCCTTGGCGATAGCACGCATCAAATCAACGTCGAAGCCGACGAGCTCTTTCTGCGGTGTTTCATATTCGAAAGGACGATAAGTCGCGCCTGTTCCAACGACATACTCTTCAGCATTAATTCCGGCGGAAGCAGTCAATGCGATTGCAGCGCACGCTGTCCAAAGCAGCTTTTTCATCAACATTTAATAGACTCCAATAGAAGAATTCGTCACCGCGTACACGTCGCGGCCATTCTGATCATCATGCCACAGTCGAACCCACATTGGGCGGCTTTTAAGCAGGAATCCTGTGAACCCCTAGGTAAATCCATTAGTTAACAATCAATTTCGTCTGTGAATTGTGAAATCAGGTTGTCTTCGGCTTTTGAAAGTTTAATTGCAGCCTGTGTTCGAAGCTCGATATTCCGAAGGCGTCATTTCGTGACGTTTTTTAAATGCAGTTGAGAAGTGCGCGGGCGTTTTAAAGCCAACAGAATATGAAATTTGCTTTATGGAGAGTTTATTTTCTTTCAATAAGTTTTCGGCCAGATCTAGACGTCTGGTCATTAGCCATTTAGCGGGAGACAACTCTGTGATTTTTAAAAAATCCCGCTTAAAAGTTGCTAGACTTCGGCCCGAGTAAGAGGCAAACTCACTTAAAGAAAGATTTTCTGTAAAGTGATCCTCCATGAACTCCTTTAAATCTACATTCCAATCTCGATAAAAATCAAAAAGCGTCGGGAAAAAGCGAATATTGGTCTGAAGCAAATCAAGAATTAATTCCTCTACCTTTAATTCTGTCATCTCCTGGCCAGGGTCTTGGCCTTCTTCAACGAACAGAATGATGGAAGACAATAATCCTTGCAGGCACAGTGTCCTGTTCAATCTCATGAAGCAATTGGACAACCCGGTAAAATCTTGCGGGAACTCATTATTCTTCAAATGTCTCTGAAAATAGTCTTCTAGTATGTTTTGAGGAAGACGGATATTGAGGCCTTCGTAATTTTTCCCAGCAAAAGAAGCTTTAACAAGCCTAACACTGCAGTCCTTCTTTAAAAAAACACAAGACCCAGCCGGAATTTCCTCTGTCCTTCCCTTATCTGAAATCAAAAGTTTTCCCTGCCGAACAAATACCACACAGTGATCGGGAACCCGATGTTCCATGTGCCACTGGCTCGGCACGGAGCAGGAGAAAATTAAGTTAGAAAAATTAGAAGTAATGTAATTACTCATGAGCAGAGAGCTTCTTAAATATCAAAGGCATTGCCTGTTCATCAAGGGGTGTCATGTCCACTAAATCTAATTTTTTGACCATGGATAATGTAGAGGTTTTGTATTTTAAAAAATGGGGCGTTTGTAGATGAGCCTTATATGCCTCCTCATTCTTATAAATTTCCACAATTCGGATTTGTTCCGGGTTTCGCTTCTCTACCATCGGAAAAATCGCGATCACACCCGGCTCTTTCGACACGGACTCTGCTCCGACGGTTCTTGCCTGCTTGAGGTATTCCTCTAGCTGGGACCGATCTACTTGAATTTCAGCAATTCGCACAATCATCTGTTCCTCCTTAGGAAGGTCCTTAGCAATTGCAGCCGAACCCGCGAGAATGGTGAACAAAACAAATACAAAACGCAACAACCAATTACTCATATGCTCTCCTTAGCTTAGATTAAAACCAAATTGATAGGCCAGCTTCGGATATTCCGTTTTCTGGATATCAGTTTTTGTCGGATATCCCCTTGCTTCACTTCTGCCGATATCCTTCCATCCGAGATATCTGCTTAAGGAGTCAAAGTGGGCATTAATAGAATCAAAACTCCATTCAAACTTACCGCCGCAAACTGCAATAAGCCCCATCTTTTTGGGCATCTTCATGAAGTCAGTCCTCCGTGAGGTAAATCGCTCCAAAAGTGCTTTCAAAGACGAATGAATCGCGTAGTAATAGATCGGAGTTACAAAAATTACGACGTCAGCCTGCTCTATAAGGTGCAATATTGCAGGAACATCATCACGGATAAGACATTGGCCTGAGTTTTTGAGACAGAAAAAACAGCCTCGGCAAGCATTAATATCCTCAAAAGACGTATTAACACGGCGGACTTCATGGCCTGCTTCCTTAGCACCCTTTACGAAATTAGTCGCCAGCAAATTAGTAGTCCCGTCTTTATGAGGACTTCCGGAAAGAACGAGAATTCTCAACTTTCCCGGGGAAATTACTTTAGAAAATTCTTGCGGCAAAGATTCTCTTTGGAAGAGAGGCGGTGTACTCGCGGCCGCGATCGAAACCCCGTTTACCGCCAGCGTGCTGCCGAGCGTACTCAACAACATTTTTCTCCTATTCATAGATCTCTCCTTCTTAGATCTAGAGATGATTTTTCTGCCAAAAAGTCTAAGGTGAGGATCTCGATGGAGAGATTATTTGAAGATTCGAAGGCTTTTCTCTACGGCTCAAAAGCTTTCTTAAGAGAGCCGGAACAATTATGCTGAAGCGCTCTCAGCTTTGATTTCGCTCAGCCTCTCAAAGGAAGGCTGAGCGAATTTACTCTCAATCAGAGTTTTGAAGGGAGCCGAGTCCCGGACGTTAAAAAACTTCGACGTTATCGATCAAACGTGTGGTGCCGATTTTTGCTGCCGCTAAAACAACTAACGGCGTTTTATTGATCAAGTCGTCTTTGGTGGGCGCAAGAAGGTTGCTTCTCCGAACAACAGCAACATAGTCAGGGATCCAGCCGTGGCCGTCGAGCATCTTCATTGCTCTTTCTTCCAACACTTCCGGATCAGCCGTTCCTGCTTCAAGCGCGTCTTTAACGCCTTTAACCGTCTTGTAAAGCAGTGTGGCGTCTTGCAGTTCTTGTGCGCTCAAGTAACGGTTGCGGGAAGACAGAGCAAGACCCGTTTCTTGATTGCGCTGCAGTTCTGCAGGAATAATGCGAATCGGCATGCCGAACTGACGAACCATCTCTTTGATGATCGTCAGCTGCTGATAGTCTTTTTTACCGAAAACGGCAACATCGGGACGCACGATGCAGAAGAGCTTCATGACGACCGTGCAGACGCCTTCAAAAAATCCCGGACGATAGAACCCTTCAAGAATGTCGGCGAGTTTAGGGTCTGGCTTAACTCGGAAAGTCTGGGGCTGCGGATACATGTCTTTTTCGCTCGGCGCGAAGACATAATCAACGACACCCTGTTCTTCGAGCTTTTTGCAGTCCTCTTCCAGCGTTCTGGGGTACTGATCAAAGTCCTCATTGGGTCCGAACTGCAGACGATTAACAAAAATCGACGCTACCACCGTGTCGCCGTACTTGCCGGCTTCCTGCATCAGGTGCAGATGACCTTCATGAAGATTGCCCATGGTCGGAACCAGAGCGATGTTCTTCTTCCCCTTGAGCTCTTCCTGAAGAGCTTCGATTGTATGAACAACTTTCATTTTTTCTCAAAAAAATCAGAAGGAGTGCTCGGGCGCCGGAAATTTGCGGTTTTTAACAGCTTTCACGTAATTGGCCACGGCTTCTTTAATGCTTGCGGCTCCTTCCATAAAGTTTTTAGTAAATCTCGGTTTACGGCCGGGAAAGATTCCCAGCAGATCCTGTAATACTAAAACCTGACCGGAGCAATTTAGGCCTCCGCCGATACCAATTGTCGGAATGCTTAAAGCTTCTGTCACACGTTTGGCAACATCTGCGGGCACCATTTCCAGCACGATCATGGATGCACCGGCCTCCTGCAGAGCCAAGGTGTCGGCTAAAAGTTTCTCTTCTCCGGACTTAGTCTTGCCCTGAACAAAGTAGCCGCCGATAGCATTCACAGACTGAGGCGTAAATCCGACGTGTCCGCAAACGGGAATGCCCATGGCCGTTAAGCGGCGAGCCAAAGGACAAACCTCGACACCGCCTTCGAATTTAACCATATGGGCGCCGGCCTGCATAAGTTTGACGGCATTGGCTACCGCCTCGTCTTCATTGACGAGGTAGCTGCCGAAATTCATATCTGCTAAAACCAATCCGTATTTATTGCCGCGGGCCACGCAGGCGGTGTGATAAACCATATCATCAATGGTCACGGGAAGCGTTGTCTCATGGCCCTGCATCACCATGCCGAGAGAGTCTCCGATGAGTTTGATGTCTACACCGGCTTCATCTTCGACGGAAGAGAAAGTTGCGTCATAGCAGGTAAGCATCACAATCGGCTCCCCTGCTTCGTACATTTTCTTGATGGTGCTGAGTCTAACAGGCTTGCGTTCCGTTTTCTGATCCATTGCATTCTCCTAAATTGCCGAACCACTCCTCGGCAGATTTAAATCGGTTAATTCGCTGGTCAGCTGTTGCAGCCAAGAAGACATGAACCTGACCTTTTCCAGCAATATTAAACTGCGGCGCTATCTCTGCAAGAGGAACTAACACGAAGGCCCGCTCCGTCATGCGCGGATGAGGAAGGAGAACAAATGGATCGTCGGAGCGCTGCTCTCCGACGGTAAGAAGGTCTAAATCAATCGTCCGGGGCGCATTGTGGACGCCTGCCGGACGTACACGTCCCAGGTCGGATTCAATTGCTAGCAGTTGTGTCAGCAATGCGCGGGGAGATAATTCCGTCTTTATCTCAAGGACTGCATTGGTGTAATCGGGACCGCTCGAATCAATAGGCTCCGTTTTATAAAGAGAAGAGACTTGAACAAAGCGAACGCCCGGAATATCGGCAATTCGAAGCACTGCCTCCTTCAGAGTGGATTCGGGCTCGCCGAGATTTGCGCCGAGCCCGATAAATGCCTGCTGCAGCATGACCTACTTATCCGCCTTTTCTTTGTCAGAAGCAGCCTTCTCCGCCTTAGGAAACTTGCTTCTGTCGAAACGTTTCTTGCGTCTTCTGCGGCGTTTTTTCTTTTCTTTTTCCTCTCCGTCGGCTTCATCTTCATCCGACTTACCTTCAGCTGCTCTTTCCTGGCGCAGACGTTCGCGCTCTTTGCGGTCCTGCTGCTCGGCTTCTTTGCTCATTTCCAGGCGTTCTTCGTCGGTTGCGCCTTCGTAGGCCGTCCACCAGTCTGCAAGCTCATGAGAGGCGTCGCCGCTGGAAGCGCGAAGCAAAAGGAAGTCGTAAGCAGCACGGAAACGCGGGTGCTGGAGAAGCTTCATCGCGGCGCGGCGGCTTCTGACTAAAAATCTCGGCTGAAGTTTCCAGATAATGGCCATGTCGCTGACGTAGCGCGACTGCAAGCCGTCCCAGCGATAGCTGTCGGCCACTTTCTTGGCGGCCTCTTCATAAATCTGTCCGGGCGTTTTACCGGTGGATTTGGCAACCTCTTCCTTCATTTCATGCCACAGGAGCACGGCGAAGAGGAAGCTCGTCGAAATCGATTTACCTAAAGCGACACGAGCGTCACAGCGTTCCAACCCCTTGCGAACAAAAGGTAGACCGAAGGTGCGCTTCAAAACATCAAAGAGTGGAATCGGAATGTTGATGTCATAGCGATTCATGAGTTCCATACAGGCAACGGCAGAACCGCTCAGCACCATCTTGGAGAATTCATCCGCCAGACGGGCGCTCGGAACGGAAAGCAGCAGCGTCTGCATGTAGTGCATCGGAGCGGCGGTTT
>ERZ772897.1655-NODE-1655-length-22127-cov-22.741618_pt1 | contig 22127 bp, 20 predicted proteins | sample MGYA00512125_ERZ772897 | MGnify/ENA primary metagenome ERZ772897 (study PRJEB29015, sample SAMEA2737660) | human gut metagenome | biome: human gut; feature: human-associated habitat; material: faeces | place: China | collected 2012 ... | reverse complement strand
TCTTATTTTCGGACAACGGAACAAAACAGTCCCGGCTTGATGCAATTTGCCAATCGTAACTCCCCAGAACCACCCTACACAGGGAAACTCATATCACCCACAAACCAGCATTTGTGATATGCGTAATTGCGCAAATAAGATTTCACATTATGTGCCAGCCCGGCACAGGAAAGAGGATTTAATATGTTATGGGACACGCATATGCACAGCCAGTTTTCCGGCGACAGCCACACACCGCAGGAAGATATGATCGCTGCTGCAAAACAAAAAAATTTAAAAGGAATCTGTTTTACAGACCATCTTGACATTGACTATCCGGACGAACCGGAGACATTTTTGCTGGATCTGCCGAATTATGTCTCTTCCGTGGATGCAATGCAGGAGAAATATAAGGAAGTTCTTCCAGTTCGACTCGGCATTGAACTTGGGTTACAGCCGCATCTTGCCTGCATACATGCTGACATCCTGTCACAATACCCGTTTGATTTTGTGATCGGTTCCTCACACGTCATGCACGGCGTTGATCCTTATTATCCGGCTTATTGGGAAAATCACACGGAGGAGGAAGGCTATCAGGAATATTTTGAATCCATTCTGGAAAATATCGCAGTTTTCGATGGTTTTGACGTCTATGGTCACATCGACTACGTGGTGAGATACGGTCCAAATAAAAATGCCAGTTATTCCTATCAGAAATATGCCGACATCATCGATGAGATCTTAAAGGCTCTCATTATCAAAGGAAAAGGAATCGAGATCAACACCGGCGGTTTCAAATACGGACTCGGCCATCCGAACCCGGCCGAGGACATCATTAAGCGCTATCATGAACTCGGCGGAGAGATCATCACGATCGGTGCGGACGCACATCAGCCGGAGCATGTCGCATTTGATTTTGAAAAAGTTCCTTCTATCTTAAAAGAAGCCGGCTTTACGCATTATACGGTATTTAAGAACAGGAAACCGGAATTTATCCCGATTCCCTGACCGGAACTGCTGTTAGGATGCCGGGGCAAATAGTGCACTCAAGTTTATTAATTGGCAAATTGCACCAGCCGATATATTGTGAATGCACTATTTGCGCCCCAGCCTCCTGTCATTTTAACGTCTCACTGTGATTTAACACCGACGTACTATATAAAAACAGCACATCCTGATCTTTAAAATCAATATAGTTTCCAATCCGCTCCACGGGCAGATACCGGATATCCACCAGTGTGATCTTCGCATAATCTTCTGCCAGGAGTGGGGCGATGCTGCTTCCAAAGGAATCCCGGAACATGACCAGTTCCCGGTCTGTTTTCGCATCCGGATTTTCAATCGATATCAGGGATTTCGATCCTCCCAGAAAAATCTCATACATATCATTCCCCGTTGTTTTTTCCATGTCGTAAATCTTATTTTCCACACGGTTTTCATAATCATACACGATACAGTTTTCAAGCACGTCATTATCCAGATAATACAGTGTATCAGGCTGTCCATGAAGTGCGAGCTGTCCATAATAGACACCGTAAAATGGATTTTCCAGTTCTTTTGTTTCGTATTCTGTCGCCGGATTTACCCCCATTGCCCCAGCGAGGTGCCGTGCCACATCCGTGATCTGTTCCTGCCGCCAGTGTGCATCTGTGCGGTAATAGTCCGAAAGTTCAAGATCCCCAAATATGTCAATATACTGTGCATATTTCGTCCCATCTCTCATCTGCGCCGTCAGCATATTATAATCCATGGACGGATAACCATTTTCATCTGCCAGAAAATAACTTTTATCCGGCACGATCGCCAGATAGATATCTGTGTCTGTATCCGAAAGGTAACGATCATAGACTTCCCCAAAACGCGTGACGGCATACTGCAGTGAATCCGCATGAAGCGGATATTCCATTTTGGCAATATAGCCATCTTTGATATAAAGTCCATGCTGGTCTCTCTGCCCCAGCACATACATGGAAAACGCTGTCTTTAATGCACGAAACTGCTCCCGTAACGGAAACTGGTCTTTTGCATACGACTCAAATCCACTCATAAAAGTACCATCTTTCATGTTTTCCACATTTATTTTCGGAAACTGTGCAAGTTTTCTGCGCTCTGAGACAGAAACCGTATCATCACTTTTCGCAATATTTCCTGTTAAGAATCCAAACAGGATCAGTGCCGTCACTCCAACAGTAATCCTGTCTTTTCGCTTTGTTCCCATAATCGCCCTCAAAATCTGAAATATAAAAACGGATTGAATGAACCATCTACCAGAAATGCCACACAAAGAAGCAGTAACATTACCAGCAGGAGAATTTCTGCAATGTCAAGCGTCTGCTTTAAGCCTTTCTTTTTCTGCAATCTTCCATATAATCTCGCAGGAAGCGGCGTCGCCCCGATCACCGCAGTCAGGATGATCACTGCATAACTTTTCAGATAATACAGGTTCTCTGTCGTAACCGGTTTTATCTGCCCCCCGCCAAACATAGATACGATGCAATTCCAAAAATCCGCCACGGAGGATGCATCAAAAAGTACAAACCCGATCAGCACAAAAAACAGCACATACAGGTGTCCGACGATCTTATGTTTTTTTAAATAAGGCAACAGCCATGCTTTTTCAATCAGTAAAAGCACCGCATACATCAGTCCCCACAGGATAAAATTCCATGCCGCCCCATGCCAGAATCCGGTTGCCATCCACACAAGAAAAATATTGAAGATCCACCGCACAGGTTTTACATGACTGCCGCCCAGCGGGATGTAAAGATAATCCCGGAACCATGCGCCAAGTGAAATATGCCATCTGCGCCAGAATTCGGTAATGCTCGCAGAACAATAAGGATAGCGGAAGTTTTCCGGAAAATCAAATCCAAAAACAGCTCCCAGTCCGACCGCCATATCGCTGTACCCGGAAAAATCAAAGTAAATCTGAAGCATAAACGCTACCGCATACATCCAGAAAAATAAAACCGATTTTTCCTCGGAAGCCTGAAACTGTCCGATCAGCTCCCCGAGTACATTTGCGATCAGTATCTTTTTTGACAGCCCGGTCACAAATCTTCGAATGCCATATGCACATTTTTCCACGCTGTGAGTGCGGTTTTCAAGCTGACTTCTGATATCCGAATAGCGCACGATCGGCCCTGCAACGAGCTGCGGAAACATTGCAACATAGGCAGCAAACGTGAGCAGATTTTTCTGTGCCGGGACATCTCCCCGGTATACATCCACCGTATAGCTGATGACCTGAAATGTATAAAAACTGATGCCAAGCGGCATTGCAATGCTAAGCAGTGGAATTTTCTGCCCTGTCAGCACATTGAAATTCTGTATGAAAAAATCGGCATATTTGCAATAGACGAGCGGCAGAATTTCTAATAAAACAGCGGCAGACAAAAGAATTTTTGACTGCCGTTTATTCTGACATGTACCGATCAGACGGGCAGACAGATAACCAGCTAAGATGACTGCTGCCATCACCGGCAGGTATTTCGGTTCTCCCCATCCATAAAAGACCAGACTTCCCAAAAGAAGCACAATATTTTTCATCTGCCCCGGTGCCAGGAAATACACCAGCACCATACACGGAAGAAAATAAATCAAAAACGTGATACTTGAAAATAACATTTATACGATCCTGTCCTCACTGATGACTTTCGCGTTTTCATAAGTCTGCGTGAGTTTGTCTTTAAACGTGTTTACCAGTTCTTCATTTCCAAAAACAGATACCAGATAATCATCCACCGAAATTACAACCAGCTTGTCCGGAAATCCACACATCCACTGTCTGCCCATCACATTTTCCTTGAGGTCTGCCGCTACGCTCTTTACATCATCTGCATTTTTCAGATGATAGGCACCGCAGGTAAATGTGTTCGCATTCATCATGTGCATGATGGAAGCCGCATTATCGATCTTTTCCGCATCCGCCGCCGGAAAGCCAAGCATGCGGTCTAATTCATCCGCATCCGTGATCCCAAATGTCCCCGGCGCATCCTCTGTCATATTTTCTTCCGTCATATCTCCGCCTGCGATGGCGAATTTCTCGTCTTCTTCGTAGCTGTTCCAGACTGTGGTAAGAAGCTCTTTGGCATCTTTGATCTCTGTCTTTTCTGATGAATCCCTGCTGTCTGTTTTATTTCCACAGGCAGCAAGTGACATTGCAAGAAAAATTGAAAGCAATAGTATTATAAATTTTTTCATGTTCGCCTCCATTTTTGTTTTGTTTGGTTTTATTTTTCTCATCGTATCATGTTTTATACCGGGTGGAAAGAGAATATTCCATTTTCTTTAATATCTTCTCACGATCCGATCAACACATTTTTTTCTTCAAATGCAAATCCATAATGTCTGATCTTCTCTTTTGGTATTCCCCGTGCCAACAGTTCGGCATCATAATTTTTTTCTTTGATCTGCACTAGTGCTGACTGTACTGTTTTCTTCAAGTGTCTGCTCTTTTTTATTATTTTTTACCTTAAACTCCAATATAATTGCTGGTATTTTTGTTTTTTCCCGCTCTTTCGGAACCATCATGACATCATATCTGCCAAAGCCGCTTTCCCGGTTTGACCTGATTTCATAGATATCTGTCTGGTCTGCTATTAGTCCAAGCACAAATCCATGATAAAATCTTTCCGGTTCCTGATTTCCAGCGCCTTCACTTCCGACATCAAAATAACTAAACGTTGCAAGCGTAATCTTATTCATACAATAATTCATTGCATCCACATCCTCAACCTTTAAATAACCACCTGCTACCAGAAGACTCCATACCGCGCTTTCATCCTGTGCAAGATGGCTGAACACGATCTGTTCATCAAAATTAACTTCAATCGTCTTTCCGTTTAAAAGACTTTCCATCTGTATCTTCATATCTGCCGATGCTCATTCTCTGTAAAACATTCCTGTTCATTTAGATAGCGGTTTTGTCTATAAACATCCACAATAATATTTTTTATCTTTTGAACAGCATCTTTGTAATTGTTCTGTTTTACATCCGCAAAGCTGACAAAAATAACCCGATGTGTTCCCTGCAGTATGCGGTATTTTTCACTTTCCCACCACTGCCTTATAAAATCTCTTTTATCAATATAAAAATAATGGTTCTTTCTTAAAGATACAAAATCCTGCTTTCCAATACTGATGATTCTGCTCATATTTTACCTATACTTTCCTGTTTATCGTGTAATTATCTTTACACGTTTTTGACGTTCTCTGCTGCCTGATCATATTGTATCTATCTTTTGATCAGTTTGAAAGGATTTTCATTTTCTGTAAGTTTTCTTAAAATGATCAATAATCAATTCGGAAATAATCAAGATACGCTTTATATCTGTCCTGTGCCGTAAGACAGGTATCTGTCAGATATCCTTTTTCATTGTCCCATTCTTTCAGCCCCCGATAGTAGAACATTTTTAAATCATCTTCGATAATAAATGGAACAATATTATATTTCAGACACTCTTTAAACATGATCAGTCTGCCGACACGTCCGTTGCCATCCTGAAACGGATGAATTCTTTCAAACTTCACATGAAAATCCAAAATATCTTCCAAAGACTTTTCTTCTTTCGCATTATATTCTGCCAGCAATTTTTTTATCTTACCGGATACCTGCTCCGGTAATGTAGTCTCCATACCCCCGACCTCATTTGGCATCTTTTTATAATCTCCAACAGCAAACCAGTCTTTTCTGGAATCACTGGTTCCATTTTTTAAAGTCAGATGGAGCAGCTTTAACAATTTCTCTGTCAATACCATACAGGCATCATCAATTATCATATCAATGCACCGAAAATGGTTTGCAGTTTCAATCACGTCATCCACGTTAAGAACTTCATTTTCAACACCGATGGTATTGGTTTCAAAAATATATCTTGTCTGATCGTGCGTCAGACGGCTTCCTTCCATATGATTTGAATTATAGGTTAAATCGATCTGTGTTTTATGATAGATACCGCCTTGATACTTATCTGTTTTTTCTTCTCTCAGAATATCTAACAGTGTTTTGGACTGCCGTTTTTCCTGATTTTTTCGCACTCTGTTTTCCTCCGTTCACTTTCTAGATTATTTAATTATAGCACATTACCGGTGGCAAATTCATTTTTGTCTATAAAAACGCAGAAAATCATATAAAAACACACCTGAATAAAAAATGACACATTTATCCATGTACCCATATTCTTTATACTAGTATGATAGAAGCGGACATATAGATTCAAGAATGGAGGGTGTATTTTTATGAAAACCTACGAACGACCACAAGTATTTTGTCAGGAAGATTTATGCGAAGGCTGTCCGGCAGACAACGGTTCTTTCTGCACACTGACCAAGGGATATACAACCGGTGATAAAGACTACCGTCCTACCTGGGAACGCAATGGCGAGAGTCCGGATAAAATAACATGGATAAAAAGACCTCCCAGAAAGGATTTTTCTTTTCCTTTCTGGAAGGTCTTTTAAAATTGTCAAAGAAAGATAAATATCTCTTCCCTTTTCTATATATTGTCTCTTATTTAAAATAAGCCACACCGGACTCAAAGATCTTCAGATCCTGTTCTCCGTAAATGTTCATTGCCACGCTTCTGTCACGTCTCTCGGAATGAGCCATCTTACCGAGCACACGTCCATCCGGGCTTGTGATACCCTCGATGGAACAGTAGGAACCATTGACGTTCCACTCTTCGTCCATGGTCGGAACACCTGCCTCATTGACGTACTGTGTTGCAACCTGACCGTTTGCAAACAGTTTATCAAGCCATTCTTTCGGTGCAACAAAGCGTCCCTCTCCGTGGGATGCCGGGTTGCAGTAAACTTTTCCAAGTTCCGCCTGTGCTAACCACGGGGACTTGTCGGTGACAACTTTTGTGTATACCATCTTGCTGATATGGCGTCCGATCGTGTTGTAGGTCAGTGTCGGGGAATCTGCTGCCTGCGGGCGGATTTCGCCGTAAGGTACCAGTCCTAATTTGATCAGTGCCTGGAATCCGTTACAGATACCAAGGGCTAAACCGTCTCTCTCATTTAACAGTTTCATAACTGCCTCTGTCATCTTTGCGTTGCGGAATGCGGTTGCAAAGAATTTTGCAGATCCTTCCGGCTCATCACCGGCGGAGAATCCACCCGGGAACATGATGATCTGTGCCTGGTCGATTGCCTTGGTAAATTCATCTACGGACTCACGGATGTCCTCAGCATTTAAGTTTTTAAATACTTTTACGATCGTATCCGCACCTGCGCGCTCAAACGCTTTTGCACTGTCGTACTCGCAGTTGGTTCCCGGGAATACCGGAATAAATACGGTCGGTCTTGCCACTTTATGTTTGCATACATAAACAGAATCTGCATGATAAAGATCTGTCTTTACTTCCTCTTTATCTTCGGTTGCACGAGTCGGGAATACTTTCTCCAATGTGCCTGTCCATGCGTTCAATGCCTCATCGATCGCAAGTTTCATATCGCCACAGATAAATGCTGCTTCCTCATTGACAGCACCTGCTCTCTTTACGTTTGCAGATAAACCTGCATTCTGCAGTGCCTCGTAAACTTCTGCAGTCTTGCCTGCCGGAACTTCTGCCACGATATTACCAAAGCCCGGAGCAAACAGTGTATCAGTTGTCACATCGGTATCTACTGTCACGCCAAGTTTGTTACCGAATGCCATCTTTGCAAGTGCTGCTGCAAGACCTTTTCCGTCAAGCGCATATGCGGAAACGATCGCACCTTTCTGGATCAATACATGAACCGCATCATAAAGTTTCATGACCTGTGCGTAAACCGGCACGTCATATTCGTCTTTGTCGATTGTAAAGTATAACAGTTCATTTCCTGCTGCCTTTAACTCCGGTGTGATGATATCCTGCTCTTTTGCCACATCCACTGCAAAGGAAACCAGTGTCGGCGGTACATCAATATCATTAAACGTTCCTGACATGGAATCTTTTCCACCGATAGATGGAAGTCCAAAACCGATCTGTGCATTGTAAGCTCCGAGAAGTGCTGCAAATGGCTGGCTCCAGCGCTTCGGATCCTCGTTCATTCTGCGGAAGTATTCCTGGAATGTAAAACGGATCTTTTTATAATCACCACCTGCGGTCACGATTCTTGATAAGGACTCTAATACCGCATAGATCGCACCGTGGTACGGACTCCAGCTTGCTAAATACGGATCAAAACCATATGCCATCATGGTTACGGTATCACATTTTCCATGTGCAACCGGAAGTTTTGCCACCATGGACTGTGTTTCTGTGAGCTGATATTTTCCACCGAATGGCATGTAAACACTTCCTGCACCGATGGAACCGTCAAACATCTCCACAAGACCTTTCTGGGAGCAGACATTCAAATCAGCCAGCTCTGCAAGCCATGCTGCCTTCATATCGTTTTTCGCAACCGCATCTGCAACTTTTGGTGTAGAGATCTTATTTAAGTAATTATCCTCCGGTACCGGCATATCCACTGCAACGTTGGTCTCCTGATGCGCACCGTTGGTGTCTAAGAAGGCACGGGAGATATTTACGATCTCTTTGCCTCTCCACTCTAAAACAAGTCTCGGCTCCTCCGTTACAACGGCAACTTCCACTGCCTCTAAGTTTTCCTCCGCTGCGTAGCCTAAGAAGGTCTTGACATCCGAAGGAGATACCACAACTGCCATACGCTCCTGGGATTCTGAGATTGCAAGTTCTGTTCCGTCTAATCCGGCATATTTCTTCGGCACTTTGTCAAGCTGTACGCGAAGTCCGTCTGCAAGCTCACCGATTGCTACAGACACACCGCCCGCACCGAAATCGTTGCATTTTTTGATGATATGGGCAACTTCCTCACGGCGGAACAGGCGCTGGATCTTGCGTTCTGTCGGCGGGTTACCTTTCTGTACCTCGGCACCGCAGACTGCTGTGGACTCTGTGTTGTGCGCTTTTGAAGAACCTGTGGCACCACCGATACCGTCACGTCCGGTTCTTCCTCCAAGTAAAATGATGATGTCACCCGGATCAGAGGTCAGTCTCTGTACGGCACGTCTTGGAGCAGCACCCATGACCGCACCGATCTCCATACGTTTTGCCACATAGTTTGGATGGTAAACTTCTTTGACGTATCCGGTTGCAAGACCGATCTGGTTACCGTAAGAGCTGTATCCGTGTGCAGCTTCTCTCACCAGTTTTTTCTGTGGAAGTTTTCCGGAGATCGTCTCGGAAACAGGAACCGTCGGATCTGCGGCACCGGTCACACGCATTGCCTGGTAAACATAGGTACGTCCTGACAACGGGTCACGGATCGCACCGCCAAGACAGGTAGCGGCACCACCAAATGGCTCGATCTCGGTCGGATGGTTGTGTGTTTCATTTTTGAAATTAACCAGCCACTCCTCTGTCTTTCCGTCTACTTCTACCGGAACAACGATGGAACATGCATTGATCTCATCGGACTCTTCCTGATCCTGTAACTTTCCTTCTTTTTTCAGACGTTTCATTGCCATCAGGGCAAGATCCATCAGACATACAAACTTATCGCTGCGTCCTGCATACAGGTTCTTGTGGGTATTTAAGTAATCCTCATAAGTCTCTTTCATCGGCGCGCAGTAATAACCGTCATCAAATGCCACATTTTTAAGTTCTGTGGAGAATGTGGTATGACGGCAGTGATCAGACCAGTAGGTATCTAACACACGGATCTCCGTCATGGACGGATCGCGTTTTTCATCGTTCTTAAAATAATTTTGGATATGTAAAAAGTCTTTGAATGTCATCGCAAGATTCAATGAATCGTATAACTCTTTTAACTTAGCCTCCGGCGTATCACGAAAACCGTCAAAGATCTTAACATCCTCCGGCTCCGGGAAACTCTGCACTAAAGTCTCAGGTTTCTCTAAGCCTGTCTCTCTGGAATCGACCGGGTTGATGCAGTGTTTTTTGATTGCTGCAAACTCTTCGTCACTGATTGTTCCCTCGATCGCATAAGTCACTGCGGTGCGGATGATCGGCTCTTCCTCTTCGTTTAATAATTTCACGCACTGTTCTGCGGAATCTGCTCTCTGGTCAAACTGTCCCGGTAAGAACTCTACGGAAAATGTTCTTGCTCCGTTTAAATCAAACTCTTCCTCATAAATATCGTCTACCGGCGGTTCGGAAAAAACGGTTACTAAGGCTTTTTTATAAGTTTCCCCGGAAATATTTTCAATATCATAACGGATCAGCTCGCGCACCTTCGTCACACCACTGATTCCAAGATAACTTCTGATTTCAGACTGCAATTCTTTTGCCCGGACTGCATATTCCGGTTTCTTCTCAACATATACACGTTTTACACTGCTCATGTGGTAACCTCCATTCTCAGTTTCCATTTGTCTTTTCAAAGTATAACATAGGTTATAAAATAAGCATAATTAATATATTTAATCTTATTTATTAATTTTATTAATATTTCTATAAATAATAGAATGCACACTCTGCGAGCATTTTATTGTCATGAATTATATCTGCTTTGTTGCAGACATGTTCTTATTTTTACTCCTGAATCATTTTCTTTCATTGGGAAATGCTTTCACGCATCCCCATTATCAGTCTTTATTGACAGATTTATAAGCACGTCTTATAATCATGATAGTTATTTTTATTAACATTCTTCATTCAAATGATATGCGGCCAGCCCGCAGAAAGAGGACTTCATGGATATCAATTACGAATTATATAAAGTGTTTTATTATGTGGCAACATCCTTAAGTTTTTCCGAGGCAAGCAAGCAGCTTTTTATTTCCCAGTCCGCGGTCAGCCAGTCGATCAAAACGCTTGAGAAAAAGTTAGACCAGCCGCTTTTCATCCGCAGCACGAAAAAAGTACAGCTCACTCCTGCCGGAAAAGTATTATTAAAACACATCGAACCGGCAATGAACCTGATTCAGCGCGGTGAAAGCCAGCTTTTAGACTCCGGCAGTCTCGGACTCGGTCAGCTTCACATCGGTGCAAGCGACACCATCTGCCGTTACTTTTTAGTACCTTATTTAAAACAGTTCCACAAAAAGTTCCCGAACGTGCCGATCAAGGTGACGAACGCGACATCCCTTAGCTGCGTGGATCTCCTCGATCAGGGAAAAGTCGATCTGATCGTGACCAACTTTCCGAACTCGAACCTGAATCACTCCTACATTCAGAAGACCGTCTGCAATTTTACCGACGTATTCATTGCAAACCCGGCATATTTTAACCTGAAACAGCAGGAGATCCCGTTTGAGGAACTGAAACAGTACCCAATCCTCATGCTCGACCGCAAAAGTACGACGAGCCAGTTCCTGCACAACCTGTTTTTACAGCATCAGCTTGAGCTGATCCCGCAGATCGAACTTAGCAGTAACGACCTTCTGATCGACCTTGCGCGCATCGGTCTTGGTATCGCATTTATACCGGATTACTGTTTAAGCCGGGAATCCAAAGATCTGTTTATCGTAAAAACAAAGGAAAAACTGCCATCGAGACAGATGGTCGCAGCCATCAACCCGACGCTCCCGGTTTCACAGTCCACCGAGGAATTCTTAAAACTGCTGCCTACGATCTGACACAGACTTAAGAACGGTTCCAGAATTCTTCTAAATACTTTTCCACCGTATCTATCCTGCATACCGTCTGCCTTTCCCATTCTCTTGGGAACAGCGCACGGTATTCACTCTGCAGGAAACGCTCATCTAAAAGTTCTATGACTCCGACATCCTCCACCGTCCGTATCACTCTTCCTGCCGCCTGTAACACCTTGTTCATTCCCGGATACCGGTAGGCATAATCAAATCCGGCACCAAGCCGTTTTTCAAAATATCCCATCAGGATCTCCCGCTCATTGCTGATCTGCGGCAGTCCCGTGCCGACGACAATCGCACCGATCAGCTGTTCATTTTTCAGGTCGATCCCTTCCCCGAAAATACCGCCCATCACACAAAATGCAGCCAGCGATCCTTTCCGCTCTCCCGATAATTCTTCCGAAAATGCCTGTAAAAAAGACTCTCTTTCTTCTTCTTTCATCCCAGGCTGCTGAATCAACGTTTCCGTTTCACAGGATGGATCTGACTGGCATTTTTCCAGAAAGACATCGCAGACCTGCTCCATCATTTTGTAGGATGGAAAAAACACCATATAATTTCCTTTTTTTGCATCTGTCGTCTTTTTTACATAGGAAGCGATCCGCTCAAACTCCCCTGCACTTCGTCTGGTATACTTGCTGCTCACATCATTTCCGAGCAGCAGCAATTTCTGTTCTTCCCGGAATGCCGTCTTTGCGTAAACTGCATAATTATCCGTTTCAGTCGAGAGCAGGCTCTTATAATAGCCCACCGGAAGCAGCGTCGCGGAAAAGAAAATAGTTGCATTCCCTTTGTTGATACGCTCCTGCAGGTTTTTCGACGGATCCACACAGTATAATTTGAGTTTAAAGCGTCCATCCTGCTCGTGTTCCGCATAAACGACATAGTGGTCATCCAGCAGTTCATAAATATTCAAAAAATTGCGCAGATTCAGATAAAACTCACTTAAATCTTTCCGTTCCGGGAACTCCGGTGCTTTCTGTAAAAATTCATCGAGATCCGACGCCACGTTCATTAAATCAAACGCAAAATTTCCAATTGATTCATAGATCACATATTTCTCACACTCACGCTTATAGGAGAGCAGTACGCGGTTACATTTTTCCAGTTCCCGCATCAGTTTTGCCTGACCATATTTCTTTAAAATCTTCTTTGCCAAAAGAAAATCTTCCTTATATATAATGGCACTGTACATCTCCCGGCTCCGCTCGACCAGATTGTGCGCCTCATCCACCAGAAAAATGTAATCTCCTGTGGTACCATCCGCAAAAAAACGTTTCAGATAGACATTCGGGTCAAATACATAATTGTAATCACAGATGATATCATCCACCCATGTCGCCGTATCCAGACACATTTCAAACGGACAGACATTGTATTCCTTCGCCTGTTCTAAGATCACCTCTCTCGTGATCATATCTTCCTTTTGCAGCAACGAAAAAACTGCATCGTTGACCCTGTCGTAATGCCCTTTTGCGTATGGACAGTTGACAGGATTGCACTCCATCTCCTCACACAGGCACAGCTTTTCTTTTGCCGTGATTGTAAGCACTTTTGCCTGATATCCGTTTTTACGCAGAAGTTCAAATGCTTCCCGCGCCACCGTCCCTGTGATCGTCTTTGCCGTCAGATAAAAGATCTTGTCCGCTAAATCCTCCCCAACCGCCTTGACCGCCGGAAACACGGTCGATATTGTCTTTCCTGCTCCGGTCGGCGCCTGGATAAAAAGATTCTTCTTTCTGCTGATCGTGCGGTACACACCGGCTGCTAATTCCTTCTGCCCTTCCCGGTAGGAAAATGGAAACTGCAGCGGTTTGATGGATGCCTGACGCAGTTTTTTCCATGCGAACTGAAAATCAGCCCATTTTTTGTACTCGGTGATCAGCTTCTCAAACCAGACCGCAAGTTCCTCAAACGTGTAATCATAATGAAAATACCGGATATCTTCGGTATCTAAATTACAGTACGTCATCTGCACTGAAATAGTGGCAAGATCATGCTGCAGGGCATAGATATAGGCATAACACATCGCCTGTGCACGGTGTACACCGACCGCATCGTCTAACAGATCAAGTTTCATGTACATGCCCTTAATCTCGTCGATCGTGACTTTGCAGTCTTCTGGCATCGTCATGTGATTAAAATTATCCGCAAATGTGATCTCTTCCTCCGCGCTCTCGATCAGAATCCCGTCCGCACGTCCCTCGATCACAAGCTGGTACTCGTCTTCCTCGATTGCAATTTTCAGTGGAACCTCCGCATGGTAATTGCTGCCCATCCGCTTCTGGATCTTTCTGTGGATCCTTCCCCCGGCAAGCATCGCCTCCGCAGAAGCACCGCGTCCATGGCGGTTGTCGATATCGCCCTCCCGCAGGATAAATTCGACCAGATCACGGACCGATATTTTTATGACACCTTTTTCGTTCTTTTCAATCTTTTTGCTCATATATGGATTATAGCACAAAAAAGACTGATTCCACATACCTTTCCAGATATATAAATCAGTCTTTTCATCTATCCCTTTATCTTCTGTTATACATCGTCCCATAAATCATGATCTATGGGCAGCATCTCTGCTTCAGGCTATTGCATATTTTCCAACAACCTGTTCAAAACGTGCATCCTTTTCGCCATACTTGATCGTAAGTTCCTTGCAAACACCTAAATAAAGCATTCCAAGCAAAGATTTTGCATCAATGACTGCTCTGCTGTAACATACATCAATTTCAAAATCACATTTTCCGGCAGCATTCACAAAATCCTTTACTTCCTCTGTGTCAGATAATTTGATTTTTCTTTCAATCATTCGACTCATTCCTTCCTACATCGAAAACAAAAAACATTATTTTTTCTTATCAGTTTGCTGATTATTGCACATTTTTTTTCATTTGTCAATTTATGAAAAATCCCTGATATTCCTTGATTTATCAGCAAAATGACAATATTGGATTTTATTTCGACACGGTATGACAAATTTTTAACATGTATTTTTCTCTCTTGTAAAAAATGCATATTTATACTTGTGCAAAAATACATGATTTACCCTTTTTTTTACCTTTATTTTTAAATTCTTCACAATTTTTTTCAATCGGTTGCGCATCCATATTTTTCTATAGATCATTAGAAAATCCTTCTTATCGCCAGAATTTCGCGGTAGGTGACAGGCGACGTGTACTTGATGCCGGTACTTGGAGAACTTGCATGAAGCAGCGTATTATTTCCTGCATAAATTCCCACATGTCCGCTGTAACATACGATATCTCCAGGCTGTATCGCGTCTAAGCTGACACCATATCCAACACTGCGCAGTGCACTTGAAGAATGGGGCAGACTGATTCCAAACGCCTGATATACGCTCATCACAAATCCGGAACAGTCCGCTCCGTTTGTCAGGCTGCTGCCACCATAAACATAGGGATTTCCCACAAACTGAGCTGCATAGTTCACGACTGCCTGTCCATTGGAAACTGTTTGCGGTTTCGCTGTTGTATTACTGCCGAATGAACTGCTGCTTTGCCCCTGACTGCTTCCCTGTACTTTGTCATTTTTTTGTTGCGCATTTTGTGTCTGCTGCCGTGCCATTGCTTTTGCCGCTTCTTCCTGTGTCTTTCTCGCTGCTTCCGCTGCCTTTCTCTCTTCCTCTTCGCGTGCTTTTCTTGCCGCTTCCGCCGCGGCTGCTGCCGCCTGGCGCTCCGCCTCCTCTCGCTCTAATCTCTCTTTCTCTTCCTCCTTCGACTCTGCCACGCGAAACTCCGTCCGGACCGTCACATAATCTCCCGAAACATATCCTAAGCCTTCCTCCGTCGACACACGGTACCACCCGTACTCATCCAGCGCATCATAGACGACCACATCCTCGCCCTCCGGCAGCATGGTAAGCACGGATGCCTCAGTTCCCGGTTCGGTACGCACAAACAACGTCGTAGTCGTTACCGTCGCATATCGTGTGCTGACACCCCGCGCCAGATCCTCATCCCCGACCTTTACATATTCCGCTTTCACATAAGCGTTTTCCACCGAACCTGAACTGACCAGATACCATTCCTCTCCTGCCTCATCCAAAACTGTTTCCAACACCGTTGCCGCACTGTTATTGTACAGCTTTCCGAGTGCCTCACTTTCCACGGAAGGTTCCGCGCGTAAATTCACATAATTTAACACGGATGCGATACCGATATCAGCATATTCAGATGTACTCTGCGGTGATTCACGTTCTTCGATGTCTGCTTGGTCATTCCCAGCAGCATCATTGTCTGTATTTTTTTCCTGTACTTCCAGTTTCATGCGTTCTTCATTCAGCGCACACAGATCCCATGCCACATCTTCATACACCACACTTCCATACCCTGCCGCATACACCACGCTGCCATGTCCTGCTGCAATCACTCCTGCCAGTAAAAATGCTACGATCTTGTTTCTTTTTTTCATTATGTAGAAATCCTCCATTTACAGATATTTACTTTTTGTTAAGTAAATATTACATATTTATTTCATTTTGACGTATCTGCATTGTAACAGAGGATGATGTGCGATTCTACAAGTAGATATTTCCAGTTTCTATGGCAGGGGTTATGTGGAAGGGTTCGGGTGTTAAAAAATAAAAACCACCTTTTGACACCCGAACCCTTTCACACAAAAACCCGCGCATCCAAAACGGTATGTTACGTTTTAGATGCGCGGGTTTCAGGTAATATATTAATTTATGTACATTTTATGCAAATGGATTCTCTGTCGGATATGGCAGGGATGCAGGCTGATTGTAGTTAATATCTTCCATCGGAACGCCAAGATATTTGAATACTTCAAACAGTGCTTTTCCGTAATGTCCGAATGCAACTGCTCCGTGATGCGGATAGTTTTTCTCAATCAGTACATGGCGGTAGAATCTTCCCATCTCAGGAATTGCAAATACACCGATGGAACCGAAGGAACGTGTTGCTACCGGAAGTACTTCGCCCTGTGCCACGTATGCGCGGATCTTATTGTCGGATGTAGACTGCAGACGGTAGAATGTGATATCGCCTGGTGCAATGTCTCCCTCTAAAGTACCGTTTGTCACTTCGACCGGAAGGCTTCTTGCCATGATCATCTGGTACTTCATCTCACAGCTTGCAAGTTTCTTAGAGCAGGTATTTCCACAGTGGAATCCCATGAATGTATCAGTATGTTTGTAATCAAATTTTCCTTTGATGGACTCTTCATACATATCTTTCGGTACAGAGTTGTTGATGTCAAGTAAAGTTACTGCATCCTGGCTCACGCAGGTTCCGATGAACTCACTCAGTGTTCCGTAGATATCAACCTCACAGGAAACCGGGATTCCGCGTCCGGTCAGACGGCTGTTTACATAGCATGGTACAAATCCAAACTGTGTCTGGAATGCTGGCCAGCATTTTCCGGCGATGGCTACATATTTGCGGTAACCTCTGTGCTCCTCTACCCAGTCGGTCAGTGTCAGCTCATACTGTGCAAGTTTTGCAAGAATCTCCGGTTTTTTATTTCCGGTGCCAAGCTCTTTTTCCATATCTGCAACAACTTCCGGGATACGCGCATCTCCTGCATGTTTGTTAAATGCCTCAAATAAATCTAACTCAGAGTTCTCCTCAATTTCAACACCAAGGTTGTATAACTGCTGGATCGGAGCATTACATGCAAGGAAGTTTAACGGTCTTGGTCCGAAAGAAATGATCTTTAACTCGGATAATCCAATAACAGTTCTTGCAATCGGCAGGAAATCATGGATCATATCTGCACAGTCTGCTGCGTCACCTACCGGATATTCCGGAATATATGCATGTACATTTCTTAATTTTAAGTTGTAGCTTGCATTTAACATACCACAGTATGCATCACCACGTCCCTGGATCAGGTTGTCCTGTGTCTCCTCCGCTGCTGCGACAAACATCTTCGGTCCCTCGAAATGTTTTGCAAGCAGTGTCTCGGAGATCTCCGGTCCAAAGTTGCCAAGATATACGCAGAGTGCGTTACATCCTGCTTTCTTGATGTCCTCTAATGCCTGTACCATGTGGATCTCGCTCTCCACGATACAGATCGGGCACTCATAGATATCTGCTGCACCGTATTTATCTGTGTAGGCCTTTACCAATGCCTCTCTTCTGTTTACAGATAATGACTCCGGGAAGCAGTCACGGCTGACTGCCACGATACCAACTTTTACTTCTGGAATGTTATTCATTTTGTTTTCCTCCGCTTTCTTTTTTTCTGTACATACTTCATTTTTTCTATAAAAATTTATTCTCTGACATTTAAATTTTTGCCGATGAGTCCGATATGACTTCCCTCCGGCAGCCCGCCCTCGGCATGACCGATCAGCCATTTATTCTTTGCTGTAAGAAGTGCATCCTCCCCGCCGGCGTGTGCCTCATCCAACGGATAATTGGTGCCCTTCGGCAGAATGACTGCCACCTGGAATCCTGCATCGTCCACATGACATGGTGCATAATGCAGTGTGGTCGCATACACCTCCACGGCTGTTCCTGCCGGGATGCGGAATGCTTCCATTTTCGATGTCTCATAGGTAAAATCATCGGTCACATCTGCCTCTGAACCTAATATTAAGACCGCATCGGTTGCCGCAAGATTGATCTCTGAGCTGCGGTGATATTCCACTGCATTTAAAAGCACATTGTGTCCATTACAGTATCCGATCTGAATCGGCAGTTCTCCGTAAAAGACTTTCTCAATCTCCTTTGCCACCGGCAATGCCTCTAATTCTGCGATCGACGGCTCATAAACTACATCGGATGGAACCGGTGTCTTTTTCATCGCCTCTGTCAATGCTGAAAAATCAATATTCCGGATTACTTTTCCATATTTGCGAAAACGTGCATCCGTAACTTCGTAAATCTGCATGTCCTTTTTCCTCTTTTCCTATCTTCTATTTCATTTGCCCTGCAGGTTTTCTTTCCTGCATAAGCAAATTTTTTCTGGTATCCGGCTGTTACTATTCAAAACAGTCAGGAACAATACCCTTTCCTGTCCGTCAGATGATCTTGTCAAACAGATCTTTGCATGCCGGATAAATATTTTTAAACTGCTGGTAGCGTGCCTCATATTTTGCAGCAAGTTCAGGATCCGGCTCCACCGTATCGACCACTTTTACGATTGCGGCTGCTGCAGATTCCACATCTTTGTACTCACCACATGCAACGGCTGCAAGCATTGCGCCTCCTAAAGATGGTCCCTCTTCCGTCTCAAGTACATCTACTTTGATATTTAATACATTTGCAATGATCTTTTTCCAGAGAGGACTCTTTGCCCCACCTCCGCAGATCTTAGTGCGCTCGATCGGAATACCAAGTGTTTTTGCAACTTCAAAGGAATCACGCAGTGCAAATGCAACACCTTCTAACACTGCCTGGGTCATATCCGCTCTTGTCGTATCCATCGTCATGCCAATAAAAGTGGCCCTCGCATTCGGGTTATTGTACGGGGAACGCTCCCCCATCAGATACGGCAGATAGTATACATGGTTTTCGCCAAGTTTTGTGATCGCTTCCTGCTCTTTTTTGTAATCTTTGGTTCCGATGATCTCATCCATCCACCATTTGTTACAGGACGCTGCGGATAACATACATCCCATCAGATGATAAGCTCCATTTGCATCACAGAATGCATGTAGTGCATTGTGCTTATCCACACCAAATTTTGCAGAAGAAATAAAGATCGTTCCACTTGTTCCAAGTGAAATGTTGCATTTTCCATCTCCGACAGTTCCGGTTGCAACTGCAGCTGCTGCATTATCTCCCGCACCGGCTGCCACCTTCACATTCTCAGATAAGCCCAGTTCTTTTGCAATCTCCGGTAAGACCGTACCGACACATTCATAGCTCTCATATAACTTCGGCAGCATGTCGGTCGTAATGCCGCAGATTTCACACATTTCTTTCGACCAGCATCGGTTCTTCACATCCAAAAGCAGCATACCGGACGCATCCGAAACATCCGTACAGTGCTCTCCGGTCAGCTTATATGCAAGATAATCTTTTGGCAGCATGATCTTTTTGATCCTTGCAAAATTCTCCGGCTCTTTGTTTTTTACCCAGAGAATCTTTGGTGCGGTAAAACCGGTAAATGAAATATTTGCCGTATATTCTGACAATGTTTCTTTGCCGATCTCATTATTTAAGTAATCGCACTCCTCTGTTGTCCTGCCATCATTCCACAGTATCGCCGGTCTTATCACCTCATCCTTGTCATCAAGAATTACCAGTCCATGCATCTGACCGCCAAAACTGATTCCGGCAACTTCTTCTTTCGGAAAACCTTCCAAAAGTTCTTTTAACCCCTGCATCGTCTCTTTGTACCAGTCTTCCGGTTTCTGTTCCGACCAGCCCGGATTCGGGAAATAAAGAGGATACTCTCTTGATACAATATTTTTTACATTTCCGGCTGCATCCATTAAAAGCAGCTTCACGGAAGATGTTCCAAGATCAATTCCTATGTACAACATATCGCTCTCCTTTTTACAAATCACGTCATTGTGTGCTCGTGCACGTTTTATTTATCATACATCCGGGATGACCATTTTGCAATATACTTTTTGTACATTTTTTCATATTTATTTTTGTTTACATTTACTTATACGTTCATTTTTCACATTATTTCAGGCATCTGCACTTCCATCCGATTCGTAGAACACTTCTTTTTCCTGTTCCCATCTATGTGCACATGCACACAAGTTGACAATGTATTGTTTTTTATGTTATCTTTATTTGTATGAATGATGTTGGCATCAAAGTGAATCAATTGAAATAAAAAGGGGTTTTTCTATGGCTACCATGAAGGAAATTGCAGAGCTTTCCGGTGTTTCACGCGGCACTGTGGACCGTGTGTTAAATCACCGCGGCATTGTCAACGCCGAGACAGAACGGAAAGTTTTAGAAATTGCAAAGCTTTTAGACTATCAGCCAAACAAGGCTGGTATTGCGCTTGCAGCGCAAAAGAAAAAATTAAAAATCGGTGTCCTGCTTTTCGGCGCAGAAAATCCGTTTTTTGATGAGGTCATGGACGGTCTTCGCCAAAAACTTGAAGAACTGTCCATTTACGGATGTACCGTGATTGAACGCCGTATTTCTTTTGATTTACAAAGTCAGCTTCAGACGATCGATGAACTGCTAAAAGAAGAGATCCATGGACTGATCCTCTCTCCCTACAATGATCCTGCCATACAGGAAAAGATAGATTTGCTCTGGGAAAACGGCATCCCCTGCATTACGATAAACACCGACATGCCTGATTCGAAACGGATTGCCTATGTCGGCAGCGACTACCACAAATGCGGGCAGACCGCCGCAGGGTTATTGCATCTGTTTTCCGGAGATTATGCAAGTGTCGGTATCGTGACCGGCTCTCACAATGTTCTCTGCCACGAAGAACGTATCAGCGGTTTTACCTCCCATCTTCATACAAAGCATCCAAATATCCGCATTGTGGATGTCGTGGAAAATGGCGATGATGATTATAAGAGTTACGAAGTAGTTTCTGACCTCTTAGACCGCCACCCGGATCTGTCTGCACTTTATTTTACAGCAGCCGGCGTCTATGGTGGATGCCGTGCAGTTTTAAACGCATCCCTGCAGCGTCCTCTTAAGATCATTACATTTGATGCTGTTCTATCGACCTGTGAAATGATACGAAACGGCGTAATCTCTGCCACAATCTGCCAACAGCCGGATGAGCAGGGTGCACGCTCCCTCTCCCTTTTGGTAGATTATCTGCTGACCGGAAAACTGCCGGAAAACCGCTGCATTTACATGGATCTAAGCATTAAAATAGCGGAGAATCTTTAAGAGATGTGCTTCTTTCCTTTTTTTGCACTCCGGTAGAGCAGAATCGCACTGATCACATCCGCCACAAAAAAGAAATGCAACATAAAATAGATCACGGAAGCTGTCTTAGATATCTCCCTTGTTTTTCCCAGCCGCAGGGCAGCACTGATTCCGTACATGGAAGACGTGATCATCAGGAAAAAATCTCCTATCGCCAGCATCAGGATCAAAAACGGTGTGAGCATTACAAATATCGGCACTACCATCACGGCAGCCAGCAGCATTCCCAATACAAATACCAGTATGTAAAATGGAATATGTATCAGCTTGATCAGCATGTCATAAAATGCCAGTTTCTCCCCTTCCTGCTTATCAAATCCCCGAAATGCATTGACAATGTTGAGTCCGTAAACGGCGATCGTTCCTATCATTGACAATCCCGTAAACCAGGATAACCCATTATCTCCCATATCACATGCGACCAAGATTGTCCTGAATCGAAAAAGCAATTTGACTTGTTTATGCAACACGAAATGCAACACGAAATTTAAAAAGTGCCGTAAATACGGCACTTTACGAGTGGACCTGACGGGAGTCGAACCCGTGTCCAAAAACCAATCCCCTGTCCTTCTACGAGCGTATCCTATGTTTTAACATTCCCTCTGCCAGACCTGCGTAGGCACAGTTCCGGTTTCAGTAGCTTCATCGTACGCCCGCAGGCTCAAAGCTTTGCCTGCGTCGTTTCTCACATAGTCGAAGCCTGGGTCCTAAAGTGTGAGTGCTCTAGGTCA
>ERZ772897.1651-NODE-1651-length-22182-cov-16.971844_pt1 | contig 22182 bp, 15 predicted proteins | sample MGYA00512125_ERZ772897 | MGnify/ENA primary metagenome ERZ772897 (study PRJEB29015, sample SAMEA2737660) | human gut metagenome | biome: human gut; feature: human-associated habitat; material: faeces | place: China | collected 2012 ... | reverse complement strand
TGAACATGTTTGTTACGAAATGTGCCTGCCAAGCTACCTCTACGATGAAACGGATAGCCATACGGGTGTCTTTGTTTGCACCACAGAATGCATCTACAACGAAAAGTCTCTTGTTGCAGAGCTCTTTCTTTGCAATATCCTTAACAACTGCCCATGTGTCTTCTGTCATTGGGTGGTTGTCGTTCTTGTACTCATCAGATGTCCACCATACAGTGTCCTTTGAGTTCTTGTCCATAACGATATATTTGTCTTTTGGAGAACGTCCGGTGTAGATACCAGTCATTACGTTAACTGCACCAAGCTCTGTCTCCTGACCAACTTCATATCCTTCAAGGCCAGCTTTTGTCTCTTCTTCGAATAATTTCTCATAAGAAGGGTTGTGAACGATTTCTGTGGTACCGGTGATACCATACTTGCTTAAATTGATTTCTGCCATCTTGATTTAAACCTCTTTCTTTATAGTATAGTAAGAAAAAATTCCTTTTTCCCTAATTTAGTATTATACATAATTACCCAATAAAATCAATAAAATTTGTATGAATTTTTCCCGATTTTGTAATTTTGTGGGGGCAATGGAAAGGCGGTTCCGTGGCGTTGGATGATTGCATGCAAATTACTGGTAAAATAGAGAAAACACGTAAAAACACAAACAATTTAAATATAAACAGAAAATAAAGAGAAAAATTTAAAAATATAGAACAAAATAGTTGACAATATAAAGCAACTATGATAATATACAGTCAACAAAACAAACAAGACCTAATTACACAAGACTTCCAATCGGACCAAGCGGTTGGAAAGCCAATTGGAAATAGAAAGAAGCTTGGAGTAAGCAGGAATTGAATGAGAAAAGGAGGTACAGTCCAATGGGACGATGATCAAAACAAAAACTTCATGGTAAGCGTGGTAGTGTCTGAAAATTTCAGCGGGAAAAGCCTTTTGGAATAGAAAATAATAATTGAGGGTATTTAGGATAAGATACCAAGAGTGAGAAAGGCAATGGATATGTACAGACATTTTACTGATGAAGATGCTGCGGAAAGATACCACAGAAGGTAATTTGAGGGTAAGATGTGCGGAAGAAGTTCATTTTATAAAAAGCGAGAGAGCAGACTTCAGATTATTATTCAATATAGAGATTACATATCACTAATTTTCTAAACAGATGGAAGTATCTGTGAGCTGAAGAAAATAAATTACAAAAGAAAGGAACAAAAAATTGAATAACGAAACCGAGTAGAACGGTCACTGTATTTTTAGATTTGAAAGTATGGTGGCCGTTTCTTATTGTTGTGATATATAATGAAAGTAAAATGTATGGGAGAAATGATATGGAATATATAGCACATAAAGATGGGGATAGAATTCAGACGGTTTTGGAACATTTAACCGGAACGGCTCAATTGGCTGGAGCATTTGCAGATGCATTTGGAAAACAGGAATGGGGGTATTGCTGTGGAATGCTCCATGACATAGGAAAATATTCCGAAGAATTCCAAAAGAAAATAAAATATGATACGAATGAACAGGTAGATCATTCTACAGCAGGAACGAAATTGTGTATGGAAAAAGGTGGGTATTATTCTTTACTGGCATATTGTATTGCCGGACATCATGCCGGACTTCCGGATTATGGAAATACAGAAATTCCATCCAGTTTATGCGGCAGATTAAAGAAAAAAATATGTGATTATCAGGCATATCAATATGAAGTAAAGATTCCGAAGATAGAGACGGACCCATTTGTAAGAAAACCAAATAAAAATTTTGATTTTTCACTCAGTGTTTTTATGCGGATGATTTATTCCTGCCTTGTGGATGCGGATTTTTTAGATACAGAAAAATTCATGAAAAATGGTCAGACAGGGAGAAATTCCGGACAGAATATGGAAATATTGTTGGAAAAACTGGAAAATCATGTGCAGCCCTGGCTTGAAAATCAGGACCTAAATTCGATCAATGGAAGAAGAACAGAAATTTTAAAAGCATGTATGGAAGCTGGAAAAGAAGAAAGAGGTCTGTTTCATCTGACGGTTCCTACCGGTGGTGGAAAGACGATTGCATCGTTAGCATTTGCGTTAAGACATGCAGTTTTTCATCATATGGATCACATTATTTATGTCATTCCATACACCAGTATTATTGAACAGAATGCTGAGGTGTTTCGGAACATCCTGGGGGAAGAAAATGTGTTGGAACATCACTGTAATGTTGATTATGACAGCTCGGAAGATCTAAAACCCATGCAGCTTGCCAGTGAGAATTGGGATAAACCGGTGATCGTGACAACCAGCGTTCAGTTTTTTGAATCGCTTTTTGCTAATACATCGTCCAAGTGCAGAAAGCTTCATAATATTGCAAATTCGGTTGTGATTTTTGATGAGGCACAAATGCTCCCTGTAGATTATTTAAAACCGTGTATTGCAATGATGGAAACACTTATGGAGGATTATCGGTCAAGTATGGTATTGTGTACGGCTACACAACCGGCGCTGGATAAAATATTTATCGGAGAGCGTACATTTGTAGAATTGTGTCCGAATGTGAAGGAACAGTTTGAATTTTTCAGAAGGGTAACGTATCAAAATCTCGGATATGTTCCTATTGATCAGTTAGCGGGCCAACTGCAGAAAGAAAAACAGGCATTGTGTATCGTAAATACAAAAAAATGTGCACAGGAACTTTATCGCAAATTAAAGGGAGAGGGAGTTTATCATCTGTCAACAAGTATGTATCAAAAACACCGAAAGCGGATTCTGGCACAGATCAGGGAAAGATTAAAGCAGAAGAAAAAGTGTATCTTAATTTCTACTAGCTTGGTGGAAGCCGGGGTAGATCTGGATTTTTGCCATGTGTATCGACAGATTGCAGGTGTGGATTCTATCATACAGGCGGCAGGACGCTGCAACCGGGAGGGGCAGGAAAAAGCAGAGGACAGTATCGTTTTTGTGTTTGATGTAACAGACAGCAAAATAGCTCCAAGTCAAAGGCTGCCGGTGGATATTGCAAAAGCAATTTTGCAGGAAACAGATGATATTTCTGATCTGGACAGCATAACAGAGTATTTTAAACGGTTATACCGTTTTCGGGAGCAAAGTCTGGATAAAAAGAATATTATGGGAAAATTTCAAGAACATAAATATAATTTTGAAACTGCAGCAAAAAAATTTCGTCTGATTGAAGAAGATACAAGAACCATTTTGGTGCCGGTGGAGCAGGAGGCAGAAGAACTGCTGGCGGAATTGAAACATCAGGGATTTTCAAAGGAACGGATGCGAAAGGCATCACAATATTGTATTCAGGTATATGATAACCTTTTTAAAATTTTGTGGGATGCCGGGATGATACAGGAGATTTCTTCGGATGCTACAGAGTTTTATGAGCTTGTGAAGCTGGATCAGTATACGGAGGATATGGGATTAGATTTGTCTGTGGATTCGGGAATGGATTTGTATTTGTAAAGAGGAGTGGCGATGTAAAGAAGATTACATCGCCACTCGTTTGCGTTACTAAAAAGACTATTATTTCAATCCACAGGTGGAACCTGACAATAGTAAGTATAAACAATTTTATTTTTATATTCAAGAATAAATTTAAAGTTCAATAGTTATTTAAGTAAAAAGTCAAAAAGAATTGATTAATGATAGATAAAGTAGTATGATAAATAAAAGATAGAATGTTGTAAAATGATGACAATAGAAAGAGGAAAGAATGATCTTATATCACGGCAGTAAAGAAGTTGTAAAATATCCGGAAATTCGAAAGGCACGTTTTCATAAAGATTTTTATTTCGGATTTTATTGCACACAGTTTCCGGAACAGGCGAGGCGATGGGCAGGCAGGTATGGAACGAAAGGGTATCTGAATCAATACGAGTATACACCAAATGAAAAGTTAAAATATTTGCGTTTTGATGAGATGACGGAAGAATGGCTGGATTTTATCGTGCAGTGCAGAAAGGGCATTGCACATACTTATGATATTGTGGAAGGTCCGATGGCAGATGATACGATTTATAATTATATCCAGAATTTCATTGACGGAAAAATATCCAGAGCCGCATTCTGGGAATTGGCGAAATTTAACCATCCTACCCATCAGATCAGCTTTCATACGATTTCGGCGCTGGATACGTTAGAATATATCGGAAGTGAGGCTGTGTATGGGAACAAAAAATAATAATGATTTATTTTATACATGTAGTCTGATTGAATATATTGGAAGACAGATGAAACGAACAAGAAAAGAAGTCGTGGATTGTCTTACAAAAGAACGCATTCAGCGGATTTACGAATTCGCGGATGTTTTTCACTGTGAGCCGATCGAAAAAGTGGCGGATGAGTTTATACAGGAATGTCACATGAACTCTGGAACTTTTGATAATGTGCAGGCATGCCGGTATAAAATACCGGATTATTGGGATATCGGGGAAGTTTATGAACGGTTGATAGAAGACTGTTATGATGATCATAAAATTGTAGATGGAATCTGGGAAGTATATCATTCGTGGATAGATGCACAGATCTCCAATTATAATTCTGATTTTTACTATCAGCCGAGAGACTATATTGCAGCGTGCTATGAGGAAGGAGTGGTACTTTAAATGGGAGTAGGAGTAAAGGTACAGGTATGGGGGGAATATGCATTATTTTCCAGACCGGAGATGAAAGTGGAACGGTGTTCCTATGATGTCATGACACCATCAGCGGCAAGGGGGATTTTGGAAGCAATCTATTGGCATCCGGGGCTGCGTTGGGTGATTGACAAAATATATGTAAAAAATCCAATCCGCTTTACAAGCGTCCGGAGAAATGAAGTAAAAAGCAAAGTTTCCGCCAGCAATGTGTTACAGGCATATAATGGAGCAGACAAGCCTCTTTATATCAGCACAAAAGAGGACATTGTCCAGCGGGCTTCATTGATTTTAAGGGATGTATCATATGTGATAGAAGCACATTTTGAAATGACGGATCAGGCAAATGAGACAGATAATCCGGGAAAGTTTAAAGATATCATGATGCGGAGACTAAAACGTGGGGAATGTTATCATATGCCATATTTTGGCTGCCGGGAATTTCCAGCACATTTTTGTCTCTGTGAGGAGGAAGTGATCCATACCATTTATGATGAGATTCCGGAAAAAGACCTGGGGTTTATGTTGTATGATATGGATTATAGTAACAAGGAAGATATTCAGCCGATGTTTTTTCGGGCGGTTATGAAACGTGGTGTCATCGATTTGCGGGATTGTGAGGTGATACGATGATTTTGCAGGCATTGGTAAAGGAATATGAAAATCTTGCACAAAAGGGTCTGGTTTCCAAGCCGGGATGGAGTCAGGCAAAAGTTTCTTATGCCATTGATCTGAATGCAGATGGAAGTATAAAAGTCATTTATTCTTTGCAGACAGAAGACCAGCGAGGGAAAAAAATAGTTATGGTTCCAGCGCTGTTATATGTGCCGGAAATGGTTACACGATCTTCCGGGGTTGCAGCAAATTTTCTGTGTGATAATGCCAAATATATGCTTGGAATTGATACAGATGGAACAAATGATCGTGTGAAAGACTGTTTTCAGGCGGCAAAGGAAAAACATATCGCACTATTAAAAGATGTAGATAATCCTATGGCAAAAGCAATCTGTTCTTTTTTTGAAACGTGGAATCCGGAAAATGCAAAAGACAATGGCTGCGTTCAGGACAAATGGGAGGAACTAAATGAGGGTGGAAATCTTATCTTTTGCATGGGAATGGATTATGCACAGGATGATTCAGATATAAAAGCAGCTTGGGAAAATTCGATTGAAGCAAACGGGGAAGAACAAACGGGAATATGCCTTGTAACAGGGGAAAGAACGGAGATTGCAAGAATCCACCGGGGAATCAAAGGGGTTCCTGGGGCGCAGTCCAGCGGGGCGGCGCTTGTTTCGTTTAATGCCCCGGCGTTTGAATCCTATGGAAAGGAGCAAAGCTACAATGCACCGGTGGGAAAATATGCAGAGTTTGCGTATACGACAGCATTGAATTATCTTTTAAGCAAAAGGGAAAACACATTTTCATTGGGAGATTCCATGATTGTATTCTGGGCAGAAACCGGAGAAAAAAAGTGTGAGGATCTTTTTTGTATTTCGATCAACCCGCAAGAAGATAATCAGGAACAGTTACAGAAAGTTTTTGATAATTTAAAAGCAATGCGTCCGATCGATCTGGACGATATAACGATTGATCTGACACAGCAGTTTTATATATTATGTCTGGCGCCAAATGCAGCGAGACTATCGGTTCGGTTTTTCTATCAGAATTCATTTGGAACCATTTTAAAAAATATAGAAGCACATTATAAACGCATGGATGTTGTAAGGCCTTCCTGGGCAAACGATAGAAAATTTCTTGGAATCTATCGTATGCTGCAGGAAACCGTGAATATGAAATCCAAAGAGAAAAAACCGGTTGCGAATATGGCGGCTTCTGTATTACAGGCGGTTTTGTCGGGGAATCGGTATCCAGCAAGTTTATATACAGATACCCTGATTCGCATTCGTTCGGAACAGGGAAATGTTACTTATGGAAGGGCAGCAATTATCAAAGCTTTTTTGATAAAAAATTATCAATGGAAAGAAGGAGAAGAATGTATGGGATTAAATGAATCAAGTAATGAGACTCCATATATATTGGGAAGATTATTTTCAGTATTGGAGTCTATTCAAAAGGATGCAAATCCGGGAGTTAATACAACGATAAGAGATCGCTATTTTAATTCCGCATGTGCAACACCTGCGTCAGTATTTCCAGTTTTAATCAAATTAAAAAACAGCCACATTAAAAAATTGGAACGTGAAATTGGGGGTGGATCAAAAATTTATTACGAAAAACTGTTGACAGAACTCATGGAAAAAATTAACGCTTTTCCACAACGATTGAGTTTGGAAGAACAGGGAAAATTTATGTTGGGATATTATCATCAGACACAGAAAAAGTATGAAAAAAGGGAGGAGAAGTAAATGGGAGAAGCAATTAAAAACAGATATGAATTTGTTGTATTATTTGATGTGGAAAACGGAAATCCAAATGGAGATCCGGATGCGGGAAATATGCCACGCATTGATCCGGAGAGCGGATTAGGTCTGGTAACAGATGTATGTTTAAAACGTAAGATTCGTAATTATATCGAGATGGTGAAAGAAGACGAAGCTGGATACAAGATTTATATTAAGGAAAATGTGCCATTAAACAGAAGTGACCGGGAGGCCTGTGAGAGCTTAGGAGTGACGGAAACGGAAGATAAAAAGGTAACGGATGCCCTGAAAAAGTTAAAGAAATCAGATCCGGATGCAGATCTGAAACTGCGGGATTATATGTGCAAAAATTTTTATGATATTCGGACATTTGGTGCAGTTATGACAACTTTTGTGAAAGCTTCCCTAAATTGTGGACAGGTGCGGGGACCGGTGCAGCTTGGGTTTGCCAGAAGTATTGATCCAATTATTAGTCAGGAAGTAACCATTACAAGAGTTGCAATTACAACCGAAAAAGATGCAGAAAATAAAAGCACAGAAATGGGAAGAAAGAGTATTGTTCCATATGGACTGTACCGCGTGGAAGGATACGTTTCGGCAAATTTGGCAAGAAAGGTAACCGGATTTTCAGAGGAGGATCTGGATTTATTATGGGATGCAATTATCAATATGTTTGAAAATGATCATTCTGCGGCAAGGGGAAAAATGGCAGTCCGGGAATTGATTGTGTTTAAGCACAGTAAGGAATTGGGAGATTGTCCGGCATATAAATTATTTGACGCAGTGGAAGTTAAGAAAAATGAAACTGTGGAATATCCGAGAAAGTATCAGGATTATAAAGTTACCATTCATGAAGAAGAAATACCAGATTCGGTAGAAGTGAAAAGGATGATTTAATGGAATACGCGCAGGATGATTATTTGATGATCTCCGGAATCCAGCATTTTAAATTTTGCAGAAGACAGTGGGCATTGATCCATATTGAGCAGCAGTGGGCAGAAAATGTCCATACGGTTGTTGGAGAACTGATGCATAAAAAAGCACATGATCCATATCTTACAGAAAAAAGAAAGGACATCCTTATTGTTCGGGCACTTCCGGTATCTTCAAAAAGTATGGGAGTAAGCGGAGAATGCGATATCGTTGAATTTCATAAATGCGAAGATGGAATAACATTATTTGGTCATAGGGGATTGTATTCAGTATATCCAATTGAATATAAAAAAGGAAAACCAAAGGAATCAGATGAAGACAAGCTGCAGCTTGCTGCACAGGCAATGTGCCTGGAAGAAATGTTTTCGACAGAGATTACGGAGGGAGCAATCTTTTATGGGGAAACGAGAAGGCGAGAGCCGGTGGAATTTACGGAAGAACTTCGCTGTGAAGTAAGAAAAATATTCGAGGAAATGCATGAATATTATAAGAAAAATTATACGCCGAAAGTAAAGCCGACAAAAGCATGTTCGTCTTGTTCGCTAAAAGAAATCTGTATGCCAAAGCTGGAAAAGGCAGGTTCTGTTAAAGCGTATGTTCAAAAGGTTCTGGAGGATGCAGAATGAGAAAATTATTAAACACATTATATGTAACTTCCGAGAATAGCTATCTGGGATTGGATGGAGAAAACGTTGTTGTTTACGATGACAAAAAAGAAATCGGACGTGTCCCGCTTCACAATCTGGAAGGAATTGTTTCGTTTGGATATCGTGGAACAAGTCCGGCACTTATGGGAGCTTGTGCAGACAAAAATATTTCCCTTTGTTATTTGACACCTCAGGGAAAGTTTCTGGCAAGGATTACCGGAAAAATAAAAGGAAATGTCATATTAAGGGAACAACAGTTTTTAAGTTGTAAGGATGAAACCATCCGTTTGAGAATCGCAAAAAATTGTATTTTAGGAAAAGTATATAATGCAAGATGGGTGTTGGAACGTGCAGTTCGGGATCATTCCATGCAGATTGATGCAGAAACTGTAAAAACGGCATCCTTGCAATTAAAATCTTTTCTGGATTATATCCAGAATGCAAAATCGATCGATCAGCTCCGGGGATATGAAGGAGAAGCTGCAAGCATTTATTTTGGAGTATTTGATGAGTTAATTTTGCAACAGAAAAAAGATTTTATATTTCAGGGAAGAAATAAAAGACCACCGTTAGATAATGTCAACGCAATGTTATCCTTTGTCTATACATTACTGACCAATCAGATTACATCAGCATTGGAGACGGTTGGCCTTGATCCGTATGTTGGATATATGCACACGGATCGACCGGGAAGGGCTTCTCTTTCTTTGGATTTGATAGAAGAATTGCGTGCAGTTATGGCAGACCGGTTTGTCTTATCTTTGATCAATAAGAAAATTGTGAATGGAAAAGACTTTACAAGAAAAGAAAATGGTGCGGTTTTGATGGATACAGAGTCACGGAAAAAGTTGTTGTCGGAATGGCAGAACAAGAAAAAAGAAATGATTACCCATCCTTACCTCAAAGAAAAAATGGAATGGGGAATGGTTCCCTATGTTCAGGCTATGTTACTTGCGCGGTTCCTAAGAGGTGATCTAGATGGATATCCGGTATTTTTATGGAAATGAGGAATCCAAATGCTTGTTTTAATTACTTATGATGTAAATACGGAGACGGCTGCAGGAAAAGGCCGCTTGCGAAAAGTGGCAAAACAGTGTGTAAATTATGGAAGACGCGTTCAGAATTCGGTGTTTGAATGTATTCTGGATAATGCACAATGTGTGCTGTTAAAGTCGATATTAACGGATATTATTGATGAAAGTGTGGATAGTTTGCGATTTTACTATCTGGGAAATAATTATCACACAAAAATTGAACACATAGGTGTTGATCGGGGAATTGCTGCGGATCAGACGCTTATATTGTAAGGACTATGGTGCGAACGGAAAGTACACATAAAATACTGGAGGGATTCGCACTTGAAATATTAAATAAAAGGCATTGAAATGACATTTCTATGAATAGATAGAGATGGTTATTTTATGTTATTGCTGACAAAATATACAGTATTATACAAAGAAAATGAAATTTGTTGTATAATATTGCTGTCGCTCCCTTCGCGGGAGCGTGGATTGAAATCAAGCCCTGCATCACCGCCAAACACTGTTGAGTCGTCGCTCCCTTCGCGGGAGCGTGGATTGAAATAAGGAAAGCAACTAAGGACATCGCAGCATATGCGGGTCGCTCCCTTCGCGGGAGCGTGGATTGAAATAAGCAATGGGAACTGCACTCGATATTCCGCAGGGGGTCGCTCCCTTCGCGGGAGCGTGGATTGAAATAATCAGAAGCGGAATAGGAGAGAATATGGAAGAGTCGCTCCCTTCGCGGGAGCGTGGATTGAAATACTGTAACAGTGGTGGGGTAAAAAGCCTATCGGACGTCGCTCCCTTCGCGGGAGCGTGGATTGAAATATGCTCATTTGAGCCACAAACTTTCCGTAGCTCATACGTCGCTCCCTTCGCGGGAGCGTGGATTGAAATCTCGGTTTTCTGCATTAAAGAACTCACTCCTTACGTCGCTCCCTTCGCGGGAGCGTGGATTGAAATTTCCGCAAAAAATAAGCAGAAAAACCGCATAAAAGTCGCTCCCTTCGCGGGAGCGTGGATTGAAATTTTCTATTTTATCCTTTATATCTCTCACTCTGTGTCGCTCCCTTCGCGGGAGCGTGGATTGAAATCTATTATACGAACCAGTACATAGGGCTTATGGAACGTCGCTCCCTTCGCGGGAGCGTGGATTGAAATAAGGAATCATCAAAACTGATATACCGTCCGTCCATCGTCGCTCCCTTCGCGGGAGCGTGGATTGAAATTCCTTATTTTATTGATTGATATTTGAGTTTTTAATGTCGCTCCCTTCGCGGGAGCGTGGATTGAAATTATGAAGTCTTGCGGTTAGAGAGCTTTTATCGTGTCGCTCCCTTCGCGGGAGCGTGGATTGAAATAATAGCTTCTGATATATCTTTGGAAGAGGTGATTTAGTCGCTCCCTTCGCGGGAGCGTGGATTGAAATAAAACTTGTTTCGATAGAAGGCGAAAACGATTTATGTCGCTCCCTTCGCGGGAGCGTGGATTGAAATACCACTTTCGCAATCTTTTACCAAAATCGGCGTATGTCGCTCCCTTCGCGGGAGCGTGGATTGAAATAAAAGTGGATGGATATGGAGATAAAAAACTTGATGTCGCTCCCTTCGCGGGAGCGTGGATTGAAATAACAGGCAACTCGTGCATTTGATGAATTAAAGGTTGTCGCTCCCTTCGCGGGAGCGTGGATTGAAATAATATATGGTTTATCCTCGTCCCCCGGATAAAATGTCGCTCCCTTCGCGGGAGCGTGGATTGAAATAGCAAAGCAAAGGGCGGCAAGCCAAAGAACAAGAAGTCGCTCCCTTCGCGGGAGCGTGGATTGAAATTGATTAAATATTATGGGGATGCAACTGGACAGGACAGTCGCTCCCTTCGCGGGAGCGTGGATTGAAATATTGCAAAAGAAAACCAGCGCAACCATGCAAAGTCGCTCCCTTCGCGGGAGCGTGGATTGAAATATAAATGCGATACTGAATAAAATCGTGATATTCCGTCGCTCCCTTCGCGGGAGCGTGGATTGAAATTGAAGTCAACTTTGGAATCATTAGCAATTTCAATCGTCGCTCCCTTCGCGGGAGCGTGGATTGAAATTCATGAAGATGCTAATCCAAGTATGATTGTAAATCGTCGCTCCCTTCGCGGGAGCGTGGATTGAAATACTCGGACTTAACCTAGTTTATCAGAAAGAGGTTGTCGCTCCCTTCGCGGGAGCGTGGATTGAAATGTTATGTCTTGCATGCGCGCATGGCGCAATAATGCGTCGCTCCCTTCGCGGGAGCGTGGATTGAAATTATAAATAAAAAACATAGGAAAGAGAGGTAGAAAGTCGCTCCCTTCGCGGGAGCGTGGATTGAAATTCAAATCGTGGTGGATTATCTGCGTCTGAATAGTAGTCGCTCCCTTCGCGGGAGCGTGGATTGAAATTGCTTCATCCGCGATATCGTCCGACAGGTTTCCGTCGCTCCCTTCGCGGGAGCGTGGATTGAAATGATGTACAACCGGTTGATGAAGGGGCTGTGATTAAAGTCGCTCCCTTCGCGGGAGCGTGGATTGAAATGTCTAAGGGAGAGGGAAAACGTGTTTATGATTATGTCGCTCCCTTCGCGGGAGCGTGGATTGAAATCGAAATTGAATCTTTTGAAGCTGCAGCGACTATTGTCGCTCCCTTCGCGGGAGCGTGGATTGAAATTTAATCAGCGTTGAACCTCCTTCCTGAAATTTATGTCGCTCCCTTCGCGGGAGCGTGGATTGAAATGCTATGGGATGCAGATCTTTTATATACTGGCGCTGTCGCTCCCTTCGCGGGAGCGTGGATTGAAATCCTGGCATTAAACATGATCTGGCACTCGTCGATCAGTCGCTCCCTTCGCGGGAGCGTGGATTGAAATGGTAAAGATTGTCCATATTGTGAAGATGAAGATGTCGCTCCCTTCGCGGGAGCGTGGATTGAAATATTTTTGTAAGTTATACAAAAAAGTAAGATTTATGTCGCTCCCTTCGCGGGAGCGTGGATTGAAATACTCATTAAAAAAGGTGCTGTGGGGTTGCGTGCGAAGTCGCTCCCTTCGCGGGAGCGTGGATTGAAATAAAAGTTAGTTGACAAAATTGATGAATTATTGAGGGTCGCTCCCTTCGCGGGAGCGTGGATTGAAATAAAAGAACAGGAAGATTATTTTTCAAGCAGAGCAGTCGCTCCCTTCGCGGGAGCGTGGATTGAAATTCAATCGGATTGTTGTTAATCAGGGAAAATTTATCGTCGCTCCCTTCGCGGGAGCGTGGATTGAAATCCCATTACTAACGACGTGTCCAACTCTTTGAACCCGTCGCTCCCTTCGCGGGAGCGTGGATTGAAATTTTACACTTAGAAAAACTTAGCCAAGTATTAAAGTCGCTCCCTTCGCGGGAGCGTGGATTGAAATTTTTGCTTGGTTTTCCGTTGCTCCAGTATTTGCGTCGCTCCCTTCGCGGGAGCGTGGATTGAAATAAAGGAACAGGAAGATTATTTTTCAAGCAGAGCAATGTCGCTCCCTTCGCGGGAGCGTGGATTGAAATTAGTGAACTGGTTACTCCATCCAATATCTGGGATGTCGCTCCCTTCGCGGGAGCGTGGATTGAAATAGCTTGGAGCACAGGAACACAGTACGAAATTTATGTCGCTCCCTTCGCGGGAGCGTGGATTGAAATGTCCATCAACTACCTGTGATTCTCTCCGGATGATCGTCGCTCCCTTCGCGGGAGCGTGGATTGAAATAGATCTTTGTTTTCCGTCAAAATCTTTTGCAATTCGTCGCTCCCTTCGCGGGAGCGTGGATTGAAATTCCAACATATGTGTCGTTTACATAACCACAATAAGTCGCTCCCTTCGCGGGAGCGTGGATTGAAATCCCATAGAAAAGAAACTCCATGGAAACACCTTCCGTCGCTCCCTTCGCGGGAGCGTGGATTGAAATCGGTGTATCCACTCATATTCCACAAGCCCCCTGAGGTCGCTCCCTTCGCGGGAGCGTGGATTGAAATAGGAGTTGTAAGAATTTAGTAATATATGCTAAAGATGTCGCTCCCTTCGCGGGAGCGTGGATTGAAATTCATATGGTTGTGGCTATAATGGCAAGGCTTTTGTGTCGCTCCCTTCGCGGGAGCGTGGATTGAAATCGGGGCATCATCCGGAAAATGATCTTCCGGAAGTGGTCGCTCCCTTCGCGGGAGCGTGGATTGAAATCGAAATTGAATCGTTTGAAGCGGCGGCGGCTATTAGTCGCTCCCTTCGCGGGAGCGTGGATTGAAATTATATCAGCAGAGGGGGGGCATCCTACAACGGGAGGTCGCTCCCTTCGCGGGAGCGTGGATTGAAATCTTGCAGTTGGATAATGGCATCAAGACAGCAAAGTCGCTCCCTTCGCGGGAGCGTGGATTGAAATGGTGATGATGTACTAGCATAATGGTATTGTGATTCGTCGCTCCCTTCGCGGGAGCGTGGATTGAAATACTTGGGAATACTGAAAAATCACTCCTATTGTCGTCGCTCCCTTCGCGGGAGCGTGGATTGAAATCAGAATAAAGAGTAATCATAAAACCTCCTACATAGTCGCTCCCTTCGCGGGAGCGTGGATTGAAATATAGCAGATACACGAATGAGGAAATTGCAACCCTGTCGCTCCCTTCGCGGGAGCGTGGATTGAAATCTTGACTTTGGACGTTTATTATCCACTAACCGTTAGTCGCTCCCTTCGCGGGAGCGCGGATTAAAAAGAGAATGACATAACGATGTATGGTATTCAAACTTTGGTTAGGAGATTTTATCAAAATTGTTTTTTGATTTCATAGGAAAGCTCTTTCCCATTTTTTATATTTTTGGTATTATATTTGTTGTGAAAAAATGAAAGAAAAATAATGCCAAAAAATTTGAATATTTTATGTGAAAAAAGGTGGATAAATAGTATAACAGAGGTTCTCATTTTCAATAGGAGGTGAACAACTTGGAAAAAAGACGCAACCTTCCAGGCCTGACACGTGAAGCAGAAGAACAAAATCTGCAGGAAATCATACAGATTGCACAGAATAACCTGGATCATGCAAAAGCGGACATACGAAAACTCAATGCGGATCTGGAAGACCTGCTGGATGTGTACGATGCGCAGGATAAGGAAGGACTTGCACTCTGGAACAATGCAACAGTGCGGCTGCACGAAAACGAGCATAATCTGGTGCGTTATGAGAAAGCACGAAAGAAACCCTATTTTGGTCGTATTGATTTTAAAGATCCAAATGCAAAAGAAGCAGAGTCTTATTATATAGGGAGAGTTGGCATTGCCAGGGACGTTTCCGAGCCGGTAGTGCTGGACTGGAGAGCGCCGATAGCCTCCGTTTACTACGAGAGCAGTCTGGGTCCCTGCCAGTATGTCGTCAGTTCAGAAGGAACATTTACGATCGATTTGAAACGGAAGCGCACATACGAAATTGAAAACGATCATCTGAAAGATTTTTTTGATTCGGATGTTGTGGCAAACGATGAACTTTTGACAAAGTATCTGGCGAAAAACAAAAAAGCAGTGCTTGGGGAGATCGTTGCGACGATCCAGAAAGAGCAAAACCAGATCATCCGGCGTTCTCCCAAGACCAATATCATTGTGCAGGGAGTAGCCGGTTCCGGAAAGACAACAGTTGCCATGCACCGGATTTCCTATATTCTATACAATTACAGAGACGATTTCCGACCGGAAGACTTCTATATTATAGGAAGCAACCGGATTTTGCTGAATTATATCACAGGCGTGCTTCCGGAACTGGATGTGTATGGTATTCGGCAGATGACCATGGAACAGTTGTTTATCCGTCTGTTGTACGAGGATTGGGATGAACAAAATTACAGCGTGCATCCTCTGGAAAAAGACGATGCCCAAAATGCCCAGAAAGGAAACAGAGAATGGTTTCATGATCTGGAATTATACTGTGCAGCCTATGAGCAGAGGGAGATTTCACATGAGAAAATCTATCTGGAAGACACAGAAACACTTCTGGCCGGGCCGGTACTGATCAATACCTACTTGCGGGAGCATCCGGAGCTGTCGATGCAGAGTAAAATCCTTATGCTCAATGAAATCCTGTACGCCAGATATGAAAATGAAGTATTGGGAAAACAGATCTCTTATCCGGCAAAGGTGAAAAAGGCATTGGATAAGAAATACACTTCTTATTTTGGCGATGGAAAATGGAAGACATCCATTTATGATTTTTACCGGGAATTTTTACAGGTGCAGGCTGTTGCGGGAAAAGAGGTGGATATACCGGAAAACTCTTTTGATGTGTATGATCTGGCAGCACTTGCATATATTTATAAGAGGATGAAAGAGACGGACCCGGTGCGGGAGGCCAGCCATGTCGTCATCGACGAGGCACAGGATTTTGGAATGATGGCGTATTGCTGTCTGCATTATTGTCTGCGGGGGTGCACTTATACGATCATGGGAGATACGTCCCAGAACATTCACTTTCAATACGGATTAAATGATTGGGAAGAATTGAAAAAACTGGTGTTGACCGGCACCTATGACGCATTTGGTCTGTTGCAGAAAAGTTATCGGAACACCGTCGAGATTTCGGAATATGCAAATGATATCTTACGGCACGGAGATTTTGCCGTGTATCCGGTGGAGCCGATTATCCGCCATGGGGCGAAGGTGCGTGTAGAAAAAAAGCAGGATCTGCAGGAGTTACTGGCACAAGTAGTACATACGATCCGTCAGTGGCAGCAGGATGGATATGAAACCATTGCCGTAATCTGCCGTGACGCGATAGAAGCGGCCAAGATTGCTGCACAGCTGAAACAGTATATTGCGGTGACAGACTGCGATCTGGAGACAACCGAATTTGGAGAAGGCGTTATGGTGCTTCCGGTTGCTTATACCAAAGGCCTTGAGTTTGATGCCGTCCTTTTATATGATCCATCGGAGAAAAATTATCCGCTGGACAATGGGCATGTAAAGCTTTTGTATGTCGCAGCAACGCGCGCATTGCATGAACTGGCGGTAGTTTATCAGGAATCCCTGAGTAAAATTCTGGCAGATCCGGTTCCGGAAAACAAAAAAATGCAGGAATTTTCTTCGGAGACACTGACGAAAGCAAAAGAGTACGACAGGAAACTATTTACACAGAAAGAGATCGAGCAGGAGCGCCGTGCAAAAGGAGATAAAGAGCACAACATCCGGGGATATATCGGGCCGAAAAAAATAGAAGCATGTGTGCCAGAGGAGAAGACTGTGCACACGCATGCCATTCCTCCCGCTTCTAAAATATCAAAAATATCAAAAAAGCCGGCAATCGAACAAATGAATATGTCTCCCTATGCCTTTGGAGAACTGCCGGATAACCGGAGTCTTCCGGTGCGCAGCCACGCAAAAATCAGTGGCGCCGTGAAATCGGCCAAAAAGACAAAGGAACATATTGATATTGCAAGCGCGGCAGGACTTCTTCGACTGACACCGATCACACCGGAAATCATCCGTGTCAGCTATGTCAAAGGAGTAACAACAAAGATAAAAAATACTTACTGGAAGCCAAAAGCAGAGGAAACGGTTCTCTGGAGTGCCAAAGAGTCAAAGTCCGCGTTAAGAGTTGCCACAGAAAAAGTAGTGGTTATCATCGACAAAAAGACGGGAGCCATGCGCTTTGAAACAGCAGACGGAACCTTGCTTTTAAAGGAGCGCACAACAGAACCGCGCCTGATTATGGAAAATCAGACCTGGGAATTTTTCGACTGGGAATTTTCCGAAAAAATCAATGCAAAAGGAGTGCTTTCCACAGATCTTCTGGTGTTGCGCTCCAAGGCGAAGTATATTTCCTTTGGCGGAAAACCGATGCGGATGCCACTTGTTTTATCGGGGAAAGGATACGGAATCGGTGTCGCTGCGACACAATCCGTTCTTCTTTGTAATATCAAAACCTATGGTCCCTATATCAGCACGCAGGGGGACGGACAGATTGATTACTATTTTATTTATGGTGGAAATAACGAAAAAACCATAGCTTTGTATAAAAAATTAAATTCATAATTTACAAAATGGCAGGTTTTTGCCGATTTCTTTCTTGAAAAACTTTCTCTTTTATATCGGACAGTGTATAATTGAAAATAAATATCAATAAGTACAGAAAAAACGAAGGACAAAAGAGAATGACGTTAAAAGATTTGGAAATCGGAAAAAGTGCCGTTATCAAAGCGGTTGGCGGGGAAGGTGTGCTCCGGCAGCACTTTCTGGATATGGGGGTCATTCCGGGAGCTGAAGTGACAGTGATTAAGTTTGCTCCCATGGGAGACCCGATGGAACTGCAGATCCATGGATACGAGCTGACACTCCGGCTGGCAGATGCGGATCAGATTACGATAGAGAGAATTTCCTCCCGTACCAGAAAACACGAAGGCGCCCGAAACATCAACCAATCGGTACATCCCGGCCTCGGAGAAGAAGGAAAGTATCATGTAAAAGGGGATGGAAACCCTTTGCCGGAAAAGACGAGGCTTACATATGCGCTGGTGGGAAATCAGAATTGTGGAAAGACGACGCTGTTTAACCAGCTGACCGGTTCAAACCAGCATATCGGAAACTTTCCGGGGGTTACGGTTGACCGCAAGGATGGACCGATCAAAGGACACCCAGACACTTTGGTGACAGATCTGCCGGGAATCTATTCGATGTCCCCTTACAGCAGTGAGGAGATTGTTTCAAGAAATTTTGTGCTGGAGGATAAACCAAAGGCGATCATCAATATTATTGATGCAACCAATATCGAGCGGAATCTGTATCTGACGATGCAGCTGCTGGAAATGGATATCCCGATGGTTGTGGCACTCAATATGATGGATGAGATGACCGGAAATTCAGGATCGGTGGATGTAAACGGGATGGAAGCGATGCTGGGTGTGCCGGTGGTCCCGATTTCTGCTGCAAAAAATGAGGGAGTGGATGAACTGGTAAGGCATGCACTGCATATCGCAAAATATCAGGAGCGGCCGGGACGACAGGATTTCTGTAGTGAAAATGAGTTTGGTGGAGCCGTGCACCGCTGTATTCATGCAGTCAGCCATCTGATCGAGGATCACGCAGAGCATGCGGGAATTCCTCTGCGTTTTGCAGCTTCTAAGATCATTGAAGGGGATCATCTGATTCTGCAGAAACTGGAACTGGACGAGAATGAGCACGAAGCAATTGAACATCTGATTGTACAGATGGAAAAAGAGCGTGGGCTCGATCGCAGTGCGGCGATTGCGGATATGCGTTTTAATTTCATCGAAAAGGTGTGCGAGAAAACGGTAGTAAAGCCGAAGGCAAGCCGGGAGCGCATCCGCAGTGAGAAAATCGATCGGATTCTGACCGGAAAATATACAGCAATTCCATGTTTTATCGGTATTATGCTGTTGGTGTTCTTCCTTACGTTCCATGTGATCGGCGCTTTTTTACAGAACCTGCTTGCCATGGGGATTGACGCACTGTCTAATGTGACAGACCATGCGCTGACGGCAGCGGGAGTCAATGAAGTGCTTCACGGACTGATCATTGACGGTATTTTTGCCGGAGTCGGAAGTGTACTGAGTTTCCTGCCAATTATCGTAACATTATTTTTCTTTCTGTCATTGATGGAAGACAGTGGTTACATTGCGCGAGTTGCATTTTTTATGGATAAACTTCTGCGAAAAATCGGACTTTCCGGACGAAGCATTGTACCGATGCTCATCGGATTTGGATGTACAGTTCCGGCGGTGATGTCGACCCGCACGCTGCCGAGTGAGAGAGACCGGAAGATGACGATTTTGCTGACTCCGTTTATGAGCTGTTCGGCAAAATTGCCGATTTATGCATTTTTTACCAGCGCATTTTTCCCGGAGTATGGAGCACTCGTGATGTGTGCTTTGTATCTGACCGGAATTGTGATTGGAATCCTGGTTGCGCTGTTGTATCGGAAAACACTGTTCCGTGGAGATGCGGTTCCGTTTGTCATGGAACTGCCAAATTATCGTCTGCCGGGGCTGAAAAATGTTATGCAGCTTTTGTGGGAGAAAGCAAAAGATTTCCTGCAGAAAGCATTTACCGTTATTTTTGTAGCAACGATCTGTATCTGGTTCTTACAGAAATTTGATTTGCATTTTAATCTGGTGGCAGATTCTAAAGACAGTATTCTTGCGATGATTTCAAACTGCCTGGTTCCAATTTTTGCACCGCTTGGACTGGGAGACTGGAGGATCTGTACTTCATTGATCAGCGGCGTTATGGCAAAGGAGAGCGTGATCTCAACTCTGGAAATTTTATTTGGAGGAGCAGTAAAGGATGCATTGACACCGGTAGCGGCAGCTTCACTTCTGGTATTTAGTCTGTTGTACACGCCGTGTATTGCAGCAATTGCTTCCATTCGCCGGGAACTTGGACGAAAATGGGCAGTTGGCATGGTGATCTGGCAGTGTATGATCGCCTGGGTGGCAGCATTTGCGGTAAGGTGGCTGATGGTTTTATTTATGAGATAATGAAAATAGAGCAGAAAGTACTTGAAGGAATCGGAAAGATAGAATAAAATAATAACAAAAAAGGATTATTTATTTATGCTCAGACAAATGTGGAAAAAGAGGGTTTGTTTTGTTCTGGCTGTGATTCTGGCAGTAATTGCTGTGACACCAATGGAAATGGAGCACACAGATGCAGCAATGGTACATTCGGTAACAGCATTGATGACGGGAAATCTGGTAAACAAGTCCAATGCGGACAAGCTGACTTACAGACAGCTGGAGACAAGCGCCTATGAGAGAAAACTGATTTCAAAAAGTGTGTATAATTACACGATGCAGCAGGTCCCGGCATTGTATGAGGGCAGGAACGTCATTAATGTGTCCGGTATGACCGGAAAAGCAAATACCAGTTATGTGGATGATGATGGTGTTGGTGAAAATGTCTCGTTTGTAAAATTTCAATGTAGAAAGAGCGGTAAATACCAGTTTACGGAAAGTGATTTTAAGGGAAAATCCAAGAATGAAGTGATCTATAATGATAACAATTATCTCATGTTTCTGCCAAAAGAGTTAAAAAGCGGGTATGAGATTTATGACCCATGGAACAGTACCTACTATCAGTTTCTTTCCAGAACTTTTGCAAGTGGTTATGGCAAAGTATGGTATGATGTCAACGCATCGAAAAAACTTACGAGAAGTGCGAAGCGTGCAATAAAAAATTCGGCAGGGTATACAAGCGCTATCCAGAGGGAACTGCAGAAGAAAAAAGACAGTATTTCCAGATACAGTATGGAATCTGAAAAAAATACGTATCGCTTAAAGAAAGGAAATACATATCTGCTTGTGATTTTTACTCCGGATTCCTTCCGTTTCCGGAAAAAAATTACAAAAGAACATAATTATTATAAGGAACAGTATCTTTCCGATATTCCATGGTCGTTCGATCTGAAAATTACTTATATGGATGAAAAAGCAGATTAGCAAAATTACCCTATTGTATTAGAAATCAGAACGTGGTACAATGCATAAGAATAGAAAAAAGCATTGACGGAACAAGTAGTGAAATTGAAACATACAGAGAGAACGGCAGATGGTGTGAGCCGTTTATGGAAAGATTTCATGAAGACCACTCCTGAGCTGTGCGCGAAAGAAGCGTCACCGTGTAGCTGCGTTATAAGCCAAAGAGTAAAAGAATTAAGGTGGAACCGTGTATAAAGCACCCTTAGATATGTCATGCATATCCGGGGTGCTTTTTTATTTCCATACCCAAAGAAGGAGAGTTAACGTAAAATGGTAAACTTTAAGGAAAATGAAGAATTAAAAACACTGAATCATTCCTGTGCACATCTGATGGCACAGGCAATCAAGCATCTGTACCCACAGGCAAAATTCTGGGTTGGACCGGTTGTTGCAGAGGGATTTTACTATGATGTAGATCTTGGGGAAGATGTAATCCGTGATGAGGATATCGAAAAGATCGAAAAAGAGATGAAAAAGATTGCAAAATCCGGAAAGAAAATCATGCGACGTGAAGTTTCTAAGGCAGAGGCTATGGAAATGTTCAAGAATGATGAGTATAAACTGGATCTGATCTCCGATCTGGAAGATGGAAATATTACCGTATATGATCAGGGCGATTTTACGGATCTGTGCCGTGGACCGCACGTAGACAATGTAAAACTTTGCAGAAACTTCAAGCTGATCCGTCACTCTGGTGCATACTGGAAAGGTGACAGCAAAAACAAAGTGCTGCAGAGAATTTATGGTGTATGTTTCCCGACCGCAGAGGAGCTGGAGGCACACCTTAAGCTTTTAGAGGAAGCAAAGGAAAGAGATCACAGAAAAATCGGAAAGGACATGAACCTGTTTATGGTTGATGATCTGGTTGGCCGTGGACTTCCGATGTTTCTTCCGAAGGGATATGTGATCTGGCAGGAGCTGGAGAACTATATCAAGAATAAGGAAAGAAAGCTGGGCTATCTGCATGTTATGACTCCTTGTGTCGGTACCGTAAATCTGTACAAGACATCCGGTCACTGGGATCACTACAAAGAAAACATGTTCCCACCAATGG
>ERZ772897.1648-NODE-1648-length-22198-cov-20.789098_pt1 | contig 22198 bp, 25 predicted proteins | sample MGYA00512125_ERZ772897 | MGnify/ENA primary metagenome ERZ772897 (study PRJEB29015, sample SAMEA2737660) | human gut metagenome | biome: human gut; feature: human-associated habitat; material: faeces | place: China | collected 2012 ... | reverse complement strand
CAGGCCCATGCCCTGCTTGAGCTGATCCATGTTGTCGATGTGATCCATCCACTTGGAGTCGACGTTGCGCAGCAGGCAGATACGCTCCAGTTCGCGCATCGTCTTGGAGCCGTACTTCTTCTCCTTGGCGGTCAGGATGTCCATGCCGCGCTTATACAGCTCATCGGCGATGCCCTCCTTGGTCAGATCCTCCAGCTGGTCCTTGGTGTAGTTGAAGTCACTGGGCAGGCACAGCCAGTTCATGAAGTGGCGGCGCAGACCGGCGAAATCCCAATCGTCGGCGGTCTCACCGTTCAGGTAGTTGGTGCAGGCGTCGTCGATGGACTGGCGCATCATCTCATGCAGCTTATCGCTGATGTCCTCACCGTCCAGCACCATCTGGCGCTGTTTGTAGATGATCTCGCGCTGCTGGTTCATGACGTCGTCGTACTGCAGCACCTGTTTACGGATGGCAAAGTTGGAGGCTTCCAGCTTCTTCTGAGCGCTCTCGATGGTGTTGGTGATGAGCTTGTTCTCGATGGGCACATCCTCTTCCAGGCCCAGGCTGTCCATCAGGTTCTGCACGCGCTCACCGCCGAAGATGCGCATCAGGTCATCTTCCAGGCTGAGGAAGAAGCGGGAAGCACCGGGGTCGCCCTGACGGCCGGCACGGCCGCGCAGCTGGTTGTCGATACGGCGGCTCTCGTGGCGCTCGGTACCGATGATGAACAGGCCGCCGGCCTCGCGCACAGCAGCAGCTTCGCGCTTGATTTCCGGCTCAAACTCCTCGCACAGCTCCTCAAAGCGCTGGCGGGCATGCAGTACGGCGGCGTCCTCGGTCTCGGCGTGGCCGTCGCACTCGGTCATCAGGTGCTCCAGCTGGGCATCGATGGTCTCCTCCGGCGGGGTGGGCAGCTCGGTACCGGCAGCCTTGGCGCGGGCCTTGGCGTGCTCGTACTCGTCTTTCAGCTGGGCCAGGTCCTTGGTCAGGTCACGGCTCAGCTCCTTGCGCAGAGCGGCCTTGGCCATGTAGGACACGTTGCCGCCCAGCATAATATCGGTACCACGGCCGGCCATGTTGGTGGCGATGGTCACAGCGCCCTGCTTACCGGCCTGGGCGACGATCTCGGCTTCGCGCTCGTGCTGCTTGGCGTTCAGCACGTTATGCTCGATGCCCTTCTTCTTCAGCAGCTTGGAGAGAGCCTCGCTCTTTTCGACACTGACGGTGCCGACCAGAACGGGCTGGCCCTTGGCGTGGCATTCGGCCACCTGCTCGATGACGGCGTTGTACTTGCCGTTGACGGTCTTGTACACGCTGTCCGGCAAGTCCTTGCGGGCGCGGGGCTTGTTGGTGGGGATGCTGACGATGTTCAGGCCGTAGATCTCGCTGAACTCGTCAGCCTCGGTGGAAGCCGTACCGGTCATACCGGCCAGCTTGTCATACATACGGAAGTAGTTCTGGAAGGTGACGGTGGCCAGGGTCTTGCTCTCAGCAGCAACGGTCACGCCTTCCTTGGCCTCGATGGCCTGGTGCAGGCCGTCGTTGAAGCGGCGGCCATACATCAGGCGGCCGGTGAACTCGTCAACGATGATGACCTCGCCCTCTTTGACGATGTAGTCGATGTCACGGTGCATAACGCCGCGGGCTTTGATGGCGCCGTCAATGTAGTGGCGCAGGGACATATTGTCGGCGTCGGCCAGGTTCTCCACATGGAAGAAGGCTTCGGCCTTCTGCACGCCGGATTCGGTCAAAGTAGCGGTCTTGCGCTTTTCGTCCACGACATAATCGCCGTCGACCTGCTCCTCAGCGGCTACCTTGTCGTCCAGCTCCACGATAACGCTCTTCTTCAGTGTCTTGGCAAAGTCGTCAGCGCGCTTGTACATCACGCTGGAGTCCTCGCCCTTGCCGCTGATAATCAGCGGGGTACGAGCTTCGTCGATGAGGATGGAGTCCACCTCGTCGACGATGGCGTAGGCGTGGCCGCGCTGCACCATGTTGGCCTTGTAAACGACCATGTTATCGCGCAGGTAATCAAACCCGAACTCGTTGTTGGTGCCGTAGGTGACATCAGCAGCATAGGCGGCCTTGCGGTCGTTGGCCTCAACGCCGTGCACCACCAGGCCGACGGTCAGGCCCAGGAAGCGGTAGACTTTGCCCATCCACTCACTATCGCGGCGGGCCAGGTAATCGTTGACGGTGATAACATGCACGCCTTTGCCGGTCAGGGCGTTGAGGTAAACGGGCATGGTGGCCACCAGGGTCTTGCCTTCACCGGTCTGCATCTCAGCGATGCAGGCGCGGTGCAGCACAATGCCGCCGATGATCTGCACGGGGTAGGGCTTCATGCCCAGCACACGCCAGTCAGCCTCACGGCAGACGGCAAAAGCCTCGGGCAGCAGGTCGTCCAGCGTTTCGCCTTTTTCCAGGCGCGCCTTGAACTCGGTCGTCTTGGCCTGCAGCTGCTCGTCGGTCAGCTTCTGCATCTCCGGCTCCAGGGCCAGGACCTTGTCCTTCAGCGGGTTGATACGCTTCAGTTCCTTGTCCGAGAAGGAACCAAACAGTTTTTCAAAAAAAGACATTATAAAATCCCCTGTATTTTCCGCCGCCCGGGACAGGGCAGCTATATAGCACTTACATACCTTACTATAATACACCCGCACAGGGCTTGCTGTCAAACCTGCGCGGGTGTATTTACAAATATATTTAGTTTTTAGCCTTGGCGGGCAGGCTCAGCAGCACCAGCATCAGGAAAATACAGCCAAAACCCATGGCATCCCACACGGTAAAAGGGCTGCCCAGCACAAGCGTGCTGATGATGGCAGCGGTGACCGGCTCGGCAAAGCTGTACAGGCTCGACCGCTGGGGGCCGATGAGCGGCACGCCTGACATGTACAGGCTGAACGCCAGCACGTTGCCCAGCACCACCACGGTAAAGATGCCGAATACCCCCATGGCGGTGGGCACGTAGTTCATCGTCCAGGGGCGGAAGATGAGGGCGAACATCGTGCCGCCCATCAAGAATGCCCAGCCCTGCAGCATGGGGGTGGGGTACTGCTGCTGCAGCTTTTTGGGCCACATGGTGTAGATGACCACGCAGCAGGCGCTGGCAATGCCGGACAGCAGCGCGGCCGGGCTGATGGCCAGGTCGGTCAGGCTGCCGTGAGTGGTAAGCAGAAACACGCCGATGAGGGCCAACAAAATGCTGCAAATTTCAAACAGACGCGGCCCGCGGTGCTGCTGGATGCAGACCACCAGCAGGATGATGACGGGGGAGAGGTCCTGCAAAATGGTGCCCATGCCCGCGCTGGAAAGCTGGATGGTCAAAAAGTAGGTGAACTGGCAGCAGCTTACGCCCGCCAGGCCGTAAATGAGCAGATCCAGCAGGTTGCGGGGATTTTTCTTCGCGTTCCACGGGTCGAACAGCATCCTGCGGTCCTTGATAAAGTAGAACGTGCACAAGATCAGCCCAGCCAGAAACAGCCGGATAGGCACCAGCCAGGTGGAGTCCATGTTTTCGCGGGTGAACAGGTACTGTCCCATGCAGCCCGAAACACCCCAGCATGCCGCACCACCCATCGTCAGGCAGGCACCTTTTACACGGTCAGACATTTTACCTTCCCCTTACTATAATACTTTAGGCAATACCGCATAATTCTAAGTGCCGATACGGCGAGCGAGGTGCGGCAGATGCTAAGCCAAAAGCGCAGATAATACTTTGTGTATTATCGAGCATTTTGGCAACGCAGATGCCGTGCCGCAGCCGCCAGAGCGGTGCTTAAGCCGTCAGGCGGGAATTGTGCGGTGTTGCCTTTACCCCAAGATCAACTGCGCGGCTTCGCGCAGGCCCTCTACTACCGGTGCGCCGGTGGCTGCCAACGTCTGCCGGTTCTGGTGGCCGCTGCATTGCAGCACACAGGCCGTTCCCATGGCCTGCGCCACCTCAAAATCGTGTACCGAATCCCCGATCATCACTGCGCGGGCAGGGTCGATGCCCTCCTCCTGCATAAAGCGCCGGCCCAGTTCCACCTTACTTTTGGCGTAGATGTCGCCCAGACCCAGCAGGCGGTCAAAGTAACCCGTTACATGGCGTTCCCCGGCCTGGCGGGTCAGCGTGGGCACCGGGCTGGCCGATAAGATCACCTGCCGCAGCCCCTCCGCGCGGAAGGCATCCAGCGCTTCTATCGCCCCCTCTGCCAGCGGGCAGGCCGCGCTGGCAGGGATGTAGTCGTCCATATATTCCTCGGCCAGCATGGCAAAGCTGTGGCGGCTGAAATCAAACCCGGCGCGGACGTAATATTCTTCAATCGGGAAACCAAAAATTGCCCGGTACTGATCGCGGTCGTACCGCTGCGGATAGGCATGCTTTTCCAGCAGACGGTTGAGCGCGTCTACACAAAGTTCCACATCATCCAGCAGGGTACCGTTCCAATCCCACAAAATCAGTTCCGGGCGCATAGGTTACCTCATTATTCTTCTGTAAAAATCTTCTTCAGGCTGGCGTTGGTCTCGATCAGCTTAACCAGGGCCACGCCCAGGATCGTGCAGCTGATGACCTCGCCGATGCCGACCGTGACCGCATTGAACGCAGCCATGGCGGCCGTGGGGGCACTATCCGAGAAGAAGAAGGTGATCTCGAACGCGCCCACGATGATCATATTAAAGATAACAGGCGGCAGGGACGCCGGAATGGCCAGCCCCTTGATGCGCACATCGCGCAGCTTGTAGGTGACCAGACAGGCCAACAGGGTAGCCAGCGTGCCAAAGATGACGTCGATCACGGTCGAGCCCAGCAGGTTGGCCAGAAAGCAGCCCAGCGTGACGCCGATGATATACTCGGCGCCAAAGACAGGCAGCAGGCAGAATGCCTCGGCCACACGCACCTGCACCGCGCCGTAGGAGAACGGCTGCAGCACCAGGCACAGCACAACGTAGAGCGCTGCAACGACAGCACAGCGCACAAGGCGCTTGACGGACATGGATTTCTGATTCATACAATACTCCGGCGGATAGATTTTGACCGTATAGCAGACCGCCAGCCTGCTATCGGTTTGCGCCGCAAAACTGCGGCGGAGCCTAAAATCCTAAGTTGCTCAACAAAAGATTATTATAACAAAAGCCGCAGCCCCTTGCAATAGGCTGCGGCGAAAATCTCATTTTCTTTTGTAAAGGCCCCCTCTGCGAGGGTGACGCCCCACAGTGTGGGGAGATGCCGCGCAGCGACAGAGGGGCCCGGCCGCGTAAGCGGTCCCACAAAGCGGGTGGGGGAGAGAGCCAGCGATTGTTGCTCATCCCTAAAATTACGGCAGTTCCGGGGTGTAAGCCTCCAGGTTGCGGGGCTTGCCCTCGTATACAATGGCAATACCGTCCGGGCCGGTGTTGGCGCTGACCACGCCACCCAGCTGGAAGACGATCATCGGCGTATGGCCAAAGTTCTTTTTGCACAGCTTCACCAGCTCGTCCCGCTTGGCAGTGCTGGAGGTGTAGGCTACCATATAGGGGGTGTCCTTCATCGAGTCGACGCGGCTCTCCACCCATTTGATCATGGCCGGAGGCACAGCGGCATCACCGCGCACCTTGGCCTCGACCTTGGAGACACCGGCGTTCAGGCTGATGATGGGACGGATACCCAGCAGGTCGCCCACCACGGCAGCGGCAGCGCTGACGCGGCCGGACTTCTTCATCTGCTTCAGGCTGTAAGCCGCCAGGCAGATCTCCACGCAGTCCAGCTTGCGCTTCAGCTCGTCCACACAGGTGGAAAGCTCACCGCCGTTGCGCACCTTGCGGGCGCACTCGCAGAAGTACCAGCCGTAGGGCATCGAATAGGTGTGGCTGTCGATGATCTGAATCTTCAGCTTATGGTCGGGGCGCTCCTCGGCCAGCATCTCGGCGCCCTTGATGGCGTTGTTGTAGGTGCTGGAACCGGCGGCGTTGATGCTCAGGTGCACCAGGTCGGTGTAGCCCTCGTCCACATAGCGCTCGTAAATTTCGCACCACTGCAGCTGGGTGATGGCGGCGGTGGTGGGCACGCCCTGGGCCTTGCGCATCATCTCATAAAACTGGTCGTTGGTAAAGTCCTTGCGCTCCATATACTCGGTGCCATCCAGGTTGATGGGGAAGCCCACCACCTCAATGCCGTATTTGTCCGCAAGCTCCTGCGGAATATCGGAACAGGAATCCGTCAAAAAACCGATCTTGCTCATTTTACGTCCTCACTCCATTCATAACGGGTCAGCTGTCCGTGTGTCTCCAGGTCGGCAAAATCCCACTGCCGCAAAGCCTCGTAGGCACCTACCGCAACAGCGTTGGAAAGGTTCAGGCATCGCTCGCCGCGGCGCATCGGCATGCGCACGCAGTCGGCCTCATGGGCGGCCAGCAGTTCCTCCGGCAGACCCGCATCCTCGCGGCCAAATACCAGGTAAGCGCCGTCCGGGTACTGTACGTCCACATGGCGGCGCGGCCCCTTGGAGGTAAAGTAGAAAAACGGCCCTTGATTCTTGGCAAAAAAATCCGCGAGATCTTTATAATATGTTATATCAAGATGGTGCCAATAGTCAAGCCCGGCTCGCTTTAATTTTTTGTCGTCCACGGTAAAGCCCATCGGCCCCACCAGGTGCAGCCGTGCCCCGGTCACCGCGCAGGTGCGGGCGACGTTGCCGGAGTTTTGGGGGATCTGCGGCTCCACCAGTACAATGTTCAAAGTTGGCATAGGTTTATGTACATCCTCGCATTATTTTATTGCTGCATCAGTTTGGGCAGGGCGGCTTCCAGCCACACGCCCAGACGTTCGTCGGTGCCTTCGGGCGTCTGGCGGATGCACTCACTCACGAACGCAGCTGCCGCCTGCACGGCGGCCTGGGGCACGTTGCCCTGCAAAATGCGCCCCACCAGCACCGCACCGAAAATATCCCCGGTGCCGTGGTACATGCGGGGGATCAGCGGCGTCTTGACCGAGTATCCCTGCCCGCCGCGGGCCGCGCCCACACAGCCGATGCACCGCCCATCGGAGAGGCCCGTCACGCCGGTGACCACCACCTGCGGGGCGATGCGGGTCAGCCGCGCGGCCTGCTCGGCCGCCTGTTCGCTGCTGCCCACACCGGGCAGCGGGTCGCCCAGCAGCAGTGCAGCCTCGGTCACGTTGGGCACGATCAGGTTCGCCTTGCTGCACAGGTTGTACATAGCCGGGACCATATCGGCCCCCAGCCCCTTGTACAGCCGCCCGCCGTCGCCCAGCACCGGGTCCACCACTTTTAAGGCGCGGGGCCACAGTTCAAAGGCCTGCTCCACCAGCTTGGCCTGGGTAGGGTCCGCCAGATAGCCGGAGTAGATGCAGTCAAACCGCAGGCCCAGCCGCTGGTAATGCGCCAGCGCCGCAGGGCCGTAACCGGGGTTGGAGAGCTTAGCCGGGGTGCCCAGCCCGCCCGTGTGGGTGGACAGCACCGCCGTGGGCAGCGCCACCGCCTGCACGCCCAGGCAGGACAGCACCGGCACGATGACCGACAGCGCCGCCCGGCCAAAGCCCGGCAGGTCATGGATGGCTAATACAGTTTTGGGTGCATTGGACATGGTCAGATTCCTTTTGTTCGTTCGCGTTTGTTCCTTTTTCAACACTGCTATTCTACCATAAACCGCCGCATAAAAAAAGGCTGAATTGGGCGAACCTGCTTTTTTGCCTGATTTTTCCGCCTCATTTTGCTGCATAGCTGCGCCTACCCTGGGCATGCTAGGCACGAGGACCCGAAAAGGAGGCATTGTTATGCAGTTTTCGACAATGGCCGGCACTGCTGTCGGCATGGCTGTGGGTGCGGCGGCCGTCTGCCTTGCCACCCAGGACCAGCGCATGATGCGCAAGACCGTCCACAAACTGGCCAAGGGCGCGGAAAAGACCCTGGCCGACCTGGACAAGGCCGTCCAGCACACCCGCTGGTAACGCAAAAGGCTCCCCGTGGCAGGGGAGCCGTACATAAAGTGATTTGGTTTACAGGATGCGCACGCGGATGGCGGCATCGATGCCGGCCAGTTTGCTGGTCAGGTCAGGGGTAACGTCGCCGGTCACATCCAGCAGGGTGTAGGCCACGTCCTTCTTGCTCTTGTTCACCATGTTTTCGATGTTCAGGCGGGCGGTGGTCAGGATGCTGGTGATGGCCGAGATCGCACCCGGCGTGTTCTTGTGGATCATGCAGATGCGGCGGCCGCCCACACGGGGCTGGCTGACGTCCGGCAGGTTGACGCTGTGGGCGATGTTGCCGTTCTTCAGATAGTCGCTCAGTTCGGCGGCGGCCATCACGGCGCAGTTGGTCTCGCTTTCGGGGGTACTGGCGCCCAGGTGCGGCGTGCAGTACACACCCTTGACGCCCAGCAGTTCCTCAGCCGGGAAGTCGCAGAAGTACTGCGCCACCTTGCCGGAGTTCATGGCGTCCAGCAGGGCCTCCGTGTCCACCAGCTCGCCGCGGGCAAAGTTCAGCACGCGCACACCGTCCTTGCACATCGAAAGGGTCTGGGCGTTGATGGTGTGGCGGGTCGTGGGCAGGTAGGGGACATGGATGGTCAGGTAGTCGCAGCGGGGCAGCATATCGCCCAGCGTCACGCAGTGCTGTACGCTGCGGGACAGGCTCCATGCTGCGTCGATAGAAATGTAGGGGTCATAGCCCAGCACTTCCATGCCCAGCGCCACGGCGGCGTTGGCCACACGGGCACCGATGGCACCCAGGCCGATAACGCCCAGCGTTTTGCCGCGCAGTTCCGGGCCGACAAACTGCTTCTTGCCCTTTTCCACATCCTTGGCAATGGTCTCGCTGCCTTTCAAGCCCTGGGCCCACTGGACGGCGTCGACCATGTTGCGGCTGCCCGCAACCAGCGCACCGATGACCAGCTCGGCCACAGCGTTGGCGTTGGCGCCGGGGGTGTTGAACACCACGATACCGGCGTTGGTGCATTCCTCAATGGGGATGTTGTTGGTACCGGCACCCGCGCGGGCGATGGCCAGCAGGCTGTCCGGCAGCGGCATGTCGTGCATATCGGCACTGCGCACCATGATGCCCTGGGGAGCGGTGGTCTCGTTATCGACCTCGAACTGGTTGACCGGCAGCTTGGCCAGGCCTGCGGGCGAGATCGCGTTCAGCGTTTTGATGGTATACATAAAGAACCCCTCTTACTTTTTTAAATGTGACGCCTTAAGCATTTTCCTTGCGGAACTTCTCCATGAAGTCGACCAGCTTGTCGATGCCCTCCGGCGGCATGGCGTTGTAGATGGAGGCACGCATGCCGCCCACCAGACGGTGGCCCTTCAGGTTGACGAACCCAGCCTCGGTCGCTGCGGCGCAGAACGCCTTGTCCATGTCGCCGTTGGGGCTGGTGAAGGTCACGTTCATCATGCTGCGGTAGGGCTTCTCAACGGGGTTATTGTAGAAATCCTGACCGTCCAGGTAATCGTACAGCACCTTGGCTTTGGCGGCGTTGATCTTCTGCATGTTTTCCAGGCCGCCGATCTCGTTCTCGAGATACTGCATGACCAGGCCGGTCATGTAGATGCACCAGCACGGCGGGGTGTTGTACATGCTGTCGGCTTTCAGCAGGGTAGTGTAGTTCATCATGGTGGGGATCTGCTCCGGGATCAGGCCCTTGGCGCTCTTACCCAGCAGGTCCTCCCGCACGATGGCCACGGCCATACCAGCGGGGGCGATGTTCTTCTGCACACCGAAGTAGATGACGCCGTATTTGCTGACGTCCACCGGCTCGGAGCAGATCATCGAGCTCATATCCGCCACCAAGGGGATGCCATCCACCTGGGGCACGTCCACATACTTGGTGCCGAAGATGGTGTTGTTCTGGCAGATGTGGATGTAGCTGGCGTTGGGGTCGTAGTCGATGGCCTTCACGTCAGGAATGTAGGTGAAGTTTTTATCCTTGCTGCTGGCGGCGATGCGGGCCGTGCCGAACTTGGCTGCTTCCTCCGCTGCCTTTTTGCTGAAGTTACCGGTGACGAGGTAGTCCGCCGTGCCGGTGGTCATAAAGTTCAGCGGCACCATGGCAAACTGCTGGGTCGCGCCGCCCTGGAAAAAGCCGATCTTATAATTGTCGGGGATGTTCAGCACCCGGCGCATGGCAGCCTCGGTGTTCTGGATGATCTCATCAAACCACTTACTGCGGTGGCTCATTTCCATCACGCTCATGCCGGAACCATGGTAATCCAGCAGTTCTGTCTGTGCGGTTTTCAGAACAGCTTCCGGCAGCATCGAAGGGCCGGCGCTGAAATTATAAACTCTAGCCATTTTCCTTTTCCTCCAGTAAGTACATTAAAAATGCAGTCCGCTGGCGGCGAACTGCATCATCTGCCGCGCCGTTGCGGTATGGCATTATTATAGGCCGCACCGCCTGCCCCGGCAAGCGTGCAAAATACTGAAAAAACGGTCGCACAGACGGTTGTGTTTCTGCAAAACGGCTAATTGTATTTTATTCAGAAACACTATATTCTACATTTGTAAAATATTTTCTATCATCCGATACAATCCATTGCCGAAAATTTGGTCATTTTGCCATCTTGCATTTCAATCTACTACAATTGTAAAATATATTTGCAATAGTTATTACATTTGTAGGAGATATAGACTATGGAACAGTTATCCCGTAGTGAAGAGCAGGTCATGGTCGCCCTTTGGGCCTGCGAGCAAGCCGCCACGCGGCGGCAGATCGCAGCCAACCTGCCAGCCGAGTGCCACTGGGCCGACTCTACGCTGTTGAATTTCCTGCTTCGGCTGGAGAAAAAGCACTTTGTCCGCACCGAAAAGCAGGGCAACAAAAACCTGTACACCCCGCTGGTGCGCCGCCTGACTTATTGCGGCGCGGTGAGCAGTGTCCACCTGCAAACGCTGTACGGCGGCGACCTGCGCAGGATGGTACGTGCCCTGGCCGACACCGGCCGCCTGACCTACGCCGACACCGAGCGTCTGCTGCGCTGGCTGGGGGAGTACCAGGCCGAAAACCCGGAGTACGACTACGAATAGCTGCCCGCTTCCTTATATATAAGGTTCACGCATCTCCACCATGCCGCCCCAGAAGCGCTTGGGCGCATGGTTCATCTGCGCTTTGGCGTTGCGGCGTTCCTCAATCGTCAGGGCGTGGAAGAACCGTTTCCACAGCGCCTGCCAGTTCAACTCGTCGGCATCGCGGGCGGGTTCGTAATGCTCCATAGCCAGGTACTGCACATGGCCGCTTTGCCGCAGCAGCGCCGTGCCGTGGGCAGCGTCGAAGATCAAAAAGTCCTCATCCGGCAGGCGGCTGCAAAAATGCCCGCGCAGCAGCGGCAGTACGTTGTTTTTGGGGTGGATGACCGAACCGAGCATGCCATCCTTTTCCTCAAAGCGGATAAACTCGATAAAACGGCAGACCTCGTTATTGACATTGCGCTCCAACACAAACGCCGCGTGGACATCCGGGTCGCCCAACATCTGCACGGCGCGGGGGCCTTCGTCAAAGCAACGGCGGACGAACCGCAGCAAGATCAGATCCTTTTCTTCTTCGGTGGAGAGGAAACCGGTCATCACGCGCTCTCTCACCATCGGCCCCAGCCGCGTCAAGCCGTTGGCCACGCGCCTGGCGTGGGTCGGGTCGGTGGCGATGGCCTCCGTTCCAAACAGCGTAATTTGCCCTTCGGCTGGTCCCAGCACCGCCGAGGGTATCTCGCGCCGGGTGTAGCTTTCAAAAATGCAGCAGAGAAACCCCGCATAGCTGCCGTCGTAGCAGTAGGCGGCGTCGCTCACATGCGCCGGGTAAGGCATGTCAAGGCCTCCTCTCGCACCATGCGGGCCGCAGCCGGAGCCGCCACACCATGGGCCGTCAGCTGGTGGACGGCAGGTGCCGCGTCCGGCAGGGCCTTGGGCACAAATTCATCCAGACTCAACTGCTGCACCCCCACACTGAACGCCTTGGGGTCCAGCAGCGCGTTTGCAATCTCCGCCCGGTTGGCGTGGGCCGGGGCGCGGCCATTGCAGGTGATAAAATATTGGGCGCGTTTCAGCACCACACCGATGCGCTTCAGCTCCGGCATACCCAATTTCTGCACACGGCGTGCCGCCAAAATGCGCAGTACGCTTTTGGGGCCGATGCCCGGTACCCGCAGCAGTTCCTCCTTGCTGGCGGTGTTGACCTCCACCGGGAAAAACGCCGGGTGCCGCACCGCCCAGGTACACTTGGGATCCAGGTAGGGGTCAAAGTTAGGTTCCGCCTCGGTCAGCAGTTCCGAGGCGTGGAAGTTATAATACCGCAGCAGCCAATCTGCCTGGTAGAGGCGGTGTTCCCGCAGCAGCGGCGGCTGAAAGTTCAGTGCGGGCAGGCGGCGGTCCTCCACCACCGGCAGGTAGGCCGAGTAAAACACACGTTTCAGCGCATACTTTTTGTATAGGCCTTCCGTCAGGTCCATAATGTGGCGATCCGTCTCCGGCGTCGCACCAATGATCATCTGGGTGCTTTGCCCAGCCGGTGCAAAAGCAGGCGCGTTCCTGTATACCGCCAGCTCCCGCTTGCTTTGGGCGCTCTGCACAGCGATCTGCCCCATGGGGCGCAGGATCGCCGTTTTCTTTTTATCCGGGGCCAACTGGTTCAGGCTGACCTCGCTGGGCAACTCGATATTGACCGAGAGGCGGTCCGCCAGCAGCCCGATGCGCCGCACCAGCAGCGGGTCCGCACCGGGGATGGTCTTGGCGTGGATGTAGCCGTTGAAGCGGAACTCTTCCCGCAAAATGCGCAGTGCTTCAATCATCAGCTCCATCGTGCGGTCCGGCGTGTCCAGCACCGCGCTGGACAGGAACAGCCCCTCGATGTAGTTGCGGCGGTAGAAGCCAATGGTCAGCTCCGCCAGTTCCCGCGGGGTAAAAGTAGCCCGCGGGCGGTCGTTGGAGCGGCGGTTGACGCAGTAGCTGCAATCGTAGGAGCAGACGTTGGAATACAGCACTTTCAGCAGCGAAACGCAGCGGCCGTCCGGGGTAAAGGCATGGCAGATGCCCGCCTGTGCGCAGCTGCCCAGGCTGCCGTGCTTTCCGGCACGCTCCACGCCGCTGGAGGTGCAGGCCACATCATATTTGGCGCTGTCAGCCAAAATTTCCAGCTTTTCCGCAAGATCCATCGCTGTTTCTCCTAAAAAAGGGTATAAAAAATACAGCCCGCCGCATAACCTGACTGTTTACAACAGCCAGCGATGCCGCGGGCAGCATTTTTATAGAGTATAAAATTGTACTTTTGCCCTGGATGTCCGAATTATAGGACACGCACTATGCTACAATAAAATCAAAGGGCAGGAATCACCACTTAGCCTTGGTCTCCACCACTTTACCGGCAATATACAGGTGGTCAAGTTCCTCGCCCTTGATGACCAATTCCTCGTAGGCAGGGTTGAAGGGGTGCAGGATGACCGAGTTGCCGCGCTGGATGTACTTTTTCAGCGTGCCCTCGCCGTCCGAGCCGTAGACCAACACGCCCAGGTCGCCGTTTTCCAGCGTGCTCTGGCGGTGGACAAGGGCCAGATCGCCGTCCGAGATGCGCGGCTCCATGCTGTCGCCCTTTACAACCAGGTAGAAGTAGTTCTGGGGATCTTTAACGCTGGCATACTCTTTGCCGTAGTCCTCCTCAAAGGCAAGGGCGCCGTAACCGGCGCGCACCGTGCCCACAACGGGGACAAGACTCTCCGTATAGCGGCTGAAAGCGTTGCGGCCCACAGCCGGGGCAGCCGTGGGGGCCTGCTGCAGGCCCAGCAGGGCATCGGCCGTTGTATCCAGAATTTCAGCCAGGCGGGCCACGGTCTGGGGGTCCGGGGTAGAACGGCCGGTCTCCCACTTGCCAACAGCCTGCTGGGTAACGCCAAGCATACGCGAAACCTCGGTCTGGCTGTACCGTTTAGCTTTTCGGGCATCTCTCAGGCGGTCTGCAAACATAACGTACTCCTTTTGCCGGGCGACATTTTCCTCTATCTTGTGGTCAGGCCTTTACTATTTGTCCTCATTATACAACTGCAAGGCGTGTTTGTAAAGAGTTTTTTGAAAAATAATTCTAAATAAAGTTGTTGAAGCGTCTTGACAACAACCGTCAGTAGTATTATAGTAGAGATACAGAACAACGCGGTGTCCTTTACAACCGCACAACAGCCGGATTTGCGGTACGGCTTTTCTGAAGGAGGAACTTTATCATGAACTTCCACACTGTAAAAGTATGGCTCAGCAAGCTCATCTCCAACCTGGTGCTCATGCTCTTTATCATTCTGGTGCCCGCCGTGGCGTCTGGCGCGGTGCCGTTCTGGGCGGCGGTCATCGTGGCCGCTGCGGGCCTTGTGGGCCTCAACGCTGCCTGCGGTGTCTTGCTGGAGAATCAGCCCAATGCCCGACCCAAGGCAGCCCCCACCCCTGCGTCCCAGCGCCAGCAGCTCGTTTTCCGCGTTGTGCGGGGCGGCCGCGCCGCCTGATCTCGCGTACCCTCGGTGTACCCGGGTGCATATAACCGGCAGTCCCCGTGTGCCCCGGCGCGCGGGGATTGTTGTTTTCCACAACCTATGTTACAATAGCAGCAGACAGGGAGGAGATACCATGAAAAAACTTCTGGAAGTCTGTGTGGACAGCCTGGCCTCGGCGCGCGCCGCGCAGGCCGGCGGAGCCGACCGGCTGGAATTCTGCAGCGCCTTAGCCGTGGGCGGCCTGAGCCCTTACCCAGAACTGCTGCGTCAGATCAAGGCCGAGTGCAGCCTGCCGGTGCGCTGCCTGATGCGCCCCCGGGCGGGTGACTTCCTTTATACAAAGGACGAGATCGACCTGCTGTGCGCCCAGATCCACACCTTGCGGGATACAGGGGCAGACGGCTTCGTCATCGGTGCGCTGACCCCCGATGGCGCGCTGGACAAGCCCGCCATGGCCCAATTGCTGGATGCCTGCGGGGATAAGCCCGTCACACTGCACCGCTGCATTGATGTTTCCTGCGATTTGGTGGAAACCTATCGTGACGCCGCCACACTGGGTATTGATACGGTCCTGACCAGCGGCGGTGCCGCCAGCTGCCGGCAGGGGACAGCCGCCTTGGCCAAGATGCTTGCCCTGCGGAACGAGCTGCAAGGGCCGGAGGTGCTCATCGGCGCAGGCGTCAGCGCCGCCGTCATCACCGAGCTGCGCGCTGCCCTGCCCGGGGCACGGGCTTTCCATCTAAGCGGCAAAAGACTGGTGGAAAGCGGCATGCGCTTCCGCCGCGAGGGCGTTCCCATGGGTCTGCCAGGGCTGGACGAGTGGCACATCCAGCAGACGGACGCCGACGCTGTGCGCGCCGCCAAAGCCGCGCTGCTGCAATAAAAGCATATACAAAAAAGAGCCGCACCGCTGCGGCTCTTTGCTGTTTTGCGCTATCAACTCAGTGGAACGTGTCAAACTCCTCGTCGAGTTCGTCGGCATCCTCCAACTCTGGGAAATTTTTGTAATCCAGATCCTCTAATTCTGGCATGTCGGGCACCAGTTCCAGCTCTTCCAGTAGGCTTTGCATGGCCTCACAATCGGTGGGAACGTCGGTCAGGCTGGCACCGTAGTGGCAGAACAGCACCGTGCCGTCCTTGTCCAGAATCAGGGTCAGCGGCAGCTGCTGCATCTGGCCTTTCGCGGCCTGGTAGCCCTGGCGCTTGGCTTCCCGCAGGATGCGCCAGCCCTCCAGCGAGTAGGTCATCAGGGCGCTGCTGCTTTGGGGGATGTCCAGGTGCTCATACAGCACCCCCTCGGCATCACACAGCAAGGGGTAGGGCAGGGTATTGGGTCCAATGCTGCGTGAGAGCTTGTCTGCGCGGGAGCGCACCACCAGCGCGAATCCGCCGTCCCGCAGGGAACCGTATGTATTGGCGTAGCGGCTGGCAAAGGTGCGGGTGATGGGGTGGCCGAAGTTGGCCATAAACACCAGCACCAGCGGGCTTTTGCGCTGCAGCAGGTCCCGGAAGCGGTTTTGGGCACTGTAGGGGGTATCGTACACAAAGAAAGGGAGCTTGTCCCCAACCGCAATACGCTCGCCCACGGCGATGGCCCCCTTTCCCCAAAAATCTAAAACAAAAAGCCGGACAGCAGGACTGTCCGACTGAAAAACACAAAACCCCCACGCGGCCGTCTGCAGCCAATCAAAACCTACCGGTACAGGCAGGTGGGTGCCCTACCCGGACGTTCACGCTCCCTTCTTCCGCCTAGGGCGGGAGGTCTGCGATCCAGCCAGGGACAGCGGGCTCCCTAAATTTGATTAGTAGGATTCATAAATGACCGCAACAAATCAAACCGTGCAGGGATGTTTTTTACTCCAACTCGGAATCGTCGATGTCGTACATCGCGCTCAGGCGCTCTTCAAAGACTTTGCCGACAGTCAGCAGTTCTTCATCGTCATCTACGATGTCCATATATTCGCCTTCCTCGTCGGTGCCAATGCGCATCAGGATCAGCTCGGCATCCTCCTGCAGGCTCTCCGGATCTTCCTGATACGGGATCACTGCCAGGTAACGGGTGCCGTTCACTTCGGTGGCGTCGATCACTTCAAAAGTGACCTCCTTGCCGTCCTCATCCTCCAGCGTCAGCAGGTCGGGCGTGGCTTCCTCGAGCATTTCGGGGCTCAGTTCGTCAGACATAAGTGACCTCCTGTGGTCTTGAAATTTCTTGTATATAGTGTACCTTTTTTTTCACTAAACGTCAAGGGTGTTCAGCGCAAAAAATATGTGGTATAATATTCTTATCTAGATTTGTGAACGCCCCGGAGGATCTGCCATGAAACGTTCCGCCTGCCTGCCCCTGCTGCTGACCGCCGTGCTGCTGTGCAGCTGCGGCAGCAACGCTAAAAAGGCCCCCACGCGCCCCGACCAGTTCATCAGCGAGGAGCGCCAGTTTGCCGCGCCCAGCGACGGCGACACCATCGCCATCTTCTCCACCAGCTTGGGTGAGGTGCGCGCCGTATTGTACCCGGACGCAGCCCCCATGGCGGTGTATAATTTTGTGGGGCTGGCCCGCAGCGGCTACTACGACGGCACCATCATCTGGCGCAGCCAGTACGGCTTTGCGGTGCAGGGCGGCGACGCCACCGGCACAGGCACCGGCGGCTCCACGATCTGGAGCAACACCCCCTACCCGCTGGAGGCCGACGCCTCGCTGAAGCACTACGCCGGGGCGCTGTGCGCGGCCTTTGCCCAGGGCGGTGATGTCACCGGCGGCAACAGCCAATTTTACTTCGTCGCGGCCCTTCCGGACAGTGTAAGCAGCGACCAACAGGCCGAACTGGCCCAGAACGGCTACACGGACAGCCAGGTGGCTGCCTACGCGGCTGTGGGCGGGCTGCCGTACCTCGATAACACCGACACGGTCTTTGGCCAGGTCTACCAGGGCATGGACGTAGTGGACGCCATGGCCTGCGTGGAGACCACCAAGGACGAGGACGGCAACGATACCTGGAACCCCACCGAGGACGCGGCCGTCACCATTGAAAAGGTGACCATCACCACCTATCCCGGCCCCGCGGCCGGGGACGAATCCCCCAGCGACAGCAGCGTCGGGTGATGGGCGGTTGCCTACCCCTACTATATGTAACGTGCAATCAAATAATCCCCGCAGAGCCTTAGCAGAATCGCCAGACTTTGCGGGGATTTTTTATGCAGAATACAGAATTTTACTTTTTGGTGTTGCCGCCCATGCGGCGGTCACGGCGGGCGTACTCTTCCAGCGCTTTGTCAAAGCACTCCTTGGTGAAATCAGGGAAGAGGACCGGCGTGAAGTAGAACTCGGAGTAGGCGCACTGCCACAGCAGGAAGTTGGACAGCCGCTCCTCACCGCTGGTGCGGATCATCAGGTCCACCGGGGGCAGGTCGCGGTAGAGGTGGCTCTCGATGGTCTTTTCGTTAATGTCCTCTGGCTGCAGGGTCCCGGCCTTGACCTCGCCCGCAATGGCGCGCATGGCGTCGGTCAGCTCGGCGTGGCTGCCGTAGTTCAGGCAGAAGTTGACGATGCCCTTGTCGTTGTCCTTAGTCAGATCCATCATGTAGTCCATGGCGTCCAGCACACGCTGCTGCAGGCCCTCGCGGCGGCCGCTGAACAGCACCTTGCAGCCGCGCTCGTTCATTTCGTCGGCGATGGTGCGGAAGTTGTTGGCAAACAGGTCCATCAGATAGCCGACCTCTTTGGCGTCGCGGGAGAAGTTCTCTGTGGAAAAGACGTACAGCGACAGTACAAAGACGCCTCGGTCGCCCACAGCGTAGCGGGTGATCTCGCGCAGGCGGTCAAACCCGGCCTTGTGGCCCAGGCTGACAGGCATCAGGCGCTGTTTGGCCCAGCGGCGGTTACCGTCCACGATGATGGCGACATGGGTGGGGAAGCGGGCAGCAGTATCTTGCGGCATGGTGGATTTTCTCCTTCTATCGTGTGTTTTGTATCAGACTTCGGCAGGCTGCGGACGCAGCATCTCGGGCGGCTCCTCATCCGGGTGGTGGGCACGCCAGTTTAAAAAGCTTTCCAGAATGACGGCGGCGGAAACGGAATCCAGCCGCTCCTTGCGCTTGGCACCGAAAGTATCGTTATCGGCCAGGATGGCGGCGGCGGAAACCGTGGTGCGGCGCTCATCCCAAAGCACCACCGACAGGTTCGCGGTATTTGCCAGGCGCTGGGCAAAGCGGCGGCTCTTATTGGCGCGGCCGCCCTCGGTACCGTCCATGTTTTTGGGCAGGCCGCAGACCAGGGCCTCGGCCCCGCGGGCCTGGGCCACAGCGGTGACGGCGGCGGCCACTTTATTCATGCTTTTTTCTTCGATCTGGGGGGTGATGGGACTGGTAATTGTCTCGCCGGCATCGCAGCCGGCCAGCCCCGTGCGGGAGTCGCCGTAGTCAACAGCAAGCCATTTCATACAGGTTGGGTCCTTTCATGGTTGATGGTATCAGTATACCACATTGCGGGCGCCGACGCAATAAAAAGCAGCCCGTACCGAGAGCATGAAAGCTCCCCCCGCACGGGCTGCGAAAAGTTGAAACTTACAGGTTGGGCATGCGCTTGTCCAGCTGGATGGTCAGGATCGCAGCCAGGGCAATTTTAATGACGTCGCCGGGCAGGTAGGGCAGGACGCACCAGCCCAGGGCGCTGGTAAGGTCGGCACCGGTCAGGGTCATGAACCAGATGGTGCCCAGCACATAGCAGACGGCACAGCCCACGACCATAGCCACGCAGAGCGACCAGAACTTGCGGCCCAAAGCCTTGGAGATCAACGCGGTGATGAGTGCAGCCAGAATGTAACCCAGCACATAGCCGCCGGTCTTGCCAAAGATGGCAGAGGGGCCGCCCTGGAAACCAGCCAGCACCGGCACACCGATGGCGGCCAGCGCCACAAACACCAGCTGGCTGACGGTGCCCCAGAAGGCCCCCAGCATAGTGCCTGCCATGTACACGGCAAACAGTGCCAGGTTGATGGGCACGCCCCAGGGCATGGGGATGGCGATCTGGCTGCACACGGCGGTCAGGGCGGCAAACAGGGCGCACAGAACCATCCGACGCACCCGCAGGTTTTCAGCAGTTTTCATAATTGTTCCTCTTTTCTTTTGTTGATACTATACAAAGACCTTTACAGGTACTTTCCCAAATGAACTTCCTCGCCGCGCAGGGGCACTAAATTGTGCTCTCCCGCAAAGCGGACGACCAGGCGGCAGTCCTCGTCGATGTCCAGCGCCTCAGCCTTACGCGGGGTGCCGTTCCGGGGCGTTACCGTCACGGTCTGGCCCAGCAGTGCCTGGCGGGCACGGTATTCCGGCAGGTACTCCGGCTTGGGCACGCCGTGGTACAGCGCCCAAAACTCGTTGAGGAAGGCGGCTGCCAGCGCCGCACGGGCACCCGGCGGCGGGGCATCATCGAACAGCGCCCCGGCTACATCCTGCAGCTCGGCAGGCCAGCCATCGGGCGGGGCCGTGATGTTGAAACCCAGCCCCAGCACCGCATAGTCCAACATGCCGCTTTCCATGTCCAGCGCGGCTTCGGTCAGGATGCCGCAGACCTTGCGGCCATCCCGCCAGAGGTCGTTGACCCACTTGATGCGCAGTTCCGCACCGGAAACCTTCTCAGCGGCGCGGCAGGCGGCCACGGCGGCCATAGCGGTCAGGCGGACAGCCTGGCGCAGGCCGATCTCCGGCCGCAGCAGGATGCTGAGGTACAGCCCGCCCTGGGGCGAGAAGAAGCTGTGCCCACCCCGGCCGCGCCCGGCCGATTGTGCCTGGGCGATCAGCACCAGCCCTTCGGGGGCACCATTCTCAGCGCGGGCCCGCAGAGCAGCATTCGTACCGGGCAAACGGTCGACGACCTCGACCTGCAAGGCTCTAGCCGCTTCTGGGGCCAGCAGCGCCGTGACGGCGGCGGCATTGAGCACGTCGGCAGCAGGGGAGAGGATGTAGCCGCGGTTGGTCACCGCCGCCACCGGGATGCCGTCGGCCCGCAAGGCAGCGACGGCTTTCCAGATAGCTGTGCGGCTCACGCCCAGCTGCTGCGCCAGCTCCTGCCCGGAAATGTATTTGCCCCGGGCAGCGTCCAGCGCGGCCAGCACGTCCGCTTTTACCATGGCGCAGCTCTCCTTTCAGCCCAACTGTCACCCAGTATAGCGCGGTTGATGATCAAATGTCAACGCGGCATGCGAAAACAGGTTAACAATCGACAAAACAAAAGCCCTGCGGGCCGAAACCCGCAGGGCAAAAGTGCATATTGGGGAAAAATCAGCGCTGGATACGGCCGGAACCGTCGCCGCCAGCCAGCTTCTCGACCTCAGAAACGGTGACCATGTTGAAGTCGCCTTCGATGGAGTGCTTCAGGGCAGAAGCAGCAACAGCGAACTCAACAGCCTCCTGGGTGGACTTGCCGCTCAGCAGGGCGTAGATCAGGCCGCCGCCGAAGCTGTCGCCGCCGCCAACGCGGTCAACGATGCGCAGCTCGTACTTCTTGCTGAAGGCATACTCGTTGGAAGCAACGTCGTACAGCATAGCGCTCCAGCCGTTGTCGGAAGCGGAATGGCTCTCACGCAGGGTGATAGCAACCTTCTCGAAGTGGAACTTGTCAGCCAGCTGCTTGGCAACGCTCTTGTAGCCCTCAGCGTTCAGCTTGCCGCCGTAGATATCGGTAGCCTCGGCCTCGATGCCGAACACGTCCTTTGCGTCCTCCTCGTTGGAGATGCAAACGTCAACGTACTGGCACAGATCGGTCATGGCAGCGCGGGCCTGCTCACGGGTCCACAGCTTGCCGCATACATCTGTTTTTCGCGGTTTAAGGTTTCTCTGGCATAGCGAAGGAAGATGGTTCCGCTCTCAGTGATGGCGAGATGATGGGTATCCCGCTTAAACAGGGAAATGCCCAGTTCTTTTTCAATCCGCTGAAGCTGCTGGTTCAGCCCGGACTGGGAGATAAATAGTTTGTTTGCGGCCCTGGAGATACTGCCGCATTCCGCAATGGTCAGGATGTAATTCAGCTGTCGTGTATCCATAATGCAGACTCCTTTCTGTCATCTAAAGTTCAAAGTCAGACTAAAATCTGTTATTTTTGTAACTATTATACAAAAATCAGGCAGTTTTGTAAATGCTAAAAGAAGTTAAACTTACAGCAATCATGGATTACTATAAGTTCAGCTTTTATCAATTTCATGTTACCATAATGGTATACAAAACAAAGGAGGAGTAACAAAATGGTTGGTATTTTAGGGTTGATCGTTGCAATCGTCTGTGTGATTGCACTGATCTGGAAAAACTGGCACATGGCTATTGTATCACTGGCAGGTGCCCTGATCGTCATTGCGTTCAACGCAATGGATCCTGTAACTACATTGTCTGAAAAATTTATGACTGGAATGTCCGGATTTGCCGGAAACTGGTTCCTGCTGTTTATGCTGGGTGCTATTTTCGGTAAGGTCATGGGTGACAGCGGAGCGTCTGTTGGCATTGCCAACAAGATGTTAAAGATTCTTGGCGAGAAGTCCGTTGTACTGGTAGTCATGCTTACCGGTCTGGTTCTTTCCTACGGCGGAATCGGAACCTTCATTATTGCGTTCTCTCTGTACCCGATCGCGGTAGCCCTGTTCCAGAAAGCGGATATTCCGAAGAAGCTGATTGTTGCTACCATCATGGTATGCCCGGTAACCGTATGTATGGCCATGCTTCCGGGTTCTCCGTCCACTCAGAACCTGATCCCGACCCAGTACTTTGGGACCACTGCTTATGCAGGTGCCACCCTT
>ERZ772897.1617-NODE-1617-length-22503-cov-6.428680_pt1 | contig 22503 bp, 19 predicted proteins | sample MGYA00512125_ERZ772897 | MGnify/ENA primary metagenome ERZ772897 (study PRJEB29015, sample SAMEA2737660) | human gut metagenome | biome: human gut; feature: human-associated habitat; material: faeces | place: China | collected 2012 ... | reverse complement strand
ATGAGATGGGGAATTCTGGACGATGACGGTGGGTACTTTTACTGTATCACATACACAGGCGCTCCACCATGCGATGGAGCGCCTACTCTTTTTACGTGCTGCCGGATTTTTTGACATTCATATTAACGTCCCGACCTGACAACTCCCCCATTCTTGACATCCAGACCAATGTCTCGAGATGGATAAATATCGTTTGACGTGTGCCAAAAACACACTTTAAAACAGCCTTTTCAAAGGGAAAATCATCATGTTCCATCCCCCGAAAAGCCAATATTTACGCAGTTTCTACCTTATTTTTCCACCTTTGACATCAATACTACGGTCTCAACGTGACTTGTCATCGGAAACATATCGACCGGCTGAATTTTCTTCGACGTATAGCCGAGTTCAGCGAGGATTGCCAGGTCACGTGCCAAGCTTGCGGGATTGCAGGAGACGTAGACGATGCGTTCCGGCTGCATTTCGGCAAAGACGTTCAGTACCTCTTCTGTACAGCCGGCACGCGGCGGATCAACGACGATGACGTCTGCCCGCACGCCCTGGCGATAAAGCCGCGGCATGACTTCTGTCGCGTCGCCGACAAGGAAGTTCACGTTGTGCACGTTGTTATCTCGGGCATTTTTCTGTGCGTCGAGGATCGCTGGTTTGACGATCTCAATGCCATAGACCTCCCGTGCTTTCTGCGCGAGGAAAAGCGTAATCGTTCCCGTCCCACAGTAGGCATCAATGACCGTCTCCTCCCCTTTCAGGTTGGCGAATTCCAAGGCTTTGCTGTAAAGGACCTCGGCCTGCGCTGTATTGACCTGAAAGAACGAGCGCGGTGAGATATGGAACGAAAGCCGACCAATCCGGTCGAGGATCGTCGGCCGTCCCCAAAGGAGCCGCGTTTCGCGCCCCATGATGACATTGTTGCGATAGGTCTGGATGTTCTGCTGGATGCTGACGACCCGCGGCAGACGCTTGCGCAATGCCTTGACGAACTCTTTCTCGCGTGGAAGCTGCTTGGTCGCTGTCACGATGACAACCATGAGATCGCCTTTTTCGCCGACACGACCGACGACGTGACGGAGCACGCCCGTGTGCTTGTCCTCATGATAGACGGGGATATGCAGGGAAGTGATGATTTCCCGGACCGCATTGACGATCTCGTTGTTTCCTTCTTTTTGGATATGGCAATCGCGTGTATCGATGATCTCGTGGCTTCCCTGTGCGAAACAGCCGATGACAGTCTTCCCCCGCTCACAGCCGATGGGGAATTGCATCTTGTTCCGATAATTCCAAGGACTTGCTGCGCCAAGCGTCGGTGCAACGAAAATATCCTTCTGCCCGCCGATGCGTGTAATCGCATCGATCACCTGCTGGCGCTTCGCCTTGAGCTGCGCCATATACGAAAGATGTTGGAGCTGGCAACCACCGCACCGGTCATAAATGGAGCAGACCGGCTGAACGCGGTCCGCACTTTTGGTGATGATTTCAGTCAGCTGCCCTTTCGCGTACGACTTCTTGACTTCCGTGATGACGGCTTTGACCTTCTCGCCCGGCAATGCCTTGGGCACGAAGACCGTAAAATTCTCGTACCGTCCTACGCCTTCCCCACTTGTACCGAGCGTATGGATTTCGATCTCATATGATTTTCCTTTTTCTACGGGAACTTGTTTTTTCATAAACTCCTTGTCACTCCACAACATCAATGGCAAAACGACACGGCGATGTACCTCTCCGAAACCTCAACGATCAAGAATGCAACACCATACTTCGACGGATTCATTCCCCAGCAAATTCCACTTTTTCGAAAAGGTCTTCCGGCTTGGCAAGGATCACCTTAGCGCCATGTGCGAGAAGTTCCTCTTCGGTTCGGAATCCCCAGAGGACGCCGATAGGCAAGAAGCCAGCATTGACGGCAGTATCCATATCGACGCTCGTATCGCCGAAATAAGCGACCTCTTCGGGATTCACACCATAGGCTTCCGCCATCATCAAAGGCTTTTTCGGATCCGGCTTGATGGGAAGTCCCGGCCGATCTCCCATCACGATCGTGAAAATGTCGCTAGGAAACATGCCGTCGATGATCTCATCTGCTGCCTGTTGATGCTTGTTCGTACAAACGCCCATCGGGATTCCCTTCGCTTTCAGTTCATCAAGCATCGGCTGGATGCCAGGGAAGGGGCGCGTGTGGTCGCGATGATGTTCATAGATTGCCTGGTAGCGCTTCATCGCTTCCAGGACAAACGATGCATCCTGCGCCTGTTCCTGTGGCAAAGTGCGCTCGATGAGCTTTTTCGATCCGTTGCCAAGATAGTAGCGATACGCTTCTAAAGAATGCGTTGGGAATCCGTATGAGGTCAGCATCTCATTGACACTGCTAGCGAGATCTTCCAACGTATCGACAAGCGTGCCATCGAGATCGAAGATCGCTGCTTTATATTTCACGAACCGTTCGCCTCCATTGATCTTCTCCGACGAAAGTGCGCAAAGATGCAAAGAGCTTTGCGACTGCTTCGGGAGAGTTTTCCAAATATCCGTAAAAAACCTTCCCCCAACGGGGAAGGTTTTCCAATCGTACCCTACACTTATTCGGCCAGCTTCTGCGCCAACAACTGATTGACCATCTGCGGGTTGGCTTTTCCGCGCGTCGCTTTCATGACCTGGCCGACGAGCGCGCCCAAAGCTTTCTTCTTGCCGCCTTTGTACTCAGCGACAGCTTTGGGGTTGGCCGCAATCGCTGCATCGACGGCAGGTTCGATCGCGCTCGTGTCTGTGATCTGAACGAGTCCTTTCTCCTTGACGATCTTCTCCGGGTCGTCCGGGCTCGTCCACATTTCCTTGAAGACTTTTTTCGCGATCTTACCGGAAATCGTATCCTTCATGATGAGGCCGATCATCTTGCCCAGACGCTCTGCGCTGACAGGAGATTGTGCGATATCGAGGTTCTCTTCATTCAAGTTCTTCGCGAGGTCCCCCATGATCCAGTTTGCCGCCAGCTTCGGATCAGCTCCCGTGCCCACAACGGCGTCGAAGTACTCCGCCATCGCACGCGAGCTCGTGATGATGCCCGCATCATAATCCGAAAGCCCGTATTCTTTTTCTAGGCGAGCCCGACGTGCGTCCGGAAGTTCCGGGAGTTCCTGCCGATACTTCTCGATCGTCTCATCGCTTGTGATGATGGGCGGCAGGTCCGGCTCCGGCATGTAGCGATAATCGTGCGCGTTTTCTTTGCTGCGCATGGAAAGCGTGATACCGCGAGCCGGATCGAACGTGCGCGTTTCCTGCACGACATGTCCCCCATCCTCCAGTACCTCTGTCTGCCGCTCGATCTCATAATTGATGGCATCTTCGAGGTTCTTGAAGGAGTTGATGTTCTTCATCTCCGTCCGCGTGCCAAGAGTCTCACTGCCCTCAGGGCGCAGGGAAACATTGATGTCCGCGCGCAGGTTGCCTTCCTCCATGCGACAGTTGGAAACATCGATGTATTCCATGATGGACTTGATCTTTTCCATATACGCGCGCGCCTCAGCAGCAGAGCGCATGTCAGGTTCCGAAACGATTTCGAGAAGTGGCACGCCCGTGCGATTGTAATCGACATCGCTCGAAAGGGAATCCTTGATCGTAGTACCAGAATGGACGAGTTTTCCTGCATCTTCCTCCATATGGATGCGCGTAAGGCGGATCCGCTTCTTTTCCCCATCCACGTCGATATCGACCCAACCGTTAACGCAGATCGGCAAATCGTACTGACTCGTCTGCCAATTTTTCGGCAAATCCGGATAGTAATAATTCTTGCGGTCGAACTTGCTGTACTGATTGATCTTGCAGTTCGTCGCGAGACCCGCTTTGATGGCGAACTCTACCACGCGCTTGTTGATGGTCGGCAGGACACCCGGAAGCCCCAGGCATACCGGGCAGACATGCGTATTCTGCTCGGCACCGAACCCTGTAGCGCATCCGCAGAAGATCTTCGTTTTCGTTTTCAATTCGCAGTGGATCTCAAGGCCGATGACGGCTTCGTAGTTCATCAGTGCTTCCCTCCCAATGGTGCCATTTCCTTATGATAGTCCTGACTCTGCTCATACGTATAGGCTGCGCGCAGGATGGTTTCCTCATCGAGCGCTTTGCCGATGATCTGGAGACCGATCGGCATCCCCTGGCTGCTCCTGCCGCAAGGGATGGAAATGCCCGGCAGTCCTGCGAGGTTGAGAGGCACCGTGCAGATATCCTGGAGATACATCTGCAGGGGATCGGAAATCATGGAACCGATGGGATAGGCCGTCGTCGGTGCTGTCGGGCACATGATGACGTCGACGTGAGAAAAGGCCTCGGTGTAATCCTGCTGGATGAGCGTACGGACCTTGAGCGCTTTGAGGTAATAGGCATCATAATACCCTGCGGAAAGGGCGTAGTTGCCGATCATGATACGGCGCTTGACCTCTTCCCCGAATTTTTCCGTACGCGTATTCGTCATCATCTCGACGAGATCGCTGCCCTCGACGCGTTCGCCGTAGCTCACGCCATCATAGCGCTGCAGGTTCGTTGCCGCTTCTGCCGGTGCAATGAGATAGTAGGTGGAGATGGCGTATTCCGTATGCGGAAGGGAAATCTCGATGACTTCAGCGCCCAGGGAGCGATACGTCTCGATGGCGGCGCGCACGGCGCGCTCCACCTCGGGATCCATCCCTTTCGTAAAATACTCTTTCGGCAGGCCGATCTTGAGGCCTTTGACATCCTCGCGCAGCGATGCCGTAAAGTCTGGCACAGCGGTCGCAGAGGAAGTGGCATCCATGTCATCATGGCCGGAAATCACGTTCAGGAGATGCGCTGCATCCGTGACATCACGCGTCAGTGGTCCGATCTGGTCCAAGGAGGAAGCATACGCCACGAGACCATAGCGCGAGACGCGCCCATACGTTGGCTTGAGGCCGACGACGCCGCAGAACGACGCCGGCTGACGGATCGATCCGCCGGTATCGGAGCCGAGGGACCAGATCGCCGTGCCAGCAGCCACGGCGGCTGCGCTGCCGCCCGAGGAACCACCGGGCACATCGTCCGTATTCCAAGGATTCCGCGTGACATGATAGGCGGAATTCTCCGTCGATCCCCCCATCGCGAATTCGTCGAGATTCGTCTTGCCGAGCAAGACGGGAGATTCTGCTTTCAGTTTTGTCATGACCGTCGCATCATACGGCGGGATGAAATGCTCGAGAATCTTGGAAGCGCACGTCGTCTTGATGCCTTTCGTGCAAATATTGTCCTTGATGGCGCCTGGGATGCCCGCGAGGAAAGGAATCTCCTCCCCTTTTGCGAGTTTCTCATCCACTTTGCCCGCCTGTTCCAGCGCAGCTTCTTTCGTCAACGTCAAATAGGCCCCGACGCTGCCTTCCACCTCATCGATGCGCTTGAGCACATCCTGCGTGAGCTCCACAGCACTGATTTCCTTCTGCTTGAGCATGTCGTGGAGGACATGCGCCGGCTGATCAAAATATCTCACGATCGTTCCTCCCTCGATCAATCTTCCAGCACTTTCGGCACTTTGAAGTAGCCGTTTTCCTTGAGCGGTGCGTTGCTCAGGGCTGCCTCTCGATCAAGAGACGGTTTCACGACATCTTCGCGGAAAACATTCGCCATCGGCAAGGCATACGTCGTCGGCTTGACGTTTTCCGTATCGACGGCAGAGAGGTTGTCCATATACGTCAGGATCGCATCCATCTGTCCGATATATTTGTCCTGCTCATCCTCGGGGATTGCGAGACGAGAAAGGACTGCCACATTCTCGAGGTCTTTCTTCGTGACTTTCATGCTTTCACCATCCATTTTCACTGATACTGATACACGATTATTATACCGCCTTGCCCTACGAGCGTCAACGAACGGGCGGAAAAGGGGCCGCCTCCTGAGAGGGACGCGATAGCCCCCATAAAATCGGCCAGGCAGTCGACAAAGATTTTACGGGAAGTTTACAGAGAGATAACACGCTTTCGCACGCGATTTGCTATAAATAAAGCATAGATGTTCGGGACATCCCGTCAGAGAACTGCTGCTCCGCAACCGCTTGTCTCGAATGTCCATCATCCCCAATATCACATACACGCGGCAACCCCCGGGCGGATATCGCCTGGGGGTTGCCGTTTCCTGCCTATGCTGTTTCGCCCTTTTACCGCTGCTGCGCCGATGCCAGCTCAGCGCGCAGACCATCGTAGAACTTCACCAGTCCTTCGCGAAGCGCTTCTCTGCTTTCTTCGCCGATATCCGCCTGCCGCTTGAGTTCCTGCGTCGTCGTGAGGATGTTTTCGATCGTAGTGATATAGTCGAACTCCGGCTCAAGGATGGTTGCCTGGTCGAGCGGTGGCAGGCAAGAGACATCTTCTGTGAGCCGCTCATAACAAGCCTTCAGCTGCCGCAGATGTTTCTTCTGCGCAAGCGCCTGGGAAAGGTTCTCCGCGCGGATGCCCGCAAGGCCCGCATTGATGGAAGTCCTGAGCGCATGGAGTTCAGCGACACGTCGTTTCAATCGGGAGAGCGCATGCAGCATCTGTGCCGAATCCTGCATCGCCATCAGAACTTCAGCTGGTTCTTAATGCGATCGACGGCGCGTTCCGTGTTCTTGCGATCGCCGAACGACGTGAGGCGGAAATATCCTTCCCCACAAGGACCGAAACCGGCACCTGGCGTACCGACGATATTGACTTCCTGGAGGAGTTTGTCAAAGAAATCCCAAGAAGGCATATCATGCGGCGTCTTCAGCCAGATGTACGGCGCATTGATGCCGCCATACGCCGTAAGACCTGCCGCTTTGAGTCCCTCGCGGATGATGCGTGCGTTTTCCATGTAATAGGAAATGAGTTCCTTGACCTGCGCCTGCCCTTCCTCGGTGTAAATGGCAGCTGCGCCGCGCTGGACGATGTACGCCGTGCCATTGAATTTCGTCGTATGGCGACGGTTCCAGAGATCGCGGAAGCGGACGCGGCTCCCATCGGCGGCCTTGCCCGTCACGGTCTTCGGGATCACGGTATACCCGCAGCGCGTTCCGGTAAACCCTGCCGTCTTCGAGAAGGAACGGAACTCGATCGCGCAGTCCGTTGCCCCCGGGATCTCATAGATCGAACGCGGCACATCCGGCTCCGTGATGTAGGCGGCATACGCGGCATCAAAGAGGATTACCGCATCGTTTTCCTTGGCATACGCCACCCATTTCGTGAGCGCTTCCCGCGAAAGCGTCGTGCCCGTCGGATTGTTCGGGCAGCAAAGGTAAATCATATCGACATGCTCTTTGGGAAGTTCCGGCGTGAACTGATTGTCCGCATTGCTCGGAAGATAGGTGACCCCGGCGAAGTAGCCGTTCTCCTTCAGGTCTCCCGTACGTCCAGCCATGACATTCGTATCGAGATAGACCGGATAGACCGGATCTGTGATCGCGACTTTGTTGTCGAGGCCGAAAATCTCCTGGATGTTGCCGGTATCGCTTTTCGAGCCGTCGCTGACGAAAATCTCATCGGAATCGATCTTGATACCGCGCTTCGTGTAGTTGTGCTCGCGGATCGCCTCAATAAGGAACGGATATCCCTGCTCCGGTCCATAGCCGTGGAACGTCTCTTCCTTTGCCATTTCATCCACAGCTTTATGCATTGCCTCGATGCAGACCTGCGGCAGCGGCTGCGTGACATCACCGATGCCCAGCCGAATGATGTCTGCTTCCGGATGGGCTTCTTTATAAGCCGCGACTCGGCGTGCAATTTCCGCGAAAAGATAGCTGCCCGGCAGCTTTTGATAATTCTGGTTAATCGTTGCCATGAATTTTCCTCCTCATTCGATGGATGCCGGCTGGCTTGGCACAGTCGGCAGACCGTGATATGGAACGTTCTCGTTGGTCAGGATACAGCTTACATCGAGGTTCCGTTTCCATAGCGAATCGTGCATATTATATCACACTGCTATACTGATAGGGAATCAAATTCCACGAAAATTTCATACGATGGTTAATCCATCATGTAAATATATCAATCAATAAATGCAGTTAATTATTATGAAATTTAATTATCAATCATGTTTACTAATACCAAAGGATTTGTTAGAATGCAGAAAGAGCGGCTTTGATTGACTATGCAGGAAAATGAACGATTGTCTTTCAGAGTGGGCACCGGTTGTGAGAGCAACCATGATAGGAATTATGGAGTTAAAGGAGTATATCTTATGGAGATGTTGTTTGGGTTCCTTGTTTTGCTGGCATGCCTACTTGTCGGTGTCCGGCACGGCGGCATCGGCCTTGCTGTCATCAGCGGCATCGGTCTCGTCGTATTCACGTTCGTCTTCCAGTATAAGCCCGGAACGCCCCCCATCGACGTCATGTTGACGATCCTTGCCGTCGTGACTTGTGCGGGCTTCCTGCAGACTTCCGGCGGGCTGACCGTCATGCTGAAATATGCGGAATCCTTCCTGCGCAGCAACCCGAAGCAGATCACGATCCTCGCACCGCTCACGACGTGGTTCCTCACGGTACTCTGCGGTACCGGACATGTCGTTTACACGATGTTCCCTATCATTTATGATATTGCCATCAAACAGAACATTCGCCCTGAGAGGCCGATGGCTGTCTCGTCGGTCGCGTCGCAGATGGGTATCTGTGCTTCGCCGGTCTCTGTGGCCGTCGTTTCCATCATCGGCTTCATGGCAGCTGCCGGTTATGACTATACAGTCCTGCAGGTCCTCGCTGTCTCGATTCCCGCAACGGGTTTCGGCGTCCTCTGCGCTGCGCTCTGGAGTTATCGCCGTGGCAAGGATCTCGAGAACGATGAGAATTTCCAGGAATACATCAAAGATCCTGAGAACAAGAAATACGTCTACGGCGATGTAGAGTCACTGCAGGGGAAAGACCTGCCGAAAGAATTCTATCGCGCAACGTTCATTTTCTTTGGCGGCATTCTCATCATCGCCGTCCTCGGCAATTTCCCCGATCTGCTGCCGCATTTCGCAGCCACGGCGGATGCGAAGCCCAAACCGATCTCCATGACCTCCGTCATCCAGATGGTCATGCTCTGCGTGGGCGCCGCGATCCTCCTGACCTGCAAGGTCAAGGCAAAAGATGTCGGCAACAGCCAGGTGTTCCGCTCCGGTATCGTCGCACTCGTTTCCGTCTACGGTGTCGCCTGGATGGCCAACACGTATTTCGGCGCTCACATGACGGTCCTGAAGGAAGCCCTCGGAGCAGCTGTAGCCTCCTATCCCTGGGCCTACGCCCTCATCGCCTTCGTCACGTCAAAGCTCGTGAACTCGCAGGCGGCCGCCATCGCCATCGTCGTGCCGATGGCGCTCGGCGTCGGCACGGATCCCGTACTCATCATGTCATTCATCTCTGCCTGCTATGGTTATTTCTTCCTGCCGACCTATCCGTCCGATCTGGCCTGCATCGGCTTTGACCGCTCGGGCACGACGCGCATCGGTAAATACATCCTCAACCACAGCTTCATGATTCCCGGTCTGATCGGCGTATCGACCGGCTGCTGCATGGGCTTTCTCATGGCACACATCGTCATGTGATACGATCGATCGCCTTCGAACGGCAAATGGACAGGCGCGAATCTTCTCGGTTCGCGCCTGTCCATTCTTATATTCCAATTATCGATTCACCAAAGCCACCGGAGAGAGCACCATCGCTCCCTGCCGATTCCTGAAGATATCCGCGCGCACGCCGAAGACGTCGGCGAGCGTCTTGACGGTCATGAGTTCCTTCGGATTTCCCTGGCCGTAGAGGCGATGCGCTTTCAGGATGACGAGTTCATCCGCATATTGTAGCGCATGGTTGATGTCATGCAGTACCATGATGACGGTCATCGCCTGATCCCGATTGATTTCCGTAATGATATTCATGACCTCGAACTGATGGGCGATGTCGAGGTACGTCGTCGGCTCATCGAGCAGAAGGATGGCAGGCTGCTGCGCGAGTGCCATGGCGAGGAAGGCCCGTTGACGTTCGCCGCCAGAGAGCGTCGCGATCTGACGCTCTGCGTACGCTTCAAGGTGTGTTGCCTCCATCGCCCAGGCGATCGCTTCTCTGTCCGCTCGCACATCTTCTGTTCCCAAGATGCCGTGATAGGGAAACCGACCGTATTCCACGAGCTGTCGGACCGTTGTATCCGGCGGTGCCGTCATCCCTTGTGGCAAGATGGCGATCCGCCGCGCCAAGGCCTTGCGCGAGAAACCGGCAATCCGCTGGCCGTCGAGGAAGACCTCTCCCTCTGTCGGGCGCTGGATTCCGGCGAGCGTCCGCAGGAGCGTCGATTTCCCTACGCCGTTCGGACCGATGATGGCCGTGCGCTTCCTTTCGGTAAATGAGAGCGTAACATCCTGCAGGATGGTCTTCCCCGCAATCGCGACAGAAAGATTTTCTACAGACAGCCCCATATCATAACTCCCTTCTGAGCAGAAAGAGGAAGAACGGCGCCCCGAGGACTGCCATGAGGATGCCGACGGGAAGCTCGACAGGTGCAAACGCGAGCCGCGCTACCGTGTCACTGGCGGTGAGGACGGCTGCGCCCAGCAGAGCCGCACCGGGGAGCAAGTAGCGATAATCCGTTCCGAGCAGAAGCCGTGCGGCATGCGGCACGATGAGCCCGACAAATCCCAACAGTCCAACGACGGAAACGGCACTCGCGGCGAGCAGCGCTGCGACGGCTGTCATCAAGATCCGCGCGCGTTCGACGTGAAGCCCGAGTCCTTTCGCGACTTCATCGCCGAGCTGCAAGATATTGAGGGAGCGCGCGCCGAGAAAGGCGAGCAGCGTGCCGCCGAGCGCATAGGGCCAGAGCATGGCAACGTGCGGCCAACTGCGCGCGGAGAGCCCGCCGACCATCCACATGAGCGCGCTGTGCACCCGATCGCTGTAGAGGATCATGAGTGCCGAGATGCCAGCCCCGAGAAACGCAGAGACGGCAACGCCGGCGAGGATGATGCGCACGGGCCGTATGCCGTTCTTCCACGCGAGCAGGTAGATGAGCATCGCCGCTCCCATCGCGCCGACGAACGCAGCTGGCGTAACAAGCGCACCGTATTCCGGGAGCAGCAGCAAGACGAGGATGCCTGCGAGCCCTGCCCCCGAGGAAATGCCGATGATATGCGGGTCGGCGAGCGGATTCTTCATGACGGCCTGCAAGATGGCACCGGAAAGTGAAAGATTCACGCCTACAAGCAGTGCTACCAACGTCCTCGGCAAGCGGATATTCATGAGGATCTGCGCATGGGTCCCGCGCTCGCCAGTCATGGCCGAGAGGATTTCGGAAAGCGGGATGTTCACTGCCCCCATCATGATGCTCACAATGGCTGCTGCACATGCCAAAACGGCAAATATGCACAAAAAGCATATTTGCCGCTGCTTTTGATGGACGCTCATCGGAAAACCTCAGGATAGACGAGCTTCGCCATGTATTCGACCGCCTCCGGATAATGGATGCCGGGGCTCAGCAGGAACAGGTCCTGCGGCAGATAGTAAAGCTGCTTCTTCTGCACAGCAGGCAGCGTCTGCCACGCCGGATTCTCTGCGATGGTCTGCTCCATGTTGGCCTTGATTTCCTCGATCTTGCCCATGCTCGTGACAAAGATGATTTCGGGATTCTTCTCCACCAGCGTTTCCAAGCTATACGGCGCCGCATCCGGATTCTTGGCCAGAGGCGTCTCACCAGCTGCTACATTCTCCCAGCCCAGCATCTTGGCCGTGGAGCCGGCAATACTACCATCGAGCTGCACCGTAAGCCCCTGGTTCGTGCTGTGGAGGATGGCTACGCGATGCTTTTCCTTCGGGAGCTTCTCCAAGATCGCATCGATCTTGCCGTCCATCCGCTTGATGAGCGCGTCGCCCTGATCCTTCTCCCCCGTCACCGTAGCGAACATCTGTACCATGTGCTTGACGTCTTCATAGCTCTTGCTTTCGACGACGATGGTCTTGATGCCGCTTGCTTCCAGAGTATCGACGAGCTTCTCGTTCATGCCTTTGTTGACGATGACCAGATCAGGCTCGCACGCCAAGACCTTTTCTACATCGATCTGATATACTTTCCCGAAAGAGGCTTTATCCTTCGCGAAATCCGGCATCTGCGTCTTGGAATCCGGGCGCCCGACGACATCTCCTCCGACCTCATGCAGAGGCTCGAGGAAGGACGCCGAGGTCACGACGATCCGTTCCGGCTTTTTCTCGAGGACAACACTGCGTCCCATATCGTCCTCGATGGTCGCAAACGACTGCGCGGATGAAGGCGACGCCTTCTCGTCCTGTGTACCACATCCAGCGAATGCCAAAAGCATTGCGCCTAATATAATCCCGATAAGAATCCTCTTCATGCTGGTATTCTCCCCCCTCACTGCCGACGGGTCAAAATCGTGGAAAGATAGTTCAGTGGCTCCCCTTTGTGCGCTGAAATGTCCGTGACGATGCGTTCCTCCGGCAGGCCGGCGCGGCTGACGAGGACCGCCTGCTGCGCAAGACCATGCGCCTCGAGGAGTGAGATCACTTCGTCGGCATTCTTATACACCTTCATGAGGACGGCATTGTCAGATGCCGCCAGTGCCTTCTCGATCTTCTCCTGCGGCGCAGTTGCTGGGATGATGGAGAGCACTTCATCCCCCTCGACGATCGGGTAGCCGACGCGGCTGCCGATGGCGGCAAACGCCGGGATGCCGGGAATGGTCTTCACGTCAACATCCGCTTCCGCAGCAAGCAGCCGATAGACATAGATATACGTACTGTAGAACATGGGATCGCCTAGGGTGAGGAACGCGACATTCTTCCCCGCTCGCAGGAGCGCCAGGATTTCCTCCTTATTCTCTTTCCAGGCGGAAGCGTCCTTCTCAAACCCTTTGACCATGGGGAATACCTGATAGACGATCTCGATATCTTCTTTGAGATACGGCCGTGCGATGCCGAGCGCTACACTGCCCTCTTTCTTCTCTGTCTTTGGTGCGATCAGCACATCAGCTGCCTTGATGGCATGGATGGCCTTGACCGTCAAGAGTTCCGGATCGCCTGGTCCCACACCGATTCCGTAAAATGTACCGTTCATTTCAACCTCCGCGTAGATGCATTCAAATGATAACTTCTATGCATTATTCAGACCTATCTTACAACGGAATATTTTCAGTGTCAACCTCGTGCACAGCAAACCATTCTGGAAATTTCCCATCGGGAAATTTCCCATATGCTCACCCTTGAAACCGATAGCCTGCGCTCCAAACCGTCTCGACATAGATCCATCCTAGCAGACAAATGTAACAAAAGATGAACATCGTCCTGTCGCCGCAGGAATCATGTGCGACTCAGAGCGTCCAGCACCTCACTTCAGCGTGACGATCGTCGCTCCGGAACCGCCTTGCTCCAAGCTGGCAAAGGCAAAGTGACTGACACTCCGATGACGCTTGAGGTACTCGTGGATGCCCTTGCGCAAAGCGCCGGTCCCCTTGCCATGGATGATGAGGATCTCCGTCAGGCCTGCCATCTGCGCGTCGTCGATGAATTTACCGACGACGACCTCGGCCTCGTTCACCATGAGTCCGCGAATGTCGATCTCGCGGCTGACTTGCGACGTTTTCCGTAAGAACCCTGCCGTGACGTTGCTCTTGGCCTTCGGTTGTTCCTCCGCCGCATGGCTCAGGAAACGACAGCTTGACGCCTTTTGCGTCGTGCGCAGGCTCCCGAGTTGCACGGTAACGTCTTTCCCGGAAATCTCAAGCACGGTTCCCTTCTGATCGAGCTTCGGGAGATAAACCGTATCTCCGACAGCGAGCTTCTTGGCATCGACTTTCTTGCCGAGATGCTTCTGCCCCATGATCCCGGGGCGCGCCGCGCTGGAGGCTTCCTCCAGGCGCTTGCGCGCCTCCTGGATGGCTTGCTGACGCGCATGGATGCCCTGGTCGTCGTACTGCCTCTTCAGGGAATCGATGATCTCTTCCGCCTCGCGCCGTGTGCGCCGCACGAGCGCTGCACTCTGCTCCCTCGCCTTGCGGATAAACTCCCCTTTCTTCTTCGAGAGTTCCTCTTTCGCCGCTTCGACCTTGTGCTCGAGGCGCGTTACTCGCTGCTGCCGCTCCAAAAGCTCGGCATTCTGCTGCTCGTAAAGGAATTTCTCCCGCTCCAGCGCATTTACCACATGCTCAAACTGGGCATGATCTTCCTTGACGAGCTGCTGTGCACGCAGGATGATCGACTCTGAGAGGCCGAGCCGCCGGCTGATGGCAAAGGCATTGCTCGCACCGGGAATGCCGATGAGCAGGCGATAGGTCGGCCGCAGGCTCTTGACATCGAATTCGACGCAGGCGTTCTCGATTCCCTCGCGTGTGTAGGCGAACGTCTTGAGCTCAGAATAATGCGTTGTCGCGACAGTCGATGCCTTGACAGCGAGCAGCCGCTCCAAGATCGCCATCGCGAGCGCTGCACCTTCCTCCGGGTCTGTCCCCGCACCCAGCTCATCGACAAGGACAAGATCCTCGGCCTCTACCTTGCTGAGGATGGAAACCATATGGGTCATATGTGCGGAAAACGTCGACAGGCTCTGCTCGATGCTCTGCTCATCGCCGATATCCGCATAAATCGCCTGATACACGGGCAGCGTGGAATCCGGCGCCGTCGGCAGGAAACAGCCGCTCTGCGCCATGAGGACGAGCAAGCCGAACGTCTTCATGCTGACGGTCTTACCGCCGGTATTCGGACCGGTGATGAGCAGCATCGTATACGCTCCACCGAGCTCCAGGTCGATGGGGACGACGCGGTCGCGCGGGATGAGCGGATGACGTGCCTGCCGCAGGCAGGCACGTCGCTCCCGGTTCAAGGATGGCTGCTCTGCCTCCATGTCCTCGGCGAGCTTGGCCTTCGCAAAGGTGAAATCAAACGAAGCGAGGAGATCGAGGTTCTCCTGCAGGCTTTCCTGGACGTTGCCGATCTGCCTAGAGACATCGCGAAGGAGGCGCTCCACCTCATGATGCTCTGAAAGCGTGAGCTGTTTCACATCATTGTTGAGCTCGACGATCGCCATCGGCTCAACGAAGAGCGTCGCGCCTGTCGCCGATTGATCGTGTACGATGCCTGGGAAAAAGCGGCGGTATTCCGCCTTGACGGGAATGACATAGCGCTCGTCGCGCAGCGTCACGATGGCGTCCTGGAAATATTTCTGGTTTTCCGGCGCGCGCAGCGCTGCGCCGATGCGTTCCTTGATGCGGCTTTGCGTCGAGCGGATCTCCCTGCGGATCCGCTGAAGCTCCACACTGGCATCGTCGCGCAAGTTTCCATGTTCATCGACAGTCTGATCCAATCGACGTTCGAGCTGCCCGAGGATCTCGATACCCCGTGCCCACTCTTTAAGAGTGGGCGCCTCGAGGTCGAGCGTCTTGAAGAACTCTTTTACATTGCGCATCGCATAGAGGGTGCTCCGGATATCGACGAGTTCCTCCAGCGTGAGGACCGCCCCCATATGGATCTTACGAAGCAGCGGACGCAAGTCATGAATTCCGCCGAGCGGCGGTGACGTCATGGCCTGGATGCGGACGGCCTCCGCTGTCTCCTCCTGCCACTTCTCCACCTCGTCGAACTCCGTGCTCGGCACGAGCGCGCGTGCACGTTCCTTGCCCAGGGAAGAGCCGGCGCGCTCGGCGAGCATTTCCCGAATCCTCTCATACTCAAGTACCTTATATACTTCTTTTTCCATGAATATAACAATCCTTTATTCGACACTGCGGAAATAATGCCCGCGCGTGATATCCTTTCCTTCGAGCTGCGTAATCTCGTCCGCATGCTCCTGCCGCTCCGCCTCCGTCATCGAGAGGACTCTGCGGTAAGCGCGAACGAGGCTTGCGATCTCCTCTGCTGTCATCGCCTTTCCCTCGATGCGGATGCGTGCGATGCCGGCAGGTCCGAAGGACGCGGCATAGGGCAGCATGGAAAGCGTGCGGCTGTTGAGCACGTGCATGTGACAGAATTGATCTGTGACGAGCGGGAAAGAAATCTCCTTTCGATCTTTGAGCGCATAGGTCCCCGATATGCAAGGCATAGAACACGCCTTCTCTCCACACCCTCCGAGGAAGCTGCCCAGAGCGCAGTACTCCGAGACCATGAGCTCCAGTGGCCCGTGAACGATGCACTCGAGCGGAAGCGGTGTCGCCCCCGCCAGGCTTACGATCTGCTGCCAGGTGAGCTCCGGTGAAAGCGTCGCGCTCTTCACGCCTTGCGCCTGCAGGAACGAGAGCGTCTTGCGATTATAGGCGATAAGAGAACTATCCGTGTGCAGCACCAAAGGCGTCCGCGTGCGTGCGAGCTCCAGTGTGCCGATGTTCTGCACGTAGAGCTCGTCCGGCGGGATCTCCTGAAACAGATCCAAAAGGTCCAGCAGCTGCTTAAGGTGCACCTCACGAACGATGCGCGGTGTATTGAAGTAGATATGCTTCTTCTCCGACGCAGCCATCTTCCAGACCGACGCATACTCCGAGCCGGAAATCATGTGATGGCTGTAGGAATCCCCTCCGAACAATACGCCATCCGCACCCGCGCGGTAGGCTGCGGCTGCTTTCTCCACAGTATCGACGGATACGACGAGTTCGCTGGCAACATACGCCTGCGGAGCAATCTGTGGCGACGGGCGCTCTTGCACGGTGTGCGCCTGCTGCGGACGCGCAAAGTCTAGGAGGCGCAGCTCCTCCAGCTCAGCGACGGCATGACGCCGCACCTCGTTGATCTCACTCATCGGTATCATAACGTCACCGGTGAGCTGCACATCGAGGTGACGGAGCGCAAACACCGACGTACCGAGGCGCTCGACCTGCTTGCGGATCACCGCCTCCGTGAGCGGGCGCTTCTGCGCTGGGACGCCGATGAAATTCGTCCGCGCGGATGCCTGATGCCCGTCACTATCCGTCATCGTGAGGGAAAGCGGTGCACCGACGGCTGCCCGGACGATGACATCGACGGGAATCCTCCGGATGGGAGCCCCATGCGTATACAGTTCTTTCGCCTGCTGCATGAGCGTGCGGTCGAACACTTTGAAGACGCGGTCATGAGCATGGACAGGCGTCGGGAGGACGAATGCGACCGTCATGCCGGCCGTCCCCTGCGCGATGCTGTTCCCACGCGTATCCTGGAGTTCCTGAATCGTCGCCGTCACGCGCCCACCGATCTTGACCCAGACATCGACCTGGTCGCCAACGGCGAGCGTTCCGGAAAGCCGCAGCTGGACCCTGCGGCTTTTCGGATCGCATTGCACCACCCTGCCGATCAGGAGCCCACGGTTATTGGGGCGACGGTCACTCATCATCTGGCGTCCAGGGCGTCGTTCAAGATAAGCCGTCGTGAAGTCGCGATTGAAGATCTGCGCGAGCCGGTCCTTTTCCTCCGCCGTGGCAGCATACGATTCCACTCCCTCACGTGCACAGCGATCGATGGCCTCACGATACGTCTGTACGACTGTCGCCACATACTCCGGCCGCTTCATGCGCCCTTCGATCTTGAGGGAAGACACCCCGGCGGCGAGAAGCTTCGGCAGGATTTCAATGGTATTCATATCCTTAGGCGAAAGGAGGTATTTTCCAGCGGTATCGCCGAGGACGTCCTGCCCCGCCGCGTCGACGAGCGTATAGGGCAGACGGCAGGGCTGCGCGCAACGCCCGCGATTGCCGCTGCGCCCACCGATCATGCTGCTCATGAGGCATTGCCCAGAATAGCAGACGCAGAGCGCCCCATGGACAAAGGTCTCAATCTCCAACGGCGTGTGCGACGTGATGTAATGGATCTCCTCCAAAGAAAGCTCCCGCGACAGGACGACGCGTGTGAAGCCCAATCGTTCCATCGCCTGCACGCCGGCAAGATTGTGGATCGTCATCTGCGTGCTCGCATGCAGAGGGAGGTTCGGAGCCACTTCCTTTGCGAGTGCTGCGACACCGAGGTCCTGCACGAGGATGGCATCGATGCCGATCCGATCGAGGAACTGCAGATACGCCTTCAACGCCGGCAGTTCCTCATCCGAGGCGATGGTATTCACCGTCACGTGCAGATGCACCCCGCGCAGATGAGCAAAGCGCACCGCCCACTGCATCGTTTCCTCATCGAAATTATCCGCATAGGCACGGGCGCCAAAGTGATTGCCTGCCAGATAGACAGCATCTGCTCCCGCCTCCACCGCAGCGATCAGCGCCTCTTTGCTCCCTGCCGGAGCAAGTAATTCCACCAAAGCAAGATTCCTCCTCATCTATGAAAAAGCATTTCCCAATGCTTGTACCCGTTTCGCTAAAAGATCCTTCCCTATTTGTACCGTAACGGTATTAGGAAAAAATAAGGAATCAACGATTTCACCCTCGAAGGCAAAACCGAGATTCCACCTGCAATACAGGAAGCGAAACTTATCCTCTATCGTTTCCTCGAAAAACTCATGCCGACGGGAGCGATGCATAGGGACGAACGGTCCGCGGCTTTTCCGTATGCGCAGCGAGCAGTTTTTCCATCCATGCCACATCGTACCAACGCCCGAATTTATACCCACTTTGATGGAATGTGCCGACAAGCTGATAGCCAAGACGTTGATGGAAGGCGATACTGGCATTCGTGAGATAAGGATCATCGGCCGTACACGGTACGGCGATGCAAGCATTGATGTTGAGGATTCCCATCTCACGCAGCGCCTTCTCCAATGCCTCGTACAGGGAACGGCCAAGGCCTTTGCCACGTGCCTCCCGTGCGATGTAGATACTCGCTTCTACCGACCAAGCATACGCTGCCCGGCCGTAAAAGGCATGCGCATAGGCATAACCGAGCACGCCTTTTGCGCTTTCGACGACGAGGTAGGGATTGTGGCGAAGGATTTCTTCCCGCCGCGCTTCCATCTCCGCCGCATCCGGTGCCTGATATTCAAAGGTGATGGCAGTCTCTTCCACGTAATAGCGGTAGATGCGTGCCAGATCCCCTGCATCCTCTGCTCGTGCCATACGAATCAATAGCTTCTCTTCTCTCATCGACGCTCCTCCCCTGGCACACCCCCAACGGCATCAAATCACATAGAACCACGCCGCATCCGGATCCGCTTCGACTTCCTGGATCTCTTTATGATCCTTATTGTAGCGGAGCTCCTGATTCTTGACACTCACCTTCGTTCCGGCTGCAATCGATTTCGTCAAGAACACGTTGCCGCCGATGACGGCGCCCTTCCCGATCACAGTATCGCCGCCCAAGATGGAAGCGCCGGAATAAATCGTAACATAGTCAGCGATGGTCGGATGACGCTTCTTGTTGAACAGCTTGCGCCCGCCGGAGGTCGAAAGCGCTCCGAGCGTGACACCCTGATAGATCTTGACGTGTTCTCCGATCTCCGTCGTCTCGCCAATGACGATGCCTGTGCCATGGTCGATCATGAAATACTTGCCGATGGTCGCACCGGGGTTGATATCAATTCCCGTCTTGCTATGGGCGAGCTCCGTCATGATGCGTGGGATGACTGGCACTTGCATCTGATACAGCACGTGCGCAAAGCGATAAATGGTAATCGCATAGAGCCCCGGATAGGCAAAGATGATCTCGTCGGCACTCTCTGCCGCCGGATCGCCATCAAAAACCGCAGCGACATCGGTGGCAAGATATTCGCGAATCGTGGGAATCTGCTGAAGGAATTTCAGCGTGATCTGTTGGGACTGTTCGCGTGTCTCCGCCAGCTTGCAGTCATCGGAAGGCTGCCCGTAGCGCAGTGCGATGGAGATCTGTTTGTTGAGCCGGAAGGCAATATCCTCGATCACCATCGATAGATTGTTGCGAATATCATAGATCCGATAATGCTTGTCCTTGGAAAAGCCTGGATAAGCGACGCGCACCAATTCATTGATGAGCTCATAGATCACCTTGGTATCCGGTTGGTTGAAGACATCGAGCTTATCGATCGAACGTCCCTTATCATAATCTGCAAGGATTGCCTGCGTCGTCTCGTGAATCGCCGGGGAAATCAAATCCTTCATATCCATGCACCTGCCCCTTTATCATTTCAATCAATCGTATGGTTCCATCCTCGCATAGGAATCTTCCTATACAGGAATACTGAAAAATGCGCTCGTAGGAATCCTCTCACACGGATTTCTCGTACTGGAAGCGATAGCCAACGCCGCGAACCGTCTCAATCGCATTAGCAATCTCTGGGGATGCCGACAATTTGCTGCGCAGATGCCTTACATGCACATCTACCGTCCGCGTGTCCCCATAGTATTCATATCCCCAAATGCGGGTCAGTAATTCATCTCGCGAATACGCACGACCGATATGCGTCAAGAAAAGTTTCAGCAGCTCATATTCCTTCGGTGTCAGAGAAATCTCCTTGTCCTTAAGTTTCACGGTGTAGGCGGCAAAATCCATAGACAGGTCGCCAAGACTGATCGTGAGTTGATTTTCCTGCGGTTTGGGGAGAGCCCTCCGCTTGACCGCCTTGATCCTTGCCAAGAGCTCTCGCATGGAAAATGGCTTTGCCAAATAATCATCCGCCCCCAGCTCAAGTCCCAGGACCGTATCGATCTCTTCCGCTTTGGCCGTCAGCATGATGATGGGAATCTCTTTTGTCCTCTCATCAGATTTCAAGCGGCGGCACACCTCATAGCCGTCAATCTTCGGCAACATAAGGTCCAAAAGGATGAATTCGGCTTGTGGTGCCTTCGCCAGAGCTTCCGCACCATCCGCTGCCGTCAATACCTCATATCCATGACGCGTCAATTGAAGTGCCAAGAGTTCACGAATGGAATCATCGTCATCAACAGCAAGTATTTTCAATCGACTCCCCCCTGTGTTTCCAGATGATATAATTCCAAAGTATCATGTATTTTCTTAATCTCATCCTGTGTCAGCTGCTGCATGCGTCCTGCACCACTTTCCTGCTGATAGTAATGAAGGGAAACGCTGTTGGAGGAACCGATCTCGCTGAGGAGTTCCTCCTCCTCTTTTGTAGCGGTGTGGACGTAATTCTCGGCAAGGTCTTCGGCATCGGTTGCCATCTTATCCCGTCGGTCTTTGGCGGAAAAGGTGAGCGTATGTCTCCCCGCATCCGTGGTCACCATCAGCGCATCTCCATGGATCCAGGCCGTTTTTTGCGGATCGGCAATGTCATAGAAATAATACACGTCGAATTTTAGCTCGTACTCCACGCCATCCGTGACAATGAATGGGCGCAGATAAACGCCTGGCTCCGGTTTCTTGGGATAATCGAAAGTGTAAAGTGTCAGCCCGTTGCGTTCGACGACTTTCATTTCCTGGCGCAGAGCCGTTTCCCGCCTGCGGTCAGCGTTTTCCTCCGCGGATTGCGTTGCGGCAGTCGTTGGCGCCTTCACCGAGCTACTCACAGGGGGCGCCGGTGGCGCCTGCTGTGAGTGATCCCCTAGGGAAAAGTAGATTCCCGCACCCGCAGCGATCATCAAAGCGTAGATCAAGCAGGCGATGAGTACGATTCTCCGCATACGCAACTCCTCATTTCCCAGAAATCCGACATCTTCCTGCATTCGCCACTTTCACCATTATAACAAAGAAGCGCCAGTATGGAAACATGAAACGTAATACGGCTTGCACACCTGGAGTTTTACATACGAAAAAGGAGCCCTCGAAAGGGCCCCTTCCTTATGATAAGCAGATGGCACTGAATCAGAGCTGCGGGCCGGCTGCAACGAGAGCCTTGCCTGCTGCCGTATTCGTGTACTTCTTGTCGAAGTTGTCGATAAACATCTGAGCGAGGTGCTTTGCACGTGCATCCCACTCGGAAGCATCCTTGTAATCCCACTTGGACTTCGAAGGATCCTTGTACGTATCCTTCGGATCGAGGACTTCCGTAGCGACGCCATCGAGCTTCGTCGGGATCTCGAGGTTGAAGTACGGGATCTTCTTCGTCGGAGCCTTCGTGATGGCACCGCTGTGGATCGCATCGATGATGCCGCGCGTATCCTTGATGGAGATGCGCTTACCATAGCCGTTCCAACCCGTGTTGACGAGATATGCTTTCGTTCCGTTGGCTTTGACGCGCTTTACGAGCTCCTCAGCATACTTCGTCGGAGGAAGCTCGAGGAACGCCTGACCGAAACAAGCAGAGAACGTCGGCGTCGGCTCCGTGATGCCGCGCTCCGTACCAGCGAGCTTGGACGTGAAGCCAGAGAGGAAGTAATACTGCATCTGCTCCGGCGTCAGGATGGAGACCGGCGGCAGGACGCCGAATGCATCCGCAGCGAGGAAGATGACGCTCTTTGCGGCCGGCGCAGCACTGCGGTCGTTGACGAAGTCCTTGACCGTGCTCTTGATGTGATCGATCGGATAGGAAACACGCGTGTTCTCCGTGATGGACTTATCAGCGAAATCAATCTTGCCGTTCTCATCGAGCACGACGTTCTCGAGGAGGGCGTTGCGCTTGATGGCGCCGTAGATATCCGGCTCCGACTCCATATCGAGGTTGATGACCTTTGCGTAGCAGCCGCCCTCGAAGTTGAAGATGCCGTCATCATCCCAGCCGTGCTCATCATCGCCGATCAGCAGGCGCTTCGGGTCCG
>ERZ772897.1613-NODE-1613-length-22538-cov-5.874127_pt1 | contig 22538 bp, 24 predicted proteins | sample MGYA00512125_ERZ772897 | MGnify/ENA primary metagenome ERZ772897 (study PRJEB29015, sample SAMEA2737660) | human gut metagenome | biome: human gut; feature: human-associated habitat; material: faeces | place: China | collected 2012 ... | reverse complement strand
TCCTTCATCGGACGGATCGCGACGATGTTGCCCGGCGTGCGGCCAATCATCTGCTTGGCCTCATCACCGACAGCCAAGACGTCTCCCGTATCACTCTTTATGGCGACAACAGAAGGCTCGCGCAGGACAATCCCCCTGCCTTTCACATGGACGAGCGTATTGGCCGTGCCGAGGTCAATACCCATATCGTGAGATAAACCACCAAAAAGACTCCACATTTTACTGATAAACTCCCTTCAGAATTTCCTTATCGAAACAATACATATCATTGTACCACATCTCATACTGGATTGTAACGGCAAAATAGAGGAACGTCAAGAATTATTCAGGAAATCATGCCTTTTTCCTTCAGACTCAGGAAGCGATTGTCCCCGAGGATGATGTGGTCGAGGACAGGAATGTCGAGAATCCGCCCCGCCTTGACGAGCCTGTCTGTGATAGCGATGTCCTCGCGGCTCGGATTCGGGTCCCCGCTCGGATGGTTGTGCACCAAGATCATCGAGGCGGCCGCGTAGCGGATGGCCATCGCGAATACCTCGCGCGGGTGCACGACGGAAGCCGACAGACTGCCTATCGAGACATCGCGCAGGCCGAGGATGTGGTTCTTCGTGTTGAGCAACAGCACGGCAAAGTGCTCCTTCTGCTCATAGCAGAGGTGCGGCATGGCAAAGTGCGCCGCATCCTCGGGGCCATGGACAATGTGGACCTTCTCAGCCGCCTTCTTCGCGAGACGCCGGCCGAGCTCGACAGCAGCCAGGATGCTCGCGGCCTTTGACGGGCCGATGCCGTGGATGCCCGCGAGGTCAGCCACCGTCGTGTGCACGATGGACGTGATGCCCCGCTCCTTGAATTTGCCGAGCACGGATTCCGCGAGGTGCAGGACCGACTGCTCCCGCGTCCCCGTGTGCAGCAGCACAGCGAGAAGTTCCGCATTGCTCAGTGACTCCGGCCCGTAGGCGATGAGCTTCTCACGCGGTCGCTCCTCCATCGGTAGATCTCGAACCATGATTGTCATAGAGATTCACGCCTGCCTTTCCGGCAAGCCGGCAGACTGCGTAGAGGGGAAGCCCCACGACGTTGGAGAACGAGCCCTCAATCGACTCGATGAACTGCGCCGCCCGGCCCTGGATGGCATAGGCACCCGCCTTGTCGAGCGGCTCTCCTGTCTTCACGTACGCATCGATTGCTTCCTCCGTCAGCGGGGCAAAGAAGACGCGCGTCGTCTCGACATCCGTGAAGACCTCGCCCGCATGGACCCAGGCGATGCCCGTCGCGACCTCATGCTCCCTGCCAGCCAGCGCCCGCAGCATCGCCTTTGCCTCTTCGCCGTCCTTCGGCTTGCCATACACTCTGCCGTCTAGGAAGACGATGGTGTCGGCCCCGAGCACGGCATCCCCCGGGAAAGCCTCTGCCACAGCCTTTGCCTTGCGGACGGCATTTTCCACTACGATCTCAGCAGGTGCCAGATTGCCGCCAGTCACTTCTTCCACGGAACTGACCTTCACTTCAAAGCTGGCGTCGATCTGCTGCAGGAGTTCCCTGCGGCGCGGCGACGCAGATGCCAGAATGAACATGGTATCCTTCCTTTCTCAAATCATCTCAATGCGATCTCAGTAGCGGCGGTAGAGAGCGATGGCCACGACGATGCCGAGCATGCTCATGAGATTGGGCATGAAGGCGAGGCCGACCGTCAGCCGGATCACGTAGAGGTCGATTGTCACAGGTGCCATATCGAAGACCGGGAACGTCGTCACGAGGTAGGGCATGACGCCTTCTAGCGACGGCACATTCTTCAAGAGCTCACCGAGTATGCCGCCGAGGATTGCACCGATGATCACGAACAGGATACACATGCCATATCCACGTCCACCAAACTTAGACAAGAAAACCCCTCCAAACAAAAAAATGTTTACTACTTTATCTATTCTTGCTGCAGTCCAGAAATCCTGCCAGCTGCCAAAACTTCCCTGCATGCAAAAGTCGGCCCCCGAGAGGGCCGGCTCATATGCCGTATCTGTATCCGTTCCCGCTCCGATACCGGTCAGAGCAGATAGCGCAGGTAGACGTAGATTGTCGAGATCGCAATCGTCATGATCATGATCGGGAAGCTGATCTTGAAGTAGTTCAGGAACGAGATCTTGACGCCGCGGTCCGCCGCCATGCCAGCGACGATGAGGTTTGCCGAAGCACCGACGAGCGTACCGTTGCCGCCGAGGCAGGCGCCAAGAGAGAGGCTCCACCAGACCGGCTCGAGATTGTCTACCCCCATCGCGCCCATGTTCTGGATCAAGGGGATCATCGTCGCGACGAACGGGATGTTGTCGAGGACCGAGGAGACGAGTGCCGAGAGCCAGAGAACGAGCAGCGACGTCTTCGTCACATCGCCTTCCGTGAGTGCCACGGCCTTCGTCGCGAGGTCGCGGATAACGCCCGTCTCGCTGAGGCCGCCGACTGCGACGAAGAGGCCGATGAAGAAGAAGATCGTCGCCCACTCGACCTTGCGCATCGAGAAATCGACGGCGTGCTGACTGCCGCCCTCGAGGAACAGCAGCAGGAAGGCGCCGAAGAGAGCGACGACAGACGACTCGATATGCGTGAAGGAATGCGTGAAAAAGCCGAGGATCGTCAGGCCGAGCACGAAGAGCGAGCGCGCGAGCAGCTTGCGGTCCTTCAGAGATTTCGTCTCATCCATCTGCATGATCTCCGCCTGCAGCTCCGGCTTCGTGACCATCTGCTTGCGGTAGAGGACGTTCATGACGAAGAGGACTGCCACCATGCAGAGGATGACGACCGGCGTGAGGTTCTCGATGAAGGCGACAAAGGTCAGTTCCTTGACGGCACTGCCGATCATGATGTTCGGCGGGTCGCCGATCAGCGTGGCCGTGCCGCCGACATTCGAGGCGAGGATCTGCGTGAGCAGGAACGGCACGACAGGGATGTGCAGCTTATTGGTGATGGCGAAGGTGACGGGGACCATCAAGAGGACCGTCGTCACATTGTCGAGGAAAGCCGAGAAGACAGCCGTGATGATGCCGAGGTAGATGAGCAGGCGGCGCGGCTGCGCCTTCGCGGCCTTCGCCGTCTTGATGGCAACGTAATCGAAGAGCCCCGTCTTGGCCGTGACGCTGACGAGGATCATCATGCCGATGAGCAGGCCGAGCGTGTTGAAGTCGATGTGATGCAGGGCCGTGTCCACCGGCATGATGCCTGCAATGATCATGATGATGGCGCCCATCATGGCGACGATCGTGCGATGGACCTTCTCTGAGACGATCAGCATGTACATCAGCACAAAGATAATGGCAGCTAGTGTTTCCATAAAGTTCCTCCTTGATGAATGGCGTTCTTCCTTCTTCCCCATGTGCCTGCAATAAAATAGACGGAGCCTCTATTTGAACAGACTCCGCCTAAAATTCCCCTATACAATTCACATATGTCTAGTATAACACAGATAATCCCCGATAGCAAGACAAACTTCACGCTCAGGTGGAAAAGCCCAACAAAAAAGCTCCGGCGAACCGGAGCATCTCTCTCAAATGGTGCGTCTGGCAAGATTCGAACCCGCGACCCACGGCTTAGAAGGCCGTTGCTCTATCCAGCTGAGCTACAGACGCATATGGATGGTCGGGATGACAGGATTCGAACCTGCGACATCCTGCTCCCAAAGCAGGCGCGCTACCAAACTGCGCTACATCCCGATGACTGCGTATCCGCAAATCACAACGAACATTATACACATTTGCGTTTTGTCTGTCAAGGACGCACGAACGCGCCACCGTGGCGACTAGCTAGGCGAGGGTGCATTCCATCGCCTCCGTGCTCCGCCAGGGCTCAGCTGTCGCTCTCGGCGAGCTGGCGGCGCATCATCTCCTGCATGAGCTCGATGGCGCCGCGGCCGACGCCCGTCTCCTTGGCGATCTGCGCGGGGGCGTGACCGGCGAGGAGGAGCGCCCGCACGCGTGCGGCGGAGGAGTCCTCCTGCCGTGCTTCCTCGGCAGACGGCGCGCCGGAGGCGCTCGCCGCGGACATGTCTGCGGCGTCCTCTGCTGTGGGGAGGGAGGCGGGTGACTGGACGGCCTGGGCGAGGTGCGCCGCCTGGCGGATGGCACCAGCTGTGGGGTGGTAGGCAGGCGGCGCCGCGTGTCCCACGGGCTGACGCTGTTCGTCGCGTTCGATGGAGTGCTGCAGGACGGCGGTGAAGTCATCGGCGTCCACGCGGCGGATCGGGGATGGCGCCTCAACCGTCCGCACGGCTGCCGCGCCGGCAGCCGCCGCGCGCAGCTCGCCGAGGAGCTGGGAGACGAGCTGCTGCTCGCGGCGCGCGTCCTGCTCTGCGGCCTTGAGCTCGTCCGTCTGCCGGTCGACGGTCTGCGAAAGCGTATGCAGCTCCGTGAGCGCGGCATCGAGCGTGTCCGCCCGACGGTCCGCTTCAGCGATGAGGGACTCGAGCCGCTCGATGTGGTCACCGAGCTTGCCGATGATCTCGCTGCCAGAGCGCTCGAGCTCCCGCTTGAACTGGAGCGTCGAGCGCTCCATGTCCTCCCGCTCGCGCTTCTCGGCGAGCGGAGCCTGCTGGCGGTGCTGCAGGTACTTGGCACCCGCGACGAGCCCGGCACCGAGCACGATCAGCATCGCCATCACGTACGTCATCAACTCTCGTCCAACTCCCCTCATTCTCTGGGTCAGTTCATCCGCCGCACCCTGCGCGGTCTTCTATCAGCATCCGCTACGAGCGGCGCGCGCCTCTTCCCCTTGGCAGGGCATCAGAGCGAGATGTCGAGATGGTGTCCGCGCGCGGGATCGACAGCGAGTGGCTCTTCCTGCGCCTCCGCGTCCTCTGCCTCGCGGCGTTTCCCCTGGCCCTCATAGCCGCCGCGCCCCTGCCTGCGGTTCGGGTCGTCCTTGATCTTGCCGTCCTCCGCGTTGTCCTTCGTGCGGACCTGCGCCTGCTTGAGCTTTGCATCTGCCTTCTCGCGCAGGGCCTCGAAGTCCTGCTGCATCGCCGATGCCTGGTTGAGGTTATGCTGCACTTGCGCGGCATCTGAGACCCGCGGCACGACCATCTGCATGCTGAGTGGCGTAACATCCATACTGCATCCCTCCTATGCTGCTTATGTCATCTCAATACGGACCGATGACGACGGCGTCGTCTTCCACGGAGAGCGTACAGCCGCGCACCTCGCTCTGGAAATTCCGCAGGACGGAGTTCACAGAGACGTTGACGCCCGGATAGATGCAGTCCGCCACGCGGATCTTGCCCTTCTCCATCTTGCTGAGCTCTTCCTGGAGCTCCGCGATGAGCTTCTCCGTGCGCTTGATCTTGCCCGCGAGCGGAAACTGCGCGCGTGTGAGATCCGCGACCTGGGCGACGCGGTTCTCCGGCAGGCGTGACATGTCAATCTTAGAGAAGGTATTGAGCACCTGCGTGATCTGCTCGAGGCGCTGCTTGTCCTCCTTGTACTCGCGGCACGCCTTCTGATATTTCTGCGAGAGCGCCGGATTGATGCCGACGGCGAGCTTTGTGACGACGAAGGCCTGGTTGCCGACGATCTTCGCGCGGATCTCGTCACCAGCGGCCGTGTAGCCGCCCGTGATGAGGCCGCGGCGATCCTCGACGACGACCTTGCCGCCCGCCTTGATCGTCGAGTGGAGCACGGCGTCGGCGATGAAAACGTCCCGGTCCGCCTCGATAAAGGCGTTCTCCGCGAACGCCGCCCGCACGTCTTCGCGCGCCGCGACGCGTCCGCGCCCCTGGCCCGTGATGCCGCCGGAGATGAAGACATTGCGCCCTTCGACCTCCGCGCCGCTCACGAAGCCTGAGACCTCGATGTCACCCGTCGCCTTGACGACGAAGCCCGCATCGACGTTGCCCGTGATCTCCACGCTGCCCGCGAAATCGATGTTGCCCGTGCCGACGTTGACGCCGCCCGAGATCACGAGATGCGGGTCGATGCCGATGCGCTTCCCCTCCTCGACGATCTGGCCGTCGATGAGCGCGTAGATCTCGTCCTCGCCGCGGACCTCGGCGTTCTTGCCCGCCGTGAGCGGCACAGGGCGCCCGTTGCGCGCGGGAACCACCTTGCCGAAGACGTTCGTCCCCTCCGTGCCGCGCGTCTGCGGGATGCGGACGGCGAGGAGCTGCCCCGCCTTGGCGAGCACAAAGAGGTTCATGTCCTTGTAGTCCACGCGGTCGTTCTCGATGAGGCGCGGATGCCCTTTGTGGCTCAGGTCGTATTTCTTCTCGATGCGGGCATCCGTGCCGTTCACGGCCGGCGTCCCACGCGCTGCGACGTAGCTCTCGAGCGACTTCGTGCCATTCTCGATGGCCGCATCGTCGATGCCGTAGACGACCTCTTTCTTCGCAAGCGCCTCACGCACCATCTCCGCCGTCGGGCGGCGTGTCCCCGTCTTCACGTCGAAGCGGATGGTTGCCGTGAGCTTGTCAGCGCTCACGTCCACGTTGATGCCCGCGTACGCCGACTGATCCTCTTCTGAGAGGACCGTCTCGTCGATGGTGCTGAGCGTTTGGTCTTTCTCCGTCCCCTGCTCGTCGGAGAGCTTGACGGGCACACCGTCCGCCTTGCGCACCGCCTGGGCGAGCGTGAGGATATCGTAGTCCTCGATGCCGTAGTCCGCGAGGATCTGTCTCATATCGGAGAGCTCATAAAGGATCCTGTTGTCTTCCGTCGGATAGACGGAAAAATACACGCCATCCGGCCGGAACTCGAACAGGTAGCCTGCTTGCTGCCCGCCGACCCGGGGATAGTCCTTCTCTTCCTCCATCATCCGATGCCCCCTTTCTTCCGATACAGGGCGGTAACGCCTTCCATAGCCTCTCAAAGAGCTCCTGCCGTCAGGCGGTGCCTCACGACAAGAGACTCGTCTTCATGCGCGCGAGCGCACCCCGGAGCCGAAACACAGCCTTGGAGTGGAGCTGCGAGATCCGCGCCTCCGTCAGGTGCAGGATCCGGCTGATTTCCTTGAGCGTGAGCTCATCGTAGTAGTAAAGGGAAACGACGATGCGCTCCTTCTCCGGCAGGCGGTCGATGGCCGCCGCCAGCGTCTGCTTGACCTCCTCCGCCTCGATCTCCGAGCCGGGCTCGCCCTCTGCCGCCTTCTCCTTATCGCTCGCGAGGTATTCGTCGAGCGACACGAGCGTCGCGGCGCCGAGGTCGCGCTGCATGACGCGATATTCCTTGACGCCGATGCCCATGCGCTCGCGGATCTCGTCGTCCGTCGCCTCGCGGCCGAGCTCACTCGCGAGATTGGCGGAGACGTCGTGGTACTTGCGGATGCGCTGGCGCATCGTCACAGGCATCCAGTCCTTGGCGCGCAGGTAGTCGAGCATCGCTCCGCGGATGCGCACGCCCGCGTACGTCTCGAATTTGTTCCGGCGCGCCGGGTCGTAGCGCTCGATGGCATCGAGCAGGCCGAAAAAGCCGCTCGAGAGCAGGTCGTCGCGGTCCACATGGCTCGGCAGACCGATGGCAAGCCGCCCTGCGACGAGGCGCACGAGCGGCAGGTAGTGCTCGACGAGCGCATTGCGCTGCGAGACGGTCTTTTCCCTTTTATACGTGGACCAAAGTTCGGCGATATCCTCGGCATCTCGTGTCTCTTTCAGCCGTTCGGTCCCACTGTCCGCTGGCTTCTCCATGCTTCGGACACCTCCTCTGCTCGTTTTTTAGGAAGCGTGGAGCGGTGGCGCGTCTGCCATGGGCGGCACACCATTGGGTCCGCGCTTTTTCACTCTGTCGCCTGACTCCCTTCGGGCACGGGTTCCACATGCTTGAGGCCATCCGCTGCGAGCGGCTGGAAGGATGCCTGCTCTGCAGGCGCCTCCGCGCTCTCTGCCGCCTCTTTTCCCTGCGAGTCTCCGGGCGCCGCTGGCGCCTCTGCCTCGCCGTCCGCAGGCGGCGCTTCTGCCGCGTCCTCGCCCTCCGGGGGCGTGAGCTCCCGGTCGAACGCGGCGATGCCCTTCGCCTCGAGCAGGAAGAGCACGAGCCAGGCGAGCACGCCGGCGGTCAGGAACGCGACGAAGCTGCGCAGGAAGACCGTGCCGATGCGCGCCCCGCCGATGAGCGCCGCGAGGAAGACGACGAGTGCCGCGATGACGGCGAGGACGAGAGACGTACCGATCTTGAACAAGTTTCTCACCTACCGTCCTTAGATTTCCTTTTCACCCTTGTCGATGGTCTTGACATGGTAGGAGCCTGTCACGAGATCGATGGAGACGGTACGGCCATACGTGCCGCCCGTGTCCTCGGCGAGGAGGCGGATGTCGAGCTTCTTGAGCATCGCCTTCGCTGCCTCGGCGTTGCGCGCGCCGACGCGCATGATGTCCGTCGCATTGGCGAACGCGAACATCTGCGCGCCGCCCGCGATCTTCGCGACGAGGCGGCTCTTTACTGCGCCGAGTGCGAGGACGTCCTTGAGCATGAGCGGCAATCCCGTGTCAGCGAATTTCGCGGGATTGTCCGAGGGGCGGGCCTGCGTGCTATCAGGCAGCATGATGTGCAAGAGGCCGCCGACCTTTTCCTGTGGGTCATAGAGGGATATACCGATGCAGGAGCCAAGTCCGTAACTGATAATTGTCGCCGGACTGCGACCGACCTTGTAATCAGCCATCCCAACTCTGATAAGTTCGGCCATTTCATTCAACTCCTACTGCTGAGATCAAAATCTCGAGAGACCCCGGGTCCGGCACGAGGAAGAAGTGTCCGTTGATGCCATCGTCCTCGGCGAGGAACTCCGTCTCCATGACGAGCGCCTGGTCGCCCATCTGCCCGAGCTGGACGAGCACGACGTTCAGGATCGCGCCCGCCATATCCATGGCGAGTGCGGGGATCGACGGCAGCATGGAGATCTGCGTGAACGTGTAAAAGGCGTTGAGGTACGCACCGGAGAGGATATTCCCGATCTCCATGAGCGCGGACTCATCCATATAGTCCAGCTTCTCCGTCTCCCCGTGCTTCTTGCCCATCAGGGTATCCACGAGGTAGTAGGCGCTCTTCTGCGGCAGCAGGAACAGGATGTTGCCCGGCGCCTTGCCGTAGACGCGCAGGAAGATGCCGACGACGATCGCGTCCGGCCCACCGACGAGGTCCGGGACTTTGTCGAGCGGCACCATCGAGACGCGCGGCACATTCATATCGATGCGCCGGTTGATGATCTGTGAGAGCGCCGTCGCAGAGTTGCCGGCACCGATGTTGCCGATTTCCCTCAGCGCATCGAGCTGCGCCGGGGACAGTTTGATTTCATCAGACATTCATGACACCTCATCTAGTTGTAGACCGGATTATTTCCCCTCTTTCGGCAAGCCGATGATCTCCTCGAGGTTCAGCATGATGATCAGGCGTCCGTCGATGTTGCCGATGCCACTGAGGAACTGCGTGAGCTCCTTGCCGTTGACGGCCTTCTTCGCATCGATGGGCTTCGCCGTGAGCGTGAGGACTTCCGTGACGGCATCGACGAGCATGCCGACGTGCAGGTCTCCCACCGTGACGGTCACGATGCGCGTGTCCTGCGTGTACGGCGTCTGCTCGAGTCCGAGGCGCTCCTTGAGGTCGATGACGGGCAGGACGCTACCGCGGAGGTTGATGACGCCCTTGATGAAATCCTGTGCGAACGGCACGCGCGTGATGTCCGTGAGGTTGCGGATCTCCTGTACGTTGAGGATGCTCACGCCATATTCTTCGTTGCGCAGCTTGAAAGCAACGACCTGGAGATTTTCCTCCGTCGTGACATTGTTGTTTTCCGTGTTAGCCATGTTGTTACCTCCCCTTACTGCATCATCGTGGCGACATCAAGAATGAGGGCGACACGGCCGTCGCCGAGGACGGTAGCACCCGAGAACATCTTGAGTCCGGTGAACAGGCTGCCGAGCGTCTTGATGACGATCTCCTGCTGACCGATGAGGTTGTCGACGACGATGCCGGCCTTCGCGTCTCCCGTGTGCACGACGACGACGAACGTCTCATCGGAGTCCTTGACGTGCGGGACCTGGAGCATCTTTTCCATGCGGATGATCGGGATGATCTCGCCGCGCAGGACGATGACTTCCTTGTTCTGGACGGTCTTGATCTCGTCCTCCTGGATGTTGATCGTGCTGTCGATGGATCCGAGCGGGATGGCGTACATCTCTTCCTGCACCTTGACGAGCATCGCCTGGATGATGGCGAGCGTGAGCGGCAGCTTGATCTTGAAGACGGAGCCCTCATCGATCTTCGTTTCGACGTCGACGTGACCGGAGAGCGCCTCAATCTTGCTGCGCACGACGTCCATGCCGACGCCGCGGCCGGAGATGTCGGAGATGTGGTCCGCCGTGGAGAAGCCCGGCAGGAAGATGAGGCGCACTGCTTCCGCGTCGTCCATCTTGTCGGCTTCTTCCTGGGTGACCATGCCTTTCTCTACGGCCTTCGCGCGGATCTTCGCCGCGTCGATGCCAGCGCCGTCATCCGTGACCATGATGACGACGTTATTGCCCTCGTGGCGCGCGATGAGGCCGACCTCACCGGCACGTGGCTTGCCCTTTGCCTCGCGTTCGTCCGGCTCCTCGACACCGTGGTCGCAGGAGTTGCGCAGGAGGTGCATGATCGGATCGCCGATCTCATCGATGACCGTGCGGTCGAGCTCTGTCTCCTCGCCCTCGATGGTGAGGTTGATCTCCTTGTTGAGCTCCTTCGCGATGTCGCGCACCATGCGGGGGAAGCGGTTGAAGACGGAGCTCACGGGGACCATGCGGACTTTCATGACGATGTTCTGCAGGTCCGTCGTCACGCGGTCCATCTGCTCGAGCGTCTCGGTGAGGTCCGCGAGGCGGTGCGTCTGACCGATCTGCTCGAGGCGCACCTTGTTGATGACAAGCTCGCCCATGAGGTTCATGAGCGTGTCGAGTTTCTCGATGTCGACGCGGACAGACTGGCTGTGATGCACTTTCTTCGCCGGTGCCGCCGCTTTCTTCGCCGGTGCGGGCGCCGCTGCCTTCTTCACAGGTGCAGGAGCCGCCGCTTTCGCCGCGGGGGCCGCCGGTGCTGCCTTCTTCTCCTCGCCGAGCTTGATGACGTTCGTCTCGACCTTGCTGATCTCAGAGATCGAGTTGACGGCATCCTGCACGGCCTTTTCCTCGGAGGCCGTGATGAGGACGACGTCGAAGCTGTGGTCGAACTTCTCCTGCTCGAGGTCCTCGGCGCTCGGCACGGACTTGATGACGTCGCCGAGCTCGTCGAGCGCGTTCATGACCATGTAGGAGCGCGCCGATTTCAGGAGGCAGGTATCGGCGAGCGTCACCTTGATGTGGATGGCCTGCAGGCCCGTCTCCGCCGCCTGCTTGATGACGTCCTTGTCCACGTCGGAGAGCTCGATGGTGGGCGCCGCCGCGCTCGCCTTTGCGTCTGCCGCGGCAGGCGCCGCGGGTGCTGCTGCGCTCGCCTTGTCCGGCTTCGAGATGGAGCTGAGTTTCTTGACGAGGTCGGAGACGTCGACGACGTCCTCCGACTCACCGTTGCCGACGCTGTCGATCATCTGGCCGAGGGAGTCGACGCACTTGAAGAGCGTGTCGATAATGTCTTCGTTGAGCTTGAGCTGTTCCTTGCGGATGAGGTCGAGGACATCCTCCATCTCGTGCGTGAGCTCCGCGATCTTGTTGTATCCCATCGTCGCCGACATGCCCTTGAGCGTGTGGGCATTGCGGAAGATCTCGTTGACGACGGAGGTGTCTTCCATATTGTCCTCGAGGCTCAGGAGTCCGTCATTGAGCGACTGCAGATGCTCATGCGACTCGTCGAGGAACATGTCCATGTACTGATTCGTATCCATATTTGTACTCCCCCTAAAACTTATCGTTCGACTGCGGCGACAATCGCACGCGCGATATCGGTGACGGGCCGGACCTCATCGGCGAGGCCGGCGTCGACAACGGATTTCGGCATGCCGTAGACGACGGAAGTGCTTTCATCCTGAGCGATGGAGTATCCTCCCTCGGCTTTGATCTTCTTCATTCCCTCCGTGCCGTCCGAGCCCATGCCCGTCATGATGACGGCGACGAGGCTGCGGCCGACGGGTGCCACGGAGTCGAAAAGGACGTTGACGGCGGGACGGTGGTTCCCGACGGGCGGGTCCTGGCTCAGCGCGATCCTGCGGGTGCCCCCCTCTGCGCGCACGCGCATGTGGTAGTCCCCGGGCGCGATGTAGACATGTCCCGGCCGGATGACGTCCCCGTCCTCCGCCTCCTTCACCTGCACGGCGGAGAGAGAATCGAGCCGATTCGCGAGGGACTTCGTGAAGCCCGGCGGCATGTGCTGCACGACGACGACACCACAGGGCAGGTCCTTCGGCAGACGCGTGATGACGCTCTGCAGCGCCTGCGGCCCGCCCGTCGAGGTCCCGATCGCCACGAGCTTCTGTCCGCCGCCTGCAGACGCGTGCCGCTCGATGTGTGGCTGGAAGACCGTCTGGCGCGGCTTGAGGAGCGGATTCTCGTGCTTCCTCCGCAGGGGATTTTCCCGCGCGGGCGCGCTCTCCCCGCCCACGTGCGGCAGCACCGTGCGGCGGAACGTCGGCGGCGCCTTTCGCTCGCTCTCCTTCGCGGCGAGCTCTGCGGCGCGCGCGCTCGCGATGGCGTGCTTCACGTTCGCCTTGGCGGCTGCGCGGCACTTCTCGAGGATGTCCCCCTCGATCGTGTCGATGCGGGAGATCGAGCCGCCCGCCTTGCTGATGAAGTCGACAGCGCCGAGCGAGAGCGCGCGGATCGTCTCCTCCGTGCCCTCTTTCGTGAGGCTCGAGAGCATGACGACCGGCATCGGATGGACCTCCATGATGACGGCGAGCGCGTTGAGCCCGTCCATCACCGGCATCTGCACATCCATCGTCAGGAGGTCCGGGTTCAGCTGCTTGACCTTCTCGATGGCTTCCCGGCCGTTGACCGCCGTGCCGACGACCTCAAAGTCCGGCTGCGACCGGAAGAGGTCCGATAGAACTTTCCGCATGAACGCGGAATCGTCAGCAATCAGGATACGTATCATCCTGCTCACCCCTTAGAGATTTCCACTGATTCCCTTGGCGATCGCGCGGCGCTGGACGCTGAACAGGTAGCGCACGATGGCGTTCGACGTGCGCCGCGGCAGGTGCTCGAAGAGCACGCCGACGTGGTAGACGGCATGCTCGTCGTCGAGCATCACGCGCTGGCAGCGCGCCACGCGCCCCATGATCTCCAAGATCCCGACATTCGGAATGTCGAAGATCTCGAGCGCCATGTGGCTGTCGACCTTTACGGGCGCCTCCATCACGATCGCCACGCCGTTGCCGGAGAGGTCGATCGTCCGCGTCTCGATGGGATTGCCGATCGTCCCGTCGTCCGCCACAAGGCGCGTGCGCACGCGCAGGTCGACACGGACGCGGACGAACTCGCGGTTCTGATGGCGCTCCACGGTCTCGGGGAACGTGAGCAACCAGACGGGAATCCGCTCGTCGAGGCGCGCGGAGCCCAGATACGTCGCGAAAAAACGGTAGCGACACTGATCGCCCACGGCGAGCGCGTAGACCTTGCTGCCCTTGCGCGGGATCACCGGCACGCCCTTCTTATTGACAGGGAGAGCGGCGACGATGCGGCTGGCCGTCAGGTCTTCGATGCGGCTCGTGTAACGCTCCTCGTCGTTATCGACGAAGAACTCCATGCGCTGTCCGATCTTCAATACATTCTCTGCTTTTATTATTTCGCCTGCCATAAAGAAGTTCCTCCATGTTTAACGTGAAAAATGAAAAATTTGTCGCAGAAATTCTTTCCAACCCTTCTTCACGGCCGCCGGCGTGCCATAGAGGACGCTGTCAGCGATGGCGCGGATGCAGCGCGAGGCGGCGGCATCCGGCTGGGCGACGAGGACCGGCGTCTGCTTCCGCACGGCGCGCATGACTGCCGCGTCCTCGAAGATGTAGCCGAGGCAGTCGACGTCCATGTGCAGGAACCGCGCCGCCGTCTGCGCGAGCTTCGCCATGACCTCCCGGCTCTCCTGCTCGTCGTAGACGCGGTTCACGATGAGCCGCAGGTCCTGCTCGTGCGCGTACATGCTGTACGCCTTCATGACGGCATAGGCGTCGGTGAGTGCCGTCGGCTCCGGCGTCGTCAAGAGGAGCACCTGGTCCGCCGCGAGGATGAAGTCCATGACGTTCTTGCCGAGCCCCGCGCCCGTGTCGATGAGGATGATGTCGGCGAGATCGCCCGCCGCAGCGAGCTTCCGGAGGAGGACGTCTTTCCTACCGGCATCGAATGCCTGCGCCTTCTCGATGCCCGAGCCGCCCGAGATGTACTCGACACCGTAGGGACCGTGCACGAGCACATCCTGGAGCTCCGTGCCTTCCTCGAGGAGATTCAGCAGGTGTTTCTTCGTCGAGGAGCCGAGCACGACCTCGACGTTCGCCATACCGAGGTCCGCGTCGACGACGAGGACGCGCTGCCCCGCCAGGCCGAGCGCGATGGCGAGGTTCACGGTGAGGTTCGTCTTGCCTACGCCGCCCTTGCCGCTCGTGACGGCGATGACGCGCGCGTTGCCGAGGCGCCCGCCCGCCGCGGGGGCCTCGGGCGCTTCAGATGCCTGTTGATGTCCTACGAGCTTCCTGAGCCGTTCTGCCTGATCCATGTCATTCCCTCAGCAATACGTCCGCGAGTGCCGCCGGCGTCGCCGGCACGATGTCGTCCGGCACGCTCTGCCCATTCGTGAGGAAGGAGAGCGCGAGCTCCTTGCCGTAGAGCAGGTTGAGCAGCATGCCGACGCTCGCCGTCTCGTCCGTCTTCGTGAAGATGACGCGGTCGGGCGCGCAGACGGAGAATTTCTCGAGGATGTCGACGGCGTCGCGGTCCTTCGTCGTCGCGCTCATGACGAGGTGACGCTCGATGTGCGGATTCGCCGCGAGGAAGTCCACGAGCTCCTTCATCTGAAATTCGTTGTGCTGGCTGCGCCCCGCCGTGTCGATGAGCACGAGGTCCTTCTGCCGGAACTTGTGCAGTGCCGTCTGGAGCTCCTGCGGGGAATAGACGATCTCGAGCGGCAGGCCGATGATGTCGGAGTACGTCTTGAGCTGCTCCACGGCGGAGATGCGATACGTGTCCGCCGTGATGAGCGCGGCGTCGATGCCCTGCTCGAGGACGAAGCGCGCAGCGATCTTCGCGAGCGTCGTCGTCTTGCCGACGCCCGTCGCGCCGATGAGCGCGACGATGCGCACGCCGTGCGGGTTGAGCCGGATGCCGTCGGAGAACTTCACATGCGCAGAGAGGAACTTCTCGAGTACGTCGTGCGCCTCCGGCGTGAGGCTGTCGAGCAGCGTCTCGCCCGCCGCCGCCGAGCCCGCAAGCTCCTTGAGGATGCCGGCGTCGACTTCCTGCTCCTTGAGCGCCATCTGCAGCGTGCGTACGCCGTCGGGCTGGTCCTTCGCCATGACCTGCGCGAGGAGACTCTTCATCTGCGAGAGCTCGGCTTCGAGCGATTTGATTTTTTCCGCGTCTTCCGTCTGCATGGCCGATCCGTCCGTTCCTCCCTGCCGCGGGGCTGCCGGTTGCTCCTGCGGCGCGTCCGCCTTGATGATGTGCGGGTTCGTATTCCCCTGCTGCGCGAGGGACTCGACGAGCGCATCGAAGCGCTGCTTTGCCGCCCGCTTCTCCTCGGCCGCCTGGCGCGCGGCCTTGAGGGTGCCTTCCCCGGCATCCTCTGCCTGCGCGGCGGGCTGTGCCTGACGGTACTGCCGCAGCGCCTGACTCGTCTGCGCCGGCGTCACGGGCGGCACGCTCTCCTTGCCCGGGGCTGAGACGATGTCGACGCGCTTCCTGCCGCCTGACTTCTTCTCCGCGGGCGCGTCCTCGAGCGCGGCAGTCACCTCGACGACCTCCCTGGCACCGATGCCGAGGATGCCGCCCTCGCGGTATTTCTTCGTGTGGAGGATGACGGCATCGGCGCCGAGCTCCGCCTTCACCTGCTCCATGGCCTCTTTCATCGAGGCCGCTTTGTAGACTTTAATCTGCACTTAGATCTTCACCACCCCAAGAATCTGGATCTCAACGCTCTGCTCGATCTCCGCCTGCGAAAGCACGATGATGCCCGGCACGGAGCGCTCGACGAGCTTGCGGAAATAGAGGCGCACGGCGGGGCTCGTGAGCACGATGGGCTGATAGCCCATGTTCGTGAGCTTCTGGAGCTCCGTATTGAGCGACTCGATGAGCTTCTTCATCGAGTCCGGATCGAGGCTGATGTACGAGCCTCGATCCGTGCGCTGCACGCCGCCCGCGATGCGGTTCTCGAGCGCGGGGTCGAGCGTCACGCAGGGGAGCTGTCCGTTCTGAACGTTCGCCTGCGTGATCTGCCGCGCCATCGCGTGACGCACGTACTCCGTGAGGATCTCCGTGTCCTTCGTCGCACGCGCGTAATCGGAGAGCACCTCGAAGATCGTCTCCATATCGCGGATGGAGATGCGCTCATCGAGCAGGTTCTGCAGGACTTTCTGCACCTCGCCGACCGTGAGCAGGTCGGGGATGACTTCGTCGACGAGCGTCTTGTTCGATTTCTTGAGGTTGTCGACGAGGTTCTGCGTCTCCTGACGACCGAGGATCTCCGCCGCATGGCTCTTGATGACCTCCGTGAGGTGCGTCGCGAGCACGGAGACGGCATCGACGACCGTGTAGCCGTTGAGCTCCGCCTGCTCGCGCTCGCTCTCGGGGATCCAGAGCGCCGGCAGGCCGAACGCGGGCTCCGTCGTCTCGATGCCCGGGACTTCCTCGAAGACCGTGCCCGAGTTCATCGCGAGGTAGTGGTCGAGCATGAGCTCTCCCTTGGCGATCTCGACGCCCTTGAGCTTGATGATGTAGGCATTGGGCTTGATCTGAATGTTGTCGCGGATGCGGATCGTCGGCACGACGAGGCCGAGCTCGAGTGCGCACTGCCGCCGGATCATGACGATGCGGTCGAGCAGGTCGCCGCCCTGCCCCTGGTCGACGAGCGGGATGAGGCTGTAGCCGATCTCAAGCTCCATGGGATCAACCTGCAGGAGAGAGACGATGTTCTCGGGCGAGGTCGCTTTCTTTTTCTGCTGCTGTACCGCCTTTTCCTGCTTCTCTGCTGGCGTCTCCGCCGCGCCCGCGCTCTTCTTGAGCGCACGCCCGATGAAGAAGCAGAGCACGGCGAGCACGCTGAACGGAATGCCCGGCAGGCCCGGCACGATGGCGAAGAACGCCAGCACGCCCGAGAGGATGAAAAAGATGCGGTCGTTGCGGAAGAGCTGCGAGACCATGTCCGCACCGAGGTTGCCCTCCGCGCCCGCGCGCGTGACGATGAGGCCCGTCGCCGTCGAGATGAGGAGCGCCGGAATCTGCGAGACGAGGCCCTCGCCGACGGTCAGCAACGTGTACTGTTGGAGCGCCTGCACGGCGCTGAGGTTTCGCTGCAGCATGCCGATGACGAAGCCGCCTGTGATGTTGATGAGCATGATGACGATGGCGGCGATGGCATCGCCCTTGACGAACTTCGAGGCACCATCCATCGCACCGAAGAAGTCCGCCTCGTGCTGGATCTTCTCACGCCGCACCTTCGCCTGCGCGTCCGTGATCGCGCCCTGGTTGAGGTCGGCATCGATCGCCATCTGTTTGCCGGGCATCGCATCGAGCGTGAAGCGAGCGGACACCTCAGCGACGCGTTCCGATCCCTTCGTGATGACGATGAAGTTGATGCCGACGAGGATGATGAACACGATGAAGCCGACGACCGCGTTACCGCCGACAACGAAGTTGCCGAACGCCGTGATGACCTCGCCGGCGTAGCCGTCCAGGAGGATGAGGCGCGTCGAGGAGATGTTGAGTGCGAGGCGGAAGAGCGTCGTCACGAGGAGGAGCGACGGGAAGATGGAGAGGTCGAGCGCCTCTTTGTTGTAGATGACCGACATGACGACGAGCAGCGCGATCGTGATATTGAGACAGATGAGGAGATCGAGCAGCAGCGTCGGCAGAGGAATGATCATCATCACGACGATGATGATGATGGCGACGGCGATGAGGACATCGCTGTATTTCTGTATGAAGCTTCCCTTGCCGAACACGCCTGCCGGCGCAGCAATCGGTGATGCAGCCATAAAGCACTCCTTATCTCAGTTGCGAATGTGATATGTAACGCCCAGCCCGCCTACGCCCTGCGGCGGCGATGCTTGAGCCGGTAGACGTAGGCGAGGACCTCCGCGACGGACTGGTAGAGCTCGCGCGGCACGCTGTCGCCGATCTCCGTCGAGGCGTAGAGCGCCCGTGCGAGCGGACGGTTCTCGACGAGCGGCACGTCGTTTTCCCGCGCGACGCTCTTGATCTTCTGCGCGACGAAATCCGCGCCCTTCGCGATGACGACGGGCGCCGTCATGCCCTTCTCGTACTTGAGCGCGACGGCGAAATGCGTCGGGTTCGTCACGATGACGTCCGCCTTCGGCACCTCCTGCATCATGCGGCTCATCGCCATCTGCCGCTGTTTCTGCCGGATCTTGCCCTTGATCTGCGGATCGCCCTCCGTCTGCTTGAACTCGTCCTTGACCTCCTGCTTCGTCATCATGAGGTCCTGCGTCGTCTGCCATTTCTGATAGCCGAAATCGAGCACGGCGAGCACGAAGATCACGCCGATGACCTGGAACGCGAGCGTGAAGATGATCTCCGACATCTTCGAGAGCGAAGTCGCGAGGTCGTAGAAGATGAACTGCGGCATCGTGAGAATCTCGTCCTTGAGATAATTATAAATGAAGAAGCCGATGACAGCAATCTTGAGCACGGATTTCACGAGCTCGACGAGGGAGCGCTTGGAGAACATGCGCCCGACGCCGTTGATGGGGTTGAGGTTGTCGAATTTCGGCTGGATCTTCTCTACGCTCACGTTGAGCCCAACCTGGAAGAAATTCACGGCGAGACCGACGACCATGACCGCGAGCATGATCGGCATCGCCGTCTTGACCATGACGATGCCCATGCCGATGAAGAGCTGGATGACGTTCTCCACATCGATGTTCTGGTTCAGGTTGCTGAGGATGTAGACCGTGTAGTCGGCGATACTCGCGTAGATGCGCTCCCAGAACGCCTTGATGACGAAGAAGCCGACGAGCAGGACGAAGGCGGTGCTGAGCTCCTGGCTCTTGCCGACCTGTCCTTTCTTCGCGGCATCCTGCCGTTTCTTAGCGGTCGGCTCCTCCGTCTTGTCGCCGTCCGCGAAGCGCTGCAGGCGGAAGCGGAACGCCGCTCCCGCCGGGTCAGCCCAAGGCGCGCAGCGCCAGGGAGATCTTTCCATACATTTCATTGAACAACACATCCAGAAACATCACGTAGAACGGCAGGAGCATCGAGAGCACGCCCACGCCGACCATGAGCTGCAGCGGGATGCCGACGACGAAGATATTCATCTGCGGCATCGTGCGCGCGAGGATGCCAAGCGCGACGTTCACGAGCAGGATGGCGAACGTGACGGGCATCGCGATCTTCATGCCCGTCACGAAGATGCCGTTCGTGAAATCCACGAGGATCATCGGCAGTGAGAGGCTCGGCTGCATGCCGAGGAGCGGCACGGCGCGGAAGCTCTCCACGAGCGCGGCGATGATCGCATGGTGCCCGTTCGTCACGAGGAAAACAATGATGCCGAGATTATAAAGAAAACTTCCGATGAGCGGAATCTGCTGACCGGAAGTCGGATCCAAGACATTGACGACGGCAAACCCCACCTGCATATCCATGACCTTGCCCGCCATCTGGATGGCAGAGAAGCAGACGTAGGCGACGAAGCCAATCAGCCAGCCGATGAAGAGCTCGGCGAGCACAGACGCCGCGAACGCGAGCACCGAGGGCGGCGCCGCCACTGCCCCGAGCCCGTCGACGACGGGGAAGAGCACGACGGCAAACGTGACCGCCGCGGCGACGCGCAACGTCATGGGGATGTTGAGGCTGCCGAAAAAGGGCGCGATGATGAAGATGCCGCTGCACCGCGTGAGCATGAGCAGGAACACCGCCGCATGATCCTGCGCGAGCGTAAAAAGATCCATCCCTCACACCTCAACCGATATAGCCCGGCAGATTCACGAAAACGCTCGTGACATACTCCACGAGGATGCTGAGCATCCAGGGACCGAAGATGAGCACCGCCACGAAGACGGCGATGATCTTCGGGATGAACGCGAGCGTCTGCTCCTGGATGGAGGTCGTCGCCTGGAACACGCTGACCGCGAGGCCGACGATGAGCCCGAGGCCGAGCATCGGCGCCGAGACGAGCAGCACGACGAGGAGCGCCTGCTGCCCGATCTGTATGACGAGATCTCCCGACATATGACAACCTCCAAAACGAAGCGGCTACTTGAAACTGACGATGAGGGACTTGATGAGCAGATGCCAGCCGTCGACCATGACGAAGAGCAGGATCTTGAACGGCAACGAGATCATCGTCGGGGGCAGCATCATCATGCCCATCGACATGAGCGTACTCGCGACGATCATGTCGATGACGATGAACGGGATGTAGATCATGAACCCGATCTGGAACGCCGTCTTGAGCTCACTGATGATGAACGCGGGAATCAGCGTGAACGTCGAGACGTCCTCCTCAGACTCCGGGCGCTCCGCATCGGAGAGGTTGACGAAGAGCGCGAGGTCTGCCTCCCGCGTCTGCTTGAACATGAACTCACGCATGGGCGCGGCGACGTTATCGATCGCCTGCTCCTGCGTGATCTGTCCCGCGAGATACGGCTGCAGGCCCTGCTCGTTCGCCTGGTTCCAGTATGGCGCCATGATGTAGAACGTCAGGAACAGCGAGAGCGCGATGACGACCTGGTTCGGCGGCACGTTCTGCGTGGAGAGCGCATTGCGCAGGAAGCCGATCACCACGACGATGCGTACGAACGACGTCGTCATGATGAGGATGCTCGGCGCGAGCGTGAGTACCGTGAGGAGCGCCATGATCTGGAGCGTCACAGAGACATCCTGCGGGCCGTTCGCCTGCCCGATGCCGATATTGACGCTCGGAACGGCGGGCGCCGCACACGCCATCTGCGGCAGCAGCGCCACCAGGCCGAAGGCGAAGAGAGCGCCCAGGGCAAAGACACGTTTCCGACCGATCAAGAATGACAACTCCCTCTCCACTGCATAGAAGACACTGCCCCCGTGGGCAGAACGCCGCCTCATTTCCGGAAGCGCGAGACAAAATCCGACAACGCGCCGAGCTGCGAGGAGAAGAGGCTCCCCTCCCACCGCTCCGGCAGTGCGGCACTCGTGCGCTCGAGCGCCTCGATCTCCTCGCGGTCCGTGATCTCCGCGAGCAGCGACACGTTTTGCTCCGTCACGCCGAGCAGGAACGTCCGCCCCGCGAGCTCCACGACACAGGCGGAGCTCTTCGGGCCGAGCGGCAGCTGCAGCAGCAGCCGTCCCCCGCCCTTCGATGAGGTGCGCGCGAACTTTCCGCCCAAGACCTTCGCTGCCAGGTACGCCATCGCGAGCACGAAGGCGAAGATGACGAGCAGGCTCAGCAGATACGCGAGCGTCGACCACCAGGAGACCGCCGAGGGCTGCGGGTCGGCGTTCTCGTAGCCAGCGAGGTAACCAGAGCCTGCCGCCGCCCCAATCCCGGGCAGAATAAAGATGCAGATGGCAGCAAGCACCGCCATCCACATCCATGATTTCCTATTCATCAGCCAACGGCTTTGCGTACGGCCTCGAGCACACGATCCGCCTGGAACGGCTTCACGATGAAATCCCGGGCGCCCGCCTGGATCGCCTCGATGACCATGGCCTGCTGTCCCATGGCGCTGCACATGACGATCTTGGCATTCGGATCCACTTTCTTGATCTCTTTCACGGCGCTGATACCGTCCATCTCCGGCATCGTGATATCCATCGTCACGAGGTCCGGCTTGAGCTCCTGGTATTTCTCCAATGCCTTCATGCCGTTCTCCGCTTCGCCGACGACTTCGTAGCCGTTCTTCGTCAGGATATCTTTGACCATCATTCTCATAAACGCCGCATCATCAACGACCAATACGCGTACTGCCATGTTTCATCTCTCCTCATTGAAAAAAATTCCCATTGTCTTGCTTACTACTGGAAACATTATATCGAAAATCGCGTTCCCTGCCAATGTGGATTTACTGCAGCTTGGCTGCCCGCTCTGCAGGGCTGGCGATGTCCGTGATCCTCACGCCGAAGTTCTCGTCGATGACGACCACCTCGCCCTTCGCGAGATATTTGCCATTGACCATGATGTCGACCGGCTCGCCTGCGAGGCGGTCCAGCTCGACGATGGAGCCGTTCGTGAGCTCCAGGATGTCCTTGATGGACTTGCTCGTACGGCCGAGTTCGACCGTGATCTGCAAGGGCACATCGAGGATCAGCCCGATGTTCGCATCGTTCACCGGCACGGGGCCGCTCGCGAGCGGTGTGAACTGGACCGGCTGGACGGGCGCGCTCGCAACCGGCTGCGCGTACTGCGGCGGCGCATAGACGGGCGGCGCCTGCTGCGGTGCCAGCTGCGCCATGGGCTGAGGCGCGGACGCCGCCATGGGCT
>ERZ772897.1610-NODE-1610-length-22553-cov-29.352120_pt1 | contig 22553 bp, 15 predicted proteins | sample MGYA00512125_ERZ772897 | MGnify/ENA primary metagenome ERZ772897 (study PRJEB29015, sample SAMEA2737660) | human gut metagenome | biome: human gut; feature: human-associated habitat; material: faeces | place: China | collected 2012 ... | reverse complement strand
TCATATACGCTAATTCCTCAGCGGATATTTTTGCTCTGTTCCCAAACACTGATCTCTACTCCTTTACCGGTTACCTTTTTAGAATATAATATCACTTATAATACTGTATTTCAAACTGCAGTGACTCATTTTCCCTGAATACATTTATCTTTGGTGAATATACTACGGACAGCACTATATTATTGAACCTTCCTCTTTGTGCAGCTTCAAGCGCGTTTGAACCAAACCTTTGCCTGATATAGTCAAAAAAGCTTTCTATATCACCAAAATAAATTGCATTGATTGGCGTGCCATATGAGGATATCAAAGAAAGTCTAAGCACATTGTTATTTTTACCAACTACCCACATGCGGCTCACACGTAGATTTTTGTCTGCAAAAACAGGCTTTGGATTGTCCTTTCCAAACGGTGCCAGTACTGAAAACTCAGACACCAGTCTCATTGATACATAATCCACCGGCATCGGCACATCTATATGTATTTTAGGCACGAGGTCATCGTCAGTAAGCGATGCATACTCATTTATTTTCTGACGGAATGGCTCAACGTTTTCTTGTGGCAATGAAAGTCCTGCAGCCATCGGGTGACCACCAAACTTCGTGAACAGCTCACTGCATTTGCACATTTCCTCATACATGGAGTACTCCTCTATCGAGCGCCCTGAGCCCTTTACTCCGTCCTCACTCTTTGTGAGTATAAAGGTTGGCTTATTGTATCTCTCCCTGATGCGGCCCGCTATGATTCCTGCTATGCTCTCATGCACATCCGGCAGATATATGACAAGCACCCTGTCTTTTTCGTAATTGTCCCTCTCATATATCTCAACTGCGGTTTCCACACCCTTTGCAGTCATTTCCTTTCTGTCATCATTGAGCGCTACAAGCTCTGATGCGATGCGCATGGCATCCTCCTGCCTGTCACATAAAAACAGCTCAAGTGCTCTTTTGGCTGTATCCAGACGGCCTGTCGCATTGACACAGGGTCCAAGAACAAATCCAAAATGATATGCATCTACATTTTCAGCCTCTATATTACAACATTCAAGAAGGGCTTTCATGCCGATATTTGTCGTATGATGAATACTCTTTAAACCGGCCTTTACGAGTATACGGTTTTCACCCGTCAGCGGCATAACATCACCGACTGTTGCAAATGCCACATTCTCTATAAAATCCATGGCCTCTTTCTCATCTATGCCGATTTTTCTATATAGTAATATGACAATTTTCCAGGCAACAGCTGCTCCGCAAAGCTCCTTGTACGGATAGCTGCACTCTATCTGATGCGGATTTACAACGGCATCTGCTTTGCTCTCCTTGTAAATCTTTATACCCTTTATATCTTCAAAAGGCACTGCATGGTGGTCTGTTACGAGAACTGTCATACCAAGTTCCTTTGCATGGGCGATTTCCTCAATCGCCGCAATTCCGTTGTCACATGTGACCACAGTGTCTATCCCGTCCTCATATGCCTTGTCAATCAGATGCACATTCAAACCATAGCCATCCTTCACTCTGTCGGGAATCATATAATCCACACATGCACCGGCTCTTTTAAGTGCCTTCACAAGAATATATGTAGACATCACTCCGTCTATGTCATAGTCGCCGATTATCCTGATTTTGGCCTTGTCAGCTATCTTTTGGGCAAGAATGTCAACCAGCCTCTGACCATCCTTTAAAAGAGCCGGGTCTGCAATGTCTGAGATTTTGCCGTTTAAAAATTCATTTACCGCGTCATCTCCTACCACACCTCTGTTTCTGATTATCCGCGCCGTCACCTGATCTATTCCAAACTTTGCTCCGATTGCCGCAAAATCAGCCTTCTTCGCACTAACATACCACTTTGCCATAATCTACCCTTTCCAGTCTCAGCCCACACGCCGGTGCCGTGTAGCCTGCCTGTGCCCTATCCTTTGAAGCTAAAATTTCCATCACAGCATCCGGATTTTTTCTTCCATCGCCCACCTCGATAAGCGTTCCTGTGATGATTCTTATCATATTCTGTAAAAATCCATCTCCGGTGTAGCTGATAATAATATCAGCGCCTGTTTTTTCTATATCAATAGAAAAAATCGTCCTGACCGTTGACTTTTTCATATGTCTGTTGCCACAAAAGGCTTTAAAATCATGCTCTCCAAGAAGATACGCTGCTGCTTTTTTCATCCTGTCTGTGTCAAGCGGCTTATCATAATCGTATATATATTTTCTCCGGAACACATCGGACACAATACCGGTGTGTATTGTATACACATATGTCTTTGACACAGCATTGTACCTAGCATGAAATCTGTCAGGCACATTTGAAATATCTGTCACCGCAATATCTGCCGGCAGATGCTCATTCAGCCATATAAATATCTCATCCTTTGAAAAATGCTTCGGCATGTGAAAGCTTGCCACCTGCCCCATCGCATGCACTCCCGCATCCGTGCGCCCTGAGCCTATGACCTCAACCGGCTTTCCTGCCAGTGTGGAAAGCACATGCTGAAGCTTTCCCTGTATTGTATCATCTGTGGATTTCTGCACCTGCCAGCCCTTGTAGCGTGTGCCGTCGTATGCCACAATTATCTTGTAATTTTGGGTTTCTGTATTCATATAATTGTCTTTCTTTATCTGAAAAATATGGTTGTAACTATTCACAACCACCCCACATACATTCGCAAAACCGCACGATACTCGTGCTTTCCCGCTGCTTCGCAGCTAATTTTGCTCATATATGTGGGGGTGGCTCTATTCGAGCCACCTTGAGAACAAGAAAACCTGCCGCTTACATGCAAGCATGACGCATCAGCTTTTTTGTTCTCAGTGGTTCTGAATAGTTACTTTTATTTTAATATAATATCACATCATTTTTTCTCTTGCCAGCACTGTTTTGCTCCTTTAATCCAATTAAGCAAGCTCCGCAATACGTGTCACAGCGACATATATATTTGATATCTCATACCATGTATTGTAGTCCACCACACCTGAAACCGGAAGTCCGAATACAGCCTGAAATTTTTCCACGGCAGCCTTTGTCTTTGGTCCGTATATTCCATCCGGCACAATAGACGGAATTGCCGGATATGCCTTTGCGATGCGGGCGAGCTGCTTTTGTATCTGGTATACATTCTGCCCGGACGAGCCTATGCCTATATTGTAGCCGGGCCATGACGCCGGGATTCCTGATACAGCCTCCGCTGTATTGATATACATGTTGCTGCCGTAAAAGTATCTGAGTATCTCAATTGCACTGTAGCCCTGGTCACCGAGACTTTTAGAGCCCCACTGTGTCATCCAGCTCGGACAGGAAACCTTCTGTCCGTCACAGTACTGCGTCAGAATCGGCTGCTTCACATTAGGTCTCGACAGATAGTTTTCAAACATTTCATTTACTATAAGCGAGATATTGTCATATATATTTCTGCCATAGATGAATTTGTGATCATATGCTGTGGATGAAGTGATATTAAAATTATAGCCTTTTCCCCGATAGAACTCTGTGTATATCCTGTTTAACGTAAATGACATAATTGCAAGCACATTTGCCCTTATAGTGGCATCAGGCCAGGTAGCATATATCTCACTGGAAGCTACATTTTTGATGTAATCCTTATATCTGACATAATAATTTGCCGCTGTGGAATCCGATGGTGCCCCATCATGCACAATAACATATTCCGGAATCACAACACGATTAAGTACAATCTCACCGGTCTCAGCAACCGGCATAATCTCCGGCTCAGGTATCTTGGCGGGATAATCGCCGTAAAGTGTATGTGCCGGAATAACAATATTGTCCACATCATTTCCCGGTGCGTCTAGTACTTCCAGCTCAATATCCTGTATGGAAAGTCTGTCTGGCATCACCTCAACGCCCGAAACCGTGATATTTCTGTATCCGTTAGCTGAAACAGTTACCGTCACCTCCGAATACGGCTGTGACTCACTGGGCGACATAGAATACTCAAGTGGCGGAGTAGCAATCTCAACTGCCTCTATGCTTCCCGATTCGTTGGTGTCAGTCTCCTCTATCTTCCCCTGCGGATCCCCGGAATAGCTGACTGACACCCTTGCATCCGCAACCGGCGTCCCCATGTTTTTCTGTCGTACTCTCACCTGAAGCCGCCCCTCATCAATTGACTCCTGTTGTAAAATGTGCAGATTTTTCATAAATATTATTACCTTAATATCTTTTTACAATAATATGCACAAAGTTCGTGGCATATGATATAATGAGCGTAAGCAAGGAGCAGTCAGGAAAATCTCAGATTTTTCTGACTTGCACTGCATACAATACACTTACTAAGGTGGTTGGGGGACGTGCTCTCATCTGATCCGAGTCTTACGGAAAGGATGATTTTATGCACAGAAAACATAAGAAATAGCCGTCCTGCCTCTGGTAAAGTCTGGGAACGGCTATCTCTTACGATAACTTATTAACTTAATTTGCCGGATCAGGTGAAGTGCACTCACCTACCGACTGCCTTACTAAGTGTATTATATGTCACTTAGCAGCATTTGTCAATTTTATTAATATTCAGGAGGAAAATTATGCATACATTTCAACCATATCCAATCGACATGCTCGATATCAATCCATTCACCAAGCTCAGTAAGGAGTGGGCTCTCGTGACAGCCGGCGACAAGGAAAAATCAAACACCATGACCGTTTCATGGGGTGGAACCGGGGTTCTCTGGGGCAAAAATGTCGTATTTATTATTATCAGGGAATCAAGATATACTAAGGATTTCATAGACAATGGTGAGTTTTTCTCACTTTCTTTCCTAAGCGAGAAATACCGCGATGCCCTAAAATACTGTGGTGCTCACTCAGGACGTGGCGAAGACAAATGGTCAAAGGCTGGTCTGACTCCTGCTACACGCCATGGCATACCATATCCTGACGAAGCAAATCTCGTATTCCTCTGCCGCAAGATGGCTGCTGTACCTATTGAGGAGGCTTCATTTACAGACAAAGCCATTATGCATCAATGGTATGGTGATCACGATATGCACACTATGTATGTTGGTGAAATTATTGAGGTTGCAGCTCGCTAATTTATTGCAATACTACGGAATGAGGTCTGCATATGTATGTGTTTGTGCGCTCAGTACTACGTGGCCAAGATTCTGTAAGAATTATGCTTTAATTTTTTCTATGCTTGACGAAACCGGCTTTTATGCGCCGTCCATGGCGCATAACACCTTGCCCAGCCATCCATGGCTGGGCATTTCTGTGTTTCATGTGCATAATTCTACAGTATCTAAACAGCTTCGCTAGTCGCTTACATGAGGGTGTGCCCCCTGCCGCGTTCCCGGTCTCCCGGTTTTCTTACGCTGTGACTGGATGTTCATTTGTGGTTAGCTAATATTTCTTTTATACTTTTTATATTAAATAAACTTTCCGGTAGCCTTTCATCTTTTTGCACTTCGACCTAATACAATTCCACCATATCGCTTGGCATTCTCAGATCACCTCTAGGAGATAATGAAACAGTTCCCACCTTTGGTCCGTCAGGTATGCATGAACGCTTAAACTGCTGCTGCCTGAAACGCGTAAAGAATGTTTCCAGAGTCTTTTCTATTTCCCCCTTACTTACATTTGCAAAAGCAATCTCTGCAAGTTTTAATATTCGCTCCCGGCTTTCTCCATTACGCAGAAAATGATAAAGGAAGAAGTCATGAAGGTCATATTTGCCGATGCTCTCCTCTGTTTTCTGTGCTATGTTACCGTCTTTATCCGGCGGCAGTAGTTCAGGAGAAATAGGCAGGTCTGCTATTTCGCAAAGCACATTTTTCATTTCATCCGTTGACGCGCACTCGCTGGCATAAGCCTGTACAATGTATTTAACAAGTGTCTTTGGTACACTGCAGTTCACAGCATAATTGCTCATATGGTCACCGTTGTAGGTGCACCAGCCAAGTGCAAGCTCTGACATATCACCTGTGCCGATTACAAGTCCACCTACCATATTTGCATAATCGAATAATACCTGTGTACGCTCTCTGGCCTGAATGTTTTCATATGTCACGTCAAAAACATCATCCGGATGTCCTATATCCTTCATGTGCTGTCTGCATGCAGCCTCAATATTAACTTCCACGGCTGTCACTCCAAATTCTTCCATAAGCCTGTCAGCAATTGTTTTTGTAGTAGATGTAGTTCCAAATCCCGGCATTGTAATACCATAGATATTTTTCCTGGAAATGCCAAGTGCATCAAATGCATCACAGCATACCAAAAGTGCAAGTGTGCTGTCCAGACCGCCGGATATTCCAAGAACAACCTTTTTTATTCCGGTGGATATGAGTCTCTGTTCCAGACCTTTTGCCTGAAGCGACAAAATCTCCATGCAGCGGTTTTTTCGGTTGTTTTTATCACTTGGTACAAACGGATACGGATTAACTTTCTTTGGCCATATTTGATAATCCTTCATCCGGTTTTCACCATTTAAAATTACTTTTATCACATCCGGCACATCAGCCCATGAATCGCTGTTGTATCTGTGGCGGTCATTCATGCAGCGATCAATATCTATCTCACTTATCACAAAACCAGAGCTCATCACATCATCTTCTGATACCTTTTTATTCATACGTTTTGAATAATCTGACGTCTCACCAGCTATTCTGCCATTATCAGCTATGATGCAGTGTCCGGAAAATACCAGATCCGTGCTGCTCTCTCCTGCACCGCTTGACGCATACACGTATCCGGCACGGCATCTTCCTGACTGCATCGCCACAAGACTGCGCCTGTATTCTCTTTTTCCGATTACATCATTGCTTGCTGATGGATTTATAATGATATTTGCACCGGCTTTGCAAAGCTCCCCGCTCGGAGGCGCACTTACCCATAAATCTTCACAAATCTCAGTACCGACAATTGCGCCTCTCAGATCCTTGATAATAATATTCGGAGAAAAAGGTACTGTTGGTCTGTTTGCGACATAATTTAAAGTAATCTCATCTGATAACCTCTTGTCTGCGCTTGTAAACCAGCGTTTCTCATAAAATTCACCATAGTTGGGAATATATGTTTTTGGCACAATTCCAACAATTTCTCCGCTGTGTACATATGCAGCACAGTTGAAAAGTCTGCCAGCTTCATCTTCTATCGGCAGTCCCACGCATACAAGGATGCTTAAATCCTGCAATGCTGTTTTAATCCTGTCCAGTTCTTGCTGAGCCTGCGCGAGCAGTTCTTTTCTCAAAAACATGTCTGCACAGCTATATCCCGTAATACACAGCTCCGGAAAAACCACAAGCTGCACATCCTTTTTTGCAAGTGACTCTGCAATGTGTATGATATTGTCAGCATTGTTCACGCAGTCCCCGAGATAAATCTCAGGGGACGATGCGGCAACACGGTAAAATCCTGTATTCATGACATTTCCTCCTAGCGGTCATTTTTCATCCTGTAATCAATGCAGCGGTTTAAGTAATCCACATAATCCGGATTTTTGCACATCCCCTTGCCGGGTGTATCAGAAATCTTCGCTACATCCATACCATTGCATATTGTGGTTTTCATGACGATATTGAGTGCAGGAACATCTGTATCATTGCTTAAGTATGTGCCAATACCGAAAGCTACATTTGTTTCCTTGCAGAAATGTCTGTAAAGCTTGTCAGCACGCTCAAAATCAAGACTGTCGCTGAATAAAAGTGTCTTTGTTTTTGGGTCAATTCCAAGGCTCTTGTAATGAGCAATCATCTTTTCACCCCACTCATACGGGTCTCCGCTGTCATGACGCACTCCTGAGAAAAGTGTCGCATAGGTCAGCTGGAAATCGCGCAGGAAACAGTCTGTTGTGATTGTGTCAGTAAGCGCAATACCGTTTAATACTCCATACTCCTTGATCCATGCATCGAGAGCATACCAGTTTGAATATGCCGGATTGTGCCTGTGATTGCCCTGTCCTGTGCACATAATCCACTCATGAGCCATGGTGCCTACAGGTGTAAGTCCGTACTTCTTTGCAAGATACACATTTGATGTGCCGACAAACTTTGATGAACTGTGCAGGGTGTCGTTTAAATGTGCGAACTTCTGCACTGCAAGCTCCTGCGCTTCAGCAGAAAGTCTTCTTCTGAGACCAAACTCTGAGAATGTACCCGCGTACCAGTGTCCGTTCTTTAAATTCTCATACTTTGCATCCAAACGCTTCTTAAAGCTGTCAAGCAGCTTATCATAGTCATATGCCATTCTGAAATACACTTCATTTACAATGGCAAGTGTCGGAATCTCATACATTGAAGTGTTAAGCCATGTTCCTTTTGCCTCGATAGACAAGCCACAAGGTGCATCTGTTCCTATCTCAAAATCCTCAAAACGCGGCTGCCAGAGACGAAGGAAATCAACATAAGAGCCTTTGATCCATTTGATATTGTCAAGATATGCAAGCTCATCCTCTGTAAACCGAAGCTTACAGAAAGCCTTAATCTGTTCTGTTATCTCCTGCACCATTTTCTGTGTAAAATGCACATCTTCATTTCTGCACTTGAATGTCCATGTGGTCTTGTAATCCGTAAACTGATGGAATATTGTCTGACCCATGCTGAATTTATACATATCAGTCTCTAAAAGACTTGTGATTATCTGGTTTAATTTCATAATATTCTCCTCCCATTTCTTACACTATTAGTATGTCAGAAACATTTTTAATAAATGGCTTTCTATATAATATTGACCTGAATCATTTTCATTGCTTCTATTGCTGTCTTATGACTTTCAGGCGTTACGCAGGCACAGGCATTTTCTATCACGGACACCTCTGCATCTTTACAGAACGTCTTTGCAATCGCTACGTTGCTGATTACGCATATTCCCGTGCAGAATCCGCAGAAATAAATCTCTGTATCGCTGTTGTCATATCCCGCAAGCAGTTCGCCAAGCTCTTTGCTGCCAAACGTCGGCTTGTCAATATAAGTCATATCATCACAGTCAACTCCACGCTCCTTCATTGCTGCTTTAAGACGAGCGTCTACTTCCCATCCGTTTGTCCCTTTAATACAGTGAGCTACCGGAAGCTTTCTTCCCTCCTGAGTATTCAGATAGTTTTCATCATGCGTATCCCTTGTGAATATCACGTCATCATATTTTCCTGACCTGATTTCATCTGCAATAACATTTGTTGCCACGTTACACTCCTTGTTTCCAAGAACTCCTGTAATAAAGTCATTCTGTGCATCCACTACTACTAAAATTTTCTTTGCCATAATCATTTCCTCCTACATCATATAATCATCATTTGTTGCATCCATAAGGATTTTTCCAAGCTGCTTTAAATCCTTCCACATCCATCGCGGAACCAGATCCTTGACTTTGTCATAATCTTTCTTATACAGCAAATCTCTGATCATTGTACTTGAAATCTCAACATCGCTTCTGCCAAGGTTTCTGATGGTCACATTCTTTAAAATATCATCTGTAAACCAGTTTTCCGCAATCTTCGGGTCGTCGTTGTAATAGAATGTAAAGCTTTTCTCTCCAATTTCATTAGCTATGTTGTAATAGAAGAAAGAACCCCATTCCTTTACATACTGGGCTGCATCCTCCATGCTCCAGTCTGATAAGGTCATAACATTTACATCTGCACCGCTTAAATCCTCTTCCTGCAGTACGTTTTCAACAAGTCTTTTTCTGTATTCAATTGGAAACGGATTTCTCTTTGTATAGCTTTTGTTTGCACTGCCTATCACAACAAGCAGATTTTCGCACTCCGATGCGGCCTGTTTTATCATGTTAAGGTGTCCGTTATGGAATGGCTGTGCCCTTGTGAGTATCACACCGTTTTTATATTTCTTCTGCACTTTAACCAGTTTACGTTCATCCATGTTAAGGTCAACATATCTGTACACAGCAGCCGGTTTTCTTCCGACAATAGGTCTCTGCGACCTGTCAAGTGAAACAAGCTGTCCTGCAATCTTCTCACGGAACACCTTTGGATGAACTTCCTTTCCTGAAAGAACCTCAAACACCTTAAGCAGGTCCGGAATGGTAAACTCACGCGGCACAAGGTTAAACATAATGCCTGTATACTCAGCCTTATTCCTTATCCTCATAAGTCCTTCCAGTATAATCTGGTCATGGTCAAAAGCAAGCTTTTCGTCTGATACGCTGACCGGAACAAAGTTTTCCACTGTAATTACACCGTTTTTAAATTTCTCAGACTTGAGGGAGTATTCAATTTTAATCAAGTCGTTTGCAAACTCAAGTTTTTCATCTGCAAATTTCACATCGAACCATCTGGCATCCTTTGCGTCATCACCTGCAACGGCAGACTGCTCATATCCATATGGAAGCAGTGCAATATATGCAATATCAATAATTCTCATACGCGGATCCCTGTCCGGCTGGCTCATGGTATAGAGCTGCTCAAGATAAATGTCTGTAAGACCTGTTTCCTCTTTAAGCTCCCTGCACGCTGCTTCATATGCTGATTCCTTTATGTTAATAAATCCGCCTGGAAGCGCCCATTTGTCTATCTCCGGATGAGCCTTTCTCTTTATCAGAAGCACCTGCATACAGCTTAAGTCTTCCTTCATACGAAGCACCATCATGTCAACTGTAACCGATGGTCTGTCATAATCGCCCGGCTTATATTCTGCTAAAAACTCCCGTTCTGTTAATCCCTTTACATCTACTTTATTCATGTGTTTAACTCCTATAATTACTTTCTGCGCTTCTTATGTTTACTTTATGTACTTATTATAGTAACTCTCGGTAACTATGTCAAGTACTTTATAGAATTAATTATAATTTTTGCAAATTTATTATGCTTCCACAACCTGTCTGCAGGAGATGCTAATATATAAGCTCAAAAAAAGAGGTACATTTCTGTACCTCTTCCATTTTTCTGTGTTTCATGTGCATAAATCTACAGTATCTAAACAGCTTCGCTATACATTAGGCAATTTCTTCGGAGTTACGCTTTATCTGGTTCACTATCTCCATTATCTGTTTTGCGGTACTCATATCATCTTTGAAAAGAGTTGTGATACTTCCAACTGATTTAAATGGTTCACCCATCAATACTTTATTATCTTCGATATTTCCATTTGCTACTATATAGTCCACTATCAGATTTACGAATCTCATCTGATTTATGTTCAAGCGCTCTTCTGACATAAAACAACTGAAGGCTTCGTTTACTGCCGCTCTATCTACACCGACTATTTTTCGTACTAATCTGCCTATCGGTGTCTCTCCGTATTCCTTTATATAATCTTCCTTTGAACCAAGCTCAGTCCACAGAATTCGTTCCAATTCCCTTAGATCCGTTTCTGTCAGCTTTTTGTTGTTTTTCAGCTTATACACTGACAATTTGTCACTATGCTCTTTCAGGTAAAATTCGACTTTTTTACGATAATTTTTCAAGTCATTTCCGCCATATAAAGGTTCACCCGGTGTACCATCTGTTATAGAGTCCGTGAAATTTGTATAGTATATTGGCCGTACCTGTCTGTCAAGGTACTGCAACAGACCTCTTAAAGCTTCTCTTACTGTATCAAGCTCTATTATAGTGACTTTATCCCAAAATTCATTTGTCTGGACCTTTTCGATAATCTCCTTTTTCTTTTCCACCTGTGGGATTGAGTATTTGGCAGACAGCTTTTCTGCGGTCTGAACCACTATATTCACCGGACTTTGTATGCTTTTGCTTTGCAGCAGTCCAAGATCTATACTGTATACCAGATAGTCAAATCTTCGTGCCAGCTCATCTTCCTTTTTAGGCCTGATAAGAGGTGCAATATGCTCCCTGATATCCGAAATCTCTATTGTCTCAAGATTATCCCACGATGATGAAGCCCTGAAAAACTCTACATAACGCAGATGTCTTTTCACCATAAAGCTATCGTCATTTAAGCTAATTACATCTTCCTTTAAATCATCCACAAGACTTTTTCTGTAATCTGCGTATATCTCATCACCACTGTATACCGGTGCCTGAAGCTCTCTGACAATCTGGGCTTTTGTGTTATATATTTTCTCATTGAGTGATTCTGTTATGCCATTCTCCGCTCCATTTTTGTTCACGCGGAAATATTCAAAATTGTTACAGAAATCAAATATGAGAAATCTTTCTTTGTCCATACCCTCGCCAAGCAGATTAGGGCATAGCCTGGTTCCCCTTCCAATCATCTGCCAGAACTTGGCATAGCTTTTTACCTTCTTAAAAAATACAAGATTCAAAATCTCCGGAATATCTATTCCTGTGTCGAGCATATCAACAGATACTGCTATCTGCGGCATTTTATCACTTGTGCTAAACTCATCTATCAATGAATCATTGTACTTTATACTATAATCTATCCGCTTTATGAAGTCTCCTCCATATTCTGGAAAAAGCTTATTGAAACGCTTGACTATTGCCTGCGCATGCAAAGAGTTTTTGGCAAAAATTATTGTCTTGCCAAGCTTGTCTCCACCCTCAATTTTTAATCCCTTTTCCATAAGCTCTCTTAAAACCTTATCAATTGTATCCGCGTTAAAAAGCCAAGTATTTACGGCCTCTCCTGATATATCATCACCTACAGTGTCATCATCAGAAAATGTATCCTCATACTCTTCTTTTTCCTCATCTGACAGCTCATCATAGTGAATACCGCTTTCCATTATTTTTGACTTATATTCCAGTGTAGAATAATTGACCAGATAGCCCTCTTCCACCGCTTTTTCAAGCTCATACGCAAATGTCGGAACTCCTCTTTCAAGGTCAAAGACTCCATATGTGTTTTTGTCGATTTCATTCTTTGGAGTGGCAGTCATACCAAGTAACATCGCATCAAAATACTCAAATATTTCCTGATATTTTTTGTAAATGCTGCGGTGTACTTCATCGCAGATTATGAGCTGAAAATGCCCCGGACTAAAGAGCTTCTCACCATATTTGTTTTTCCTCTCATCTATGGCATTCATCATCGTCGGATATGTAGAAAAAATCATCCTGCACGACTCAGGGTCATCTTTATTGTCAAGCAGATTACAGCATGATAAATCAGGAAGCAGATTCGTATAATTGTTTTTTGCCTGCTTCACAAGAGCTTTTCTGTCTGCGAGAAACAGAATATTTTTCACATAATTGTGACGCCGTAATACATCAACAATACTAATGCTCACTCTTGTCTTTCCTGAACCTGTGGCCTGCACTATAAGCATCTTGCGATGCTTATTTGTGATGGCATCGCAGACTGCGGTTACAGCCTCCTTCTGATACGGTCTGTTGGTAATATCATCGCTTATCCGTATATTTTCAAGCGGAATCCTTGAAGTGCGTCCATCCATCTCGAGCTGTAGCTCCTCCTGTGTGAAAAAGCCTGAAACCTCACGTCTTGGATATCCCATATAATCATTCGTATAGAAAAATTCAAATCCATTTGTTGTGAAAATAAGAGGGCGTCTATTGTATTTATTCTGCATGCAGTCAGCATACAGCTTCGCCTGCTGGCTTCCTACCATAGCATCCACAGAAGCCTTTTTAGCCTCCACCACAGCTAGTGGCAAATTGTCCTTTCCCCACAAAACATAATCCACATACCCTGTTCCTGTGCTGTTCGGCATTCCTGTAACCTGCTCCTCCTCCGTAACATTTCTGCCAATAACCCAGCCTGCCTCCTTTAAGGCAACATCTATATATCTCTTGCGAGTTTCTGCCTCGCTTATCTTATCTACATGAAACTCCCTTGTCTTTACATTCTGACTACGCTTCTTTGCCATCTGCTCGCGGAGCTCTTCATTCTCCTTCAATACGCTCTCGAGCTTTTTATCCTTACTGCTTAAGCTCTCATACAGCTTCATGAGCTCATCGGCCTTTATACGCTTTTCATTACCGCTTGCAAGAATCGACTCATCATAGGTTTTCTCATCATATTCCCTCGAATACGAATAATCAATCCAATCGCAAAACTCAAACAAATCGCGAAGCGCTATTATTGCTTCATCCCTGCCTATATTGTTGTTGGTATGAACTGCAACATTCCCCAGATGAATAGTATATTTGAGCATTGGAAACAGCCTTGGCTCAATTATCCTTCTAAACGTCGGCTCATGAATGAGACTTGATACATTATCTCTGTACGGAAGCGAAAGCTCCGCGTCATATGAGAAAACAAACCTCACTGCAAGCTCAAGTGCACGCCTCGACAAAATGGCACAAGTGGCCGGTGAAATGGATAAACTTTTTTCTGCTTCAACTGCCTGCTTTGCAAAATCTGCATATTCTTCTTTCTTTAAAAGGTAATCAAAATTAGTTTCCATGTAATCACCCCTTTTATCTTTCTACAAGCACTTTGCATCTCTTCCTGCAAAATGCAATTCCATAATACATGATATTCTGTCGATTATCATTTAACAAATATTCCTGATATCTTCTATCCTTTATCTGTTTCAGGGCTATTTCACAGGATTTTTCCATAGCTTTAAAATCTTTTGTATATTTAAGCTCCGCAATAATTCCTTCATCCGGATCATCTGTCTCCACAATAATATCTGCAAAGCCCTCGCCAGCCTCAACATTTGACTTTACCAGCCAGTCCTCATTGCCGCTCAAAATGCCAATAAGCAGATTATGATAGGAGCTTTCCTTTTCCTCATTTCGCGCTTTTGTGTCAAAAACGCTCACCGAATTGCTCAGCACCTTGTTTAAATACATTTCCATTATCTGTGTATTTCCCTCTTTGAAAGCCTTCCAAAAGTCCTGCAACTGCTCGGTATTGGAAAATATTTTATTCCTGAACCACTCCTGTATCTGCAGCTTAAATACCTCTTTAATCTCCTTGTTCGGAATTACAAGGCTATATTTTTTGTCCTCACTTATCTTTGTATATGTCAGATAACCTGTTGTAAACAGGACACTCCATAGATTATCAATATTATTGTCTATTTCGTCATAGGTCATATCCAGACGGATTTGCTTGTCTATAGCTTCTCCCGCGATCAAACGCTCAATTTCATCTCTGGTTGTTTTACCAGCCTTATCTATAAAACTCTTAACAAGCTCATTTCCGCTTGTATTAATCCAATACGCTTCCGGTCCAGCCATTGGATCATCTTTTATTCTGTCAACATGATTGATTACATCCCACGGACAATATACATCAACATTTCCGAAATGATAACCATCATACCATTCCTTTGTCTCCGCAAACCTGTTTTCCACATGATAAAATGCCAGCAAACGCTCTACTTCCGCATCCGTAAATCCAAAGTGTTCATCAAATCTTGTATCAGTAATAGATAAAATCTTGAAATTATTTAATCCTGTAAAAATACTTTCTTTTGAAACGCGAAGACAACCTGTTAAGACAGCAAAATCCAATGCCTCATTTGTCTTTAATGCTTTTCCGAATATGGCACGTATCAAAGAAACCATCTCTTTATAATAGCCATTCTGAAATGCCTTATCCAGTGGAACATCATATTCATCTATTAAAATAACCGTTTTTCTGCCATGATGCTTATATAACAGCTCAGATAAAGTTTGAAGCGAAGCATACAGTGCCTCATCTCTCATTTCATATCTGCCCCCCTCTAATCGAATTAAAGAAGCATACGTCGACTTATCGTCAATGTCCAGCCTGTCACTATTCTTCAAATATACAAATCTCTTAGCTTCCTTTGCAATTATCTCTATCATCTGATACTTTGCAGCTTGAAAATCTAGTCCTTCCACATTCTTTAAAGACAGAAATATCACAGGATATTTACCCATATTATCATCACACATTTTTTTGTTGTGCGATATATAAAGACCATCAAATAATTCAGAAGCTGCTCCAATTTCAAAGAAAGATTTGAGCATACTCATGTTGAGAGTCTTGCCAAAACGACGCGGTCTGGTAAAAAGGTTGACTTTTCCCCGGCTGTCAACCAACTGTTCAATCAGCTTTGTCTTATCGACATAGTAATATCCGTCTGAACGGATCTCCTCAAAGCTCTCTATTCCCACCGGTAGTTTAATTGATTCTGTCATGCTTGCTCATCTCCTTCCCTGATAAAAATAAGTGTGTAAATATAGGTTTATTATAGCATATATTGGGGCGAAGGTCATAGTATCAAATTTTGATTTGTCGATGGCTCGTACAAAATCTACGAATTGGTTTTGAAGTTCTATTGGTGGTACAGGTATTACTAATGTTCCTAATATCTGTTGATTCAAATTTTGAATATTAGCACCACGTCCTGCCATTTTTTTTCGCATTGATTCCATTTTCAGAACTCTTAATAAATATGGAACTGTTATCTCATCATCATGTATTCTATACCTAATACAAAATCCACTAAATGTTGTTGGCAAGTTTCCCGGATATATAGCCAAACTTCTTCCTACTAAATCCTTATTTCCATTAGAACGTACGAACACTATGTCTCCATCTTTTAATAAATATTCTTCTGATGGCATCTCGTTTAATGATACTATGGATAGTTTTTTTGTATTATCTATAACGGATAAATCCTTAAAATCTCCAACGCCCAAACAACTTATCTCAACACCGCTGTCGTCATAGTGAAAATTCATTCCATTCTTACACTTTCCCATATCTAATAAAGGTTTCGTTTTCCAACCTTTGTCATTTGCAACAGGATCCCCAAACATCTCGACAAATCGGGCCTTGATGAGATTGTCTAACTCCCTAATCTCATCATTACGCTTATCTAGTATTCCCTTCACCTTTTTCAATATTTCGACTATGGATTTCTGCTCATCAACTGAAGGTAATTCGATTAATGCATCAGTCAAATTAGCTAACTTTATATACTTTATAACTCCACCAATAGCCTGTTTCCGTAATTCATCTATATAATCTTCCATAAAATAATAAAGGTATGGCATATATAACTTTCCACTTCCATTAGCTTCTATTATATATGTTCGCTGATAAGCATCAAACTTTCCATTATAATATTTAACATTTAAATCTCCATTTCCAGCAACTAACACACACTCACAATCATACGAATATGTTGATATTTTCAATGGTTCTTTTGAACAAGTAAAAAATGGATACTTTCCATCTTCTGAAGAAACATTTGCATCAAGTTTTCCTGTCTTAATCTTAGTCAAATCACCAATTTTAACTTTCATCTACATTATCCCCTACAAACACGAATTGACCTTTTCTCATTTTTACTAAGCAAGATACTTCTGATGTGCAGTTTTGACATTATTCTGATTAACCATAGCATACTGCATGGTGGTATCAATCTGGGAATGTCCAAGTATCTTTTGAACCTGTTCAATCGGCATTCCCTTATCAATAGCTCTCGTAGCCATTGAACGCCTGAATTTATGCGGATGTACTCTCTCTAAGGACAGTTTTCTCCCGAGTTTTCGCAATCGAATCTCAACACCACTTATCTTAAGTCTGTCATGTGGTGCATCCAACGTAACAAACAAGGCTTTGTTTTTATCAGTTCTGGTATCAATATAATCCTTTAAATGTACTTTTGCCTTTGCATCAAAATATACTCTGCGCTCTTTATCACCTTTTCCATAAACGATACACTCACGTCCTTCAAGATCAATATCATCTATATTCAGGTTTACCAGTTCACCAACTCTTATTCCAGTAGAATACAAAAGATCTATAATTGCCAAATCTCGCTTTTCATTACAATTATCTCTAAGCTTCTCTATTCCCTCATCAGAAATCACGCTTTTTACAACTGTTTTGGTCTTTATCTTATGAATCCTGCGCATAGGACTTTTAAGAATATAATCCTCTTCCTCGAGCCAAGAAAAGAAGCTTGAGATATTTCTTCTAACATTATCAATTGTTACATTGGAGCAATTATTGAGCTTTTGATAATCTGACAAATATTCACGTATTTCTTCCGTTGTTATTTTACGGACAGATGCTTCGGTTTGTGACAACAGATGCTGCACTGTTTCCCTATAATACTTTATTGTTCGTTCTGAACACCCCTCTATAGTTTTTGCATCAAGAAACATTTCCAAAAATTTATCATTTGCGATCTCTGCTTTCTCTGCTTCATTTTCTGCAAATGTTTGTAGAATAACTTCCTGCAATTTTTTCATCTGAGCTATTGATAAATACTCCGACATTACATTTAAAACTTTAACTATTTTTTCTTCCATGTTGATATCTCCTTTCGAAATACCAACATCCTTCTCCTGCATAAATGCAATTTATTCCGGCAATTGTATTTATGCAGCCTGTGAATAATCCATAATAAAAATTTTACTTGCGATATGCTCTACTATAGCCAATCCTGTTCTATTTTTTTCTCTAATTGTATAAACATATCATAATACTTTTCTTTGGTTTGACGTATAATATCCATTGCAATTGCCTGATTATATGCGTGTGCAACATTATTTCTCGAAACCAATGCATCCAGCCATAATTCTTCATCACTAATCATTCCTGCCTTGTAAGCTGTTTTTAAAATTGTTCTTGGCGATCCTGTTGCGCCCTCCGCATAACCAAAATTCTCTAATAGTTCTTTCATCGCCTTCCATGATTGTTCAAAACAGATTTCATATAATCCAACCATGCCAGCAATTTCCACATTTCCATATGGTTCTTTATAAGAAAAAATATCGTTTAAATTGACTAATGCTGCCTTAAAATTCTCAAATTTTTTCATATAGCACTACCCCCTCTCTTTTTATAGATTCCAACAATTCTTTTCTTACAGGCTTATCCAAGTCCACTATATCAAATTCCAACAACGTTGAAGTTGTTTCGTCTACATCCAAAATAAAATGACTACTGCTACCACCGCAAAATGCCAAATCTATATCACTTCGTTCTTTAAAATCTCCTCGCGCTCTTGAACCAAACAGAATTACTTTTTCAACACAATTCTTCTTCGCTAGCTGGATAATTTCCTGTAATACTTTACATTTTATTCCTGTTTTTTCAAAGGTACTATTTACATCCATAAAGGCTCCTATACTACTTCGTTTCTTATCCAAAATATTTCTGCATTAAACTATCAAACAATATTTGTGTTTCATCCAATGCTTTCTGAACTGCAACTTTTGATTTGTCGATGGCTCGTACAAAATCTACGAATTGGTTTTGAAGTTCTATTGGTGGTACAGGTATTACTAATGTTCCTAATATCTGTTGATTCAAATTTTGAATATTAGCACCACGTCCTGCCATTTTTTTTCGCATTGATTCCATTTTCAGAACTCTTAATAAATATGGAACTGTTATCTCATCATCATGTATTCTATACCTAATACAAAATCCACTAAATGTTGTTGGCAAGTTTCCCGGATATATAGCCAAACTTCTTCCTACTAAATCCTTATTTCCATTAGAACGTACGAACACTATGTCTCCATCTTTTAATAAATATTCTTCTGATGGCATCTCGTTTAATGATACTATGGATAGTTTTTTTGTATTATCTATAACGGATAAATCCTTAAAATCTCCAACGCCCAAACAACTTATCTCAACACCGCTGTCGTCATAGTGAAAATTCATTCCATTCTTACACTTTCCCATATCTAATAAAGGTTTCGTTTTCCAACCTTTGTCATTTGCAACAGGATCCCCAAACATCTCGACAAATCGGGCTTTCGTTAAATTATCTAATTGTTGAATTTCTTTTTTTCGAAGTTCTATTATCTTAAGTAGCTTATTTAATTGATTTACAATATATAATTGATTTTCTATTGATAAATTAGGAATTAACATCTTCCGCATTGTTGTTTGTGTTAATTTTTGTCTTGTTGCCCCATTAACCAATCCTTCTGTATTATAAAACATTAATGAATAACAAAGAAAATCTACATTAAGCCCTTCTTTAGGTTTTAAAACATGCGCGTGATTATTAACCCAACATTTACCTGATACTCTATATGCAATAGGTCTTGTCTTAGACCCAAAATTACCTCCATCTTCAGCAAGTAAAACTAGTTCATCATCAAAAATATAATCTGCAACATGATCTTGAATACCATTTGCCCCATAATAAGGATATATGCCTTCTTTTCTATTTGATGCAGTAATAGGAATTCTCATCGAATCAAGTATTTCACAACATTCTTCTAATAACATCATTTCCATTTTTTCACCCTACAAACACGAATTTGCTTTTACACATCCAACAGTTTCTTAAGCTCTGCCAGTTCACCCTGTATCTCACTTTCCAAAGCGTCAATCTTTCCTATTATCACATCGGTTGGCTCATATTGCACAGCCTCATAGACTATTTCCTTGTACTTATTAATTGAAAGGTCATAGTCATTTGACACAATCTCATCAACCGGAACAAAGAAGCTCTGATCCGTTCTTTTTCTGTCAGTCTCTGCATCAAGATGATTGAATCTCTCAATAATATCCGGGATATCATTGTCTGCGATTTCCTGGCGTTTGTCATCAAGGCTTAATCCATCAGCTTTCATATCATAAAACCAGACTTTGTCGGTACCACCTGAGCCTGTTTTTGTGAAAATAAGGATTGCTGTTGACACTCCTGCGTATGGCTTAAACACTCCACTTGGCATTGATATGACTGCGTCGAGCTTATTGTTTTCTATGATTTCTTTTCTGATTTGTTTATGTGCTTTACTGCTGCCAAACAATACTCCATCAGGAACAATCACTGCCGCTCTGCCACCTTTTTTTAGTATACGCAAAAATAGTGCTAAGAAAAGCAGCTCTGTTTTCTTCGTCTTTGTCACTTTAAGCAAATCTGCTGAAACCGCCTCATAGTCCAGACTTCCCTTAAACGGCGGATTTGCCAAAACTAAGCTGTATTTTTCAACATCCGTATTCTGCTCTGAAAGACTGTCTCTGTACGAAATATTAGGATTTTCCACGCCATGAAGCAACATATTCATAGCTCCGATTCGAAGCATGGTTCTGTCCATATCGTTACCATAAAACATAGTGTTATTGAAATGCTCAAGGCTCTCCTGATGAAGGAAAAGCTCCGGATGGTTTTCTCTTAGATAGCTCTGTGCTTCTATCAGAAAGCCTGCACTTCCCATTGCCGGATCAATTATTGTATCATCCGGTGCCGGTTTTACAAGCTCGACCATCATTTTTATAATGTGTCGCGGTGTTCTGAACTGTCCATTAGTTCCGGCTGTTGCAACCTTTGAGAGAAGATACTCGTATAAATCTCCCTTAGAATCTTCATCTCCCAGCTCAAGCTTATCTATTCCATCGACTATTTTTGACAGCATTGCCGCGGTAGGAATCTTGAATATGGCATCTCCCATATATCTGGCATATGCCGAATCTCCGTCCTGATGCAGATTCTTTATAAACGGAAATACACCATTTAAGACAAGCTCATACATTTCCTCTGCTGAACCGAGATTTTTAAATTTGCTCCAGCGGTATTTCTGACATTCACCCGGAAACATAGACTCATAGTCTACACCGAGAAAATTTGCCTCGTTTTCTTTTGTTGTCTCAACTTCGTCAAGCTGCTTTATAAAGAGTAAATATGTAAACTGTTCTATAACATCTAATGGATTTGTGATGCCACCTGTCCAGAATGTTTCCCATATTTTATCTATTTTATTTCTTAATTCTCCGGTAATCATTATCTGCTTCTCCTCTATTCTTCCTCTTTAATCACCTTTAGGAAGCGCTTGACCTCCGCCCATGCACGCTTGGACTCCGGGAAATTGAGGTATCCCATCTGGAACACATGAAACATCCCCTCATACACTGACAGTCGCACCTTAACGCCCTGGATTCTTGCCTTTGCAGCGGCCTCTACCGAGTCAGATAAGAGCATCTCTATCGAGCCTACCTGTATGAGCATTGGTGGAAAGCCTCTGAAATTACCAAACAGCGGCGATATGTATGGATCCATTTTATCGTGGTCACCGGGATAGTCATTCACGTAGATTAGACTGTCCCTTGTGTTTCCAAACAGTGGGTCCTTTTCATAATTTGTCTCGTAGGACTCTCCGCCTGCTGTGAGGTCAGTCCATGGTGACATGGCTACTATTCCTGCCGGAAGCGGCATGTCGTGGTCACGAAGATACATGGTGAGGCACATTGCAAGACCTCCTCCCGCTGAGTCTCCTGCCAGCACAATCTGCGAACCAAACCAGCCCTGTGACAAGAGCCATTTATAGCAGGCTATGGCATCCTCAAGTGCTGCCGGATACGGGTGCTCCGGCGCCACGCGATAGTCAGGCGTGAGCACTGAGCAGCCTTCACTTACCTCATTATAAAGGCCTGCAAATACATAGTATGCATTGCGCACTGCCCCCATATATCCACCACCATGCAACTGCAGTATCACACGCTCTGTATTTGGGTTTTCCTTTGAGGATAAAAGCTTCATAGTGAAACCGCCCATATCTATATCCTCTGTTACAAAGCAGTCCGGAACAAGCCATGCAGGTTCCTTCATGCGCTTCCTGAGCTCTCCGGATTTTATTTTTTTGCCGATTGCAAGGTCATTTGTGATATGTCCCATCAGATTGGCAAGTATTTTTCCCTGTATACTGACTTCTTCATCTGCCACAGCTGCATTGCTATGGACTTTTTCCACATGCTCACTTTTCATGGCAGATAATGAGTTCTTAAATGTCTTTTCAAGCTTATTACCCA